>Ga0105047_10000590_pt1 | contig 62469 bp, 62 predicted proteins | sample MAT04_FD_78384 | JGI IMG/M metagenome (GOLD analysis project Ga0105047, IMG submission 78384) | Freshwater microbial communities from Lake Fryxell liftoff mats and glacier meltwater in Antarctica - MAT-04 (megahit assembly) | ecosystem: Environmental > Aquatic > Freshwater > Ice > Liftoff... | reverse complement strand
TGCCGCGCTGATCGAGGACCTCGATCGTCCGCGCGTGAAAACCTCCCGCTCGCGAGCCCGGGAGATCCTGATTCTTGCGTCGCTCGACGATGGCGACGTCGACGCGCGCCAGCGCCAGCTCGGCCGCCAACATGAGGCCCGTCGGACCTCCACCGGCGATGACCACGTCGTGTGTTTTCGCGTGCGCTTTCGTCATGGCCGGCGACTCTGCAGGAGGACCCGGGGCTTGCCGCAAGCCCCCCTGCCTGTCATAGGTTCGAGCTGGGAGGGACTGCTCCCTCCGCATGCGCCACCTCGGCCTCGATTTTTCGCAGCCCAGCGCACGATCTCCCGCGTTTTCTAGCGTGTTCGAGGCCCTGCACACCGAGCCCTTCCGGGTGACGGAGCGCGACCTCGACGCGGTGTTCACCGAGGTTCGCCGGGGGCGCCCGGACGCCGTCTCGATCGTCGTCGCACTCGGCTCGTTCGTCCCCGTCGCGATCACCGACGCGATCGAGCGCGCCGCCCGCCGCGCCGGCTTCCGCGCCGCACAGACCCTCGCCGCACCGACCGCCGGCGCGATCGCCTACGCCACGACCCACCCCGGCGCGGGCCTGATCGGCGTCGCGACCGCGAACCCCCGGTGCATCGACATCGGCGTGTTCCGCCTCGATGGCGTCCGCGTGCTGCCCCTCGCGGTATCCGGCCTCCTCTGCCGCCAGCTCGACCTCGACAGCATCGAGCTCGCGTGGGCGCCCTGCGCCGCCGCGCTGCACGCGCGCGGCGAGTCACTCACGCGGTGGGTCGGCTTCGGGCAGCGCGCCCCGCTCGATCACGTCGGGCGGCTCATCGGTCACGCGGCATCGTCCGCGTCCGTCGACGCGATCGTGGCGGGCGCGCGGCGGTGCGCCGAGCTGCTCGAGCTGGATGAGGTCATCCCGATCCGGGATGGATAGTTACGGCTTCGCACTGGGCAGAAGCTCAGGCCGCGGCGGTCCCACCCGAAACGGATGCCCGGGATAGTCGGCGATAAACCGTGCCACGTCTCGCAGTCGCTCGGGCAACGGCTCGCAGGGAACCGAGCGATAAGAGAAGAACCGAAATCCATGGGCGAAGAGGGTCCGGACCTTGGTCCATTGTTCGGCGTCGGTGCTGCCGGGCGCGCGGAACGACCTTCCCATCGCGTACATCGCGCCGGCGCAGTTGGGGCAGATACCTTCGCCCGTCGCGGAGGGAGCCACCTTGAAGCTCTTTCGACACGCGAAACAAGCGTGCGCGACGAGATAGGAGCGGCGTGGCGAGCTGCCTGGTGGCGCTCGACCCGCGCCGAAGCCGCGATCTCCGACTGCCATCGAAGTATCCTACTCTACCTACCCTACGGGGCGGTGCCGGTCTCCACGAGCTCTAGGCACGCGGACATCGACGAATTCGAGGTCATGTCTCCGTATGAGCCCGCGCGGGCGCGGCCCACGTGGGTCGCGACCCATAGATCTCCCCGCGCGCATCGAAGAACGTCAACCCCGTGCTCGGCTTCCCTTTGATGACCAGGCGGCTGTCGTGCGTGGCGTCGTGGTGCTGCTTGCAGAGCGACGTGGCCTGATCGTCGTTGTGCTTCCCGCCCTTGGAGCGTGGCACCAGATGGTGACCGTCGATGAAGCGGGTGTTCGTGCAGCCGGGCACCGTGCAGCGGTTGTGGTCGCGGAGCGCGATGCGCTTCCGGGTCGCGCGGTGGAACGTGCGGAGGTTCATCCCGCACGACGCTGATATCGCGCGAACCAACCCACGTGGGCCGGCCTTCTGAAGTACCTCCGCAATTGCCGACGGAAGCGGTTCCACGGGGGTCGCCTCCTCGCGCTCGGCGATACCTTCGTCGACGCACGCGAAGCCCACCACCTCGCTGTCGCACGCCGCGCGCTCGCCCACGGAGGGCGGGACCTCGATCGCGTCGCCTCCGGCCTGGCGCCAGGTTCGGTCACAACGCGTGCAGACGGTCAGCGTGATCTGATAGCCCGGCTTGGTCTCGTCGCGGCGGCCGAGCGCCATCTCGCACATCGCCTGGAAGACCTCGTCGTCCGAGGCGCCGGCGCCGATGACCTTGCGCATCGCCTCTCCGGCCTCGCGCCACTCCGCGAAGCGCTCCGATTCGAGGTTGAAGACGAGTCGGCGCGGCGTCAGCAGCGGGTCCTTCGCGTCGGTGGGATCGTCGCCCGGCTTCCGGCCGGCGACCATGCGCTCGATCTGACGCACCGTCGCTCGCTCTGTGCTGGCGATCCAAGCCAACTCGTTCTCCGGCGTCGCGACGCGCGTGATCTCGCGGACCGCGGACCAGGACCGCTCGCCCGAAGCGAGCAGGCTGCGCACCGCAGGCAGGGACTCGAGCGCTCGGGCCACGCGCACCCGCTCGCGGGTGTCCCGGGATTTGAAGCCGAAGCGACGCTCGGCATACTCGGCGAACGACGGGTACGCGAAATGGCGGTGCACGTTCTCGCGCTCGGCGACGATGAGCCAGCGGCCGATCTCGACGTCGAGGTCACCCGCACGCGCGGCGAGGCCGAGGAGGGTCTGGTCGATAGTTTGCCATTCGGTGTCGTGGGCGGCGTGCATGGACAATGAATAGCATGACCCTGTTTTTGAGCTGGAAATCAGGCGTCGGTGCGCTGACCTCGGAAGCGTGCCAGACGCGCTGGGTGACTCTACAGGCGATTCGGGCCGAGGAAATGACCTCGCGAGTCATTCGCGGCGTTTCAGGCGCCTCACGGCCTCGGGACGGAGCTGTTATTCTGTAAAGAGAATAGTTGTAAATATTGCGTCCAGTCTCGCGAAATGCCGGCGTTCATCGCCGCGCTCAAGGCGATCTGTTCGGCAACGGCCGGACGGCGACGATGGCTGGCCCCTACGCTACTACATCTCGCGTGCGACAATCTCCAGCCGTCCGGTCTCGGCGCGAAAAACGGCCAAGAGCCCGCTTTTTAGCGTCTCGAACGCGCCGTATCGAGATCGAGTCGAATCTCGATCGCACTACACTCCAGGTGTTCGATTCCGGTCGCGTTCAGATCGAGGCGCAACGCCCTGGGTTCGAGAGTGCACTTCTCGAACGCGCCGTGGCCCGACCATCTCTGGTCATCTCGCTCGACGTGGATGCCGTCGAGGCCCAGGCTGATGTCCTGCTCATCCGGATCGAGCCCAAGCTGAAAAAGAAGGTATCTCTTTGTATTCATCTCGCTGTCGGCGACGCCGACGACAAGGGCGCCATCGATTTCGCCGGAGTACGCAAAGCGAGCGGTGAACTCGCAATTGGACGCGGTTCGCGGCGTCCTCGCCACTACAGGCCGCTCTGCGAAGACGTCGCCGTCATCAGGTCGGCTGCGCGTCGATCCATCGCGCGAAGTCGCGTCGACATCGAACTTCGTCGCTGGAATTGGACGGGCCGGTCCCACTCCCCACTCGTCCCGCCGATCTCGAGCTGGAGAGTCATGCATGCGGAGCAGCGTGCGCCACGCGCGTAGATCTCTTCTCCGCCGTCATGCGAAGAGAGACCGATCTCGACTTCGTAACTATCCAATCGCGTGTACGTCACCTCGTACGCCACGGCGGGATCCGAAGGACGTACTGGATGAACATCCATCGCGCCGCACTCGAGTCGAGCTCCAGCCGATAAGTTTCGCTCGTGCCGGCCTCGATGCCGAGCCAGAAGTAGCTCGGCACGTACTCACCCCGCGCCCTCGTCGTCCGCGCTCCGCCGTCGCATGCTCTCCGCCAAGCCACGCGACGACGCGATCAGCCGCGTGAACGCCTCGCGGAGCGAGTCGAGCTCGTTGGTTGGGAGGGTCTCCTCGAGGAGGTCGAGGGCGCGCGCGATCTCGTCGACGTCGTCCTCGGGCAAGTATTCGCGATACTCGTGGAGCGCCATGTTCATCGCGGCGATGACGCCGTCGCTCATGCCGCGGAGCTCGCGGAGCTCGTCCTCGTCAGACTTGGGGCGCCGGCGTGCGCCCGAGGCCGGGGGGCAGTCGACGCAGGCCGCATCGCGCAGCCGCCGCCCACAGCGCGGACACCACTCCCTCGTCGCCGTCATGACCGCTCGGGTTTGGTAGCGCTGCGGTTGCCGCAAGGCAACGCGTTCCGCTATGTTTGCCCTCGATGAAGCTCACGCCGTGCGCGTCCTGCGATCGACACCTCAAGGCCGACGAGCGCGTCTGCCCCTTCTGCGGCGCGCAAACCGCTCGGAGCGTGGCCTGGGCCGTGCCGCTCGCGGCAGTCGTGGTGGGCGCGGCCATCGCCAGCGCCTCCTGCGGAGAGATGGCGACCCCGATCTATGGCATCCCGCCGATGCCGGACAGCGGCGTCATGGACAGCGGAATTCATCCCGACGCCGGGAGCTGAGTCTCACCCGAAGTGGAACGCGCTGATCTTCAGGTCGAGGATCGACCCGTTGTACCGCATCCAGGATCCGGAGCGCCTGGTCACGGTGGCGCGAGACGCCGACGAGGTGCTGTACCTCGCGGCCCAGATCGCGCTGCGCGAGGCGGTGGCAGCGCGTACGCTCGACGAGCTGCTCGCGGATCGCGAGGGCCTGTCCGGCGTGCTCCAGCCGGCGGTGGCCGAGCGCGCGACGGCGATCGGTCTCGAGCTGATCGAGCTCAAGATGTAGATAGACGAGGGCTCCGGCGACAAATGCCGGCGCCTTTTCTATCTCCTTTTTCCGCGGACGATCGTCTGCCAGTAATACTCCAGCCAGTCCGTGAGCTCGGTGGCCTTGCCCACCGCGCTGGCCGACTTCCCGCGCACCGCGACCAGCGCGCGCGGCAGCTCGTCCATCTCGGTCACCATCGTCGCCATCCCGAAGCGAGATAGTTTCTCGGCGAACGGGACCTGATGCTCGTCGACGTGCTCTTTTTCGCGCGATCGCCGTGGCACCATGATCGGATGTTTGCCTTGCTGCAGGCACACCAGCGTGGAGCCGGCGCCCGCGTGGGTGATCACCGCCTCGGAGTTACGAATGTTCTCGCAGACCTCACCGAACGAGAGGAACTTCGTCCAGCGGGCAAAACGAGGCTCGAAAGTACAGGAGCCCAGCTGGATGAAATACTCCTGATTGGGCTCCGCGGAAGCGAGCGCGTCGACCGCGCGAGCCAGCCGATCGAAGGGGTGCACTTCCATCCCCATGATCACGAAGATCAAACGATCCTCCCGTGATGCTCGACGCCCTTCTCGATCAGCTCCGGCCACTGCACCACCATCTTCGTGGTGAACGGCTTCACCAGGCGCGCCGTGAGCGACATCTCGGTGATGCGGGTGATCGACTCGACGAACACCGTCGGGATCCCGAGCGGCATCGCGAGCCACAAGAAGGGCGCGGCCACGCCGGCGCCGGTGGTGAGGATCATGTCCGGCCGCTCGTCACGCAGGAGCCGCCGCGCCAGCGCGATGTTGCGCGCGAGGTTGGGTAAGTTGCGCACCGTCGGGTACGCGGCCCAGTGCACGTTGGGCTCGTCCTTCAGGAGATACTTGGCGTCGGCGGTGGGAAAGCTGACCCAGGTCCGCTCCTTGTCCTTCCAGAACTCGCGCAGGCAGAACATCTCGAAGATGTGTCCGCCCGAAGAAGCGACGAGCATCACGCGCATTTCAGGACCCGTCGAGCTTCTGGATGAGCGCTTGCACCGCGGCGATGTCGGCGCGCGAAGTGGCGTTCACGACGATCCCCTCGATCTTCTTGTGACCGCAGACGTAGCCGAAGCCGTCTTCTGGAGTGACATCGGAAGAGGGCAGCACGCCGCGCGCGATCACCCGGACCTTGCGATCGCGCAGGGTGCGCTCGTAGGCCTCGAGGCCACCGCTCATGCGGAAGCCGGTCTTGTTGATGGTGGCGCACACCACCGGGTTGCGCACGCCGACCGTCTCCAGCGCGTCGACCAGCGCCGGTAAGTTCATGGTCACGAACCCCGCCTCGGCCTTGTAGCGCTCGTACATGTAGCGATGGAACTCGCCGAACAGGTCGTACATCTTCATGCCGAGCACGAGATCGGTGACCACGTTCTGCAGGAACACCACCGGCGTATCGATGCCGTCGAAGCGCTTCATCTCCGCGTCGACCAGCAGCTTCATCAGATCGAAGATGTCCTGGGTGATCGCGCCGATCGAAGCACGGAACAGCGTGCTCACAACGCCGCCTGTCGAGAAGCGCTTGATCGTCTCGAGGATCCCGACCTCGGCCACCGACGCCGCATACTTGTGGCCCTGCGGCATCATTGGATAGAACGCGAACCCGCGATACTTCGCCGGGGTCGCCTTCACGTGCGCGCAGATGTCGCCCATGCGGTCATGGGTCGTGCACATCATCGCGCGGATACCCAGCGCGTACGCGTCGTCGATGACCTGGATGATCGCCTTGTTGTTCTCGAACTCGATGCGCTGCTGGCGCGACTGCTCGTGCGATCGCTCGTTCACGCCGAAGAAGCGGTCGTCGTCGAGGAGGATGCGTTCGAGCTTCGTCATCGACTCTCAGGCCTTGGCTTGGTTCGACTGGATGATCAGGTCGACGATGTGATCGGTCTCGTGCGCGCTGGCGAACGACGGCTCGTGGGCCGTGTTGGCGCTCTTGATCGCGTCGATGAAGGCGTCGATCTGCGCCGAGAACTCCTCACCGCGGAGATAGTATCGGACGGGCTTGGTGAGTCGGGTCATGCCCCGGACGTTCCACCCGGCGTGATAGTCCTCGAAAGCCGCGCCCTCGTTCAAATGCAGCTCGAGCTCGCGGCGGTCGACGGTGATCTTGCCCTTCGTTCCCATCACCGCGAGCGTGGTGGTGGTCTCGTGCATCGACTCGTCGCTCCAGTTGGTCTCGACGACGCCGGTGCTGCCGTTGGGATAGTGCAGGATCGCGTAGACCGCGTCCTCGACGTCTTTCGAGAAGATACTCTGCAGCTTGGCGCCGGTGACCTTGGTGGGCGGGCCGACGACGAAGTTCATGAGGTCGATGATCTGCACGCCATAGTCGTGCAGGCATCCCCCGCCCTCCGCCTTCTTGCTGCGCCAGGTCATGCCTTGCTCGCGCGTGACGACGTGACCGAAGGCGGTGCCGCGCAGCTGCGAGACCGTGCCGATCGCACCAGCGCGCACCAGCCGGCGCGCCTCGAGGAACGTCCCAATGAAGCGCGCGGAGAAGCCGACCTGGTTGACGACCTTCCTCTGGATCGCCATCTCGGACAGCGCGCGGCTCTCGTTCGGCGAGAGCGTGAGGGGGCGCTCGACGAACACGTGGAGGTTCTTGTCGAGCGCGTAGCGCACGCACGCGAAGTGCGTCGGCGTCGGCGTGGCGATGATGACGGCGTCGAGGCGCGCGAAGTCCATCATCTCGCGATAGTCTTTGTAGGTCTCCACGCCGGCGTGCTTCTTCAGCAGCGACAGCACGAAGCCGGTGGTATCGCAGACGGCGACGAACATGACATCGGGATGGGAGTTGGCGATCGCGAAGTGCGCGACGCCCATCTTTCCCGCACCGATGAGCCCGACTCGGACGACCATGGGCGCGGGCACTGTCCCCGAATCCATGGTCGAGGTCAACGCGGGCGGAGAAACGCGATCAGAGCGGCAGGGTCATCGGTGATGATCCCGTCGACGCCGAGCGCCAGGAGACGCGTCCAATCATCGGGCGTGTTGGCGGTCCACGGCACGACGCGCACGCCGATCGCGTGCATCGACTTCACGACGTCGGCGGTGATCCACAGATGATTCGGCGAGAGGATCTTCGCGCGCGCCGCGCGCACCATCGACGCGTGATCGAGGAACGTCTCCTCGAGCAGCGCTGCGAGCACGAGCTTCGGCGCGATCGCGTGCGCTGCGCGCAGAATGCGGTGATCGAACGACTGCAGCGTGGCGCGCGACTCCATCTTCGACGCGCGCAGCTCGGCGACGACGAGCTTGGCGAACGCCACCGGGCTCGGCTGCAGATCGACGCGACCGGGGATCGACTTCGCCTCGATGTTGAGGCGCACCGTCGACGTGCGCACCAGCTCGAGCACCTCGGCCAGCGCAGGCATGCGCGTGCCCGGCACCAGCGTCTGATTGGGGAAGCGGGGGTGCCGGCGGCTGCCGCAGTCGAAGCGCTGCGCCTCGGCCAATGTCAGCGATCGGATGGGGATGTCCTGATCCACGGCCTTTCCATCCGGGTGCAGGCACAGCTCGCGGCTCACCAGCGGATCGTGCGCGACGATCAGCCGGTCGTCCTTGGTCACGTGCACGTCGAGCTCGAGAACATCCGCGCCCACTTTCATCGCGTACGCGAAAGCAGGGAGCGTGTTTTCCGGGAACAACGCGCGCGCTCCACGGTGTCCCTGCACCTCGATCGGTCCTCCGGCGACGCTCATCAGCACCACGAATAGCAGAGGCTGCACCCAAGGGGTCTAGCGCGGAAGGGCCGTGCGGGGAAGCGGACGAGGGTCCCAAATATGTGCTGGCGGGGCTTGCGCGACAGGCTGCAGAGCGCGAAAGATCCGGCCCATGATGAAGAAAGTCCTCTCCTCTCTCTTCCTGACAGCGGCCCTGATCCCCGGCCTCGCGCTCGCGTGCGACGGCCACGACAAGAACATGGTCCAGACCGTGAACGCGGCCGAAGGCGCCAAGCTGGTGAAGGCCAAGGAGGCCACCTTCGTCGACGTGAACGGCGCCGAGACGCGGCAGAAGATGGGCATCATCCCGGGCGCGATCCTGCTGACCTCCACCGATTTCGGACCTGCAGAGCTGCCCGCCGCGAAGGATTCGAAGCTGGTGTTCTACTGCGCCAGCACGCAGTGCGGTGCTTCCAAGATGGCAGCGAAGAAGGCCATCGACTCCGGCTACGCCAACGTCTTCGTGCTCCCCGAGGGCATCAAGGGCTGGAAGGAATCCGGAAATCCGACCGCGCAGGTCGCCCCGGCGAAAATTCCCGCGAAATCCTGATCACTTCGCCCGTGTAATCGCCCCCACTTCCCGGCGGGTTCGGCCGGTGACTTGACACTCATAATTCAGTCAGTCACTACTGTCCTCGCGTGAGCTGTAAGCGGTCCCAGACCGGACGTGCTCTGGCGCTCTTCGTGGCGCTCGCCGCCACTATTCCCGCTTCTGTCGCCCTCGCAAACGACGCGCCCGAGAACGCCGCGGTGCTCGCGGGCCTCGAAGAATCCTGTGACGAATGCGTCGATCCCGAGGCGGTCGAGGAGATCGTCGACGAGGGTGTCGCCCCCGCCGAGATGCATCCCATGACGTCGGCCGAGGCCCTCGTCGCGGACGAAGACGGCGAGGAGACCGAGGCGCCCGCCGACGCGGATGACCAGCCGAGCGACGACGCTCCCAAGTCGTCGCAGGACGATCGGCCGCTCGACGATCCCATCTCGCCCTTCGCTCCGCTGCATGGGTCGCCCACCAGCAATCCCTGCGCGATGTCAGCCGGCTCCTTCTCGATGCCTGCGCCCACGATGTCGCCGGTCCTCACGGTCGGCACCATCGACTTCCAGGAGCTGGCGCGACCGCTGGATCCTTCTCCCTCTGCCGTCCTCGGCGCGACCCACGCGGTCTCGCCCGTGATCGTCTGGCTGCGCACGTGTACGCGCGCGCATGCCTCTGACGACGACCACGCCTCGAACCGCTGATCCCGCTGCCACGCCTGTTTCGTGCGTGATCTTCCGTGGTGCGAGCTCGCTCGCGCGCTGAGGCTCCCGACGACCGTGCGCGGCCCGTGATCGGCGTCTTCCCAACAAAACGTCGCTCGATCGCCGGGGCACCAGTGGGGTGCTTCGCGGCGAGCGCCCAACCGGTCACGAGCCCCGTGGCTCTCGGCCAGCTCAGGAGTACTCAAATGCGTATGTTCAAGGCCATTGCTCTCGCGTCCGTCATGTCGATCGGCTTCGTCTCGGCCACCGCTTTCGCGGGCGACGAGAAGAAGGTCGAGCAGAAGTGCGACAAGGACGGCAAGGTCTGCGAGAAGGGCGACACCTGCAAGCCCGAGAACTGCAAGAAGTAAGTCCTCGGACTTACTTTCCAACTTACAAAAAGGAAAAGGAGATAATCTACATGCGTACTCTCAAGGCGATTGCCCTCGCGGGCGTGATGTCATTCGGCGTTGCTTCGATCTCGACCGCTTTCGCGGCCGAGGACAAGGTCGAGCGCAAGTGCGACAAGGACGGCAAGGTCTGCGACAAGGGCGATAATTGTAAGCCCGAGAACTGCAAGAAGTAACTTCTTGCCCGAAAAGCACGAGTTTTCTCGTGCTGAACGGCATCCGGAGACTTTGGTCTCCGGGTGCCGCCTTTTCTATTTAACGCCGATATATCGCGCTCGCGGTCGCAGCAGAAATCCCTGCGCGCGCTGCCCGAGCACGTGCGCGATCCATCCCGCGCAGCGACTCACCGCGAACAGCGCGGATCCCGAACCGTGCGGCAGCCGCAGCGCCGCGGTCAGCGCGACCAGGCCGACGTCGACGCTCGCCGCCTCGTGCCCGGCGTCGCGCATGGCGTCCACCAGCGCCACCGTGGTGCGGACCGCGCGCGAGCGGGGCGCGATGGCGTGCGCCAGCGAGAGGAGCGGCGCGCAGCGCGGATCGCCGTCGGTGTAGATGCGGTGGCCGAAGCCCGGGATCGCCTCGCCGCGTCGGGCCATGGAGCGGATCGTGGACGCGGCGCGATCGGGCGCGCCGATCGACGCGATCAGCGCCTCCACCCGATCGGATGCCGTGCCGTGCTCGGGCCCTGACAGCGCGGCGAGGCCGGAGATGATGCAGGCGAACAGATCTGCGCCGGTCGAGGCCGTGACCCGCGCTGCGAAGCTCGAGGAGTTGAGCTCGTGATCGGCGAGCAGGATGAGCACGATCTCGATCGCCCGGTCCGCCTCCTTGCTCTCCGGTGCGCCGAGCGCTCGGGCCACCCGCCCGGCGACCCGGGCCGGAGAGCGCGGCGCTCCGAGCGTGGTCGCGAGGAGATGGATGATGCGACGGCCGCGGGCGAGCTCTTCATCGCGAGGCGCTTCGAAGCGGGTGCGATCGTCGAGGGCGGCGCGCGACACCGCGGCGATGAGGCGGCTGATCGGAGCGCCCCTGGGCGGCAGAGGCGGGACGGCTGCACGAGCCGCCGATCGCCAGGCGCGCGGATCGACGCGCGGACGGTCCCACAGCAGCTCGGCGACCGACTCGAAGCTCGCGTTCGACTCGGCGAGCGCGGTGGCCGGCTGGCCGCGATACACCGGCCCGCGTGCGTCGATGCAGGTGATCGAGGACTCGAGGATCGGCTCGCCGAAGCGCAGCGCACCCGCGGCGGTGGGGCCGTGACCGGAGCGCGCGTCGTGGCGGGCGCGGAGCCGCTCGAGATCGGTGCGCTTGTACAGCCGGCGTCGGCCGTCGGCGCCGGGCGCACGGGCGATCAAGCCGCGCGCGGCGTACGCGTAGAGCGTCTGGCGCTTCACGCCCAGGAGCTTCAACGCGGCTTCGGCATCGACGTACACACGATACATTGATTCATCAATCCATCTTGATCAACCTATTGGCGAAGCTCACCGTCGAGCCATGAACACCAAAGAAAAGCACGAAGATGCACCGCGTGCCTCGGGTCTCGAGGGCGTGGTGGTGGCCGATACTCGACTCTCGGAGGTGGACGGCGAAAAGGGCCGGCTCACGGTCGCGGGTCACGACATCGAGGTCCTCGCGGCGACGCACGGCCTCGAGACGACCGCGCACCTCTTGTGGACCGGAAAGCTACCCGACGCCGAGGCGCTGGAAACCACGCGCGCCGCGTTCGCACGCGGGCGGGCGGCCGCCTATGCGCTGCTGCCGCGGCTGGGCGCCGCGATCGAGGCCAAGGACGCGATGGCGGGGCTGCGCGGCGCGGTCTCGCAGCTCGCGACCGTTGAGGCCACCCCAGAGGGCGGGGACAACGCGTGGCTCGCGGGCGCGACCGGGGTCCTGGCGGCGGGATGGCTGGCGCAGCGCGAGAAGCGCGCGCTGCTCGAGCCCGATCCAAAGGCGACGCACGCCGTGGATCTGTTGCGGTTGATCACCGGGAAGAGCGCCGAGCCCGCCAGGAGCCGCGCGCTCGAGACCTACCTGGTGACGGTGGCGGATCACGGCATGAACGCCTCGACGTTCACCGCGCGCGTCGTGGCGAGCACCGGAGCGGACCCGATCTCGGCGGTCGTCGCGGCGATCGGCGCGCTGAGCGGGCCGCTGCACGGGGGCGCGCCGGGGCCGGTGCTCGACATGCTCGACGCGGTGGGGGAGGGCGACGCGACCCCCTGGCTCGAGCGCGAGCTGGCCGCGGGGCGGCGGATCATGGGGATGGGTCATCGCATCTACCGGGTGCGTGATCCGCGGGTGGTGGTGCTCGAGCGCGCGGCGAACGCGCTGCGCGAGGCCGGGCTCGGGACGCCGCGTCTGCGCGTGGCGCGCGCGGTGGAGCAGGCCGCCGAGAAGCTGCTGGCGCAGAAGTATCCGGACCGCGCGCTCAAGGCCAACGTCGAGCTGGCGACCGCGGTGCTGCTCGATGCGGTGGGAATCCCGCGCGAGTTGTTCAGCGCGATGTTCGCCTGCGGGCGGGTGCTCGGCTGGCTCGCGCACGTCGACGAGCAGCGCGCGACCGGGCGCCTGATTCGGCCCGATTCGCGTTACATCGGGCCTACCAACTGAGCGTAGGACGTGGGACGAACGTCGCGATGAAACGCGCGTTCGTGGCCATCGACCTCCCCGCCGCGCTCAAGGAGCGCCTGACGAGCGCTACCCCACCGCTCCCCAAGGGCGTGCGGCCGGTGCCGCCGGATCAGATCCACCTCACCCTGCGCTTCCTCGGCAACGTCGACGACGCCGCGTTTCCCGTGCTGGTGGAGGCGCTCGGAAAGATCACCGCGCCCGCGTTCGCCGTCAGGCTGGATGCGCCGGGGACCTTCCCGCCGACCGGCGAGCCGCACGTGCTGTGGATGGGCCTCGCGGACTCGGAGCCGCTCGGCCAGCTCCGCGCGCGCATCGATGACGCGGCGTTCGCGGCCGGGCTCCCGCGCGACGATCGCCCGTTCTCCGCGCACATCACGATCGCCCGCCTGCGCGACACGCGGAGGAAGTCGATCACCGACGTCCTCGAGGCGCTCGCCGGGCTCGGCCCGATCGAGATCCCGGTCCCGGCGTTCACGCTCTACACGAGCGTGCTGACCAACACGGGCGCGACGCACACCGCCGAGCGCGTCTATGGGCTTTCATAAGCTCGTCGCCAACCGCGAGCACTACGACACCGTCATCGCCGCGGTGATGCGCGCCGAGCTGAGCGTCTGGATCGCCACGGCCGACGTGAAGGAGCTGATGGTCGAGGTCGCCGGCAAGGTGTCGAAGCGCCGCGGCGCGCGTCGAGCCAGCGGCTATCGCTCGATCCTCGACGTGCTCGACGGGCTGGCCGAGCGCGGGGTCGAGCAGCGCATGCTGCACGCGAAGCTGCCGTCGCGGCCCTTTCGCGAGGAGTTCGACAAGCACCCGCGCCTGGTGAACGGCGGCCTGCAGCTAAGGCTCTGCCCGCGCAATCACATGAAGGTCGTGATCATCGACGGGCGCCTCCTGTATCTCGGCAGCGCGAACTGGACCGGGGCCGGGCTGGGCGTGCGCAGCGAGAACCGGCGCAACTTCGAGCTCGGCATCGTCACCGACGACGAGGCGATGCTCGATCAGGCGCAGGGGATGTTCGAGTCGCTGTGGCGGGGGAGCGCGTGCAAGAAGTGCGGGCTGCGATCGATGTGCGAGTCACCGCTCGATCTGGAGATCAAGACGAGACCATCAGCACCGCTTTCCCAACCACCCGCCGCTCGAGCACGTCGCGCAGCGCCTGCGCCGCCGAAGCGAGCGGATAGCGGCCAAAAACGTGGGGCGAAAGCTTCCCGTCGCTGATCCACTGCAAGAGCTCGGTGTGGCGCGCGCGCGCCGCCTCCGGATCGCGCATCAGCCAGGCGCCCCAGAACACGCCCATCACCGATGCGCCCTTGAGCAGGGTGAGGTTGGCCGGGATCTTCGGGATCTCGCCGGTCGCGAAGCCGACCACCAGCAGGCGCCCGTTCCACGCCGTGGCGCGCAGCGCGGCCTCGGTGAGCGCGCCGCCGACCGGATCGCAGACCACGTCCGCGCCGGCGCCACCCGTCAGCGCCTTCACGCGATCCTTGAGGTCCTCTTTCGAATAGTCGATCACTGCATCGGCGCCGTACTTGGTGCACGTCGCGAGCTTCTCCGCGCTGGAAGCCGCCGCGATGACCCGCGCGCCGAGCATCTTGCCCAGCTCGACGGCGGCGAGGCCGACGCCACCTGCGGCGCCGAGGACGAGCAACGTCTCTCCCCCGCGCAGCTGCGCTCGATCCATCAGCCCGTACTGCGACGTGCCGTAGGTGGTGAGCGCCGAAGCCGCGCGTTCGAAGTCGAGACCCGCCGGCATGGGCACCAGCTGCATCGCGCTCGCGGTGACATACTCGGCGAACCCACCGAAAGGCGCGAGCGCGACCACTCGGTCACCTTCCGCGACGCCGGAGACTCCGGGCCCGACCTTCTCGACCACGCCCGCGACCTCTCCGCCCGGTACGAACGGCACGGCCGGCTTCACCTGATACTTACCTTGGATGATCAGAGTATCGGGAAAGTTCACGCCCGCGGCGCGGACAGCGATCAGCACCTGATCGTCGTCGATCACCGGGACGGGGCGCTCCTCGACGACGAGCAGCTCCGGGGGACCGTACTGGCGACAGACGACGGCTCTCACCAGCGGCTCTGGAACACCAGCGCGAGCGAGAGTCGCACCGCGTCGTCGAACTTGTAGACCGGCTCACCGCGCTCGTTGTCCTGCGCGAGGCGCGGCTGGTTGTCGTTCAGCTCGACGCGCGACTCGAACGACACCGCCGTGGACGACGACAGATAGAGCGGCAGCTTGAGGAAGATGCCGATGATCGGCTGCGCGTCTTCGCCCGGGGGAAGGACGACGCGGTTCCTGTTGTCGGCGATGACCTGCGTGCGGACCTCGCCCGGCGTCGCGCCGCCGATCGCGCCCTGCGTGGGGAGCACCGCGCCCTTGTACGTCGCGGGGATCTTGATGCCGACCGAGAGCGACGGCAGCATGTAGAGATCGGCGAGCCAGTACGAGGCGGTGATCGCCGCGAAGATCTCGCCCGCGGTCGTCGCGCTGGCCGGCGTCGCCTGGAACGGCACGAAGCCCGGGACGTCGAACAGGATGAAGTCGGCGGACTGATAGAACGCGTCGAGGCGCAGGCTCAGCTCGTCCTGGCGGAAGCCACCGACGAAGCCCGCGGCGATCGCCGGGACCAGCTTTTCGCTGGCGAACGCCTCGGGATCTTCGAGGTTCTGTACCAGCATCGTGCCTTCGAGCGAAGCGAACCAGCCGCCGCCCGGCTTGTATGACTTGAAGAGGTCATAGTTGTCGGGGTGGTTGGGATCATTTCGGTAGAGCCGATAGTCCGACGACGACGCCGGCGGATCGCCGGAATAGTACGTGACGCGCGCCGAGGCGCCGTACGCGATGACCTTGTTGCCCTCCAGGCCGGGTCGCTCCTGCGTGCCCTTCTGGAAGATGCCGCCGTTGGTCTCGAGGATGAGCGAGTCGAGGATAGTCGTGCCGGCGCCGGCCAGGATGCCATAGTTGGGGACCTGCTCACCGGCGCGGACACCCGCCTCGCGCGCGAGGATGAGCGCGCTCTTGAAGCCGACGAATGCATACGATTTGCCCTTCGCGGAGCGCCAGCGGAGCCGCGCGCCGGGGACCGCGCCTTCGCTGATGCGGCTGACCAGCTTGCCGGGGAAGATCGAGGTTCCACCCCAGGAGATCAGGTAAGTATAGCCGAGGCGAAATCGATCGGAGGACACCGGGAAAGCGGTGAGATCGATGGAGCCGACGTCCTCTTCTTTTCCTGCGCCGAGCTTGCGGATGATGCGCAGATAAGTACCGGCGTCGAAGAACGAGAGCTGCCCGGTGTCGACGTTGGCGGACGCGCGCGCGGCCAGCGCGACCTCGGTCTCCCAGAACTCCCAGAACCCCGGCAGCTTCTTGTAGAGCACGAGCTGCGAGAGGGCCTCGTAGCCGGAGAAGCGGGTGTTCACGTTCTCCAGGAACAGGTTGAAGTTGGGGTCGATGCCGACGCGATAGCCAGAGGTCGGCGTCGATCGCTCACCGGGGCCCACCAGCACGTTGACGTTGGCGAAGGCGAACGTGACGCGGGTGTCGATCCAGTCGGAGGCGAAGAAGTCCGTCGCCCTGAACGTATCGGACTTCGGCGGAGCCGTGGCCGGCGAGTCCGTCCCGCGCGCCGGCGTGTCGCCGGGCGGTGCGTCGGAGATGGTCGAGGAGCCGACCTGGTGGGTGAGCAGCAAGCAGAGAGCGGAGATGACTTGGGGCATTTCGCAGAAATCCTTGAGTACTGATCGGAGTCAGTTCGTGCACCAGGGGCAGTCGGTCTGATCTCGGGGCTCGATGATCCAGGTGGGCCGGTCGCGGCTGTTGGGGAAGGCCACTTGCCGGAGGTTACCGGTGATGGTGGCGTTGATGGTCTTGATGCCGAAGACGACCGGATCGAAGAACGGGATGTTCTCGCGGGTGATGATCTGCACCTCGAGCCCGAAGCGGGTGCCGTCGTCGACGATCACCGGCCACTGACCGAAGCGCTCGAGGCTCGGGAACATACCCACCGACGACTTCACCTTCGCGCTCACGCGCGCGCCTTCGAGGCGCTCCATCGCGAGATCGCACTCGATGATCTTCTGGGCGAGCGGGTTGGTCACTACCGAGGCGCAGACCTCGCCCGGCTCGACGATCTTCGGGAAGTACTGGACGATCCGGCGGTGCAGCGAGATCGGCGAGACATCGGGTTGCGGGCTGTGGTCGTAGTCCACTTCCCAGAGCGGAAATGAGAGCTCGGAGAGGCCGACGAACTCGGTGACCGGGCCGCTGACGAAGCTGAGCCGATCGCCGACGAAGAGATCATCGGGGCGGGAGAAGTTGAACACGAAGAGGTGATTGAACTCCGGAACCTGGGCCCGCTCCTCCTCGGTACAGAGCGCCTGGCCGGTGCCGGGATAGTCTGGGATCGCGCACGTATCGGTGACGTAGAAGCCGTCGATGCGCACGCCGGTGATCACCATGTTGCCGCGCTTCACCTCGACGAACTGCTCCTGGAACGGCGACGCGAGGAGCGACTCCGAGCGGTTCACGTCGGAGATGTTCGGCGAGATGAGATAGATCGGGCCGGTCGCGCCGGCCGCATACGTCGGCTGCACGCGGGTGCAGGCGCCGGGCGAGTCGAGCTGGCTGTAGGCCTCGACGTCGAGCTGGCAGCTGTATCCATCGGGGCACCCGCTGTCGTCTTCGCAGCCGAACGAGCAGTACGCGAGGCCGCTCGGATCGAAACCGACCGCGGGCGTGGTGTTGATGCAGATGAGCCCGAAGGGGAAGCAGGCGTCGGCCTGATCGAAGCCGCACGGGCTCCCGAGGCCGGGCGTCTCGGACGCGCGCGCGGGCGGATTTTCGTCGGCCAGCCAGAGGTACGTATCGCCGAACGATCCGCGAAACGCGGCCTCGGGCAGGCGACCCTCGATGCCGGTCGCGAGGCCATCGCGGAATTGCACCGTGCGGAAAGCGGCGTCGACGGTGCCCGGGACCACGCGGACCGTGGCCCTCGAGTTGTACGTCTCGAGCAGCTCGCCCTGGAGATCGACCGCGCGCGCGGTGAAGAAGACACGGGCGACCGAGTTACCGAGGGCGTCGGTGAGATAGTCCGGGCAGCCGGTGAGATCGACCCCGTCGGCCGGGGTCCCTGGCAACAAGCAGCGCCGGTCGGCCGAGCCCACCGAGGAGGTGATGGTCACCTCGAAGCTCGAGAGCTCGCGAGGAAGGACGGCCTCGTCCTTACAGGCCACGGCGCCGGAAGCGACGAGAGCGATGAGTAGCACCCTCACTGGACAATCCTCGTGATGCGGCCGGTGGGCAGCGGGTCGATGCAGTACGGGACGACGCAGTAGAAGTCGGCCGCGACGCGGGTCCTCTCGTCGTCCGCGAAGCGCTCGCAGCAGTGCAGCTGACCGGGGCACTCGCGCGGCAGAGCCGAGCCGCAAGCCTCGCCGCTGAACAGCGCGTTGGTCGCGAGGCCGCGATCCGCGTCGGTCGCCTCGCGCTCGACGCTGTGGAAGAGCGGCGCGAGCTCGGAGATCTGCGCGCACTCGTCGCCGCTGTGTTTGGCCATCGGCGTGGGATCGAAGAAGTCGTACTTCAGGCAGTAGAACCGCACCTCGTTCTCGTCCTCCTGGCAGTCGACGAAGCGGCCGGTGGTCGGCGTGCAACCGAACGGACGATCGTTCTCCGCGGCCGCGCACGTCTTCTGCGGGAAGTCGGCCTTCGCGAAGGTGGCGATCGGCTTCGGCGGGAGCTTGATCGGATCGATCATGAACTGGCTCCCGCAGATGTGCCCGGGGCCGCCGTCCTCGGGAGGCGTGCGCATGTAATCGATCAGCGCGTCACGCAGCGACAGCGTCGTCTCGATCTTGGTGGTGTTGCGGCGCAGCACCTCGAAGCCCGAGCCTCCGCGGCCGATGAAGTCGTTCACTGCGACCTTGTAGCTCTCGGTCGGGTTGAGCGGCTGCCCGTTGATCAGGATGTCTTCGGCCGGGCTCTTGAAGCAGCGCTGGAGCACGCAGCGCACCGGGTTCTGGGTGCCACCCTGCGCCCACGCCAGGGCCTCCTCCGACTCGCAGTCGGCCTTTACGTTGCAGGTCGGCGCGTCGACGTTCTTCAGGGCCTGCGCGCAGTGCATCGTGAACTCCACGCCGCTGATCTGCGCCTGCGTCTGGCAGCCGCGCTCCGACGAGCGCGCGGTGACGTAGTCGAACAGCTCCTGCACCTCGACGCCCGACAGGAACACCGTGGTCAGCGAGTTCTCGAACGGGAAGATGTTGAACATCTGCTCGATCGTCACCACGCCCTGCTCCATGTTGGTGCGGATACCGAGTGAGTTGGTCATCGAGAACTGCGCCTCGATGCGGTTCCTGCGGCGCATCGAGTCGGCCACCAGGTTGCCGAGCGGAGAGTCCTCGCCCGAGAGACCGAAGCGATCGATGCGCGAGGTGGCGAAGACGAAGCCCTTGCCGAGATCGGTCGCCTGGAAGAGCTGCTGCACGTACGGATCGAGCAGCTCGGTCATCGCGCCGTCGACCGGCGCGGGGACGCTCAGGCAGTCGACGCGCGCTTTGTGGCAGGCATCGGTGCATGCGTCGCCGATCTGGCGGCACTGATCGGCGAGCTGGCAGATCGGCTCCTGGCGGGTGGCCTGGGCGAGATCGCCGCACTGCGCGTCCTTGTCGCCGCGATCGTCGGCGGCCTCGACCGCGAAGGTCGGCGAGCCGTCTTCGGGGCACTTCACCGCGTCGGACGACACGGTCTTCGGCACGCGGTTGTTCACCGGGATGATCTTGTAGGCGTTCGAGAGGATCTCGGCGCCATGGCGCTTGTCCTCGCCCTCGCCGGGGACGTGCACCACGAAGTCGGCGCGGCCGACGAACTTGGCGAACGCGCCGGAGTGGACCAGCGGGACGCGTCGGCCTTCCGGGTCGACCAGCACCTTGGGCGGGTTGAGCACGATGTGCAGGTGGCCGCCGAAGATCGCGTCGATGCCGATGACGCCGGGGACGTTCACACGCACGGTGCCGTCCGGCTCGCTGCCGACGACTTCCCAGTTCTCGTGGATGCCGTTGGCGGGGACGACGCGCTGGTAGCCCGTGATCACCTCGGTGTCTTCGGCCAGGTTGATCTCGGTGCGCGAGGCCAGGCCCATGTGCGACACGATGAAGATGAGATCGACCTCGGGCTCGAGCGCGTTGACCAGCGTGCGCACCACCTCGAGCGGCTCGAGCGGCGTGATACCCAGGCTGTTTCCGCCGAGACCGATGGAGGTCATCGACGAAGTGTTACCCATGCCGATGATCGCCACGCGGAGGCCATCGAGGTTGATGATGTCGTACGGCTTGGTCAGCGCGCCGAGCTTGTGCGCGTTGGGGTCGTCGGCGCTGGGAAAGATGTAGTTCGCGACGAGCAGGGGGTACTGGTTCACGCCCCAGCGCTCGTACTGATCGGAGATGTTCCTCGAGCCCAGATCGAACTCGTGATTTCCGATGACCACACCGTCCGGGTTCATCTGGGCCATCGCGCGAACTTCGACCTCGCCCTTGAACTGGTTGAAGATCGGCGCGCCCTGGAACGAGTCACCCGAGTCGAGGTGCATCACGCGCTGCGCTTTGGCGCGCTCGCGCTTGAGCAGGTGCGCCATGCGCGCGACCCCACCGAACGGGTGGAGATCGGCGCAGACGCCGAGGCCGCGATCGATGAGGCCCGGCGTCTGCTCGTAGGGGAGCAACCGCGCGTGGATGTCCGACGTGTGGAGCACCGTCAGACGGACATCCTGGCCCGCGAGATTGGGCTGCTCGCTGACCGCGTAGCAGCCACCGAGCGCCAGAGACGCGACGAGAGGCGAAAGGAGACGACCGCGCATCACTGATGAACGAGGTCGTCGTTGCCGCGCGGCACGAGCTGGTTGGCGTTGAAGGTGTTGTCGACGATGCCGGTGATGGAGAGGAACATGTCTCCGTCTCGGCGCATGTCGCCCGGCCGCGGCACGACCATGTTGCCGTCGCAGCGGCAGGCGCCGGTCGGCATGCGCATCTGATCCTGGCAGACCGTGCCCATCGGGCGCGAGCGGCCGTGATAGTCGTACGCGAAGGCGGTGCCGATCTGCACGCTGCCGGTGACGAGCCAGCCACCGAAGTCGTCGCCGTTGGTGCCCTCGAGGCAGCGCGACGTGACGGTGACGTTCTCGACCTTCACCAGCGTGCTCATGTGCTCGATCGCGCTCGCGGCCATCTGACCGATGCGCGCGGGGTCGATCACCTTGGCGACCGGGACCTGCGTGTCGGTGCCGTTCCGGGTGATGGTCGGGAACTGGATTTGCCGCGTCCCGAAGAACGCGAGGAGCTCGCCGTCGATGTCGACGAACTGGCCGACCTCCGGGATGTTCGCCGTGCGCATCGGGTTGTAGACGACCTTCGCGCCGGCGTAGAGGCCGTCGGCGTCGGTCGTGTCGAGGACCCACATCGCGCGGAGGTTCGCGCTCACATAGCCGTCGACCGCGGCGACCAGCACGTGGCGCAGCTCGATCTTCGGGCAGGTGAAGCCGCTGCTCGCGTCGTTGGTGCAGATGTCGCGCACGTAGCCGGGCGCGCTGGCGTTGTTGATGTTGCCGATGCTGTTGATGACGACGCGCGGGTTCTGCGGGACCACCTCGGCCTCGGCGCGCGGCGTGATGAGGTACTCACCGGCGTCGAAGGGCGCGGTGCCGACGCGGAGGACGCCGGTGATCGACGAGAAGACCTCGCCGACGACGGTCCCGCGGTACTCGTAGTACTGGCCGGAGACGACCAGGTCACCCTCGAGGCGGAAGGCGCCGAAGAGGACGCTGGTGCCGACCATGACCTCGGTCGAGGCGACGCTCACGCCCTCGACGCGGACGATGACGCCCTCGTAAGCCACCGCATCGGCGCCGCCCCGGGCGATCAGGTTGGCGGACGGGATCGTGATCGGCGTGATGGTGGCCAGCTCGTTCAGCGACTCGATGCTGGCGGCGCGGACCTGCTTCTGCTGGTCGACGTTCATCTGGCCGAACTCGGCGTAGGCGCCGGTGACGTTGATCTTGGTGCCGATCGGCGGGACGCGCCCGGTGATCTCGGCGGGGTTGTAGACGATCGCGATGCCCGAGTAGCGGCCCTCGAGGAAGTCCGCGCCCGTGGGGTCCTGCACGTAGAAGCCGGCCAGCGTGGTCATGCCGGCCATGTTCTTCGAGACGGCGACGGTGCCGGTGGTGACGACCACGCCGCTCAGCTGCACCGGCTCCATGACCTGCGGGTGGCGCGAGGAGCTCGCGAGCTTGAGCGCGCAGACGGTCTGGCCTTCGCCGGGGCATTCGAGGCCGCTGCTCGAGCCGTCGCCTTTCGGGCCCGCGTCGCGGCCGCCAGGACCTCCGTTCGGACCGGAGTCGCGACAGGCGACGGTGAAGAGAGCCAGAGAGGCGAGGAGGAGGGTCGAGCGCATGCGCCGCGAGAGAACCTTCATGGCCCTACAACTGTCAATCGCACGTTGTCGGGGGCCGAAATCGTCACCGTCGTTGTATGGGGTGGGTTCGATGACGCCGCTCGTCCTGCTCGCGCTGGCGCAGGTTCCACTTCCGGGCACCGCGTCGGTGAGCGTCGCGCTCTCGCCGCCCCGCGCCTGCAGCCGCTGTCATTCGGGCTTCGACAACAGCGCGTACGACACCTGGAGCGGCAGCGTCATGGGGCATTCGGCGCGCGATCCGGTGTTCCATGCCGCGCTCGCGGTGGCCGAGGGGGATTCGCGGGGGATCGGTGACTTCTGCCTCCGCTGCCACGCGCCCGAGGCCTGGCTCGAGGGCCGCTGCATCCCGACCGACGCGAGCCGGCTCGACGAGAACGACAGCGGCGTGACGTGCTCGTTCTGTCACCGGAACGAGCCCAACCCGTACCAGCGAAACGCGCAGTACATCGTGGCCGACGACTCGGTGATCCGCGGGCCGTACGCCGACGCGCAGGCGCCCCATACCAACCGCTATTCGCCGTGGATCTCGAACCCTGCGCTGTGCGGGACCTGCCACGACCTGCTGAATCCGCTGGTGCATCGCCGCGATCTCACGGGCGCGGACACCGGCCTGCTCTTTCCGGAGCAGACGACCTGGACCGAGTGGAAGGCGAGCGCGTTCTCCAACCTCGCCGATCCTGGATACAAGGACTGCATCGGCTGCCACATGCCGAGTGATCGAGGAAACGTGGCCGAAAATGGCCCCGAGCGCCCCGATCGATCGCACCACGGGATCGCCGGCGCCAACACCTGGCTGCTCGAGGCGATCGAGTTCTTGTATCCGAAGCTCGGCCTGGCCGAGAAGCTCGCGCTCGGCCGGGAGGCCATCCGCGCCACGCTGCGCGAGGCGGCGACCCTGGAGCTCATCGACGCGCCGGCCGAGGTCTCGCGCGGCGAGGTGGTGCACCTGACCGTCCGCGTCACGAACCTCACCGGGCACAAGCTGCCGACCGGCTATCCCGAAGGGCGGAGCGTCTTCATCGCGGTGAAGTCGGCGACGCTGGGGATCGATCTGGGATCGCTCGACCCGGTCACCGGTGAGCCCGACCGCCCGCTCGCCATCTACCACACCGTCCACGGCCAGTTCGGGATCGGCCCCTCGCACCATATCGCGCTCAACGACACGGTCTACGTCGACACGCGCATCCCGCCGCGGGGGATGGTGCTGACCGCGACGCTGGCCCCAGTCGGGAAGACGTATCCGGAGGTTTCGCCCGGAATTCTAGCGCACTTCGACGAGGTCACGCTGACCGCGACGGTGCCCTGCCGGCGAGATCTCGATCGCGTCGACGCGACGTTCTCGCTGCTCCACCAGGTGCTCCCGAAGCGCTACGTAGATGAGCTGGTGGCCGATAGCGCGACGCTCGCCCCGGCGCGATCGGCGACGCTGCGCGCGGCGTTCGATGCCGTGCCGTATGCGCCGGAAGAGATGGCAGTGCTGCGCGTATCGATCCCGATCGCGGCAGCTTCCACGTGCGATCCCCCTGACGCGGGTGTGATCGATACGGGGATCGTCGATGCCGCCGCCGCGCCCGACGCAGCGCGCGTTGACGCTGCGGTCGTCGCGGACGCAGGGTCTCCCGTGACGATGGATGGCGGCTGTGATTGCGCCGTCGGCGCCCGCTCAACGTCCGATGGGGCATATGGAGCGATTGTGGTCGTCTTCCTCGCGTGGGCCGGGAAAAGACGGCGCCGAGAAGGACTTCGAACATGAAAAAGATCCCGGTATGGGCGTGTCTTCTCGTTGCTGCTTGCGGCGAGACGACCACCGAACCGCCCGTCGTCGTGCCCCTCGTGCTGACCACGGCGGCGCTCGCCGATGGCCACATCGGCCAGGCTTATTCGAAGGATCTCGAGGCGAGCGGCGGAACGACGCCCTACGTCTTCTCGATCAAGGACGGGGTGCTGCAGGCCGGCCTGGCGATCAGCGGCAACAAGCTGAGCGGCACCCCGACCGAGGCCGGTAAGCGCACGCTCACGCTCTCGGTGAAGGACGCGAAGAGCGTCGAGGCCACCAAGTCGATCGATCTCTACATCGCGCCGGACGCGCTGACGGTGAGCACGTCGTCGCTCTCCGAGGGCACCGAGCTCGCGATGTACAGCGGCCAGCTCGAGGCCAACGGCGGCATCGCGCCGTACAAGTGGACGATCAGCGACGGCGATCTGCCCGAGGGCGTCACGCTCGCCGAGGACGGCGAGATCAGCGGCGAGCCGACCACCGCGGGTGGCTCGATGTTCACCGTGCAGGTCACCGACGCGGAGATGAAGACCACGACCCGCGCGCTGATGCTGACCATCCGGCCGCTCCTGCCGATGATCACCACCACCACGCTGACCCGCGCGTTGCTCCAGACCAACTACGGCGAGGCGATCATGGTCTCGAGCGGCCACGCGCCGTACATGTTCACGATCTCGATGGGCACGCTGCCCCGCGGCGTCTTCCTCGACAACGCCGGCACGCTCGCCGGCCGCCCGCTCCAGACCGGCGTCTTCCGCTTCACCGTGAAGGTGACCGACGCGCGGATGCGCACCGACCAGGCCGAGCTCGCGCTGGTCGTGCTGGCCCCGCTGGCGATCACCACGCGCGCGCTGCCGAGCGCGATCCTGAACATGCCGTACAGCGCGCAGCTCGTCGCGACGGGCGGCCTGGCGCCGTATCAGTGGTTCATCGTGGGCGCGCTGCCCCCGGGCCTCACGTTCATGAACGGCTTGATCTCGGGCACCGCGACGATGCAGGGCACCTTTCCGATCACCGTGCGCGTGCAGGACGACACGGGTGGCGTGCGATCGGCGATGTTCAACCTGGTCGTCGACGACGTCATCGTGTTGACCTCGACCCAGGCGACGCCGTTCCCGCCGGTGTGCTCGACGGCGGCGCCGCCGACCTGCGTTCCGTGGCAGAACAGCGTCTGCACCTCGACGACGGTCTCCTATCAGACGCTGGCGATCGACGTGCCCAACTCGTTCGCGATCGCGAGCGTCACGGCGCGCGTCGCCGTGAGCTATGCGGACAGCGGCCGCAGCTACAACACCGGAAATGCCGTGAACAACCGCAACACCCGCCTGAAGCTGGTGCTCGTCGCGCCGGACGGTCGCTTCGCGATCCTCTGTGGCAACTCGGCCGGACATCGCCAGGAGGCCGGCTGCAACGGCAGCAACGGCGTGACGGAGACGTTCCCCGGGACGGAGAATCCGGAGACCCCGTTCAGCATCTTCACCGGCATGAACGCGCAGGGGCAGTGGCGGTTGCAGGCGGTGGTGGCATGGCCGACGGTCGACGCTGGCGGTGCGTGCCAGCAGGCAGGCTCGATCAACGAGTTCGAGCTGCGGTTCGACAGCGATCCGTCCGCCGAGAACTACACCGTGATCACCGGCTTCACGCGCAACAACCTGATCCGCGTCCCCTGGGTGCGGATCTCGGGCGGCAACCAGGTGCCCGACAACAACCAGATCCAGCTCACCGCGACCACGTACAGCGTGGGGCCGAACGGGATCCGCGAGGCCGGACAGGGCGACGACGTCGTCGTGCCGACCACGCCAGTCTGGAGCGGGTCGAGCCTCCCGCCGGGCACCACCGTCACGCCGGACGGCCTCGTCACGGGCGGCCCCGAGACCGGCGACGCGACGCTCGACGTCGACGTCGGCGCGGGCAACATCATCCGCCGTTCCCTCCAGGTCATCCCGCCGGACTGGAACAGACTGATCAGGGCCCACTGATGAGCGCCGCCACCGAGGTTCTGGTTCCTATCCCGGTTCGACCGGACGATCTTTTGCGCGTGAACGCGTTTTTCCCCTTCGAAGAAGGCGAAAAGCGCCTGCTGTTCGTGGTGGAGAACGCCGCGTTCACCGAGCTCGACGACGCCGGGTGGGCGCTCGCGAACATGCTCGCGGGTCATCCGCGCACGTCACGCAAGGCCACGCTGAAGGCGCTGTCCGAGCTGCACGGCGAGGAGGCCGCTGTCGCGACCGTCGAGGGGTTCGAGCAGCTCGAGATCCTCGAGCCGGCCGATCGCCCGCGCTTGCCGGCGGACATGTCCTCGTTCGGCGTGATGGGGCCGATGAGCTCGCTGGTCCTGCACGTCGCCCACGACTGCAACCTGCGCTGCGGCTACTGCTACGCCGACTTCGGCCGCTACGGCGACAGCTTCGGGATGATGGACGAGGCGATGGCGATCGCGCACATCGACAAGTTCTTCGACCAGCTCGGCGATCGAAAGACGGTCAGCGTGACGTTCTTCGGCGGCGAGCCGCTGATGAACATGCCGGTGGTCTACGCCGGGCACGCCCACGCCAAGGCCCGCGCCGAGCGCGAAGGCAGGAAGGTCGGCTTCAGCCTCACGACCAACGGCACGCTGCTCACGCAGGAGGCGGTCGACTTCTTCATCCGCGAGAAGTTCGTCATCACGGTCAGCATCGACGGGCCGCCGGACATCAACGACAAGATCCGGCCGATCGAGGGCGGCGGCGGCAGCTACGAGAAGATCATGGAGCGGGTGCGCACCACCGGCCTCCACCCGATCGCGCGCGTCACGCTCACCAAGAAGTCGACCGACGTCGCGCGCATCGTGCGGCACCTCGTCGACGCGGGCTTCAAGGACGTCGGCGTCTCGCCCGTGGCCTCGGGCAGCAAGAAGTTCGACTTCGAAAAAGAAGATCTGGCCCAGGTGATGATCGGGATGCGCGCTCTGGCCGACGACTTCGTGGCGTACGCCAAGCAGGGCAAGGTGTTCCCGTTCAGCAACATGCGCGGCATCCTCGAGCAGATCGGCGCCGGAGAGCCGCGGCCGTTGCCCTGCGGCGCAGCGACCAACCTCGCGGCGGCCGACAACAAGGGCGACGTCTACGCCTGCCACCGCCTGGTCGGGAACGAGCAGTTCAAGATCGGGACGGTCAAAGAAGGCATCGACCGCGATCGGCGCTTCAACCTCATCGGCGGCATGCACCCGCGCACGCGCGCGCCCTGCCAGAGCTGCTGGGCGCGGTATCTGTGCGGCGGCGGCTGCCACCACATCGCGTGGCTGCACAGCGGCAAGGGCGAGGCGCCCTGGACCATCGCCGACGACTTTTGTGACTTCCTTCGCGATATGTACCGGCTGGGCTTGTACACTTACGCGCGCGTGGCCGACGAGGCGCCGGAGATGCTCTCCCGCCTCAAGGGGACCAAGGACGCGTGCAGCCAGCCCGCGGGACTATAGGAGAGTAGTTATGGCCATGAAGCCCCTCAATCGAAAGGCCGAGACGCTGACCTCGCGGTCGCCCGACGACGTCCGCCCGTACACCTTCGGTGACTGCTGCCCCGGGTTCCTTCCGGGCTGGGAGGTCGCAGCGAACGGCCAGGCCGACGCGTGTGGCTGGCAGGCCGATCTGCGCGCCTGTCACCCCTGCTACTGGACGGCGCAAGTCCCAGACAACGCGACCTATCCCAACTGGATGGATAACTGCGGCAACGTCGCACAGGACTGGGAGACTGGTCTCCCGCTGGTGGGGCCATGATGAAATTGGCATCGACGAGAATTCAGCCACGTCCTCGTGGCGCGGATGGACGGGTAAGGTCCGGCTCCGCCGGCCTTGGGACCCGTCCTGGTTCCGCTGTCATTGCAAGTTGTGTTGCGATCGCGCTGACGATCGGTTGTACCTCCAGGAAGGAGGAGCCGGCCGCGGCTTCCGCCAAGACGGCCACCGTGCAGCGGGCGCTCGACGTCCCTCGCGATCGCGTCTGGGCCGCTTCCACGCACGTCCGGGTGATCGACGCGGCGATGGGCCAGGTCGTCTCCGGCGCCCAGCTCTCGCACGCGATCAACGACATGGCGTTCACCGCCGACGGTCGTCGCGCGTTCGTCGCCTCGAGCGACGGCATGTACGAGATCGACGTCGAGACCACCAAGCTCGGCGCCCACCTCACCACCAGCCCCGCCCGTCAGGTGCTGATCGCGCCCGACGGCAAGAGCATCGGTGTCCTCGAGCACGACGTGGTCGTCGGCAAGGACGGCGCGCGCACCGTGATGCCGTTCCGCTGGAAGACGGTGTCGCTCGACGACGGCAAGGTCCTCTCGACCGAGACCGCCGGTGATCGCGTGCTCGCGGTGGCCCCCGGTTACGGCACCCACGCCAGCGTGGTCCTGTTCGAGGCCGGCGTCGTGATGCTGGTCCCGGCCGGTCAGGCCCTCGAAAAGGGCGGAAGAGCGCTCGATCTCGCCGGTGGGCAGGAGCCGCTCGCGTTCGGCAAGATGATCCCTCGCCAGTACCTGACGGTGAACCACGAGGGCACGCGCGCGTACTTCCCGGTCGAGGGGACGCCGTCGCGCATCCTCGAGGTCGACCTGGTCGCCGGCACCTCGCGCGCGATCGCGCTCGGTGGTCAGCTCCACCTGCGCGGCCTGGCGCTCTCGCCCGACGAGAAGAAGCTGGTCGTGAACGCGATGCGCTCGATGGTGGTCGTCGATCTGGTGACCGCCAAGGTCACGGGCTCGATCGAGCTCGGCGCCGCGCACACCGGCGCGGTGGTCTCCGAGGACGGCAGCCGCGTCTATCTCGCCCAGACCGTCGACGAGAAGGGCGGGGCGGTCACGATCGTCGGCCTCGATCCGCTGCGCGTTCAGGGCAAGATCCACCTCGACGACATCTCGCCCTGGGTCATCGGCATCGCCCCGCGCGCGGCGATGGCCTCCGCCCGTTAGCGGAACCAGGACGGGTCCCAAGGCCGGCGGAGCCGGACCTTACCCGTCCATCCGCGCCACGAGGACGTGGCCGATTCTTGCGCCCGTATCGCTGAGCGGAATGATTGTCGAATCGCGCTTGCTTGACCGCGCGAGGCTCGGATCCGCAGGATGAGCGGATGGCTACGGACGTCACGACGAAGATCCTGATCGAGATACGCGACGGCATCCGCGGGACCAACGAGCGCCTCGATCAGACCAACGAACGCCTCGATCAGACCAACGAGCGTGTCACCGTCCTCGCCAAGATCACCCAGGGCATCGACACGCGCCTGAGCCGAATGGAGTCGAACAGCGTATTTTTGCCGCGCCGCGTCGATGTCCTCGAACAGAAGGTCCGCGACCTGGAGCTCGCGATCGTCCCGAAGGATCAATAGTCCCCTCCGTACGAATCCGGACGATTGTTACGGCGCGGGCATTGGCGCGGTCCGAGAGCCCTTCACTCATCTGGCGCGCCAAAGACTACGTCACCATCGATCAGGACGGCGCCGTTTCGCTCTTGCCCGAGCTCGCAGAGAAATACCGCATCGTGGCCTCGCTTTCCTCGAGCCCGACCGCGCGCGATGTCCAGACCACCGCCGAGTTCTTGCGTAACACGTATTTGTACACGCCCATGCACGCCACCGAGAGCCGTCGTGGTGTTTGCATGGCTCTGGCGCCGGTGCGTCTTGCGACCCTTGGCATGTGGTCATTTCTCTTCGATTGGCCCTGCAAGCCGACGATGCCGTCGGGGCCCGACGCGCGACGCCTCCAGACACTCGAGCTGACTCGCGCGGGCCGCATGCTGGGGGCGGAGATGGTCGTCGTGACCTCGGTCTCCGACGACTGTGGGGCGTACCACCACTTCAAGAGCGAGACGGTGGGTTACGGAAAGTTCGCGACCGTTCGCCAGGCCTATTCGGGCAGCACGCCTTGCCGCTCTCCATTGTATCGCGTGGACGCCGTCGCCTTGGCGCCCAGGTCGCCCCCGGCGGTCGCCTCGCGCTGACCGCGGTGTAGTATGGCCTCGTGGCCACCCCCTCCCCGGGCAGCTCGGGGCGCATCCCCGTGCAGATTCCCAGCAAGATCGGCCGCTACGAGGTCATCGATCGCCTGGCGACCGGCGGCATGGCCGAGGTGTTCATCTGCTCCGAGCACGGGATGGCCGGGCTCGAGCGCTTGGTCGTCGTCAAACGCATCCTCCCGCACCTCGCGCGGCACGCTCAGTTCATCGAGATGTTCCTCGACGAGGCGCGGTACATGGCGCGCCTCAACCACCCCAACGTGGTCAACGTCCACGAGCTCGGAGAGGACGACGGCCTGCCGTATCTCGCGATGGAGTACGTGCCGGGCGCCTCGGTGCGGCAGATCCTGATCAGCGCGATCGAGCTCGACATCGACACGCCGCTCGGCGCTGCGATCGGCATCATCCTCCAGGCCTGCGCGGGCGCGCACGCGGCCCACGAGCTCACCGACCCGAAGGGCATGCTCGTCGGCCTGGTCCATCGCGACATCTCGCCGCAGAACCTGGTGGTGACCATCCAGGGCAACGTGAAGCTCCTCGACTTCGGCATCGCCAAGGCGACCGAGAGCCCGGAGCTCGACGACGACACGCGGACCGCGCTCAAGGGCAAGGTCAGCTACATGGCGCCCGAGCAGTGCAAGCAGGAGTCGCTCGATCGGCGCGCCGACGTGTTCGCGCTGGGGATCGTGGTCTGGGAGATGCTCGCTCAGGCCCGTCTCTTCAAGCGTGAGAGCGACCTCGAGTCGATGCAGGCGATCGTCGGCGGCGACATCAAGAACCTGCGCACCATCCGGCCCGACATCCCGGCGACGATCGTCGACGCGATCGAGCGCGCGCTCGACAAGGACAAGGCCGAGCGCTACGCGACCGCCGACCAGATGCGGCGCGCGCTGGTGGACGCGTGCGCGCGCGAGAACGTCCGCTGCGACATCGACATGGTCGCGTCGTTCGTGAAGCCGCTGCTCGGCGAAGCGCACATCAGGAAGACCGCCGATCTCCTGCTGAAGGCCGAGGAGCGGACGCGCGCGGGGGAGGAGGAGCGGACCGCGGTGTCGTCGCCTTCGGTCTCTGCGCCATCGAGGCCGCTCGTGACGCCGGTGGTGGAGCCGCGGCAGCGCTCGCGCGCGGGGCTGTGGCTCCTGTTCGCCGCTGCGCTGATCGGCGGCGGGCTGTTCGGTCGCATGATGGTGGAGGTGCCGACGGGCGCGCCGATCGTGTTCGCGTTCCCTGCCACCGCGAACCCGGATCTGGTGCTCGGTGATCTCGGCGGGCTCGCCTCGCACCTCGAATCCTCGACGCATCGGCCGGTGAAGCTGATCGTCTCCGACAGCTACGAGGGGCTCACGCACGCGCTGCTGACCGGCGAGGCCGCGCTCGCGTCGCTCCCGCCCAACGCGTACGTGCAAGCGAAGAAGACCGACCCGGCGATCGCGATCCTGGCGTCGAAGGTGGTGGATGGCGCGAGCGGGGTCGACGGCGTGATCTACGTGCGCGACTCCTCGAAGATCGCCACGCTGCTGGATCTGCGCGGCGTGAAGTTCTGCTTCCCGGATCCGCTGTCGACCACCGGTTATGTGCTTCCGCGGAGGGCGATCCGGCGCGCGGGCCTCGATCCGGATCACGACATCGTCCCGCACATCTCCGGCAAGCACACCCAGGTGCTCCGGGACCTCGTCGACGGCGTCTGCGAGGCGGGCGCGACGTACTCCGGCGGCTACGTCGCGGCGGATCGCGCCGGCGTGCCGGTGGCGCAGCTCCGGCAGCTCGCGATCACCGGGCGCGCGCCGCGGGACGCGATCTGCGCATCACCCAAGGTGACGGCGGCAGAGAGCGCGATGCTGCAGCAGGCGCTCCTGTCGTATCGACCGAAGGCCGCAGCGCAAGAGGACACGCGCGTCGAGCACATCTCGGGGTTCGAGAAGGCGACCGACGCGGAGTACGACGCGATCCGGGATGCGCTCGCGGATTGACTACGGGACAATCGGACCATAGTCCGCAGCGCCGCGGGAGACATCGAGCTCGAGCACACGCGACGTGGAGCGCGACGACACGCCTGCGGCGTGCGGGTGCCCTGGCGTCAAGCGCCCCGGAGGCATCCTGAACTGCGTTTCGGGGGTGTCGAAGGAGGTCACCCGCCCGGTCGTGCTGTCGAGCAGGAACCCGGAGTAGCGCAGGGCGCGGCCCAGCGAAGGAGGCGTCCAGCTGAGCAGCGGTGTCGCGCCAGCACCCGTGGTGATACGGCGACCGTTCAGTCGCAAGTCCTGCGGCGCCCCGAGCTCCGGTCGGACGCTGAGAGCGACATCGCGTGCGTCCGAAAGAGGAGCGCTCAGCAGTGTCGGGAACCATGAGGTCGGGAACTGGTCGATGTAGACGCGCACGACGACCACGAGTCGCTCGCCGGGCACGGGCCTTGGCAGCGGTAGCTCGACGCGCACGTCGTGGTCGGCGGTGGTCGTCGTCAACGTGAGAACCTCGATGTGCTTGTCCCACGGGAGTGGCGGCACATGCCCGGTCGCGATCGCCGGGACACTCTCGACCGCGAGCGTGAAGCTACCGATTCGGCTCACGGGTGCGAGCTCGCTCGCCTGGGCAGCGAACTCCGGCAGCCGCCAGTCGAGCGACAATCGGCCCGTGGGCGGCTCGACGAGCATCTCGTCGAGCAGCTCCACCTCGCCGTCCCTCGTCGCCAACGCAACGCTGCGCACGCGGCTCACGTACGTGTACGTCTGCCCCGACGGGCTCGTCGCGGTCACGGTCTGCAAGAGCGTAACGCGATCGCCCTTCGCGATGTCCAACCGGAACGGGACTGGGACCATCAGGCCGGCCGTCGACGTTTCACCGAGCTCGAGCCTCGGGAGCGCGTGAAGGCCGTGCGGCAGCGCGATGCTCCATGAGCCCCCATCGCGCCATGGATCCAGGCCGGCGATGTCGATCAGGAGTCCCGTTCCCGAAGAGGCTACGACGCTGTCAGCGCGACCTCGCGCGTATGTGCGGCGCTCGTACGTCCGCGACGAAGTCACGGTGTAAGACGCGGACGTTGGAAACTCCTTTTCCTCCAGCATGTATTGCCCATCCGGAACGCACGGGATCTCGAACGTTCCGTCTGCGGAGCCGCGCCCTTCGTAGCGATCGAAGTCGCCGTCGGTCGACGTCTCGACCAGTGCGGCGAACGGCGTCGCGCTGAGGTCCGAGAGCCGCGTCGTCGCGCGTTCGCCGAAGTAGGTGGTGCCGATCGTGCCCCGCACCGTGGACGTGCCGGCAGGGCAACCTGAGTCCAAGAAGACGCCGGCGTCATGCGTGGCCGCGTCATCGCGTGCGGTCGCGTCGCTCGCCCCGGCGTCCGCATCACCCGCGGCTCCGTCCGGAGCGCCCGCGGGGAACGCGCCATCGAGCCCGATCGTCGCTTCCACGCACCCGCTGAGCGCCGCGACCGCGAGGAGCAAGCCGCAGCGCATCGCGGCACTGTACCGCGAACGCGTGGCCGCGCCACGGCTCGCGATCGTCACACCGTATCGTGTGACACCCCGCCGATCCGCCGAGCGCTCCCTCGTTCGCGCCCGGGCACGAAGCTCGCTTGATGATCGCCCGTGGTCTCCCTTCGCCCGATCGCACCCTCCACGCCGACCGCGCCCGTCGCGCCGCCGACCCCGGTGATCACGACCGCCGCCGCTGCGCCTGCTCCGGTGAGCGCGCCGCCGTCGGGCTACGTGCCTCGGCAGGCTGCTTTCGCCGCTGATCCGCTGATGCTCGCGACGTTCGCGTCGGTGCGGGTGGCGGCGCAGATCGGCGCGCCCCCGCCGAAGAGCTTCTTCGATCTGCCCTCCGACGTGCAGGGCGCGATCCGCGACCACATGCGCCCGCACGCCAAGGATCAGGCGGTCCTGCGCCGCTACGCCAACCTGGTGACCTCCGACGCGTTCGTCGGCGCTGATCGCGCGACGCAGCTCGCCGCGGTGGAAGCGCTCTCGAAGCGCCCGACGGACGCGAAGCTGGGCAAGGATCTGCAGGCCATGCTCGCCGATCCGCGCGTCGAGAGCGGCGCCAAGACCAAGCTCGCTGCGGCCTACGGGGGCGCCGGCGTCACCGCCACGACGCGCGACGATCTGCGCCGGACCGCCGGTGGTCCCGCGTTCAAGGCGCTGTCCCCGGACCGCCAGAGCGACGTCCTCGCCGGCATCGTCGCCGACCCCAAGGCGAGCGACCCGCTCCTGTTCCTCACGTCCGACCCGTCGTTCGGCGCGCTCCCGGAAGCCACCCAGTCCAAGGCGATCAAGGCGACCGCGGTGCCGCAGCGCAGCGACGCGACGCGGGACGCGATCGATCGCCTGGTGCACACGCCGGAGTTCGGGAAGCTGGACGAGAAGTCGCAAGGTCGATGGCTCGATGCGCTCGGCCACGCCGATCCGGTGGTCGCCGATCGCGCGGGCAAGCTGGCGAACGAGTGGCTCGACAAGCCCGGCTACCAGAAGCGGACGGACGACGAAAAGGCGCTCATTTTGTCGAAGATCGCGCGCGGTGCGGACGCGCCCGACGTCGTCACGGTGCCGGTCGGGCACTACGAGCAGTTCGCGCGTCCGAGCACGCTGACCGGCGGCGCGACCAGGACGAGCACCGCGTTCGAGACGGTCAAATCGGCCGAAGCGAAGACGTATACCGTCACCATCGACAAGCAGAAGATCGAGGTGGTCATCCCCACGAAGCCCGACGCCGCCGGCGGTGTGTACCCGAACATCGACGAGATCCGGGCGAGCCTGGAGCGCATGCCGCCCTCGTCGAGGAAAGAGCTGAAGCGCGTGGTCGTCGAGCCGCGCGCCGAGGAAGACACCGGCGCCCGAGCGCGGGCCAAGGGCGTGGTCTCGCTCTATCCCGACACCAAGGCCCGCACGTCCGAGGAGCTGACCTCGACGCTGGTCCACGAGACCGGCCACGAGCTCGGGGAGCGCGTCTGGGGCCCGCTCTCGAGCACCCCGCAGCAGCCGTCCGCTGCGTCCCAAGGCTGGAAGGCGTGGGAAAAAGCGGAAGAATCGGACGGCAAGTGGCCCTCGGCCTACGCAGCGCACTCGCCGCACGAAGACCTGGCCGAGACGATGGTCCTCTATCAGCGCGTCCGCGGGACGAGCGAAGAGGCCGCGGCGCGCGCGAAGATGCCGGCGCGTTTCGCGATCATCGACGACCTGCTGACGCGCTGAGCTGCGGTGTAGTCCCGATCCGTGGCCGCGCCCACGGCTTGCTGGTTCGCACGCCTGATGGGATTCTGGTCGTCCATGCGGCGTCTCGCGCTCCTGTTGGTCCTGCTCGTTCCGGGTCTGGGCCATGCGCAGGGCGCGAACCAGAAGGCGTCGCTCCTCGAGTACATCCGCGGTCGCGATGATCTGCCGGCGGCCCAGCGCAAGGCGTGGGAGACGGCGATCAAGACGCGCTTCGGTGGCGTGGCGCTCGACGAGGACCGGGGCACCAACGCGCAGATCAGCGTGGCCAAGTCGATCCTCTCGACCGCGATCTTCATCCAGGCCGATCCCAAGCAAGCGGCCGCCGCAGCGTTCGAGGGCTATCGCGGCGCGCTCGGCTACGTTCCGCCGCCGCTCGCGATCCACTACCAGGTGATGGTGCTCGAAGGCCGCCGGCCGAAGGCCTCGATGGAGAGCCTCACCTTCAAGTTCCCGCAGTTTTATACCGACGAGCTCGCGCCCGACATCGTGAAGTTCTGGGAGACGTCGCTCGCGAACAAGTCGATCCCCGACGCGTTCGTCGCCGAGACCGAGGAGGCGATGCACGCGACCAAGAAGCTGATGCGGCCGCTGCTCGCCGACAAGCTCAAGCTGATCGTGCGGCTGACCGACGCGCAGAAGCGCGTGGCGGCCAAGGAAAAGGCGCAGATCCAGACCGACATCGCCGACCTCGAGGCCGAGATCGCGGAGTGCTTCAAGGGTGTCGCGGCGAACCCGCGCGCGCTCGATCGCAACGTCGCGCCGCGCGAGCGCCTCGAGGTCGTGGTCGACGAGCTCGACGCGAAGCAGAAGGCGGAGATCAACAAGGAGCTCGAGCAGCTCGACGAGATCGAGAAGCGCTCGGAGGCGGACGCGCAGAAGGCCGAGGCGGAGGCGAAGAAGGCCGCCGTGATCGCCCGGGCCGCGGAGGACGAGGCGAAGAAGGCGGCCGATTCGCAGAAGCGGGCCGAGGCGGAGCAGGAGAAGCGCCGCCTCGAGGAGCAACGCGCGGCGAGCGATCAGGCTCGAAGAGAAGCCACCGAGAAGCGCCTGGCAGCAAAGGCGCTGGCCGAAGCCGAGGCCAAGAAGCGCGTCGCCGCCGATCGCCACCAGGCCGAGGAGGCGGAGCGCGCCCTGGCCGCGAAGCGTCGCGCCGAGAGCGAGCGCAAGCGGGCCAACGAGGATCACCGCCGGTCCGAAGCCGGCGAGGAGCGCGCCGAGATCCGCCTGGAAAAGGCCAAGATCGCCGAGCGCCTCGAGTCGGTGATCGGCGCCTGGCTCGGCACGCCGTACCTGTGGGGCGGCACCCAGAAGAAGAGCGGGACGGACTGCTCTGGCTTCACGAAGGGCGTCGAGGCCGAGGGCTTCTCGATCGAGCTCCCGCGCATCAGCCGCGATCAGTTCCGCACCGGAACGCCGGTGGAGCAGGGCGAGCTCGAGTCGGGCGACCTGATCTTCTTCGACACCGCCGACGGCGGCAGCATCAACCACGTCGGCGTCTACGCGGGCGCGGGCCGCTTCGCGCACGCCAGCAGCAGCCGCGGCGTGGTCTACGAGGAGCTTGGCAAGACGTACTATCAGAAGGCCTACCGCGGCGCGCGGCGGGTGCTGGTGACCGACTGAACATGATACCAATCGCGCGTGGAAGGCGCGATCTGTCAGCCCAACTACAGCGCCGCCGGGCGCACGCGGAGAAAGCTCGTCGCCGCGCTCGGCGTGGGCACGACGTTGCTCGCGGTCGTCGTCCTGTACGTGGTCGACGCCGCCTGGCCGATGCGGCTGATCGCCGGGATCCCGGCGGCCGGGTCGATGCTGTCGATGCTCCAGGTTCGCCGCAACACGTGCATCTTGCACGCCGGCAAGGGCACGTTCGAGCACGACGACTTCTCGACCACGCGCGCCAGCGAGGCTGCGGCGATCGCGAGCCGGAAGGTCGCAGCGACGATCTGGCGCGACGCGCTGGCGTTCGGGGCGGCGGTGGCGGTGGTGTTCGCGCTGGTGCCGCGATGAGGGCGGCGGCGCTTGTGCTGTTGCTCGCGCTGCCGGCGCTGCCGGCGCTGGCGTTCGATCCCGAGCAGGCGCTGGCGGTGCCGGGCGTGCGGCTGGTGGCGCTCGAGTTCTACGCGACGTGGTGCCACCCGTGCATGGACGCGGTCCCGAAGTGGAAAGCGCTCCACGAGAAGTACAAGCGCGAGGGCCTGCGCCTGGTGGTGGTCGCGACGCAGGATCCCAAGGGCGGCTGCACGAACCCGGGCTGGAATCCCGACGACATCATCTGCGACGACGACGGTGCGCTCGCTGCGCGGTTCGGCGCGCAGAGCCTGCCGGCGGCGTTCTTGTGGAGCTGGCAGGGGCCGCTCCTCGTGAACAAGGGCCACGTCGAGGACGTCGAGCGTGCGATCGACGCGTGGATGCGCGAGACGCCGCGGGTCGAGGTCTCGGTGGCGGATCTGCCGAGCGGATCGGGCATCACCAAGGCGGCGCTCGAAGGGCTCGTGCGCGGGCGGCTGCAGGATCAGGACAAGTTGATCGTGATCGCGACCGAAGCGGAGCGAAAGAAGCTCGACGCGATCAAGGCGCGCTCGCTCGAGAATCGCTACGACGCGAAGCTGGCGTGCGAGATCGGGCTCGATCTCTCGGCCAACTCGCTGCTCGAGGCGTTCATCTCGCCCGGCCCGAACCGGCGGCTCAGCCTCGCGTTGCTCTCGGCGGAGCGCGGGTGCCTGGTCGCGAACGCGTTCGTCGACTGGAACGCGGAGAAGTCGAACGTCGCGGTCGCGGCGGCGGTGGCGGAGCTGATGCGCAAGATCCGCCGTCCTGCGGAGCTCCCGTGGGCAACGAAGGCCGCGCCCGCACCGGTCACCGTTTCTGCGCCGCGCGAGGCTCCACCGCCGGTCAAAGCGCCGGTTTCGAGCGGAACCGACCGGGACGGCGATGGTGTCTCCGACGCGACCGACAAGTGCCCCGATCAGCCCGAGACCAAGAACGGCTTCGCGGACGAGGACGGCTGTCCCGACGCGCTGCCGAACGCGGTGGTGGCGGTGCTGCGTGATGCGCGCGAGATCAAGTTCCAGACGGCCAAACCGGCGCTCTTGCCCGCGTCGTCGCGGACCCTCGATCGCATCGCGAAGGTCCTCGCCGAGTTTTCCGATCTTCGGGTTCGCATCGAGGTGCACAGCGACAGCGCGGGCGCGGAAGAGTACAACCAGCGGCTCACCGAGCAGCGCGCCGACACGGTGCGGGCCTACTTGATCGGCAAGCAGATCGCCGGCACGCGCCTCGAGAGCGCGGGCTACGGCAGCGCCAAGCCCATCGCACCCAACACGACCGCGAGCGGTCGAGACGCGAACCGCCGCGTCGAGATGCACCTGATTTCAACGCTCGATCGCCCTTGACCGGGGACGGGGCGCGGATGACAAAGCCGCGTGGGCTACACCGCGCGCGTCCATGGTGAGCACTTCACCTTCGGCTCGCTGAAGGAGGTGATGGGCCGCGCCAACGAGCTCAGGAGCGGCGACAAGCAGGTCGGCCTCGCCGCGCGCTCGATGCGCGAGATGGCCGCCGCCAAGCGCATCCTCGCCGGCATCACGATGAAGGAGCTGCGCGAGAATCCCAGCGTCCCCTACGAGATCGACGAGGTCACGCGGGTGGTCGAGGACGCGATCGACGAGCGCGCCTATCGCAAGATCTCCGGCTGGTCGGTCGCCGATCTGCGCGAGTGGATCCTCGATCAGCGCACCACCGGCGAGGAGATCTCGGCGATCACGCCCGGACTCACGCCGGAGATGGCGGCCGCGGTCGCCAAGCTGATGAGCAACATGGATCTCGTCCTCGGCGGGAAGAAGATCCGCGTCGTCGTGCGCTGCAACGGCACGCTCGGGTTGCCCGGCCGCATCTCGAGCCGCCTCCAGCCCAACCACCCCACTGACGAGGTCGCCGGCGTGATCGCTGCGGTGAAGGACGGCCTCTCCTACGGCAACGGCGACGCGGTGATCGGCGTGAACCCGGCGACCGGCGAGATCCAGGGCACCATCGACATCCTCACCGCGGTGAAGGATCTGATGCGCCAGTGGCGCGTGCCGACCCAGAACTGCGTCCTCTCGCACATCACGATCCAGATGGCCGCGGTGAAGCGCGGTGCGCCGCTCGATCTGATGTTCCAGAGTATTGCGGGCAGCGAGGGCGCCAATCGCAACTTCGGCGTGAGCGTGTCGCTGCTCGACGAGGCGCTCGATCTCGCGCGCCGCGAGGGCACCGCGCAGGGCAAGAACGTCATGTACTTCGAGACGGGGCAGGGCACCGCGCTCTCCGCGAACGCGCATCACGACACCGACCAGGTGACGATGGAGGCGCGCGCCTACGGATTGGCGCGGCGATACGAGCCTTTTCTGGTCAACAGCGTGGTCGGCTTCATCGGGCCGGAGTACCTGCGCGACGCCAAGGAGATCACCCGCGCGGGCCTCGAGGATCACTTCATGGGCAAGCTCATGGGCATCTCGATGGGCTGCGACGCGTGCTACACCAACCACGCGATCTCCGATCAGAACGATCAAGAGAACCTCGAGATCTTGCTGGCCACCGCTGGCGTGAACTATCTGATGGGCATCCCGATGGGCGACGACGTGATGCTGAACTACCAGACGACGTCCTTTCACAACAACGCCGCGCTGCGCGAGATCCTCGGCCTCAGGCCCACGCCGGAGTTCGAGGCCTGGCTCGAGCGGATGGGCCTCTGGCGCAACGGTCGCCTTACCGACAGGGCCGGCGACGCGACCGTGTTCGAGCGGGAGCGCCCGTGACGAAGCTCGATCCGGCGCTGCTCTCGCGCCTCGTTCGCGAGGTGCTCGAAGAGGTGCTGAAGGGCGAGCCGGAGACTCCGTTCCAGAGCACCGCGCCGAGCGACGCTGCGCCGCACACGCCGCGCGCGAGCGAGCCGCGAAAAGAGCAGCCCGCGTCCGCCGAGCGCGTGAACCCGGGGCAAGCCGAGAGCGCGACGCCCGGCCGCCGCGGCCCCGACAAGCGCCCGCTGCCGGGGTACCAGAAGAAGGACGCGGTGCAGCGCATCGTCGATGCCTCGCCCGCGCGCCTGCTCCAGGGCCGCACGGGCACGCGCTACCTCACCGAGACGTATCTCGGGCTGCGCGCCGATCACGCCATCGCGCTCGACGCGGTGGAGAGCGAGATCGCAGCGGGATGGGCGGAAAAACAAGGCTGGATCGCGCTCAAGACGCGCTGCACCGATCACCAGCAGTTCCTCCTCCACCCCGACGAAGGACGCCGCCTCGACGACGCCTCGCGCGCGTCGATCGCGTCGTCGGCCTCGCATGACGTCGATCTGCAGCTCATCGCCGGTGATGGGCTCTCCGCGCACGCGCTGATGCTGAACGGCCCGCCGCTGATCACCGAGCTCGTGCGCGCATTCTCCGCGGCCGGATTTCGCGTGGGCAAGCCGCTGTTCGTGAAGTACGCGCGCATCGGCGTGCAGGACGAGATCGGCGTCCTCACCCGCGCAAAGGCCACTGTGATGGTGGTGGGCGAGCGGCCCGGCCTCGGCACCGGCGACTCGCTGTCGATCTACACGGCGTTCAAGCCCAAGCTCGCGCAAGACAACGCCGAGAAGGACTGCATTTCCAACGTGCGCAGCCTGGGGCTGGCCCCCGAGGCCGCGGCGCAGCGCTGCACCGAGCTGATGCGTCGCACGTTCGCCGCGGGCGGCGGCGGCGTGAAGCTCGCGAGTGGAGGCTAAAGCATGACGACGACCCCGCAACGGCCGAAGATCCTCGCCTGCCGCCAGATCGAACAGGTCGATCGCGCGCTCGCCGAAGCGCTCGGCCTCGATCCCGAGCGCCATGTCTCGGCCGGCCTCGTGACCTGCGATCAGGACGACGCGCTGTACGTCGCGCTCGATCACGCCACCAAGTTCGCCGAGGTGGACGTGGTCTACGCCAAGTCGTTCTACGCGGGCTCTGCGCACGCGAGCGGCCCGTTCTCTGGCGAGATCCTGGGCGTGATCGCTGGCTCGGATCCCGACGAGGTCGCCGAGGGCCTTTGGGCGATCCGCAGCGCGCTCGAGTCGAGCATCCACTTCGTCGCGGTCGAGGGCACCACCGCGCCGTCGTTCTTCCCGCACGTGATCAGCCAGACCGGCCGCTACCTCTCGAAGCTCGCCGGCATCGCGCCGGGGGAGCCGATGGCGTACCTCATCGCGCCGCCGCTCGAGTCGGTGATCGGCGTCGACGCTGCGATGAAGGCCTCGGACGTGCGGATGGCGAAGTACTTCGGCCCCCCGACGGAGACCAACTTCGGTGGTGCCTGGCTGGTGGGCGAGCTGCCGGACGTGGAGGCCGCGGCGCGCGCGTTCGAAGATGCGGTGGAGAGCGTGATCCGCGCGCCGCTCGCGGGCCTCTCGAGGCCTTCGCGCGAGCGCCGCTAAAGCGCCGAACCGCTAGAGCCCGCGGATCCCGAACGTCATGTATTGCGTGCCGAGCTGGTAAGCGACGTCGCGCGTGACCTGGAAGACCCCAGGCTGCGTCCAGGGCTCGCTCCGATCCATCGCAATGAGGAGGAAGCCGACCGACGTCTGGGCCCCCGGCGTGAGGCCCAGGCCGGCCAGCGTGACGTTGCTCGGCAGGCGCGGGATGCGCCCGCCCGTCACCGGTCCGTTGTGCGACGGGAAGAGGATGCGCCAGCTCGGTGAGCGCGGGCTGGCGTCCTCGCCGATGTTCACGGCGAGCGCGTGGTAGCTCGGCGCGTCGACGCCGATGCGCATGTCGAGGAGCTCGGAGCCGGGGGCGGGAAGGGCGATGCTGCGCAGCTCGCCGATCGAGACGCTCTGTGCCCCACCGAGCCGGTGGAGCTGGGCCACCAGCCTGAAGGCGCCGTCGTCTCCAGCGAGGCGGCCGATCACCTCGCCCTGACCGGTGCTGTAGCTTTGCACCGTCCACTCCCACGACAGCGCCGAGGGCACGACCAGGCGGGAGATGCCGACGTAGCTGTAGACCACGCCGGTCGGGTCGTGCACCTCGAGGACCTCCTGGGTCATCGCTCCGAGCCCACCTGGCGCGCCCGGGAACACGCCGCTGTTCGGGAGGGTCACGTTCACGGTCGTCACGAGGGGCGAGATCGGGGGCGACGGCATGACGATGTCGGCCTGCTGCGGCATCCCGTCGCGCGGCTTCGGTGCGCTCATCGCGAAGTTGACGGCGACCCCGTTCTGACTCTCGACCGCGACCACGCGCAGCGGAATGGAGGCCGTTCCCGGGCCGAACAGGTACTGCGTGGTGTACGACGGGTTGGTCGTCTCGTTCGTGATGAAGAGGTCCGCGTCGAGCGTGACCATGTTGGCGTTCGACTGCTTGCCGCTGATGGTGCCGGAGATCATCCCGAACTGCGTGGGCGGGGTCAGTGGCGCCGAGAGGTTGATCGGCTCGGCGGGTGCTGCGTCCAGGCCGACGATCGAGACCGCGCCGAAGCCCGTGCGTGCAACCGTGACGTCGACCGGGAACGCCTGAGGATCGACGAAGAGTGTCGCGTCGCCGTTCGCGTCGGTCATCGCTTCGAAGAACGGGCCCGCGGCGCGACCGGTGGCCTCGACGCGAACATGCGCGTTCTCGAGGGGCGTGGGCGCGTCGAGATCGCCGGTGATCACGTGAACGACGAACGCGTTGCCGAGATCGATGCGCCGGGTCTCGCGAGCCGTCCCCGCGACGCTGGTCGCGACGAGCTCGTAGGTCGTCGACTCCTCGACGCGGGTCGACAGCATCCCCGTCGCGGTCCCGGGAAACGCGGCCAGCGCCGTCCCGTTGGCGAGGAGCGCGACGGTGTCGGCGCCCGTCGTCTCCCAGCGGATCGTGGCGGGGTGTCGAACACCACGCCCGTGAAGCCCATCGCCGCGCCATTCGCCGTGAACGGTCGGATCACCCGGCCATCGCGGGAGAGCTGCACCTGGTCTGCGCCGCTGGTGGCCCACGCGATCGTCCCGTTCATCCCGCGCACCGGCGTGCTCGGGCTCGCCGTGAGCGACGTGATCCGCGGCTGACTCGACAGCACCGTCACCGTCGTCATCGCCATCAACGTCTCGGGCCCGACGCGCGCCACGAGGCGGTACACGCTGGTCGCTCCGGGATGCACTGCGAACGTGCCGTTGGCCTCGGTGCTGTGGTGGAGCATCTGCTCGCCCGGACCGACGATGTCGATCGACGCGAAGTCGCTCCCGGTGACCGACCAGGTCAGCGTGCTGAGCTCGCCCGCGGGAACCGACGCGGGGATGGCGTCGAAGCGCGCGATGCGGGGCGTGGTCGTGTCGATCGTGATCTCGACCCTCGCCGTCGCGCTCTCGCCCGCGGCGTTCTTCGTGGTGAGCGTGAAGGTCGAGGCGCCGTCGATCGGGCCCGAGGTCACGCTGGCGGTCAGATGGGTATCGGCGACGAGGAGGGCGCCCACGGGCCCGTCGATGCTGACGGTGGCGGCGCCCGCGACCTCCCAGCTCAGCTCGACGCGCTCACCGAGCGCGACTCGGTTGCGATCGGCGCTGAATCTCACGACCGACGGCGCCGTGCTCGGCTCGGAGCCGCAAGAGAGGCAAATGAGGAGAAAAGATGCCCAGGAGACCCCGCGCTGCATGCCGCGTCTATGGGGGGGGAACCGGGGTCAGCGCAAGCTACGGGTTGCGGACGACCATCGATAGCTCCTGGTGGCGCTCGGCGACGTAGCCGTGCGCCACGTTGCCCTCGCGGACCAGGTTGCCGCTCTGCTGATCGACGTAGAACCGGGCGCTCGAGCCCCTGCCCGCGTCGGTCGTGGCCGGGTCGTTCGCCGTGTAGAAGGTGCGGCCCTGCGCGTCCGTTCCGCGACCGGTGATGGCCACGAAGTGATCGGTCAGGCTGTCCGCGTTGCCCTGGTAGCCGGCCTTGTGCGAGACGCCGATCGTCACCGGCTTGCCGGCGGCGAGCTGCGAGTCGATGTAAGCGCGCGCCTGATCGGTCTGCCCGCGGGTGGTGTTGACGCCGCCCGTCGAGGTCTCGCTGTTGGCGACCTGGATTCGGTTGCCGGTGCCCTGCGGCGCGTTCACGCCGGCGCGGAGCAGCATCTCGCGGCACGCGCGGTAGCAGGCGGTGTCGCCCGCGCGCGGCACGCGCCCGTCGTACTGCGAGATGAACGGGGTGTTGGTCTGGACGCTGCCGCCGGGCCCGGTGATCGGCGCCTGCACGCCGGTGCGACGGGACTCGAGCTCGCGCTGCATGTCGCCGGCGCGGATGGTGCCGTCGGGGCGGCCAGCGTTGACGCCGGGGGCGGTGTTGGTGCCGGTGCCGCCGGTGGTGCGCTGGAGCGCGTTTCGGTTCCAGTCACCGATCTGCTGTGCGCCCGGGTTCATCTGTGCGGCGATCAGAGACTGCATGCCGAAGCCACCGGTCGGGACGCCGGACGCGCGCTGGAAGTTGTTGATCGCGGCCATCGTCTTGGGGCCGATCTTGCCGTCGACGTCGAGCGGGGGCTGCGCGCCGAGCGCGTTGAGCAGCTGCTGCAGCCACTGCATGTTGCTCTGGCCCGAGGACGCGATGCCTTGGCCAGTCGCGATGTCCATCGGCGAGGGACCGGGGGTCCACTGGAAAGGGGTCGTAGTCGGAAAGGTCGTCTGGACGCCGGTGGTCCCGGTGGGATTGATCGCCATGACCTAATATATCGTAGCTTCGGCCCCACTCGTTGCGGCCAAAAGGCTACAAGTCACACCCACTTGTCGTACCTTATCCGACTCCGCTCCGATCCTTCTCTCGATCCTCGGTCGATGCTATTGCCGGGCTCGTGCGAAACATCTGCCTCCTCGCGCTCGCGCTCCTGCCCACGGGAGCGTTCGCCCAGGCGACCCCCCCGACCTTCGACCATCAGAAGGTGCTCGAGAGCGTCCGCGTCCGCAGCGAGGCCCTGGCGACCCGCCTGGCCGCCACGCGCGACCGCGTGCTCGCCCTGCGCTCCGAGATCATCATCGACAGCCTCGCGCCGACCCGCCTGCTGCTCTCGCACAAGAACGAGATGGGCGCGTCCTTCAAGATCGAGTCGATCGAGTACACGCTCGACGGCGTCCCCATCGCCGAGCGCAGCAACCCAGTCTTCGACGCGATCGGTCAGCTTCGTCTGCTCGACGGCGAGGTCCGCCACGGCAACCACGACCTCAAGATCCTGGTCGTCTATGTCGGGACCGGCGCCGGCCCGTACTCGACGCTGGGAGGGTTTCGCTACGAAGTCCGCCGCCAGCTGAAGATCGACGTGCCCGAAGGCCGCCTGACCGACGCGGTCGTCGTCGGCGTCGCCAAGACCGACGCGGGGCTCGAGGCGAAGCAGCGCTTCGATTTCAAGATCCAGTCGAGCTCCACGCCCATCGTGGCGAAGCAGCCCAAGTAGCTCGTGCCGCTCGCTGAAATTGCGCCGCGCCTCGAGCGCCGCGCCGCGGAAAAGGCGCGCGCAACCGAGGAGGGCAACCGACTCGGCAACATCCGCCTGATCCTCGCCACCGTCACCCTGATCCTGATCCTGCTGCCGCTCTACACGCGCACGAGCGGGCCATGGTGGGCGCTGATCGCCGTCGCGCTCGCCTTCCTCGTGCTCGGCCAGTGGCACGCGCGGGCCACCGATCGCGAGCGTCGCGCGGCCTCCGCGCTGGCGTACTGGAGCGCCGAGCGCGATCGCATCGAGGAGAAATGGCGCGATTTTCCCGACGAGGGCCGCGACCTGTTGCCGGTGTCGAGCGGGTTCGACCCGCGGATCGGCCTCGCCGGCGATCTCGATCTCTTCGGTAAAGCCTCGCTCTTCCAGCGCCTCTCGCGGGCGGTGACCGCAGGCGGGCGGCGCACGCTGGCCGGCTGGATCCTCGGCAAGACGCCGATCCCCGAGGCGCGCGCGCGTCAGGTGGCTGTCGTCGAGCTGGGCGCGAAGCCCGATTTTCGCGAGGCGTTGGCCGTCGCGGCGTCGGTGGGCGTCGATGGGCCGCTCGGCGAGGCGGCGCTCCTGGCCTGGGGTGAGAAGCCCGATCCGCTGCCCTTTGGCTCACTCCTGCGGATCGTCGCGGTGCTCGAGAGCGTCGCGCTCATCGCCACCGCGATCCTGTGGGCGCTGCTCGATCGACCGGCGCCCTTCGTCACCGCGCTCGCGGTCCTGGTCGTCACGTACTTCGCGACCCGCCTCCCGGTGGCGTCGCGCGCGGCGCTGATCGCGTCGCCGGATCGCGCGCTCGAGCGCTACGCGGAGATGCTGGCGGCGATCGAGACCACCACGTTCACCGCGCCGCTCTTGCTCGAGGTGAAGGCGCGGCTCGCCACCGAAGGTGTGCCCGCGTCGACGCGCGTGGCCTCGCTGCGGAAGGTCGTCGAGCGCCTCGAGTCGAGCAAGAACCTGTTCTTCGCGCTGAGCCTCGGCCCGGCGACCTTCTGGGATCTGCACCTCGTGCTCGCCGCCGAGCGCTGGCAGAAGACCGTCGGCCCGCGCCTGCGCGGCTGGCTCCAGGTGATCGGCGAGGTCGAGGCGCTGGCCTCGCTCGGCGCGTACAAGGCCGAGCAGCCGGAAGCGTCGATGCCCGAGCTGGTCGAAGGCGAGGGCGTGTATCGCGCCGAGGGCCTCGCGCACCCGCTCCTCGATCGCAAGCGCGCAGTGGCCAACGACATCGAGCTCGGCGGGCCGGGATCGGTGCTCTTGCTCTCCGGCTCGAACATGAGCGGAAAGAGCACGTTTTTGCGGGCGATCGGCCTCTCCGCGGTGATGGCGGAGATGGGCGCGCCGGTCCTCGCGAAGGGGCTGCGCATGTCACCGGTGGTCCTCGCGACCTCGATCCGCGTCGTCGACTCGCTCGCCCAGGGCGCGTCGCACTTCTACGCCGAGCTCCAGCGCATCAAACACGTGCTCGAGCTGGGCGGCACCGAGAAGGGGCGCCTGCTCTATCTCCTCGACGAGATGCTCCACGGCACCAACTCGAAGGAGCGCTACATCGGCGCCGTCGCAGTGATCCGCTGGCTCTCGCAGCACGGCGCGGTCGGCGTCGTCACCACCCACGATCTCTCGCTCGCGCGCGTGGCCGGTGAGCTCCCCGAAGAGCGTGTCGTGAACCGGCACTTCGGGGACGAGGTGGACGGCGAGAAGATCCACTTCGATTATCACCTGCGCGAGGGCGCGGTGACCTCGACCAACGCGCTTCGGCTCATGCGCGCGATCGGGATCGACATCGATCTGACAGCTCCGCCTTAACGCGCGATCTTTTCCAGCACCTTCTCCTGCTCGGCGTTGCGCTTGTTCGCGTCGTCGACCGCGCGATGTGTCTCGCCGATGATCTCCTGCGGCGTTGCGAGGCGCCCGTCGCCGAGGCCGGTGGCCTGCATCATCATCCCGAAGTACAGGCTGGCCATCACCGCGATCATGGCGATCGTCAGCACGATCTTCAGCGCGCGGCGGGACGAGCCGCGGACGAGCTTGTAGATGACGAGGGTCGAGACCACCACCGCGACACCGAAGGCGAAAGACGCGGGGTGCACGCCGCCGACGAACATCGGCCCGCCCGGTCCCGGCACGACGTCCACGGGGCGCACGTCCAGCGTCTCGGCCTTTGCGCGAGCCGACTCGGGGATGGTGCTGACGTCGTCGGTGAGGTGGATCTCACCCTTTGCGTCGACGTATCGGTAGAAGGTCGCGCCTCCGGCCATGTTCTGCGATCCCATGGCGCAGTACGGCGCGCAATCGGCGTGCAATGATGCGCCGCGATGAGAGACGAAGAAGAGCAGCGCTGGGCCCAGCTGAAGGCCGCGAAGCGTCCGGAGACGCAGAGCTTTGCGGAAGCGTGGGTCGGCCTCGAGCCGACGTTCTCGGACAAGAAGGCGGTGAAGAAGTGGGGCCGCGCGGCGGAGCGCGGAAAGAAGGGCGAGGATCAGTACTTCGAGAGCAAGCACATGGTCGGCACGGTGGAGGCGGTGGCGCGCACGATGCGCCGCGCCTATCGCGATCTCGCGGCGAACGGCGATCCGGGCTGCGTCTTCGAGCGCTGCGATCTCGAGCTCGACAAGGATCCCTGGGACGTCCTGCGCGCGAACCTGAGCTTCGGCGATGGGAAGCACGAGTTCGAGGTGCGCTTCGGGATGGATCCCGAGACGTTCGAGCTGAGCATCAAGCCGGTGCCGCTGGCGTGGCTCTACGATCCGCACTTCGTGCGCTTCCTCGACATCTTCGTGTGGGGCGCACCGAAAGCGCACGGGCTCGCGGCGTCGATGGCGCACGGCGGCGGGCAGTTCTCGTTCTCGGCGAAGACGTTCCTCACTGGCAGCCTGCTGGCGGATGACATCGCCTCGAAGCTCAATCACCCCGAGCTCTCGACCTGGATCCTCGACTATCCCAACCCCGACGACCGCGCGTTTCGCGCGACCGGGCCGCGCACGTTCGCGTTCGCACAGATCCTCGAGCAGTACTGGGCGGGCGCGTTCCATCCGCGGGCCAACGGCGGGCTGACCGTGGCGAACGCGCTGCTCGATCGCGGCTTCTTGCCGGTGCCGGCGCCGCCGCCCGGGCTGATGGATCCCGAGCGCGGGCCGGTCGGCGATGCGCGTGAGGTGTTCCAGAACAACTTCGCGTTCGGCCGCCAGGTGCGCTGGAGCGCGCAGAATGTCGACGCCGGATACTGGCAGTCGTCGCATCCCGAGGCCGACGGCTACCGGGCGGATCAGATCATGCGCTACAGCGAGGGCAACCTGAACCGGCTGCAGATCGCCGGCGAGTGGCACGTGAAGAGCGGGGCGCTGCTCGATCCGAAGGACGTCCCGGCATTCGATGCGCCGCTCGATCTGTCGATGCTCTACGACGAGGCGAGCTGGGAGCAGCGCGGGCACATGTCGCGCACCAGCGCCGACGACATGGTGGAGGCGATCCTGCTCGAGGCGCACCACGCGCAGTATCTCGTCGCGCATCCGCACGTCCGGGCGAAGGCAGCGCTGTTGCAGGATCAGCTCCTCGGCGACGCCGAGCACGTGCTGGAGCGGAGCGCGCCCGACGTCCTGTCGAAGCTTCGAAAGCAGGCTCGCGAGGACAACCTCGCGGCCTCGAGGAACCGCATCAAGAGCGACTGGATCGAGCCCGAAGCGCTCTTCTGGGCGTCCTGGAAGGCGATCTCGAACGGATCGCGCGCCGAGATCGCGCGCGAGGCGGTGCTGGGCTTCATGGAGCGCGTGGAGAACGCAGCGGCGCACGATCCGCGCGATCCGGAGGGCGTCGATCCGATGGAGGCGCACCGCCACCGCGTGCATCCGCTCTTGTTCGAGGCGCTCCTGGCGTCGCCCGAGCGCGGGACCGCGCACGACGAGGCGCGGCGGTGGAAGGACGGCGAGGAGAGCTATCGCGCGCGACGGCCGCCGTGGTCGGTCACGAATGCGACGCCACCGTGGGAAGCCTGATTCAGAGGGGCTCGATGCACACCACGCGATTCGCCGAGCGGTCCGCGACGTACATGACGTTCCCATCCGGCGAGAACGCCAGGATGTTGCCGTCGTAGTTCGTGAGCGCGAGCGCGCTCGCCACGACGTCGGAGACTCCGGCCGGTGACACGCGGATGAGGCGGCCTCCGGACCAGTCGGCGGCGTAGAGGTTCACGCCGAAAGCGCCGCCCGGCGAGAGGAGCACCGCGTGCACGCCCCCGAGGCCGTTCGCGATCACGCGACCGGCGAGGCCGTTCGGCTCGATCACCGTGAGGCTGCCGTCGCCGTCGTAGCCGCCGCCGAGCGGGCGGGAGGCGATCAGGCGGCGACCGTAGAGGCCGCTGCGATCGAACACCGCGCCCTCGATGCCCGACACGCTGGAGAACGCAGTCTCGCTTCCGGCGGCGTCGATGCGGCCCCAGTCGACGCCGGCGCCGTCGGTGTCGCCGCTGACGTAGAGGCCCGGCGTGTACACGGTCGAGGTCGGGATGAACGCGAGCGCGTAGAGATCGTCCATGCCTTCGCCCGGCGCTTCGGCGACCACGGTGGCCTGACGCGTGGGCGCGACGCGGAAGATGCGCGAGTCGGCGTCGCCGTCGGACCCTTGATCGCCCATGTAGAGGTTGCCGTCGAACACGCCGTCCTGATCCCACGCGATGGTGGTGAAAAGCCGCGCGGGCACCGGCCACGTCGCGACCACCACGGTCGAGCTCCCGGTGAACGCGTCGATCGCGAGCAGGTTGTTGCTGCCCTGGTTCACGACGTAGAGGCGCGCCCTGCGCGGCGGAGGCGATCTCGACGGCCCGAAAGCCGGCTTGCACGACCCAGCCCGGATCGGTCGAGAACGCGCCGCAGTTGTAGACCGGGCCAGCGCCGCCGTCGCGTCGTCGTTCGGACTCGCTGCCGCGATCGTCCCCGGCGTCACCTGGATGACCGGCGCGCGCTCCAGCATCGTCGTCGTCCGCGCGCGCGGCAGCTGCATGACGGCGCCGTCGATCTCGCCGGTGGCCGAGAAGTTCATGATCAGGAACACGACCAGGATGACGAACATGTCGATGAGCGGCGTCAGCAGCAGATCCGCGGCGCCGCTCCGCTTCCCGCCCTTCTTGCGCGTCACGAGATCTCAGAACGGACGCTTGCCCGGCTTCTTGATGGGCATGTCAGATCCCGTCCACCGTGATGCCGCTGAGGTCGTTTTCCAGCGCCGTGTCCATCACCGCGACCACTTCTTCGTATGCGACCTGATCGTCGCCACGCACGATGATCGCGTCGTCATCGGGGTGGTCGCGGCGCTCCTGCGAGAGCACGGCGCCGAGCGACGCGACGTCGTATCCGTCGATGGCCTTCAGCTCCATCGCGCCGCGGGCGACGCGATAGCCGGCGGTCGTCACGAGGACGCTCAGCTTCGGGCGCGTCTCGGGAGCGACCGTCGCGTCCCCCTCGGTCGCTTGCTGCGCCACTGCGATGCGCGACAGCTGCGTCCAGACCGCGGTCATCAAGAGGAACGCGATCAGCACGGTGAGCAGATCGATGAAGGGGACCATGTTGAGCGGCGTATCGATCGCGCGCTTGCCGGTGGGGGTTGGAGAGGAGATGCCTGCCATGTGCGAGCCAACACGGCGCGCGAGCAGCGGCATTCACGAAGAACGGATTAAAGAAAAAAGGCGCGGACCCCGCGATCGGGACCCGCGCCTCTGGTTTGGAACCAGCGAGTCAGCTCAGGGCGCAGCTTCGGCCGCGGCGGCCTTTCCGGCCTGCATGACCGCGTAGTTGATCGACGTGTAGCCCGCCTCCGCCGACGCCATCATCACCTTGCGGATGATTTTGAAGTCGATGGTCCTGTGGGCGTTGATGACGATCTGCCCCTTGAAGGGCATGCCTGCGTGCATCATCTCGTCGACCTTGCGCATCTCCTGCAGCTTCTCGGTGAGGCCCGGCACCCGGAGATCCGGGTCCTTCGAGATCTCTTCCGTCTCGCCGACCTTGAAGCCCTCCACCGCGATGGTGTTGGGCGAGATCTGAATGACAGGCGCTCTCTCCAGCATCGACGTCGTCTTTGCCTTCGGGAGCGTGATGTCCTTCGAAATGTTCACGAGCTCTCCGGTCGCGGAGAAGTTCATGATCAAGAACACCACCAGGATGACGAACATGTCGATCAGAGGGGTGAGCAGAAGGTCGGCCACGCCGTTGTGCTTCTTGCCTCCACCCTTCTGGAGCATCTTGTTGTCCTGGTTCCAGGGCGCGAATGGACGCTTGCCTGGCTTTTTAATAGGCATGTTTCGTCCTCCTCACGTCGGGTCGATGCCCTGGACGGAGATGCCGCCCAGGCCGTTTTCGAGTGCCGAGTCCATCACGTGGATCATCTCCTCGTAGGGAATCTTGTCCTCGCAAGTCACGATCAGATCCGCGTTGTCCGGGTGCTCGGCGCGCATCTGCTTGAGCGTCTCGGACAGCGTGGTCACGTCGTACTCGTCACCCTTCTTCTCGATGTCCTTCACCACGGCATTCTTCTTCATCACCGTGTAGCCCGACGCCTTGATCAGAACCGTCAGGTTGAGCTTCTCCTCCTTGTCCTCCGGGGGCGGCTCATCGCTGATCTGGTTGGGCGACTGCTTCACGTCGATCTTCGCGACCTGGTTCCACACCGAGGTCATGAGAAGGAACGAGATCAGAACGCTCAACAGATCGATGAACGGCACCATGTTCAGCTGGGCATCGACGTTCTTTTTTCCACTACCGCCTTCGGGTACTGGGGCGCCACCACCAGACATGACCTAGTTACTCCTCACGCGCCGCGCCGAGCGTCGAGAGATCGAGCTTGTCGCGGTTGGTGACGATCAGGTTGAGCACCGAGACCGAGGCCTCGTTGATGTCGTCCTGGAGGTGCTGCGTCTTGCCCTGCAAGATGCCGAAGAACACCAGGCCGGGGATCGCGGTGAACAGACCGAACGCCGTGCAGTGCATGGCCTCCGAGATGCCCTTCGCGAGCATGGTCGCCTTCTCGGACGGGTCACCGGTCGCGACCGCCGCGAAGCAGGTGATCAGACCGTAGATGGTGCCGAGGAGTCCGGCGAGCATCGCGACGTTCGCGAGCATCGCGAGGAACGCCGTGCGGCGCTCGATGCGCGGCATCTCGCGGAGAGAAGCCTCGTCCATCGCTGCCTGCACTTCGGCGTCGCTCTTGTTCACCTTGACCAGGCCGGCCTTGATGATGCTGGAGAGCGGCGTCGGCGTCTGCGAGCAGAGCGCGAGGGCCTTACCGACGTTGCCGGCGAGGATGTACTTCCTCATGGCCTGGACGAACGCGTCCTTCTGGGTCGAAGCCTTGAAGTAGAGAAAGAACACGCGCTCGATGATGATGGCGATGATGAAGATGAGGCAGATGGTGATCGGGTACATGCCCGGTCCGCCTTCGGTGTAGAAGTGAGCCATGGAATCCATTGCGATAATCTCCTTGGTTTGAGCGGCTTTTTTAGAAAGTCCGCAGGTTGCTCCGGACAGGTGAACAGCCGCGAGGCTGCCCGCGCATCCCATCGCTCTCGTTCGAGAGACGAGGGGCGCGTCGATCAGGAGGTCGGGATGCCGGAGCGGTGCTGTCCCGATCCGAACAAGAGGAAGGTTGAGTCGTGACCGCCGGTCAGACGGTCGATGCGTCGCGCCTCGGAGAGGCGCGACCCTGGACTGGGCACACGACTTTTGGGTGGTGGCTCCAGCAAAGGGTTGTGGATCTGCAAGAAGTCCGGCGACAGCGCGGGGGCAGCGACCAGGCCGACGTCCTCGCGCCGAGCAACCAGGGCCTCGGTGTTCAGGAAGCGCTCGAGCAGGACCTTGGGGGCGACCTTCTCGGGCAAGCGGTGGGCGTTCGCGACGACGTTCGACTCGAGCTTCGAACGAAGGCTCGCCGACTCGAGCGCGGCGCGGGTAGCGTCTGCATACGTCGTCACCGCAGCGAGCGCGGAGAGGCACAGCGCGGTCGCGGCGAGGCGGCTACCGGACAGACCGGTGCGTCGCCCGAATCGCGAAGCGATGAGCGGCTGGACCAACGGCGCGATGAGACAAGAGCGGATCATCCGCGAAGCCGGACACTAAACGGCGAGAACCTCACGTACACATCCGGCAACGGGCGGACCAGCTTTTTGACGTATCAGGGAAGCCATATCCGACCGACGGGCTAGTCTGGTTCACCCGGCGCGTCGCGCTGTGAGAGCTGGATCGGACGTGCTACGCCCACATCCGGATGCAGCGCAGAGTCGTCGTCACCGGGGTGGGCGCCGTCAGCCCGTGCGGCGCCACGATGAACAGCACCTGGGCCTCCCTGGTCGACGGCATCAGCGGGATCGGTCGGACCACCGGGTTCGAGGTCGACGACTTCCGGTGCCGCGTCTCGGGCCAGTGCCGCGACTTCTCCGCCGAGGCGTACCTGGATCCGAAGACCCTCCGCCACACCGGCCGCTTCATCCACATGGCCATCGCCGCCTCCCAGATGGCGGTCGACCACGCCGGCCTCGACACCACCCAGGGCGACGGCAAGCGCGGCGGGGTCCTGATCGGCGTCGGGGTCGCGAGCCTCGATCGGATCGTCGACACCCACGTGGTCATCACCGAGCAGGGCGCCCGCCGGGTCCCCCCGTTCTTCGTGCCGAGCGCGATCACCAACATGGCGGCGGGGCAGGTCGCCCTGCGCTTCCACCTCCGCGGGCCGAGCTTCTCGCCGGCGAGCGCCTGCACCTCGGGCGCGCACGCGATCGGCACCGCGCTCGATCTCATCCGCGCCGGGCGGGCCGACTTCATGCTCGCCGGCGGGGCCGAGGCCAACGTCACGCGGGTCGCGCTCGCCGGGTTCGACGCGATGCGCGCGATGTCGACCCACGTCGATCCGCCCGAGGGCGCGTGCCGCCCGTTCGATCGCGATCGCGACGGCTTCGTGCTCTCCGAGGGCGCCGCCGTGCTGGTGCTCGAGGAGTACGAGCACGCGAGGAAGCGCGGCGCGCCGATCCTCTGCGAGCTGCGCGGCTACGGCGCGACCACCGACGCGCACCACGCCTGGCATCCCGCGCCGGAGGGCGAGGGGCTCGCGGACGCCATCGAGCTCGCGCTCGCCGATGCGCGCCTGCCGATCGATCACGTCGGCTACGTGAACGCGCACGCCACCGCGACGCCGGCCGGTGATCTCGCCGAGGCCCAGGCGATCGCCAAGTCGTTCGGCACGCACGCCCGCGAAGGGCTTTGGGTCTCGAGCACCAAGAGCATGACCGGGCACCTGCTCGGCGCTTCCGGCGCGCTGGAAGCCGCGATCTCGGTGATGGCGCTGACCCGCGGCGTCGTGCCGCCCACGCTCAATCTCTCCCACGCCGACCCGGGCATCGAGGGGCGCCTCGATCTCGTGGCACGCGAGTCGCGCGAGCGCACTCTGCGCGCGGTGGTCAGCAACTCGACCGGCTTCGGCGGCCACAACGCCGTGCTCGTCTTTGCGACCGCGTAGAGCCAAGGTCAATCGAGGACGAGCGTCGAGCGACAGGCGGGCGGGATGACGCCGATGCCCTCCGACGAGTTGCACTGGATGTAGACCTTTTGCTTCTTCACTTCGGTGAATGCCGCAATGACGTACAGCTGCTTGCCATCGCTGCGCTTGATCGTGAGCACGCGGCACGTCGATTTCACGCCTTCGATGGTGCACGCGCGGTTCGTCTCGCCGACCTCACCCATCTCGGATAGGCCGCCCCGCAGCGACTTCGCCATCATGTCGATGTCGGTCAGGTCGTCCTTCGGCTGATTGGCAAACGAGAAGCTGTGCTTCGGGCAGGTGATGAGGCCGGGGGCCTTCTCGGTGCATCCGGCGGGGATCTCGATCTTGCGACCTGCGAGGAGACGAGCCTGCTCGGCGGCGGGGTTCTCCATGTTCGGCTCGGGGAGCGCGCTGACGAGCTTCTCGAGCAGCGCGCTGCACCACACCTCGTCAGTGGACTCGCAGCCGAAGCCGCGGACGCGCTCCTCGCCGAGCGGCATCACGACGATGACGCCCTTCTTGCCGGCGACGGTGTAGCGGAGCGCGCGGCGCTTCGAACCGCCGAGGGTGATCTCGCCGTCGATCCACTTCGGCTTCTTGTCCTCGCTGAGCGCCTCCTTCATCAGCACGATGAGCGGCTCGGTCCCCACCGTCGGACCGTCCACCGTGACGAAGGCGCTCCCTTTCGGGCAGCTCAACGTCCGCTCTGCGCCGTTCTCGGGGCCCAGGACGTCGCACTTGGCGAGCGGATCGACCGGGCCCGCCGCGGCGGTCAGGGCGAGGAACAAGAGGGCGCTCACGATGTCGAGTTCGCCCGCTGGGTGCCCGCGGAGTCAATCGGGCCAAGAAGTAGGCCCTTTCGGCGCACGCTGGTCGGTGGTAAATGCGCGGCCATGAAGCGCACGGGAGGCTGCCACTGCGGCGCGATTCGCTACGAGGTCCACGCCGAGATCTCGAAGGCGATCTCCTGCAACTGCTCGATGTGCTCGAAGACCGGCGCGCTGCTCGCGTTCGTCGCGGGCTCCGAGTTCACCCAGGTGTCCGGCAAGGACGCGATGCTGACGTACCAGTTCAACAAGCACGTCATTCACCACAACTTCTGCAGGCGCTGCGGGATCTACCCGTTCGCGAGCGGCAAAGAGGGCGTGATGGTGAACGTGCGCTGTCTCGACGGCGTCGATCTCTCGGCCCTCACCATCCAGCCCTTCGACGGAAAGAGCCTTTGACCGAAGCCGAGCTCGATAGCGGCCCGCTCGCTCAGGTCCCGCTGTTTTCTCGGCTCGACGAGGCCGCGCGCGAGGCGCTCCTCGACCACATGGAAGAGCGCGCCTGCGCCGCGAACCAGTGCGTGTTCTGGATGGGCGACAAGGGCGACGACCTCTACCTGATCCAGACCGGCCGCGTCGCGATCACCGTGCCCAACGATCGCGGCGAGCACATCGCGCTCGACAGCCTCGATCCCGGCGGCTTCTTCGGCGAGATCAGCCTGCTCGACGGCGGCCCTCGCTCCGCCACCGTGCGGGCGATCGAGGACTCGACGTTCCTCGTGCTCAGCCGCGACGCGTTCCACCAGTTCCTGCGCACGCGACCGGAGTCCGCGATCGCCATCCTCAACGTGATGGGCCATCGCCAGCGCGTGAGCACCGCCGCGCTGCGCTCGATGCAGAACCCCAACGTCGCGTTCGACGAGCGACGGGTGAACTGGTGGCAGAAGACCAGCGACACGATCGCCGCGGTGGCCGCCAGCCAGTACTTCACGCTGGTCCACATCGCGTGGTTCGGCTTGTGGATCGGGCTCAACGTCGTCGGGATGCTGATGGACGCGCCGCCGAAGTGGCTGTCGTGGGATCCGTATCCGTTCGGCCTGCTGACGATGGTCGTCTCGCTGGAGGCGATCTTCCTCTCGATCTTCGTGATGGTGTCGCAGAACCGCCAGTCCGAGAAGGATCGCCTGCGGACCGATCTCGACTACCAGGTGAACGTGAAGGCGCAGACCGAGATCATCGAGATCGCGCGCCGCCTGGAGCGACTCGAGACCCGCCTGGTCGCGCTGCCCGAAGCGGCCGCCGCAGAGATCGAGACGCTGCTCGAGGAGCGTGAAGAAGATCAGGAAAAGAAAGAGACCGCGTAGTCGCTCCCGTCGTCTTCCACGAACCGAACGAGCTTCTCACCTTCTTCTTCCAATCCTTTTTGCACCGCCTTGGTGAGCTTCCCGAACGGCTCGATCACCAGCGTCGCGGTCTTCTTCTTTCGCTCGATCTTCCACGTCCCGGCGACGATGCCGTCGACGAGGAACGTCGCGCGCACCAGCAGGTTCTTCGTCACGATCAGCTTGCGGTGCTCATCGGCGATCACGCGGCTGCGATCGTCGTGCGCGAGGACGAGGTTGTCGAAGTCGGGCAAGAAGCGCGGCGGAGCCGGGGTGTCGGCCGACGGGCGCGGCGCGTCGGCGAGATCATAGAGGGTGCGCTTTCGCTCGTCGGTGAACGTGACGAGATCCATCTTCTCGAACGCCGCGCGAAGGCTCTTCAGGCCCGACCAGGTCTCCATGTCGGTCGACGTCGCGGGCCCGAACGCGGCGAGGTAGCGGCGGATCAGCGGCGCGGGATCCTGATCGGTGGCGGGCGCGGACGTGAGCGCAAACGAAGCGCTCGCGGGATAGCTCCAGCGATCGTCGGTCGGCGACATGATCAGCGGGAGAGTCATCCGCACGTGGTAGCCCATGACCCGCTCGTTCACGCCGGGGTGCTTCTCGAGCAGGTGATCGCGGATCGTCTCGAACGTCGCGGGGCCGCTCTTCTTCAGGAACGCAGTCGCCGACTTCAGCACGGCGGGGTCGAGCGTTTCCTTTCGTTGCTTGGCGATCGCGGCGGCGGCGCGATCGAGCACCGGCTGGATCGGGCCGCGAAAAGTCGCGAAGTCGCGCGCGCTGACGAGGTGCAGCGTCGCGCGCATCATCGTCGCGCGCACCACTGCTCCATCGGCGATGAGCTTTCGCAGCGCCGCCGCGCCGAAGGCGTCGAGCCGCGTCCACAGGCCCACGAACGGAGGCTTCGGGACCTGGGCCTGCATGCCGGCGAGGCGCTCGATCGCGTCGAAGGCGCTGCCGTTCCAGCGTTCGAGCAGCATCTGGCGAGCGAGGGTGGCGCGGCCGAGGGCGCGGCGGTCGATCATGACTTGAGAGCTTCCAGCACGAACGCGCGGAACGCCACCAGCGCGCGCGGCATCCGCTCGGTGCTCGGCGTCACCAGCCACAGATCGCCGGTGCGCATCTTCCAGCGCGGCAGCACGCGCACCAGCGCGCCTGACGCCACGTCCTGATCGGCGAGAAACGTCGGCAACAGCGCGATCCCGGCGCCGCGCAGGCAGGCCGCGCGCACGAACGCCATGCCGTCGCAGATCACCCGCCCGCGCGGCGTCCCGAGCTTGACGACCTGCTCGCCGCTCTCCAGGCGGATCCCGCGGACCATCGTGCGGAACACGACGAACTCCTGCGCCGCGAGATCGGCCGGCGTGCGCGGCGAGCCCTTTCGCGCGAGGTACGTCGGCGAAGCGTAGAGCTGGATATGCAGCGGCATCGCGCGCCGCGCGCTCATCGACGAGTCGGCCAGAGTCTTCATCGAGTGGCGAAATGCCAGGTCGATGCCCTCCGCCACCAGATCGAGCATGTCGCTGGTGAGCCGAAGATCGATGGCTACTAGCGGGTAGCGGGTCACGAAGCGGGTCACGATCTCGGCGAGTACGGTCGCGGCGAAGTCGGCGGTCGCGGTGATGCGCAGCAGGCCCGAAGGCGCCTCGTCTTCGGTGGGCACCGCGCCGAGCGAGGCCTTCCTGGAGGCCCAGCCGATCGGTCGATAGCTGTGCAGTGCGGGTAACTCGCTGCTATAGAGCGGGCATGCGCTGTTCGTTTCTGCTGGTGGCTCTGGCCGCTGGTTGCACCGCCTCCCCCGTCGCGATCGCGCACATCGAGCCCCGCAGCGGGAGCACGATCGTGGGGTCGGCCGTGTTCCTCCAGGAAGGCACCAGCTTCACGATGAACCTGGCGATCGAAGGTGCGGTCGCCGGCGATCACGGCGTGCACCTCCACGAGACCGGCAACTGCAGCGCGGCGGACGCGATGTCGGCCGGGCCCCATTGGAACCCGGCCGCCGCGATGCACGGCGCGCCCACCGCGGCCTCGCACCACGCCGGGGATATGGGGAATCTCGTAGTCGGCGACGACAGCCGCGGGACCCTGACCTTCACCACCTCCGACTGGACGCTGCCGACGACCGGCTCGGCCACCACCACGGTCTTCCTGAGCCGCGCGATCATCGTCCACGGGAAGGCGGACGACTTCACGCAGCCCGCCGGCAACGCGGGTCCCCGGATTGGCTGCGGTGTGATCGTGCCGAGCGTCGAATGACACACCTTGCGCCGCGTCTCTGAAGTCCCCAGGATTCTAGACCGATGGCGAGGGCTCGACGGGGGCTGACCCAGGATCTGTACCCTCACCTCCGAGGACGCCTCGGCTTCGAAGAGCTGAAGGTCGCCTACCAGCCGATCATCGACGCGCGCACCGGCGCCCTGTTTGCCTACGAGGCGCTCTGTCGCGCGCAGCACCCCGACAAGCTCGGCCCGCAGGAGCTGTTCGAGGAGGCGATCCGCCGCGACGTCGTCGGCGAGCTCGGCCGCCTGATCCGCCAGCTCGCGGTGAGCAAGTGCGACGACTGTCCGATCTTCCTCAACGTGCACCCGCTCGAGCTCGAGGAGGGCTGGCTCATCCGCCCCGATGATCCGATCTTCACGCACGAGCACGGCATCTACATCGAGATCACCGAGTCGGTGCCGATGAGCAAAGAGAGCTACACCTACGGGCAGCTCACCGAGCTTCGCCACAAAGGGATCCACATCGTCGTCGACGATCTCGGCGCGGGTTATTCGAACCTCAAGTACATCGCCGATCTCGAGCCCGCCGTCGTGAAGCTCGATCGGCTCCTGGTGAGCGAGATCCAGAACGATCGCGTCTTCCGCCTGGTCCGCGCCATCGCCCGCCTCTGCGTCGATCTCGGCGCGAAGGTGGTGGCCGAGGGCATCGAGAAGGAAGAGGAGCTGAAGGCGGTGCAGGACGCCGGCATCGATCTGGTGCAGGGCTATCTGCTCGCGAAGCCCAACTTCGTTCCGCCGCCGATGGCGGGCTGGAGCAATCTGTTCAAGCCGATGTCAGCGCCGCTGCCGCGGGCGGTCTCGGGGCGGGGCCACTTGTGAGCGAGACCGCGCCAGCCCAGGTGGTCATCGTCGGCGCGAGCGGCGATCTCACGCAGCGCAAGCTGGTCCCGGCGCTGGTGAGCCTGGCGCAGAAGAAGAAGCCGAAGGAAGGCTTCTCTCTGATCGGCGTCGCGCGCCGCCCGAAGACCGACGAGCAGTTTCGCAGCGAGCTCCGCGAGGCGATCGAGGACGAGCTGAAGCCCGCGTTCGACGCGCTCGCACCGCAGATCCACTATCTGCAGGGCGACGTCTCCGAGCCCGCGTCGCTGAAGAAGCTCTCCGACAAGCTGGATTCGCTGGCCGGCCGAAAGCACGCCGGCCGCCTGTTTTACCTGTCGCTCAAGCCCGAGCTGTTCGCGCCTGCCGCGAAGGCGCTCGACGCGGCGGGTCTCCTGACCATGCGCGAGGCGGAGAAGCAGGCCTGGCGCCGCGTGGTGGTGGAGAAGCCTTTCGGCCACGATCTCGCGAGCGCGCGCACGCTGAACCACGATCTCCACGAGGTGCTGTTCGAGGAGCAGATCCTCCGCATCGATCACTACCTCGGCAAGGAGACGGTCCAGAACATCCTCGGCTTCCGCTTCCACAACGCGATCTTCGAGCCGGTGTGGAACCGCGAGCACGTCGAGCTGGTGCAGATCACCGTGTCCGAGGATCTCGGCATGGAGAGCGGGCGCGGCGGCTACTACGACACGACCGGCGCGCTGCGCGACATGGTGCAGAACCACATGCTGCAGATCCTGTCGCTGGTGACGATGGAGCCGCCGTCGTCGCTCGCGGCCGAGGCCGTGCGCAGCCAGAAGGTGAACGTGCTGCGCGCGCTCCGCGAGCCGGACCCCGATCTGTTCGAGAAACACTGCGTCCGCGCGCAGTACACGGCAGGGACGATCAAAGGGAAGCCGGTGCCTGGTTACCTCGAGGAAGAGGGCGTCGCGAAGGACTCGCGGACGGAGACGTACACCGCGATCCGCGCCGAGATCGACAACTGGCGCTGGAGCGGAGTGCCGATCCTGTTGCGTCACGGCAAGCGGCTCGCGTCGAAGATGACCGAGGTGCAGGTGCAGTTCCGCGCGCCGCCGCTCCAGCTCTTCAATCGTCCCGATGGGATGAAGGACGACGAGCTGAGGAAGCAGCTGCGCGACGGAACGCTCTGTCAGATCCGCCCCAACGTGCTCACGCTCAGCATCCAGCCGCGCGAGGCGATCTCGCTCTCGTTCGGCGTGAAGACGCCCGGCTCGGCGATGGTGATGTCGCCGGCCAAGCTCTCGTTCGACTACAAGGACGCGTTCGGCCAGCAGACCGCGCCGGCCTACGAGCGCCTCTTGCTCGACGCGATCAACGGGGACGCCACGCTGTTCCTGCGCAGCGACGAGATCGAGGCGAGCTGGCGCTTCGCCGACGCGATCGAGGATCGCTGGAAGGCTTCGACCAAGCCGCCGCTCACCTACGAGGCAGGGACCTGGGGGCCGGACGAGGCCTTCGATCTCTTCCACGGGTGCGAGGGCGGGTGGTCGCGTGGCTAGCGTAGAGATCGTCGCTGATCCGATCGAAGCGTGCGGTCGCGCCCTCGCCGAAGCGCTGATCGCCGCCGACAAGAAGCGTGGGCACGCGCGCCTCGCGATCCCCGGCGGATCTGCGCTCGCGGCGCTCGGTCCGGCGCGCATCGCGATGGGGCCCGAGGTCTGGTCGCGGCTCGATCTCACGTGGGGCGACGAGCGCTGCGTGCCGTTCGACAGCGCCGAGTCCGCGCGCGGCGCGGCGTATCGCGCGGGCCTGCTCGACTCCGCGTTTCCGGTGCGCTTCGAGCTGCCGCTCTACGAAGGTGGCGAGCAGCCCGGCGACGCGGTCGCGCGGGTGGTGAAGGCGTTTGGTGAGTCGTTCGAAGGCGCGATCGACGTCGCTCTGGTGGGGCTCGGGCCGGATGGGCACGTGGCGTCGCTGTTCCCGGGCCACACCGCGCTCGTTCGCAGCGAGCCGGTGCTCTACATCAGCGACTCACCGAAGCCGCCGCCCGAGCGAATCACCCTGTCTTTGCCGATATTTTTGGCGGCCCAGGTGTTCGGCGTGGCGCGCGGGAGCGACAAGAAAACCGCCGTGGACGACGTGGCGCGCGGTGCAGGTTTGCTCCATCATCTGCGCCTCTTCACGGACGGGAGCACACGATGACTTTGTATGACGTCGGCATCATCGGATTGGGCGTG
>Ga0105047_10000589_pt1 | contig 62504 bp, 57 predicted proteins | sample MAT04_FD_78384 | JGI IMG/M metagenome (GOLD analysis project Ga0105047, IMG submission 78384) | Freshwater microbial communities from Lake Fryxell liftoff mats and glacier meltwater in Antarctica - MAT-04 (megahit assembly) | ecosystem: Environmental > Aquatic > Freshwater > Ice > Liftoff... | reverse complement strand
GGCCACCAGGTACCGCCTGAACCGCGCGTAGACCGTGCCGCTGCTCACCCCGGACGGTCCGGCCCCCGCCTGCCACAGCGACTCCGTCGGCGTCATGGAGGCGAGGTCCCTGTCGGCATCGGCCAGGGTGGTCACGATCGCGTCGTACGCGGGTCGGGGCAGCTCCCGTCGTCCCCGCTTGCCACCTTTCCCCCGGTAGGCGTAGAACGCCGTCCGATCGGACATGGTGATGTCCCCCGCGCGGAGACCCATCACCTCCGCGCGTCGCCGGCCGGTCAGGATGAACGCGAGCAGGATCGCCCGGTCCCGTCTGCCGGGGACGGTATCGGGCACCACCGCCAGGAGCCGTCGCACCTCGTCGGCCGACAAGCCTCGTGCCGGTGCCGCCTGGGTCCGTGGTCGCTCGACCGCGTCACAGGGGTTGGAGGTGACCAGGCCCATCCGGATGAGGAACCGGTAGTAGGAGGACAGGCACGCGATCCGGGCACCGATGGTGGGTGCGGCTGGTGGACGGCCCGACAACCCGATGCCGTGGGCCCAGGCGAGGACGTCACCCGGTGCGACCTGGTCAGGGGGTCTGCTGATGCCCGCGAAGAACGGCCACAGCATCCGGCCGTAGGACTGGACGGTGCGCTGGGAGCCCGAGCGGTTGCCCTTCTCGATCAGGAAGGCGTAGAGGGCCTGGTCCCAGGCGGAGGGATCGCTGGGTGCGTGCGCGGGGAGACGATGCATCGTGGGTCCTTCGGCGGTGGCTGGACCACATGACTCACTCGGGTCGGGCCGGAACGCAAGTCACGATGACGAGATCGTGTCGCTCGCGCGCGGTCAGGGGCGCCATGCCTCCGCCTCGCGGGCCATCACGCGGCGCTTGTCGCTGACGAGGCCCGACCACGGGGTGAGCACCCCCTTCAGGTTGAGGGGCGGAAGCAGGCGCGTGTAGACCGCCTTCTCGACCTCCGCGAGCATGATGTCGGCAGGCGCCACCCACGTCGCCAGGGCGAGGTGGCGCGCCATCCAGGCGGTGAGACTTGCGTCGTCCGCCGGGGAGAGACCGTAGTTGCTGAAGTAGCCGGGTACGTCCGGGTTCCTCGGCATACCGTGAACGCCGAGTGAGTCATGCAGCAGCGCCGCGAAGGACCGCCGCAGCGTGGAGGAACCCGTGCTCCCGTCGGCGAAGTGGGTCCGGATGTCGCGGCCCTGCAGGCTGGACTCGCTCTTGCCGACGTAGAGAGGGCGGGCGTCCGGAGGAGGCCCGACCCCGAGTTCGGCCCATGTCGCCGGAGCCGCGTGCACGGCATATAGGCCGGGTCGGTCCGGGAGCGACGACGCTGCGGTCACCGGCACGGCCCGCTCTTGCTCCAGTGATCGCAGAGCATCATCGATCGCCTCGGAGGACCCGCGGGCCGATCCGGCGGCCGGCGGCTTGGATGGCGCTTGACGCAGCGTGGTACGGATCGGCGGTGGCGCGACGGCCGCGGACGGTGCCAGGCCCGTGAGAAGTCGGACACGGCTGCCGTCACGTTCGAACAGGTGGGCGTAGTTCCTCGTCCGCCCGTGGATCTGGAAGTCGTCCACCGGCGAGCCGTCACGCTTGCGGTAGTGGCCACGTCGGTTGACCTCCGCTGCCAGCTCGGAGGTCGTCATCCACCCCCCACCGTGTCCTGCGAGGATCTCCGCGATCTCCTCGTGCAGCGTGACGGCGCCGGGCCTGCCGCTCATCCGGCACCGCCCGCCCGCGCCCCGGCGAACACGCGCCCCAGGTAGTGCTCCATGACCACCGACTTGAACGTCTCGTCGTCGAGGATCTGGCGGAACAGGTTCTGGTTGTCGTCCATGCGGCTGACGATGCTCCTGATGAACGTGTCGTTGAAGACGAGGCGGAAGTTCTCGATGGGGTTGGCTCGCGCCTGGGCGACGAGCTGCTCGTCGGCAAGCCAGGTGGCTTCCAGCTGATCGAAGAACAGCTGGTCGGCGGTGCCGAGCATCGTCCCGAAGCGCTCGTTGAGGACGCCGATGATCGTCGAGAGACGCTCCTTGTCGGGGTCCTCGCGCGGACCCTTGCCGTCGCTGATGCCGACCAGGGGACCGCTGCCCTCGTCAGGCGTGATCCTCCCGGAGCTGGTCTGCTCCAGGCGCAGATGGGTGAGCTGGACCTCCGAGCCGAGGTCGAGCGTGCCCCCTCCGTCCACGGCCGGCAGCAGTGTGATCAGCGCCCGGCTCGTCAGGTAGAGCGCCTCCAGCCCGACATCCCCGAAGTCGACCACCTGGGACAGGAACGAGTAGGCCCGCACGTACTGGTCCAGCAGCCCGCGGGCCTCGTCCTGGATCTCCGGCGTCGCCCCCTTGAACCGCTCGACCGCGGGCGCCAGGAGCGCGTGGACCGTGCCATGGTCGGTGAGCTTCTTGGTCCGGTCGGCGATGAGCGAGCCCACGGCGGCCACATCGACCGCATCGAACAGCTGGAGGCCGTAGAGGCGGTCCGCGAGGTCGGACAGCAGGTTCGGGTCGGTGGGCACCGCCACCGTCCGCTCATACCAGGGCCGGAACGCATCGGTGATCGCATCGGGTTCGTTGCGGAAGTCGAGCACGAACGTGTCGGTCTTCTCGGCGTGGATGCGGTTGAGCCGGCTGAGCGTCTGGACGGCGTTGAGCCCCGTGAGTGTCTTGTCCACGAACATCGTGTGCAGCAGCGGCTGGTCGTAGCCCGTCTGGAACTTCTCGGCCACCACGAGCACGCCGTACTCGGGGCCCGCGAAGGTGGTCGCGGTCTGGCTCTCGGGCACGCCGTTCATCTGCGACTCGGTGTGGTCCACCCCGGCATCGTCGACCTTGCCGCTGAACGCGACCATGGCCCGGGTGTCGGTGTGGCCCTTCTCGCGCAGGTACTTGTCGATGGCCAGCTTGTAGCGCACGGCGTGGAGCCGTGAGCTGGTGACCACCATCGCCTTGCCCCTGCCGCCCACCTTGTGGCGGGTGTGCCGGCGGAAGTGCTCCACGATGAGCTCCGCCTTCTGGGCGAGGTTGTGGGGGTGGAGCGAGACGAAGCGGGCGATCGACGCCTTCGCCCTGCGGCTGTCGTACTCGGGATCGTCCTCGACCTGCTTGCCCACCTTCCAGTAGGTGGCGTAGGTCGTGTAGTTCGCAAGCACGTCGAGGATGAAGCCCTCCTCGATCGCCTGGCGCATGGAGTACAGGTGGAAGGGCACGAACTGGCCCTCGGCGTCCTTGGTGCCGAACAGTTCCAGGGTGCGTGCCTTGGGCGTGGCGGTGAAGGCGAAGAACGACAGGTTCGGCTGCCGGCCGCGCGCGGCGACCTCGACGGCGAGCAGGTCCTGCGAGTCGACCACGCCGCCCGCGGCCTCGGTGGCCTCCGCAAGCGCGAGCTGGGCCTCGGCGGCCGCTTGACCGAGCGCCACCTTGAGATCCTTGGCGGCCTCCCCGGTCGCTGGCGCTGGTCCTGCCGCTGCGATGACGCCCTGATCGCGAGCTAGGCGCTCGGTCACCATGAGCTATTCGTGTCGACGCGAGCTAGCTGCCGGCCTCAGCCCCGGACCCACCGCCGACCTTGTCGATGATCATCTCAGCGAGGGTCGCTGGCGCGAATTGGCTCAGGTCGAGGTAGGCGATGCTCGGCCGCAGCCCTGACAACTCGGTGTCATCGAAGCGGACAGGGAGGACATAGTCTCCCGGTTCCGAAACCGCACGCGACAGGGCGCTCCGCCGTTCATGCCGGGTCCACTCCTTCGCCGCGTACTCCTTCGAGATGAACATCACGCAGTAGCGGCTGTCCGTTCGATAGATTCCGGTCAAGATGCTCCGGCAGGTCCTTGCCCCACAGCTCCACCTTCTCGTCGAGATCGTAGAACACCCGCAGGCCGCTCGATTTGAGGGCACCGGCCACGAGCTCGACATACGACCGTTGCTCGCCGGCGAACGACAGGCACACGTCGTATCGGAAGCTGTCAGCGCCAGGCTGCGCCTCCTCGGAAATGCGTCTCCCCGAGGACGGCGGTGGAACCGCATCCACGATCGGTCGCATCGCCTCACGCCGTCGACGCTCCAGGTCAGTCACGTGTCGCAGGTCTTCCTTCCTGCGACGATCCGACTCCCTCACGTCCTTGGCCTGGGCGGCCTTCTGCGCACGCTCGAGGTTCGTGCGAGCCGTCGTGAGCAGGCGTTGTTTCGATACGGCTTGATCGGCGATGGCGGCCGCCTTCTTCTCGTGATCGGCCGCGCTCTCGCCGCGCCGGGTGGCCTCGGAGAGCTTCATCCGTACCGTGCTCGCGCTGGAAGACCGCTGCGCGGTAGTGGTGGCGGATAACGCCGAACTCCGGTCCTGGGCAGCGCGCTCACGGTGGTCCGCGGCCTTACGCTCGAGTGCGGCGAGCTCGCCCGTGAGTCGATCGACCTCGCGCCGGTACGTGTCGACCGACATCCCGCGCGCGCCTCCGGCTGGCTTCATCGGGGAGACAGTCCCCCGCGGTCATGAGGCTACAGCACGCCGACAGCGGGCCCGCGACAGGCCCGACACCATGGCCGCATCGTGTCCGGGTCACCTGGAGTTCGACTGGGTCGCGGTGACGCCGATCGCCACCAAACGACGACGCGCCTGAGATCCGGCTGCCTTGGCGGACCCCACCCCGATATCGGATCGGTCAAGACGTCTCGCGAGGCAGTCCAATGTAGCGTCGTACTTCACGCTCATCGAGGGGATCGGATGCAATGAACGCGCTCCGGCCGTTGCGACGCCGAGCAGCAGCGATGTACCGACCCGGGAACTCGCTGCGGTACACCGAGCCCGACGCATCGCCACAGGCTGCCGCAAGAACGTCGGCCAGCTCGTCGTGGTGTCCGATCAGCCGCAGCAGGGTCTCGATCGCCTGCGACTGCGGGGACCAGAGCAGCGTCCACGTGGCGGTGGCTCCTGAATCGGCTGCTGTCGCCTCGGCTTGGACGGCAAGCACGATGCCGACCCACAGGAGGTATTGCAGGGGAGGGGTTCGATCCCGTGTCGCGATGGCCCATACATCGCTCTGGGCCAGCAGCGCTCGATGCGCGTGTGCGAGCGGGATGGAGTTCGACTCGAAGAATCGGTAGTACGTGAAGCCCGACGACAAGGCACCGACTCGGCCCGGCCCAGCGACGTCCGGCCACGACAGCAGCATCCCGAGGGATGGCCACGCACCAAGTGCGAATGCCCCGGCCATGGCCTGGAGGAGGCCGGCGTTGGCGACGTCCCGGCACGCCTCCTCGATCGCCAGGGGCGCCCCGCCATTGCTCCGCACGGCGGACGCGAGCCGGTCGAGCCAGGAGAGATGGGCTGGCAGGTCCTCGCGTCGGAACTCGACGAGCGCCAGGCTCACGGCAAGAGCCGACTCGATGACCGGCCCGAGTTCCTCCACGAACCGCGAGATCCGGGGCTGCCACTGCTCGGCCGAGCCATCGCGGTGGTAGGTCCATTCGAGAGCCCTCTCGATAATGCCGGCCCTCCACGACTCCCACCAGTCCAAGGTGGCCGCACCCCGCTAGGGCGATGCATCCGAATCCCCTCGTGTGATGAGAGTGGATGGCCTCGGGACAGGAACCGACAATCACGCACTGTTCGGCGGTGCACACTAGCGTGCCCCGACCACTGCGGTTGGGAGGAGCTGCGGTTCCTGACGCTGGGATGGCCGGCCGGCGCACCCATCGACAACTGGAACGCGGGCACCTACGTGCGGGATCCCGCAGGCGAGATCACCAAGGGAGGCTTCCGGGTCGACGCCACGCTGCCCGATGACGCGGTCTCCACCGGCATCACGAACGGTCGCTCCACGATCGGGCCGAGCGACGGCGTGGGGCGGCGGGCCATCTTCATCGCGGTGGACGGCCGCGTCGAGCGGTGGCCCCGGACGTGGGCAGGGTGCGCCTGATCGCAGCTCCGTCCCGCGACGTATCCCGGCCGGAACCACCAGTCCCGTACACATCCCCGAGAGCGGTCCCAGGGTCATGGGTCGAGGGTCCCCGACCCCGAGGTAACGCCCGGGCCGGCGGGCGAGGTCAGTGGATCGAGGCGGTTCGCCGGGGCCCGGCGTCGGTCGAACTCGGCCGGCTCACAGGAACAGCACTTGGAGCACCTTCCCGGTCCACGGGTCCATGGAGACGATCCCCCGGCGGAGCGGCTCCCGGTCCAGCTCCACCGTCACCACGCCCGTGGCTGGAGCACCTTCCAGGTCCCGAAGCCAGAGGTGATGCTCGTAGGTCGGGCCTGGCCAGTTGTTCACGGACACGCCCGACCAGCTGGCCCGGGTCGGATCCTCGTCCACCCACGCCCGGAAGGCCGGGTCCGCCAGTGCGATGTCGATGAGCTCGGGGACCGACGGGGCACCCGGACCGCTCCCGGTCAGCTCCAGGGTGGCGGTCGCGGTGATCGGGCGGATGACGTCGTCGTGTCTCCGTGGACGGCGCCTCGGACGTTCACCCCGCCCCATGTAGGGCCAGGCCGCGGTCGCCGTCACGGTCCCGGGCGGCAACGGTTGAAACAGGTCGGTGTCCCCATAGGCTAACCCGGTGGGATACCAGGCGAAGCGCTCCTCGAGCGTGGCGCCGGGCTTGAGCCTGAGCCGGATGTGCGGGGTCGTGCACTCGGCGTACACGCGACCCACCACCGAGGTGGAAGGAGGCGATGGCAGGTGCTCCCACGAGGTGAAGCCGCTCTCCATGACGTGCGCCGCGCGGATGGCCCGTGCCTTGAAGACCGCCGCGTTGCCGGTCTGCTCCACCCCCGTCGGGATGACCGAGGCGAGGTCGATGCCGATCCAGGTCCCGGACGACCCGCACTCCCCCGACCACGACCACGCGGGGTTCGTGCCCAGGTTCGTCGTGCGCACCAGGGCCTGGATCCACGCTCCGGGAGCGACCATGGGTGATGACAGCCACAGCTCCAGCCGGACGCCGTGACGTGTCCGCGTCGCTGCCGGTGGGCCGATCGTCTCGAAGGGTGGCGGCACTGGAACCTGTTCCGGCGACAGCAGCGTCGGCCACGGGAACGAGCCGGACAAGGGCGCCGGCGATCGGCTCACCGACGGATCGCCGTCCAACGTGACGGACGCGGGAGTCGTCGCGGGCGCCGGTGTCGCCGCAGGTGAAGGCGACTGCGCGATCAGCCCGAAGGGCTGGGTCATCGTCACCCCGACGATGGCCACCACAAGGTGGATGGAGCGCGACGCCGCTCGGGGAAACATCGGACTCCGTGACATACCGAGAGGCTCCTTGGGCCGTCTGGACGGGCTCACATGGCAGGAGCTGCCCGCCTGCTGGGGTGGAGGGTACAGCCGGAGGGACAACTACGGCCTCTCAGGCATCTACCCTGATAGTCCTTGGCCGTACGGAGCAAGCCCGTTTCGAGCGCATCTTGGCACAGAATCTCTGCAAGTTCTCGCGCCGAAAACATGGGGATTGCCCTAGCGAGACGTAGAGCCTCAACGCCGATCCTTCGCCCGACCTTGTTGTTGTGCTTGTCCATCCGGAGCTCCCAGAACCATTGTTCCGCTCCCTTCTCGTGAAGGTCGCCCCAGAAGCGCGCCCACCTTCTGCCGAACTGGGGGAGATGGTCAAGCACGCCTGCCAGTAGCAATGCTTGAAGGCATCCTGGCGGCCTCCTCGCCGTCCTGAGTGCGGGTACAATGACGACGCTTTGAAATCCGCGTGTATCGCGATAGTGGTCCAGTCCCAGGCGATGCGACGCAGGCTGGTGCTCGTGGTCACGTTCCGGTTCTGGATGCGCTGCGTGCTCGTGCCCATGTAGCGGAAGCGCGGGCGCAGGTCGTCTCGAGGTCCTCGTTACCGGACGGGCTCGCGACGTCGTTGACCCTGACCTTCTTGGCGTGCCGGTGGCGGGAAGCCCCAGAAGGACTGGACCGCGATCGGCGCTACCGAGGTCAAGTGCGTGCGCGAGATGGCCCGCTGCCTGCGGGAACTGGGCGCGGGCCGCTGGCCGGAGCAGGCAGCGCCGGGCGGATCCCGTGGTTTCCTCTCGCGGAGAGCCGTGCTGGGGTGCGGGTCGATCTCGCACGCCCGGACGAGGCCGGCCGTCCGCGGGTCGCAGAAGACGTGGTCGAACTGGTAGGGCAGGTCGCCGTCGCGGTACCAGGTGCGGCCCTCGTGCCGGTGGTCCCGCCGGTAGCAGTCCACCCATCCGTCATGCCGCGCCCGGTCGAAGAAGAGGGCGTCCCTCGAGCCCGGGTGGAGCAGGGTCCAGAGGCCCGGCGACACGTTCCAGTCGCCGCCCACGATGAAGCGCCGGCCTTGGACGCGGTCGCGGAAGGTCGCGTACACCACGTCGAAGGACCGCGGCACGCGGTACGGGGGCAGCCGGATCGCGACGCGGTCGAGCCCGCCGAGCTGGCGCACCTCGACGCGCAAGGGCGGCGCATGGACGCTGCCCACGACCGCCACCTCGCCGTCGGGTAGCGTGACCGATCCGGACGCGATCCAGCCCCCCTGCTCGTACCCTGCCGGCTCGGCGTGCAGCCGAGCAACGCCACCTCCGACCCTCATCGAGACCACCGTGCCGACGATCCCGACCCCCGGGTCATGGTAGGGGACGCCTGACACCGGACAGGCGGAGTCGAGGCGGGGACGGGTCACGAGCGTACGCAGCGCGAGATCCGAGCCCACCGCGTCAGGCCAGAATCGTGCCGTCCAGGACGTTCACCCGCGACGACCGCGCGGCGCCTCGAGTTCGCCCTGGAGATCCTCGACGGTCCCGACTACCATCGGCTGCGCATCGAGGAGGCGTCGGCCGCCCTCCGCGCGTCGTAGGTCCGGACCCGCCAGCTCCCGATCGATCGCGTCGCGGACCACGGTGGCGACCGAGACCCGTCGCGCGCTGGCTGATAGCTCCAGGGCGGCGTCACGCTCGTCGTCGCGACGGTAGGCGGTCGAGCGGACGCACCGGCACCGACGACGTCGGATCAGTCGGTGAAGTGGTAGCGCGCCACGACCCCCTCATCGACCGTGACCCCCAGGCCTGGCTTGTCGGGCGGCGCGACCCAGCCGTCCACCTGGTCGATGGGGTCGGTGACCAGCTCGTGCTGCATCGGTGACGCGATGGGCTTGAGCTCGAAGATGAGCGTGTTCGCGGCGGCGACGGCTATGTGTAGCGACGCGGCGGTGTTGAGCGCCGACGACCAGGAGTGGGCGTTCCACGACAGGCCCGCGGCGGCCGCCATCTCGATCACCCGCCAAGTGCCCGTGACGCCCTCCGCCTTGCCCGGGTCGACCATGATCACGTCGATGGCGCCCGACTCGATGAGCGTCCGGAAGTGCGCCGCGTGCCAACCCTTCTCGCCCGTGCAGATACGCGTGTCCACCGCCGCGTGGAGCCGCTGGTAGCCCGCGATGTCCTGCTCTGGCAGCGGGTCCTCCAGCCAGGACAGTCGGTTCTCCTCGTCCAGCGCCCGCGCCATCCGCGCCGCGTGCGCGGAATCCCAGCCGGCCAGTGCGACCACGTCCACGATCATCTCCGTCTCCGGTCCGATCGCCGCGCGCACCGTCCGCGCCACGGCCAGGTCGCGCTCGCGGTCCCGTCCGAACGCGATCGAGAGGTCGTGGCCCCACCCTCCCTTCACATACCGGTAGCCCTGCTCCACGTACCCCCGGAACTCCCGTCCGACCCGGTCCAGGTCACCGGTGGCGAAGATGGTCGACGCGCAGGCCGGCACCCGCTCGCGCCGCCGGCCGCCCAGCAGCCGGTACAACGGCACGCCGGCGGCCTTGCCCGCCAGATCCCAGAGCGCCATGTCCAGCGCTGAGATGCCGAACGTGATGACGCCCCCGTTGCCGTCCCAGAAGGTCGCGTCGCGCATGGCCTGCCAGGCGCCGGTCACGTCCCGCGGGTCACGGCCCACGAGCAACGGTGCCAGCCGCCGCTCGATCATGAACGCGACGCCCAGGCAGGTCTCCTGGGCACCCGCGATCGCCTCACCCCAGCCCACGAGACCGTCCTCGGTCTCCACGCGGGCGAGCGTGAGGGAACGGACCCTGCCGTCGTTATTGGGCTCCGGGTAGCGGACCGCGAACGCCTGGACCCGCCCGATGCGCATGCTCATGCCTCCTGCCGTGAGGCCCCCGACCCCACCGACACGAAGTGAGAAAACGTTTTCCCCACCACTGCCCGGACACGGTACCCAGGTCCCGGCGGGCCTGTCAAGGCGATTCTGGCACGGCATACTCCGCGCGTGACTGGCGAGACACCGGGCAGGCTGAACCATCGGGTCGGCATCCGCGACGTGGCGGCGAAGGCGGATGTCGGCATCTCTACCGTGTCCCGCGTGCTGTCGGGCAGCGCCGACGTGCGCGACGAGCTGCGCGACCGGGTGCTCGCCGCGGCGGCCGAGCTGGGCTACCAGCCGGACATCCTGGCCCAGTCCCTGCGGCGCGGCGCCACGCGATCCATGGGCTTCATCGCGGACGACCTCCGGAACCATCTCATCGCGGACATCGCGACGGGCGCCGAGGGCGTGCTGCGGGCGCGCGGCTACTCATTGCTGGTGATGAACTCCGAGCTCGACCCCACGCTGGACCCGGTGAACATCCGGGTGCTCCAGGCACGACGGGTCGATGCCCTGATGATGTGCCCGGTGGAGGAGTCCCACCCGGAGACGGTGGCGGCGCTCACGTCCCTGGGCATGCCGCTGTGCATCATCGAAGGGGACCAGCCCGCGAGCGTCCGGGCGAGCCACGTCCACTCCGACCACGCGGGCGGCGTCGCCGATGCCCTGCGCCACCTGGTCGCGCTGGGCCACCGACGGATCGCGCTGCTCACCGGGCCGGCGCGCTACCGCTCGGCACGTGAGCGCCGCCGGGGCCTGGACGTGGCCGCCGCGGAGGCGCCGACCGCGACGTTCCTGCATCGCGGCGTGGAGCTCACGGAGGAGGACGGCCAGGCCACGGCGGGCGTCCTGCTCGGCGGAGCGGACCGACCCACGGCGGTCGTGGTCGGCGGTGCGCGCCTGCTCGTGGGCGTGCTGCGCGCGCTGGAGGCGGCCGGGCTGGAGCCGGGCCGCGATGTGGCCATCGTGACCAGCGACGCGCTGCCGCTCGCAGCCATGTTCCGGCCGCCGCTCGCGGCCATCCAACGCGACGGACCCGCCATCGGGAGGGCGGCGGCGGAGCTGCTGCTGCGGCGGATCGACGAGCCGGAGATGGACGTGGAGACCGTCCAGCTGCGCGCTGTCTACGTGCCGCGCGCCTCCGCGGGGCCGCCACCCGCGCCGTAACCGGCCGGGGCGCCGTGGGCCGCGGCCAGATCGGCGGCGAGGTCGTCCGTGATGCCCGGGGCCGACTCGACCCGACTGCGCACGAACCCGGCCGTGATGGGCGCATGGACCAGCTCCAGGGGCCGCCAGACGCGGGAGACGAAGCCCATGGGTACCGGCTCCGGCGCTCCCGGGGCGCGCGCCAGATCCGGGAACGCCCGGAACAGGCCACCGATCGCCTCCGTCGCCTCCATCCGGGCCAGGTGCGCGCCGGCGCAGTGGCGGGGCCCCACGCTGAACGCCAGGTGCCCGCGGGCGCGCGGCCGATCGGGGTCGATGACGTCCGGCCGCTCCCAGCGCTCGGGGTCCCGGTTGGCGGCCGCGTTGATGGCGATCACGCGCTCCCCCGCCCGGATGGCCGCGCCGCCCAGGTCCAGGTCGGCCGTCGCGGTCCGCGCCCGCAGATGGACCACCGTCGAATGCCGCAGCACCTCCTCTGTGAACGCGCCCAGTCGCTCGCGGTCCCCGAGCACGGCCGCGCGCTCCGCGTCGGGCAGCTCCAGCAGTCGATGGGTGGTGGTGCAGATGAGGAAGGCCGTGGTCTCGGAGCCGCCCTCGTACATGAACTTGGCGTTGTCCAGCACGTCCTGCTCGTCCCAGTCGGGCGTCAGCGCCCGTCCGGCCGCCCACAGGAGCGAGATGCCGTCATCCCGGGGATCATCCCGCCGGGCGCGCACGGTGTCGATGACGAGCGGCTCGAGCTGCTTGGTCGCCTCGATGGCCGCGGCGCGCGCGTCGGGGTCCTCGCCGTACGAGTGGCGCCACGCGAGCACCGCTTCCATCCACGTCTTGGCCATGTCCAGGGTCGCGACGTCCGCGTCCGGCAGCCCCAGCACGCGCGAGATGACGGAGATCGGCAGCAACCGCGCGAATGCGCCGAACAGCTCCAGCTGCGGGCGCTCCCCGAGCCCCGCCAGGCGCTCCGCGACGAGGGGCCGGACGGCCGTGACGGCCAGGGGCGCGATCGGATCCGGGCGCCAGGCGTGCGACACGGCCCGGTGGAGCACCTCGTGCTCCCCACCAAGCAGCGAGCGGATGTCCCGGCGGCCCACGATCCGGTGCGCATCGGGCAGGTCACCCGTGGGCTCGGCATACAGGTCCTCTCGCCGCAGCACGACGGTGCACAGGTCATGCGACAGGACGAGCCATGCGCGCATGCCCTCATCCCACAGGACGTTGCCGCTGGCCCGGAGGCGCTCATACGCCGGATACGGATCGACGTCCTTGAGATCGCGGAGCGAGACCGGTGCCACGGGGCGCCCGGCCGGCGGGGAGGCGGTCACGCGCTGGCGGCGTCCTCCGGCGCGACGTGGCCCAGGCGATGCTGGAGCTCCTCGACCGCGTCGCGGAGGGTCACCCGCGCACGGTCGGCGATGGCCGGCGTGTGGCGCGGGGTGGGGATGGATACGCTCATCGCAGCGACCACGGCGCCCGTGGCGTCGCGGATGGCCATCGCGACACAGCGACAGCCGATGACGTATTCCTCGTCGTCCGTGGCGTAGCCCCGGGCACGGATCTCATGCAGCGCGGTGATCATCGTGTCCACGTCCGTGATCGTGTAGGGCGTGAACGCGGGCAGGTGGATGCCCGTCAGCAGCGCCCGCACCTCCTCGTCCGGAAGCGCCGCCAGGAGCGCCTTGCCCAGGCCCGTGGCGTGCGCAGAGAGGCGCTCCCCCACGGCAGACACCAGCTTCATGGGATGCGGCGATTCCGCGATGGCGAGGTACACGTTCTCGACGCCGTCGAGGCGCGCCAATTGCACCGTCTCACCGGTGACGTCCACCACCTGCTGCATCAACGGCCGCGCGATCGTGACCAGGTCGCGGTTGCCGCCGTAGGCCTGGGCGACCTGCCACAAGCGCAGCCCCAGGCCGTACGTCCGGGCGTCGGCATCGAACTCCAGGTAATCACGCCGGACCATCGTCTGGAGCAGGTTGTGCGCGGACGAGTTGGGCAGCCCCAGCGCTGCCACGATCGCCGAGAACGTCGACGGCCCGCGCGCCGCGAGGAGATCCAGGACCGTCAGCACGCGGTCGGCCGATTTGACCGCCGTGTCAACGCCGTCACGCCGGCTGATGGCGGTCGGACCGGACGGGACGATGGCGGAGGTGCTCGTACGCATCACGCGGGAGGATGTCATCTCCCAGCATTCCCTGCCCACGCCGGGCGATGCGCCGGCACCGGCTCCACGCGGCCGGTACGGGCACTGCGCAGCGCCGCCTCCACGAGCTCCACGGTGCGAGCGCCCATGGTGGCCGGGCTGGCGTCGCTGGGCACGCCGCCAGCGGCGACCGCGAGCAGCTCCCGGATGGGGCCACGCGGGTCATACACGCCGGCCCCGGGCGGCAGGTCGGCACGGATCATCGCCCCGCGCGCGGACCCGAACACGACCTCGTCGTGGTTGGAGTCCAGGAGCAGCTGGCCGCCGGTCCCGTGGATGGACACGTGCCACTCCACGCGCGGCACGGACTCATGGGACGCGGTGCCCGTGAACGCGCCGATGGCGCCACCAGCGAAGCCCACGCTCATCACGTCATGGAGATCCACGCCAGGATGCGCATCCACGGTGCGGCAATGGACGTCCAGCGCGTCCAGACCACTCAGGAACAGCCCCAGCCCGAACACGTGGCTCATGGTCACGGGCGCCGTCCCACCGCCCGAGATGGCGGGATCCATGAAGGTCTCCGCCTGGGGCGCCACGCCACCCACCGCGGAGTTGTAGGGCGTGCCGTGGAGCAACAACTCGCGCACCGCCACGTTGATCGAGATGTTCACGACCTCGAGACGCCCGATGTCCTGCTCTTCCATCACCGACCGGGCGGCCGTCATGAGAGGCATGTAGTTCCAGCCGAACGCGACCAGCAGGTGACGACCCGCGGCACGGGCCGCGTGGGTCATCGCCCAGGCGTCCTCCGCGGTGATCGCGAACGGCTTCTCGCACAGCACGTGCGCGCCCGACGCGATCGCAGCCAGCACCTGCTCGCGGTGCACATTGGGCGGGCTGGCCACGACCACCGCATCGAGGCCCATGGCGATCGCCTCGCGCCAATCGTCCGTGGCGTGCTGCGCCCCGAATCGATCCGCGATGGCGCGTGCCAGGTCGCCGTTGCGGCGGTTGACGACCACCAGCTCCACGTCCGGGTCCGCGACGATCACCGGCAGATGCGTGGTCACCGCCCATGCGCCCGCGCCGATCACCCCCACGCGGGTCCTGCGTCTCATTTCACCGATCCCGCGGAGAGCCCGCTCACGATGTAGCGCTGGAAGATGACCGCCAGCAGGACCGGCGGGATGAGCGAGATCACGGTCGCGGCCGCCAGTGTGTTCCAGGTGAACGTCTGGAGGCTCTGGTAGCCGGCGAGCAAGGGCGGCACGGTGAGCTGGTTGGTGAGCACGACCGCGAAGAAGAACTCCGACCACGACTCGAGAAACACGAGCAGGCCGGTGGCCACGAGGCCGGGACGGGCGAGCGGCATGACGATGATGAGGAGCGTCCGGAAGCGGCCCGCGCCATCCACCGAGGCGGCCTCCTCGATCTCGCGCGGCAGGTGGTCGAAGTAGCTCTTGAGCAGCCAGATGGACAGCGGCAACGTGAAGATGAGGTACGAGATGACGAGCGCCCAGGGTGTGTTGATGAGGCCGGCCTGGCGGAACAGCGCATAGAACGGCACCACGAGTGCGATGCCCGGCACCACGCGCGTGGCCAGCAGGAACAGGAAGCCGACGCGGCTGCCGCGGAAGCGATAGCGTGAGTACGAATAGCCGGCGAGGCCGCCGATGACCAGGTTCGTGAAGGCCACCAGGACGCCGATCATGGCGCTGTTGAACAGCGCGCTCCACATCCGGCCACCCTGCTCGGACGTGTACTGGCCGGAGCTGTCCGTCGCGGACCCGAACACCGAGGCGTAGTTGTCGAAGGTGATCCGGCGCGGGATCCACTCGGGTGGCTGCGCGGTCATGGAGCCCGCCGGGGCGAAGCTGCTCTGGACCGTGAACGCGATGGGCGCCAGCACCCAGATCGCGAACATCGCAAGGCAGACATAGAGGAAGACCGTGCGGGGCGCGTCCTGCCGGCGCCACCAGCGCTGCCGCCTGAACTGCGGTACGTAGCCGGGGCTGCCGGGAGTGGATGCCTGCGTGGCGGACATCTACTCCGCGCCTCCGGTCTGGCGGTTGAGCGATTCCTGACGGTACATCATGCGCACGAACACGAGCCCGATGAAGAACGTGATGAGTCCCAGGATGACCGCGACCGCGGAACCGGCGCCCCATTCCGAGAAGTTGAACAGCACCTTGAACAGGTACATCGAGAGCAGCTCCGTCGCGTTGCCCGGCCCGCCCTGGGTCATCACGAAGATGACATCGAACTGGAGGAACCCCAGGATCAGGTTCGTGACCATCACCACCAGCAGCACCGGCGTCAAGAACGGCAGCGTCACATAGCGAAAGCGCTGCCACGCGTTGGCGCCGTCCACGCGCGCCGCCTCCGGCAGCTCATGGGGCACCGTCTGGAGTGCCGCGAGGATGAACAGGCCGGTGAGGCTCGCCTGCCGCCAGACCGCCGCGAGGATGGTGAAGAACAGCGCCTGGTCCGGGTTCGCGAGGAACGGGATGTAGTCGTCGATGAGGCCGAACTGGTATAGCATGCCGTTCAGCCAGCCCACGTCAGCATCGATGAACCACTTCCACATGATTCCAACCATCAGCCACGGCGCCGCCCACGGGATGATGAGCAGCGTGCGCCCGATCCAGCGCAGACGCAGCGGCTCGTTGAGCAGCAATGCGAAGCCCAGGCCCAGCAGCGTGGACATCGTCAGGAAGCCCAGGGCGTACTTGACCGTGATGCCCAGGGAGTGCTGGAAGTTCGGGCTCGCGAAGACGCGCGCGTAGTTGTCGAAGCCGACCCAGGTGCTCGGTCCGTTGAACGAGACCTTCTGGAGGCTGTAGATGATCGTCTGGACCGCCGGCCCACCGATGAGCACGATGACCGCGATCGTGGCGGGCAGCGCCAGCAGCAGCCCGAAGCGCCGGTCGCCGGCGAACAGGCTGGAAGAACGCGACGCACGGCCCGTGGAGGGCGGGTCGTGCGTCGCGGGAGTCTCGGATCGCGGAGTCGTGGCCACCGCTCAGCGCTGGTCGCGGTCCGCTACGAGGTCGATGGAGGGCCTAGATGCCGCCGGACTGGGAGCTGCGGACGTCGTCCGCAAGACCCTTGACGGTGTCCGCCGGGCTGGCCTGGCCCAGCAGCAGCGCGTGGATGCGCTCGCCGACCTTGACCTGGAAGGGCTGGTACCAGGGCAGCGATCGGGCGCCGACCACGGCCGACTTGGTGCCGAACACGTCCGCCAGGGCAGCCATGTCGTAGAAGTCACCGAAGCTCGCCTTCACGTCGGCGTCCTCGAAGAACGCCGGGTACGGGCACGCCAGCGCGGCAGCCGCCGCCCACGCCTTGAAGGTCCGCAACTCGCCGCTGTCGTCCTTCCAGCCGTAGAACTTCATCAGGCTCCACGCGTCGTCCAGCGAGCGGCCGGTCGCCTGGGTGCCCATCTGGATGACCTCGCCCATCTGGAGCGTGTCACCCTTCGCGCCCGGCATCCGGTAGGCGATGGTGACGTTGTCCTTCTCGGTCGCGGTCTCCGCAGCGAGGTCGCGGATGATCTTCAGGAAGTAGTGATGCAGGACGTAGAACCCGGCATCGCCGCTGCCCATCAGCTCGGCGAGCTTGATGGGATCGTCCGTGAGCATCGTCTCGGTGGTCAGCTTGTCCTGGAACATGGCCGCCCACCAGGTCATGACGTCGACCGACTTGGGGTCGTCCGCGAAGACCGGGTTGCCGGCATCGTCGAACGGGACGATGCCCTCCGCGAGGAGGTAGACCATCAGGTACTCCTCGCAGAACTCCTTGATCCAGTAGGCCACGTAGGGCGAGGAGACTCCGGCGTCCTTGAGCTTCTTGGCCGCGTCGTACTGCTCCTGCATCGTGGTGGGCACGGTCAGACCGTTGTCCGCCAGCATCTTCTCGTTGTAGTGCAGCACGTGCGCCGCGGAGAAGTACGGGGCGCTCACGACGCGGCCGTCCGGCAGCGCATGGCGCGCGCGGGCGGGCTCGAACATGTCGTTGAGCATGTCCTGGACGCCCGGCAGGTCCGCGAGGTCACGCGCCCAGCCCTGGTCCACGAACTTGCCCGAGTTGTACGTGAAGTTGTAGTACACGTCCAGGATGCCGCCGCCCTGGAGGCGCGTCTGGATCGCGGGGCCATACCCGACGTTCGGGATCAGGCTCAGGTTCACCGGCACGCCCGACGTGCCCGACCAGTCGTTGAGGAAGCCGCGGATCGTGTCCGGCTGGAACTCCCACGCGTTGAACTCGAGGGCGCGGGCGCCGGCGGGCATGCTGGCCACGGGGGCCGGCGAGAGCGGCGCGGGCGACTGGGCGCGGGCGCTGGCATACGTGGCCAAGAGCGGCAGCGAGGCCGCCCCGAAGCCCATCGCGCCTGCCCGCTTGAGGAATCCTCTGCGGCTGACGTCGCGCTTGAGCATGTCGTCCATGGGCTCGTTCCTCCACCTGGTGGACCGGGCGGGCGCCTCACCACCGGGCACCCGCGAAGACCGGTCCATTTCCGGATGTGGATAGTGACTTCAGGGATGAGAACCGTCAAGTCACCGCCGGGTCGCGGATGGGAAGCGGGAAACGAGGCGGGCCGGGCGGCGCGGCGGCCGGGCGGCAGTTGCCGCGGCGGCGTGGCGGGCCGGGGCGGCGGTCGGGGCGCGGTGGTGCGGCGGCGCGGTGGCGGGGTGGCGTGGCGGGGTGGCGGCGTGGCGGCCGCGGTGGCCGCGGTGGCCGCGGTGGCCGTCGGGCCGGCCTCTTCCAGCAGAACTGAACGTGAGACCGCTCGGGCCGGTCCACCGGACGATGGACCGGGCCTACGACCGCCCCCAGAGTGCGGATACCACTCCCGATTCGGAGCAGGACTGGAAACCATGGAGATACCGAGCCGAGCGGCCCTCACCGGACCTCCGGATCGGGCATCGGCGTTCAGTCCCAGTGGAAACCACGGAGCGGCGGTGGCGAAGCGCTCGGCGAGCGGCGGTGGCGAAGCGCTCGGCGAGCGGCGGTGGGGCGGCCTGGCCTCCTCCCCGCAGGTCATCCGTGGCGTCAGGCTCCGCGGCCGCGATGACAGGATCAGTGGCCGGGTAGTCTCAACGTCGCTGGCCGTCGACAGTCGTCGCCCGGTGCCGGATGGGACGCTGGAGCGAGGCCGGCCGGGGCCGACGTCCGGGTGACGTGCGAGCGCTGATCGATCCCGTCCGGCCGGTCAGCCCAGGCTTGCGGCGAGGATGTCGTCGCGCCAGGCGAACGCGGCGGGCAGTCCGCCGGTGTGGAGGAAGACGACCGTGTCCTCGCGGGTCAACTCGCCGCGCCGCACGGCATCGATGAGCCCCGCCATCGCCTTGGCGGTGTAGACGGGGTCCAGCAGCAGCGCGTCCGTGCGCGCCGCCAGGCGTAGCGCCTCAAGGGAGGCAGGCGACGAGACCGCGTATCCCGGGCCGACGTAGCCGCCCCGGTTGTCGATGTCCGCGGGCGTCAGCCGCAGGTCCACGCCCACGAGCGCCGCCGTCCGGTTGGCGGCGTCCGCCACGAGCACGTCCAGGGGCGCGTCGCTCCAGGCCAGCGGCGCGATGCCGGTGACCCGGCCGTGGAGGCCCAGCAGCCGGGCACCAAGCTCCATGCCGCTGTGCGTCGGCCCGGCCGCCGCGATCCAGTAGCGCGTCGGTGTGATGCCGGCCGCGTCACACTGGGCGTCGAGCTCGGCCATCATGCCCACGTAGCCCAGCGCGACGTTGGCACCCCAGGGGTCGATCTTGATGGCCCGCTTTCCCTCCGCCCGGAGCTCGGCGACGACCCGGTCGATGTGGAACCGGATCATGCGCGTCATATCCGGCTCGTCCACGAAGCGGACGTCCGCGCCCAGCCAGTAGTCGATCAGCACGTTGCCCGTGATCTCCTGCATGTCCGTGTTGCGCAGCACGAGCACGATCGGGATGCCCAGGCGCGCCGCGGCGGCGGCGCACTGGCGCGACCAGTTGGACTGGATGTTGGCGCCCGTGACGAGCACGTCCGGACGCTGGGCCACGAGATCCGCGAACACGTACTCCAGCTGGCGGGTCTTGTTGCCGCCGAACGCGAGGCCGGTCAGGTCATCCCGCTTGACCCAGATGTCCGGCCCGCCGAGCGCCGCGGAGAGCCGGGGCAGGTGCTCCAGGGGTGTGGGCAGCAGCGCCAGCTGGACGCGTGGGTGCGGCGCAAGGAGCTCGCGGATCGCCGCGCGCCGGGCGGCGCGATCCCCCGGCAGCGCGCCCGGGCGCGGCGCGGCAGACCCGGGCCCGCTCGCGCCCGGACGTGAGCCGGAGGCCCCCGGGTCGGTCGCGTCGGGCCCGGCGGACCCGCCGGCGGCGCTCATCGGACCTTGCCGCGGGCCGCCACCCGCCACTCGTCCACGATGGCACCCCGCTGCGCGACCAGCACCGAATCCGCGAGGTTGATGGCAGCGCAGATATGCGCCGGCACGATGGCCACCCGGTCCCCGATCCTGAGGTCCGACCCGGGCGGCAGCGCGAGGATGCCGTGCTCCTCCATCACCCGGACCACGTGGTGATCCGGCCGGTCCACGAGGCGCCCGACCATGGACGGAGCGTCCTTCTGGTTGATGCGATCGGACGAGAGGACCTTGGATCCGGCGTCCACCACGGCGCGGTCCGCAGATGGGCGACTGACCACGGTGGCCACGGCCCACACGGCGGTGTCCTCCAGCCGTGCCGCGTGGTGGGCGGCCATGGTGGAGTCGTAGAACACGTAGGTGCCGGGGCGGATCTCCGTCACGCCGGGAGCCTGGGCATCGAAGCGGGCGGTGGCGGTGGTCCCCAGCGACACCTCCGGGCACGAGATGCCGGCAGCTCGGATGGCCTCCGCGACGGCCACCATCCGAGCGCACGCCTCCGCGGTCTCGCGAGCCAGCGTCGCCTCGTCCGCGGAGCGCGGCAGCGCCTGTCCCTCGTGGGTCATGATGCCCTTGATGCGCAGCCCCGGCACCGCCGCGACCCGCTGCGCGAGCGCCACCGCGTCCTCCGGCAGCACGCCGGTGCGATCGAGGCCGGTGTTGATCTCCAGCAGCACGTCGATGGTCAGGCCGCGCGCCGCCGCCGCCCGGCCGATGGGCTCCGCCACCGCGATGTCATCCAGGCTCGTGGAGATGCGGACCTGCTCCGCGAGCGCCAGCAGCCGCTCGATCTTGGCCGCGCCCACGATGGGGTAGCCCACGAAGATGTCCGTGACACCGGACGCGAGGAAGACCTCCGCCTCGCCCAGCTTGGCCACCTGGAGGCCGACCGCGCCCGCGGCCAGCTGCATCCGGGCGACCTCGAGGATCTTGTGCGTCTTCGCGTGGGGCCGGAGCGCCTTGCCGCCGGCGTTCGCGGTGGCCTGCATCTCGTCGATGTTGCGCTGGGTCGCGTCCACGTCCAGGACCAGGGCCGGGGTGTCCGGCACCGCGTCGAGGACGGCGAGGCGCTGCTGGAAGGTCGCGGTCTGGCTGCTCATCGGGCGGCTGCCCTCCCCTGTCCGTCGCCCCGGATGATGCGTCCGGGTCGCATGCCGGTGGGTGCGTCGTCCCACTTGACGGGCACCCCGTTCACGATGACATAGGGCATCCCGGCCGGCGGCACGCGGGAGTCCTCGTAGGAATTGCGCGCCGCCACCGTGGTCGGGTCGAACAGCACCAGGTCCGCCGCGAGGCCCACCCGGATGACACCCCGATCCACCAGGCCCATGCGGGCCGCCGCGGCGCCCGTCATCGCGTTCACGGCCCGCTCCAGCGTGATGACGCCGTCGTCCCGGGCATAGGTGCCCAGGACCGTGGGATAGGTGCCGGCCGCGCGCGGGTGCACCGAGCCGCCCACGAGGATGGCGTCCGTGCCCACGGTGTACGCCGGGTGTGCCATCACGCGCCGCACGTTCTCCTCCACGCCGCTGAACGCGAGGATGGTCACGTTCATGCGCGACACCACGAGCAGGTCGCAGATGAAGTCGCCCAGGCGCTTGCCGCGCGCGGCGGCGGCCGCCGGCAGGCGCAGCCCTTCCAGGTCGCGGTCCGCCTCCGAGCCCACACCGCTGATCTGGAACTCGGCCCAATCGGTGTAGACGTAGGTCCGCGGCCCGGCCTCGATCTCGGCCGCGAGGGCCGGCCGGCGGGCCGGATCGGACAGCCGCTCGATCGCCTCCGCGGTGGTACCGCTCATGAGGTGGGCCGGGATCCAGGCGCCCAGGAACGTGCTGCCCGCGAGGTACGGGTACGCGTCCAGCGTCACGTCACGGCCGGCCGCGCGCTCCCGGTCGATGCGCTCCAGGAACTCCCCGGCGCGCCCCGCATAGGGCTTGCCGCTGATGTGGAAGTGGCTGAAATGGACCGGTACGCCCGCGTCCCGACCGATGGTCAGCGCCTCCTCGACGCTCTCCGCGAGCATCGGCCCGTAGTCCCGGTGGTGCGTGACATAGATGCCGCGGAACGGCGCGATGGCCCGCGCGACGCCCACCAGCTCCCGCGTGTCCGACCAGGTGGCGGGAGGGTAGGTCAGGCCGCTCGACAGGCCCAGGGCGCCATCGGCCATGCCCGACGCGGCCATCCGGGCCATCGCCGCGATCTCGTCATCCGTGGCCACGCGGTCGGCCATGCCGGTCACGGACAGCCGCAGCGCGCCGTGGGGCACGAGGTAGGCGGCATTCACCGCGGGCCGCGCCGCTTCCAGCAGCGCCAGGTACTCAGCGACGGTGGTCCAGTCGTAGGCCACGTCCGGCGCGCCGTTGATGGCCGTGATCATGTCCCGCATCTGGGGCAGCGCGGCGGGCGTGATGGGCGCGTACGAGAGGCCGTCCTGGCCCAGCAGCTCCGTCGTCACGCCCTGGAGCACCTTGAGCTGGTGCTCGGGCTGCTCCAGCAGGACCAGGTCCGAATGGGCATGAAGGTCGATGAAGCCGGGCGAGAGCACCAGGCCCTCGGCGTGGATGGTTCGCTGGGCGGACGTCGACTCCAGCACGCCCACGGCCGTGATCATCCCGTCGTTGACCGCGACATCGGCGCCGAACCCGGGGCTGCCCGTGCCGTCGACGACCGTCGCGCCGCGGATGACCAGGTCGTGCATCAGGCGAACGCCAGCACGCGCTGTGGGTTGGTCACGAGCATCCGGTGGATGTCCTCTTCGGTCACGTTCGTCTCCGCCCGCAGCCGCGGCAGGAAGACACGTGAGATGTAGGTGTAGTCATCCCACAGGTTCTCACCCGAGGCCAGCTCCAGACCGTACGCGTACGTCGAGGCGTCGTGGCTCAGCAGAACCTGGCCCAGGTACCCCGTGGCCTTCGCGTTCTCGATGAGCCGGATCCAGTGGTCGTCCGCGAAGAACACCCGGTAGCCGATGCGGTCGAAGCTGACGTTGGCGCCACGCCGGAACAGCGCCTCGCTCTCCGCGATGGGGTCCGCGGTGAAGCCCACGTGGCTGATGATCACCTCGTCCGCACCCACCCCTTCCGAGGCGAATACATCGAGCTGCTCCTCGCTCATGGAGTCCGTGATGTGGGTGATGATGGGGCAGCCCGTGGCGCGCCGGGCGCGGGCGGCGGCACGCAGCACCTTCTCCTCCATGGCGCTGATACGGCCCTCGCCCGTGGCCACCTTGATGAGCCCGGCGCGCACGAGCGTGCCGCCCATCCCCTCCGTGATCTCGCGGGTGATGAGGTCCGTGAGCGCGTCCAGGTCGAGCGCCGCGGCCACCGGGTGGATGGGGCACCAGCTCTCGTGGAAGAACCCCGTGCTGCCGATGATGCGCACCGGCACGCGCTGAGCCACCTCAGCGAACAGGTCCACGTAGCGGCCGCAACCGTAGGGCGTGCACTCGGTCATGGCGCCGATGCCCGCGGCAGCGAGGTCGGTGAGCTTGGCGACCATCCGGTCCGCCATCTCCGCCCGTGGCACGTCGAGCTTCTTGGGTCGACCGAGCATCTCGCCCCAGTCCACCGACAGGTGCTCGTGGATGAGGGTCGCGCCCAGGGCGCTCGGCGGCACGTCCCCGGTCAGCGTCCGGACGAACCCACCCATCGCGTCTCCTCCCGGCTCCCACTGTGGGATCTGGCATCCCAGATGGCTTCACATGGATGATACGCTGTTCGCCTGTCGGAACAGGCGGCCTCCGGCAGGCCAGGCCCGCGCCCGGTCCTCGCCGCTCGGAACCGTGGGGAGGCGCAGCTCGGATGACCGGGACGACCGTGGTGGTGGGCGCGGCCCAGGGCATCGGTGAGGCCGTCGCGCGGCGGCTGGCACGGGAGCCATGGACGTCGCGCCTGGTCATCGCGGACATCCGCGAGGACCTCGTGCAGACGCTCGCCGCGGACCTCCGGAGCGAAGGCCACACCGTGGACGCGTACGCCATCGACGTCACCGACGACGCGTCCATCGCGTCGGTCGTGGCGCGCTCCCGCGAGGCGGAGCGGGTGGCGGTCGTGGCGGGCATCTTCAAGGCCGTCTCGTCCTTGGAGACCACGCGCGACGACTTCAAGCAGGTGCTGGGAGTCAACCTGATGGGCAACTTCTTCGTCGCCCAGGCGTACGCCCGGGAGATGGTCGAACGCCGGTCGGGCGCCATCGTGGGTGTCGCGTCCATCGCGTCGCGCATCCCGCGCATGCGCCAGGCGGCCTACTGCGCCTCCAAGGCCGGGTTGCGGCAGGCGCTGCGGGTGCTGGCCATGGAGACCGTGCCCCTGGGGGTGCGCATCAACACCGTCTCGCCGGGGCCCACGGACACGCCCATGATGCGCTCGCTGGCCGCCGACCACGCGTCGGTGGATGACCTTGCGGCGGGCAGCCCGGACGCGTTCCGGCCGCGCATCCCCGATGGCCGGGTGGCCCGAGCGGAGCAGGTGGCCGCTGCCACGGCCTACCTGCTGTCCCCGGACGCGGAGCACGTGGCGTTCCACGACCTGTTCGTGGACGGCGGCGAATCCCTCGGGGCCTGACCATCGATGGGCGCCCGACCGGGCGCCGACCACGGCATGACGGGCGCGCGGGCGCTGCAGGGAGGATCGGACCGGATGGGGATCGCGACGGAGCTCCGGGGTCGGCGCGTCATCAACGCGCGCGGCTACTCCACCAAGGTCGGCGGCTCGCGGCCTTCACGCGAGGTGACGGACGCCATGGTGGAGGCGGCCGGGTTCTTCGTGCGCATCGAGGACCTCCAGGCGGCCGCGGGCGAGGTGATCGTGGAGCACACGGGCGCGGAGGCGGGCTACGTGACCGCAGGTGCGTCCGCGGGCCTGACGATGGCCGCCGCGGCGGCGCTCGCACGGCTCGATCCAGGGCGCATGAACCGGCTGCCGGACACGACCGGGATGCCCAACGAGATCGTGATGCTCCGGCGCCATCGCAACGACTACGACCACGCCCTGCGACTGGCCGGCGCGAGGCTCGTGGAGGTCGGCTTCCACGACTGGACGTTCGCCTACGAGGTCGACGAGGCGATCGGGCCGAACACCGCCGCCGTGTTCTCCCTGGGCTCCGACGAGCACGCCAACCTGCCCATCGAAGAGATCATCGGAATCGCGCATGCCAAGGGCGTGCCGGTCATCGTGGACGGCTCCATGGCGTTGCCGCCGGCCGCGAACCTGCGCCGCTTCTTCGACATCGGCGCGGACCTCGTGAGCTTCTCCGGCGGCAAGCACCTCCAGGGGCCGCAGGCGTCGGGGATCCTGGCCGGGCGCCGGGACCTCATCACGTCCGTCGCGCTCCAGCACCAGGACATGGACGTGTACCCCGAGACGTGGCCCGCGCGCGGGCTGATCGCGGAGCACGTCGTGACAGGGCCGCCGCATCACGGCGTGGGTCGCGGCTTCAAGGTGGGCAAGGAGGAGCTGTGCGGCCTCATCGCCGCGCTGCGTGCCTACGTTGCGCGCGACTTCGCAGCCGAGGCAGCACGCCTGGGGGCGTACGCGGACGAGATCGTGGCGGGGGTCGCGGGCATCCGCGGCCTGCGCGCCGTGCGCGTGGACCCGGCGGCGGGCGCCATGGGCCGTCCCGGCCCGCACGTGGAGGTATGGCTGGATGCCGCGACCGCCGGGCTGACCGCGACGGACCTCGTGAACCGGCTGCAGGCGGCGGACCCCATGGTCTGCACGTACGAGGGCAAGGCGTTCAAGGGCATGGTCGGCTTCTACCCGGACGCGCTCGCGGACAGCGAGGTGGCGGACGTGGTCGCGGCCATCACGGGAGCCTGCGGGGCATGAGCACGGGCGCCGTGGGCGGCGTGGCCACCGCGGCCCCCATCGTGTCCATCGAGGGCGTCCACAAGTCGTTCGGCAGCAACAAGGTGCTCGACGATGTGACCCTGACCGTGACCCCCGGCGAATGCCTCGTGATCGTGGGTCCCTCCGGCAGCGGCAAGTCCACGCTGTTGCGCTGCATCAACCAGCTCGAGCGCATCGACCAGGGGCGGATCGTGGTGGACGGCATGGTCGTGGGCGACCGCTCGACGTCCATCACGCGCCTCCGCTCCGAGGTGGGCATGGTGTTCCAGTCGTTCAATCTGTTCCCGCACAAGACCGTGCTGGAGAACGTGACCATCGGCCCGCGCAAGGTGCGCGGCCTGGGCAAAGCGGAGGCGCGCGACCAGGCGATGGCGCTCCTGGAGCGGGTCGGGCTGCCGGAGAAGGCGAACGAGCACCCGTCACGCTTGTCCGGCGGCCAGCAGCAACGTGTCGCGATCGCGCGGGCGCTGGCCATGAAGCCCAAGGTCATGCTGTTCGACGAACCCACGTCCGCCCTGGACCCGGAGCTCGTGGGCGAAGTGCTGGAGGTCATGCGTGGCCTCGCGCTGGACGGCATGACGATGCTCGTGGTGACCCACGAGATGGCCTTCGCGGAGGACGTCGCGGACGTCGCGATCGTCATGGACCGCGGCGCGATCGTGGAGCAGGGACGCCCCACGGAGGTGTTCAACGCGCCCCAGACCGCCCGGGCCCGCGCCTTCCTGGCGCGCCTGCTCGACCGGACCGCCCATCACGCCGGGCCCCGGGCCTGAGCCTCCTCCTCCGATGAAGGGACGGTGATGCCATCGCGCTGACATCCGGCTGATCCAGTGGTCCGCGAGGGCGGATGAAGCTCGTGACCAAGGAGGGAGCCGCCGGACGGGCGGGCTCCGGTAGGAGAGGATCACCGTGCGAACGACTCGATCTCGGTTCATCGCTCCGTTGCTGGCGATCGGCGCCGCCACGGTGCTCACGATGGGAACGGCACTCACGGCTGGCGCGCAGGCGCCCGGCGAGTCGACCCTGGACAAGATCATCGCGTCCGGCAAGCTGCGCTTCGGCGTGCCCATCGCCGGCCTGCCCGTGGCGGCGCTCGACGAGTCGGGCAACATCGTGGGCGTCATCCCGGACATGGCGGCCGAGATGGCGCGGGCGCTCAGCGGGGACATCGAGGGCTCCGTGGTCCTGGAGATCGTGGACACCCCCGGTCCGGACCGCATCCCGTTCCTCCAGTCGGACAAGATCGACGTGTCCGTCGGCACCGTGACCCTCCAGCGCGCGCTGGCCGTGGGCTTCACGGACATCTGGGCGGTCGACGGCACCGCCGCCATCGTGCTCAAGTCGTCCGGCATCACGGACTACTCCGGCGTGACCGGCAAGCGCGTCGCGGTCGTGACGGGCGCCACGGGCGACCTCGTGGCCACGGAGCAGTTCCCGGACAACGAGATCCAGCGCGTGGACCTCGCGTCGACCGCGCTCCAGGCCGTCACGTCCGGCCAGGCGGACATCGTGTTCGACGACTACACGTTCCTGGCGCTCGCCGCCAGCGAGAACCCTGATCTGCTCCTCCTGCCCGCCGTGTCCGTCGAGCCCTCCGGGCTCATGACGCCCATCGGCGACCAGGTCTGGATCAACTGGCTGAACTACTTCCTGCACGACTACTACAGCTCGGGTGTCTCCACCTGCGGCTGCGGTACGGAGAAGCTGGCCGAGTGGTTCAAGGCCGAGCCGCTGCCGCTGACCTGGGACTACTGATCGCCCAGGTCTGATCGCCCACCAGGGTCGTCCATCCGTGCGTTTCGAGGTCATCAACCAGTACCAGGGCGTGTTGCTGTCCGGGTTCTGGCTGACGATCCAGATCGCCGTGGGCGCGACGATCCTGGGCCTTGCCCTGGGGCTCATCGCGGCGATCTGCCGGATGGGCCCCATCGCTCCCCTGCGCTGGATCGCGGGCGTGTACATCGAGGTCATCCGGAACACCCCGGCGCTGGTCCAGGTGTTCGTCATCTACTACGGCCTGGGTGAGTTCGGCATCCAGCTTCGGGCGTTCCCAGCGCTCATCCTCGCCCTGGGCATCAACAACGGGGCATACCTCGCGGAGGTGTTCCGCGGCGGGCTGCAATCCGTCAAGCGTGGCCAGCTGGAGGCGGCCGCGGCACTGGCACTCCCCCGGCGCACCACGTTCCTGGGGGTGGTGCTGCCGCAGGCGATCCGGGCCATCTGGCCGGCGCTCACCAACCAGACCATCCAGATCGTGCTGGCCACCTCCCTGGGCACCATCATCGGGTTGCCGGAGCTGGTCAACCAGACCATGTTCATCGACTCCCGGACATTTCGCACCATCGAGCTGCTCACCGCGGTGACGCTCATGTACTGGGGCCTGACGCTCGCCGTGACCTTCGTGTCCCGGCTCATCGCGAACCGGCTCGAGCGGGCGTACCGCTGATGGACCTTACGTTCATCGAGCCATGGATCCCGCTCATCCTCGAGGCGGCACTGCTGACCATCGGGCTGTCGCTGGCCGCCCTGCTGGGCGCCGCCGTGATCGGCCTCGTCATCGCCGTGCTGCGCACACTGGGCGGGCGGCTGGTGAACGTCCCCCTGATCATCCTCGTGGATTTCATCCGGGGCACTCCGCTGCTGGTCCAGATGCTCATCTGGTACCTCGTGCCCTCCAAGCTGGGCATCGTGTCGCTGGATCCGCTCGCGGCCGCACTCGTGGCCCTGTGGGTCAACGGCGGTGCCTTCGTGTCCGAGATCATCCGGGGCGGTCTGCGCGCCGTGCCCAGGGGGCAGCGCGAGGCGGCACTGGCCATCGGCCTTGGGCGCGTCTTCTCGTTGCGCACGATCGAGCTGCCGCAGGCGATGCCGGTGATCATCCCGGCTGCGGTGAGCTTCTACATCGGGCTCATCAAGGACACATCGATCGCCTACATCGTGGGCTTCCACGAGCTGATGCGTACCTCCCAGCTGGTTGCGCAGCGCGAGCCCAACCACGCCATGGAGCTGTACCTCGTGGCCGCCGCGATCTACTTCGTCATCTGCTTCCCGCTGTCGCGCGTGGCTCTCCGCCTGGAAGGCCGGATGAAGCGCAGCGGCATGGTCCAGGAACGCCTCGCCATCTGACTCCGCCACCCCAGGAGGAACCATCCGTGCCCGATCCCGCGCTCCAGGTCGTCACTGTCCGCGGCCCCATCGACCCTGCCGACATCGGCATCACGCTGTCCCACGACCACGTGCTGCTGGACGCGTTCGACATGTGGGGTGCCCTGACCGGCAATTACGGCTGGATCCTGGACGACGAGGACGTGATGGCCGCCGAGGTGGCGCGCTACGCGGCGTCCGGCGGGCGGACCATCGTGGACCCCACGAACGTGGGCATCGGGCGGCAGCCGGAGGGGCTGCGGCGCATCAGCGAGCGGACCGGCGTGAACATCGTGATGGGCGCCGGCTGGTATCGCGAGCGCTGCTACCCGAGCTATATCAGCGAGGAGATGCCCGACCAGCTTGCCCAGCGCCTGGTCACGGAGCTGACCGAGGGCGTGGACGGGACCGGCGTGCGTGCCGGGTTCATCGGGGAGATCGGCACGGAGCGGCACTTCATCACCCCTGCCCAGGAGCGGGTGTTCCGGGCGGCGGGCCGCGCCCACGTGCGCACCGCCTGCCCGATCCTGACCCACACCACGCACTTCGGGGAGCTGGCGGTGGAGCAGCTGGACCTGTTGCGCGAGGAAGGCGTCGACTCCCGCAGGGTCGTGGTGAGCCACCTGGGTGACCGCGTCGGCATCCACTGGTGGATGCCCATCGCACGCACCGGGGCGTTCCTGGACATCGACAACCTCGCCTTCACGGACGGCTATGCGCCGCTGTCCGTGCGCGCGGACAACGTGGCCGCGTTCATCGCCGAGGGGCTCATCGACCAGGTGATGCTCAGCAACGACATCTGCGTCCTGGACCAGCTGGCCCAGTACGGCGGCTGCGGCTACGACAATGTGATCGTCAACTTCGTGCCGCTGCTCAAGGCGCGGGGCATCACGGACGACCAGATCCACATGATGATGGTGCGCAACCCGGCACGCGCGTTCTCGTACGATGCCGAGGGGGCTCGCAGGCGTGAAGCCGGCGCCTGACCGACAGATGTCCGCGCCAGCCGGTCAGCCAGGGTCGGCGTTCGCGTCTGCGGTCCCGATCGATGCCGGCGTGCCGGGCGCGATCGTCCGCAGGCCCGCCAGCCGGGCCACGGCGGCCTGTCGCTGATCGTAGGTGACGAAGGCATCGAGGGGCGAGACGTCCACGGCCGCCGCGACGTGGATGGCATCCAGGGCGCGGATCACCGGGTCGGCGAGCGCCCCGGCCGCGAGCAGGAGAGCGCGATCGACCGGGACCAGGCCGACGGCGTCCAGCACGTCACCCGCCCGCACCAACAACAGCTCGAGGTCGAGATCGGGGTCACGCGCAGACGCTCGACGTACCGCCCGGGGCACCTCGGTCAGCACCAGCTCACTGGCGACGAGGTCTGCTGCGGCGAGATACGCGCGGAGGGCATCGCTCTCCGGCTCGTCCCGGACCAACTTCACGAGCGATGACGCGTCCGTGTAGAACAGCGGCACGCTCAGCGGTCGCCGCGGATCTCGTCCAACGCCCGGGACAGGGCGCGTGTGTCGCCATCCATGCGCAGTGCCGCCGGCAACCCAGGACGGATCGGTCGCGAGACACGGCCGTCCGCGATGAGCCGGTCGAGCGCGCTGCCACCGGTGGACGGCGGTCCGAGTTCGGCGACCGGTCGGTTACGGTCGGTGACCACGAGCCGCTCACCGTTCGCCACACGCCGAAGGTAGATGCTGAGGTTCTGGCGCAGCTCGGCCACGCCCACGGTGTCGCTCATGTACAGGAAGGTAGCATACCGACTCCGATCAGCCGACTAGGGCAGGCTGATCGACTCGAACGCGTCGATGTCCACGCGCGTGCCGTCCGACGACGGGTTACGCGTCCCCAGCACGCGCACCTCGATGCGGTGCGTCCCGGCGGACGCGAAGGATGTCGCGTACACCACCTGGCGGTACGTCAGGGACGGCGCGTACAGGTCGATGGTCTTCTTGCGCACGCCGTCCACCCAGACCTCCGTCTTGCCCCGGTCCGGGCCCTTGGTCGTGACCCAGGCGAGGTCCGTGGCACCCGTGACCCGGAGCGACGCCTTCCGACCGGCGGAGCTCGCATGGCGGATGCCGCCGCCGGCGTACTCGCTGCGCGAACCCACGTTCCAGGTGCCGGTGTAGACGACGGCCGGTGAACCACCGGCCTCCTGGGTCAGGCGCATCACCCGCGTCACCGAGCGCCACGGTGACCAGTTGCCCTGCTCATCGAGCGCCTTCACGCGGAAACTCTGGGGGTCGCTCGTGGACGGCACGCCGTAGCCCTGGTTGAGCACCGCGAGCGAGCCCTGACCCACGTCGTCGTAGGCGTCGTCATCGCGGCGGTACTGCCAGTCGGTCTCGATGATGCCGCTCGGATCCGTGGCGCCGCTGACGACCCTCACCCGCACAGGCGTGCCATCGGCTCCCATGGAGCCCGTCATCAGGTCCAGCGTCGGCGCCGACGCCGGCCCCGTGTCGTCGCCGTTGTCGGCGCAGGTATAGACGCGGATATCGTCCACGAACCAGCCCAGCGCGCCGTCCGCATCGCTGGAGGCGAACCGGAAGCGCAGGCCGACGAGGGCCCCGGGCAGCGATCTCAGGTACAGCCTGGTGCGGGTCCAGCCGTTGCTGCGCCCCTGGAACGTCGCACGGCCGTCCAGGGCGTGCCCGGCCGCATCAGACACGACCCCGTCGTACCCGTTGAAGATCATGAACGGGCCCAGGTCGATCCAGGTCTGGGTCGGCACCAGTCGATACTCGACCACGGCGCCATCAGACGCATGGCCGTCCGGGGCCACATCCAGGTCGTAGGCATGGCGGAAGGCCAGGAACGCGGGTCGGCCGGCGGCCACCGTGATCGGGTCCGCGGACTCCAGGCGGGATGACACCTCCACGGGTGCGCTCCCCACGAAGAACGACCAGGAAGGGCTGGCCGAATAGCGCGAGGAGATGCCCCACACGGACTCACCCTCCACGGTCCAGTCGTCTTCATCCCCCTGCACGGTCTCGTTGAGGGTGGAGATGGTCGATGCGCCGTGGCACAGCGGCGTGTCCGGTGTGGGTGCGCCGGGTGGGCCGACGCGCATCTCCGTGGCCGCGATCACGCGGTCCAGCTGGGTGCAGTCGGCACTGGTGACGGGTCCCCGTGCGGTGGGGCCACCGCCGTCATCGTTGGGCGTCGTGCCCAGCAGGTCGTCGCACGCCTGCGCGAGCGCATCCGCGAGATCCGCGTAGTCACTGCCGTTCCACAGGTGGTGGACGGCCGCTTCGTACCAGATCGCGGTCGCCTTGGCGCGGCCCAGGCCCGTGATCGTGCGGCCGTTGAACGTGCCGCCGTCCTGGAGCAGGAACGCCGCCTTGTTGGCGACGCCGCTGTTGATATGCACGCCGCCCTGGTCGGAGCCGGTGTCCTCGTAGAGGGGACTCGTCATCCGATCGGGATGGCCCAGCCGGGGCGGGTCGGCCATGTCGCGAAGGCCAGCCGCGAAGACGTCCTCCGCGATCAGCCACTTGACCGCCCTGCGGTCGTCCCCCATCGGCGTCTCCTGGTCGATGGCCTCGCCGAAGATATCCGACAGCGCCTCGTTGATGGCACCCGACTGGTAGTAGTAGTAGAGGCCCGACTCCGCGCCCGTCACGCCATGCGTGACCTCGTGGCCGATGACGTCATCGCTGGCATACCCCCGACCCAGGATCATCTGGGCCTGGCTGGGCACCCACGCCGCGTTGAGATACGGACAGTCCCCCAAGGCCGGGCAGTGCCGGACCGTGCTGACGGCCGTGGCCCCGTCGTCCTCGATCCCATCCCGGTCGAAGTGGTCGAGGTAGAAGTCGAAGGTGCCCCGGAGCGCGTCCCAGGCATCCTTCACATCCGCCACGGATGAGCCGCCGGGGTCGCTCACGCCCTCGCCGGCGTCGCAGGGATAGCGGTTCCCGTACGTGCCCTGGCCCACGCGGTCCTCGTGCTGGTCACAGATCCGCAGCGGCACCAGGAGATGGACCTGGTCGATTCGCTCGATGAGGGCACCGGTACGGGCGTCCACGACGACCAGCTGCTCCACGGGCGCCGTGCGGCTGGTGACGGTGATCCTCCACGCGAGGCGCGCGACCGGCAGGCCGGGTCCACCCATGAGGCGCGGGTCCCAGATCGCCCGTTGGGGGACAGTGGCACGGAGGTCGCCCTGCGGCATGCGCGTCGCGCGGGCGACGGCACGCAGGGCGGTGCGGCGGGCGATCGCTGCCGGGATGCGTGGCGTCACGGACCCGTCCAGGTCGGTGGCGACCTCGCCATGGACCGCGACGATGCCTCGGTCGGGCCCCACTTCCACGATGAGTTGCCCGGCCATCACCGGCACCCCCCGGTGGACCTGCTGGTAGCGCACGAACGTCCGACCCCGGTCCGCCTGCCTGACCCGCTCCACGCGCACCTGGCGACCTGGCTGGGTGACGCCCACGAGTCGACCGAACCGGGCCAGGAACGCGGCGGCGGCGGCACGCGGCGTGGCCGGGGAACCGAGGACGTCAACGGTGGCGACGGGGCGGTCCAGGGTGCCACCCAGGAACCGGATGCGGCCCGTCGCGGCGTGGCGGGACACATCCGTGCGTGGGTCCAGGCGGCTGATCAGGGCGCGGGCCTGGGCCCGGTCCGCGGGCGTTCGTGCGCCGACCGGGGTGGCGCTGGTGACCACCACGAGCATCGCGAGGATCATGCCCACGAGGCGCGCCGGACGGACCAGACATCGATGCGACGTCGTCATGGCGACGAGTGTACGGGTTCACGGACCCTCCACCCTGGTCCCGATGAAAGCTCCTTGGTGGCCCATGTACCATCGCCCGGCGACCCAGGTGCGGCCCGTCAGACGAGGGAGATCGAATGCCCATGCGTTCCACATGCCGTGCGCGGCGCCCGTTGGCGGTCGTGGCGATGCTGCTGCTCGTCGCGTCCGCCTCGGCGGAAGCGGCGGACACGACGGCACGACCTGGCCGGTCCGGTCCGACGACGTTCCCGCGAACCTGGTCCGACTTCAACGGTGACGGGTTCGCCGATGCGGCGGTCGGCATCCCGGGCGAGACCGTGGACGGCGTCAAGGGTGCCGGAGCGGTGCTCATCTTCTACGGCAGCGCCACCGGCCTCTCGGCTGCGGGGAGTCAGCTGCTCACGCTGGGTGGCCAGGTGGGACCCGTGGGATCGTCGTCTCCCGACAAGAGCGCATTCGGGAGCGCGCTCGCGGCGGGTGACGTCAACGACGACGGCTATGCGGATCTCGTGGTCGGTGCGCCGGACCACCCGGGTGATTCCGGGGCCACCACGGTCAAGCAGCACGTCGGCGCGATCTGCGCCACCTATGGGGGACCAGACGGCCTCGAAGACTTCGTGAGCTGTCTCCCCGGCCACCTGATCCGGGACGAGGCGAATCTGAGGCTGGGCGCCTCGGTGGCCGTCGCGGACGTGTACGACGAGGATGGCAGGAACCTTCCGGACGGCAGCGGCGACCTCGCGTTCGGCGCTCCCGGCTACGAGGGCGGGCGCGGTGCCGTCTACCTGTTCCAGCCATTGATGACGACCGCCATGGCACGTGGATCGCGACCGGCGGGCGGCGCGCCCCTCCCGGTGGCGACGATCGAGGGCAAGCAGCCGGGCGAGCGATTCGGCAGCGTGCTCAGGGCGGGCAGCATCGGACGAGGGCTCGCGGACGACCTCGTGGTGGGAGTGCCGCAGCGCGACGTGATCGTGAATGGCCGGAAGAAGGTCGACGCTGGGGCGGTCGACATCATCTACGACGGGAAGATCACCGATGGCGCGCGGGTGACGGTCCGACAGGGGTCGGGCGTCGGCGATGGGCCGGAGGCGGGCGACCGATTCGGCGCCGCGGTCGCGGTCGGCGATGTCACGTCGGATGGCTGGGACGATGTCGTCGTCGGTGCCCCCCGGGAGGACCTGGGCGGCAAGGCGGACACCGGCATCGTCCACGTGCTCAGGACACTCCAGCTCGGCGAGCTGGGCGCAGGCTTCCGCATCCTGAGCATGGCGTCGTCGGTCGTGCCCGGCAACAGCGCCGCGGGCGATCTGTTCGGCTCCGCCCTGGCCATCGGCGAGCTCGGCGACCCCGATGGCCTGTTCGGCCTGGATCTCGCGGTCGGGGTCCCAGGCAGGACGGTCAGCGGCCGTGCCGGTGCTGGCGCGGTCGTGGCGTTCGCGTCGAACGGCGGGGACGTCGGGGGTGTCGCACGGCTCGTCACCCAGGACTCGCCCCAGATCAGGGACACGGCGGAGAAGGGCGATGGCTTCGGTGCCGCGCTGTTCGTGGGCGAGTACGGACGCGGTGGATGGGGCGTGCTGATCGGCATCCCGCGGGAGGATGTCGGCACCGTGAAGGACGCCGGGGCCGTCCATGTCCTGTATGCCGGAACGACCACGCTGCTGGTCACGGCCGGCGCCCGGTTCATCACCCAGGAGACGACGGGCGTGCCCGGCCGATCCGGCGCCGGCGACCGGATGGGGTCCTCCATCCACTGAACGGCTGCGGCCTGTCCGGCCGACCTACTCCTTGACCGAACCAGCCGTCAGGCCGGACACGATCAGCTTGTTGAACAGCAGCGCGATGATGACCACCGGGATGGCCGCCAGGACGCCGCCCGTCGCCATCGCCCCGAAGTCGACCGCGTGGCGCCCGGTGAACTCCGAGATGGCCACCGGCACCATCTTCGAGTCGCGGGTGCTGGTGAAGATGAGGGGGAAGAAGAACTCGTCCCAGGACAGCAGGAAGCTGAAGATCGCGGTCGCCGCCACACCCGGCAGCGCCACGGGCAGCACCACCGCGACGAGTGTCCGGACCCGGCCCGCGCCGTCGATCATGGCCGCCTCCTCCACCTCCTTGGGCACCGACGCGAAGAAGCCGCTCAGGATCCAGACCGCGAACGGCAGGACGAACGACAGATAGAGCACCACCAGCACCGCCTTCGTGTCCAGCAAGCCCAGGGTCGCCGCGACCAGGTAGAGCGGGATGACCGTGGAGATGGCGGGCAGCATCCGGGTCGCAAGGATGAGCGTGATGGTGATCCGCGCGCCGCGGATCGGGATGCGCGCAAGCGCGTAGCCGGCGGGGATCGCGAACAGCAACCCGATGAACGTCACCAGCAGGCCCACCTGGATGCTGTTGAGCAGCGCCGCCCGGAAGGTCAGCGCGACATCGTCCGCGTCGCTGGCCGGGAACAGGATGTCCGTATAGTGCTGGAGGTCGATGCGCTCCGGGATCCAGTGCGGCGGCGTGGCCAGCAGCTCCTCCCGGGGCGAGACGGAACTGATGACCATCCACGCGACCGGCAGGAAGATGGCCAGCAGGATGGCCATCGTGACCAGCAGCGCGAGCCCGCGCTCCAGACGGGACGGGCGCATCAGCGGGCCTCACCCGTGCGGGTCGCGAGCACCTTGAGGTAGACCATGGCGATGAGCAGCACGAACAGCGAGATGAGGAAGCTGACCGCGGCGCCTCGGCCCATGTTGAAGAATCGGAACGTCTCCTGATACGCCACGTAGCTGATGACCAGGGTGCCGTTGGCGGGCCCGCCGCCCGTCAGGATGTAGATGATGTCGAAGACGCGGAACGCCTCCACGGTGCGCACCACGAGCACGACCAGGATCGCCCCCCGCAGCATGGGCATCGTGACCCGCCACCAGCTCTGCCACTTGCTGGCACCGTCGATGCGTGCCGCCTCGTACAGCTCGTTGGGGATGCCTGCCATCGCGGCGATCGCGATGAGCACGACGAACGGTGTGGAGTGCCACACATCCGCCACGATCACCCAGTTCATGGCCGCGAACGGGTCGTTCAGCCAGGGCACGTAGCGGTCGATGGCGCCCAGCTGGAACAGCAGCCCGTTGAGCGCGCCGTAGTCCGCGTTGTAGATCCAGCGGAACATCGTGGCGACCGCGATCGTGGGCACGGCCCAGGGGATGATGATGGCGAGCCGCAGGAACCGCCAGCCGGCGAAGCGACGATTGATGAACGCCGCGATGGCGAGACCGAGCATCAGCTCCACGCCCACCGACACCACCGTGAAGTAGGCGGTCCGCCCCACCGCCTGCCAGAACGCGGGTGCTGCGAGGAAGTCGGTGTAGTTCTCGAGGCCGATGAAGGTGCTCTTGCCGGGATTGGAGAGTTTGACCTTCTGGAGGCTGGTGAGCGCGGTCGTGATCAGCGGATACGCGAAGATCGCGATCAGGAACAGGACCGTGGGCGCGACCATCGCCCAGCCGACCGCGCTGTCCGGCACGTGGCGCCGCCGGCGCGGCGTCGGGCGATCGGGGGTGGCGCTGCTCGTCATGAGCGGGAATGGTGCGGCCCGGGGACGACCATCGGCGGTGCGTCCCCGGGCCGGATGGGCTGGGTTACTGCTGGCCGGCGAGCTCGACCGCGACCGCGACGGCCCCGTCGAGCGCCTGCTGCGGGCTCTTGGCGCCGATGAGCGCCTCCTGCAGCGCGACCTGGAGCGTCTGCGACAGCTCGATGTAGTAGGGCACCTTGGGCCGCACGTGGGCCGTGGGCCACTGCTTCGCGAACATGTCAAGCAGCACCGGCTGGGCGGCGAGCAGCTCCGGGTCGGCGTACAGCGACGTCCAGAGCGGTGTGACGTGCGCGGCGTAGCGCTTCTGCACGTCCTTGCTGGTCAGGTACTCGATGAACGCGAGCGCCTCGGCGGAGTGCTCGGAGCCCGCGCTGACGCCGAAGCCCATCGAGCCGTTGTTGCTGGCGCTCTCGATGCCCGCGTCCTTGCCGGACTGGAAGACCGGCATCACGGCCATCTGGATCTGGCCCGCGACGGTCGATTCGTCGGGGTTGTTGGCGAGGTCGAGCATGTACGCCCAGTTGACGCCGAAGGCGGCCTTGCCCGCGGACATCGTGTTGCGCACGTCCTCCTCACCGTAGGTGGTGGAGGCAGGGTTGATGAGCCCGGATGCGATGCCGTCCACCAGCCACTGGACCGCGGCGACGGCCTCCGGGCTGTTGAACACCGGAGCACCGGCCTCATCGAAGAAGGCGCCGCCGGCGCCGTAGAGGAAGACCACCAACTCCGTGATCGACGCCTCGATCTGGCCGAGCGCGAGCACGACCGGCGACTCCGCGATGCCCTGCTCCTGCATCGCCTGGGCCTGCGTGAGCATCTCCTCCCAGGTGGTCGGGGGAGCATCGAAGCCAGCCGCCGCGAGCATGTCGGCGTTGTAGTAGAAGTAGAGTTGGTCGAGCAGCCATGGCAGGCCGTACTGGGCGCCGTTGTAGCTCACGATGTCCCACGCCGCCGGGCTGGAGTCAGCGAGCATCTCGGGCGGCACGTCCGCGCTGATGTCCTTGAGCCAGCCGGCCTCCGCGAACTCCGGGAACCAGATGTCATCCACGAGCATGATGTCGAACGGCGACTGGCCCGCGGCCATGCCGGTGGCGATCTTGTCGTGGAGCGCGTCGTAGGCGACGTACTCGGGCACGATCTCCACGTTCGGGTTGAGGGCCACGAACTCCACGATGACGGCGTTCATCTCGTCGGGCGTCATGCCCGCCTGCGCCATCGAGATCATGTTGAGCGTGACCTTGTCCTGCGCGACCACACCGATCGCCGAGCCGCCGACGAGGGCGAACGCCATCGCCATCGCCATCAGGCCCGTTCTTGCCTTGCCTGGTCGGATCATCCTGATCTCCTCCGCTACGGCCTGCCGCGCAGGGCCATCATGGGTGCGTGACGCCGCCCGTCACTCGCGGTCAGTCACCTTCTGCGAGCGCAGCAGCACCCCGGGAACGCGTCCCCGGGCTCGGGCCATGGCGGCCGCGAGGCGCTGGATGGGGACGCTCATGGTCAGGGGCGTCTCCGCCTCGTCGACCGCGGGGAGCGTCGTCGCCCGCAGTCGATCCGTTGTCGCGGGCAGCGCGGTCGCGTCGTCCCCGATCAGCCACACCGGGCTGCCGAGCGCGGCGATCTCCTGCGCCATGCCGATGGACAGGCCGTGCGTCCGGCCCGTGGGCGCCAGCATCACGACCCCGACCGCGGGGCCGGCGATCTCCATCGGGCCATGCCGGAAGGAGCCGCCCCCGAACGGCTGGGCGGCGAGCGCCACCGTCTCCTTGAGGATCAGCGCGCCGTAGTCGGCTGCCGCCAGCGCCGGACCGCGTGCGATGACCGCGAGCGAACCGACCGAGGCGAAGCCAGCGGCCGCCTCGTCCGCGATGGCCACGTCCGCGGCGATGGCGTCGATGGCGCCCGCCAGGCCGGGACCCGGCAGGGCATCCGCTGGGCTGCCGCTGGCCAGGGTGCGCGCGAGCGCGCCAAGCACGAGCGCCGTGGTCAGGTACGTCTTCGTGGCGACGGTTGCCTCCTCGCCGGCAAGGATGGGCAGGACGACGTCCGCACAGGCGGCCATGGGGCTCGCGGGGTCATTGGTGACCGCGACGATGCGCGCGCCGCCACGGCCACGGAGCCGCTCCGCGATGGCGAGGGTCTCCACGCTCCGGCCGGACTGGCTGACCACGATGGCCACGGTGCCGGGCGCCAGGGCGTCGAGGCCGTAGTGGAGCAGCTCGCCCGCCTCCAGGACGGCGACCGGACGCGTGCCGGTGAGCAGCGCGGCGGCGGCAGATGCAGCCGACAGGGAGCTGCCCATCGCGATGAACGCGACCGGCGCGTCCCCTGCGAGCACACGGGCCGCACGGAGGTCGGCCGCGCCGGAGCCCGCGTAATGGGCGATCGTGCCCCGTAGTGTCGCGCCCTGCGCGGCGATGTCCAGCTCGAACGGGGTCACCGAAGACGACCTTTCACGTGTCGCGACTCGAGCGCCGCCTGGGTCCGGGCCAGTCGCTCCTGGGCCGCCTCCCCTGCGCGCTCCAGGTAGGCGAGGAACAGCAGCTGGACGATGGCCAGCTGCGCGATCGAGGAGGCCATCGGCTCCACCTGGAAGGCGGTGTCGTAGGAGACCGTGGCCAGCACGACGTCCACGAGGCGGGCCAGTGGGGAGGCTGCGACGCCCGTGATCGCGATGCGCTGGGCACCACCCTCCGCGGCGACGCGGACGCACTCCACGACATCCGTGGTGCGTCCGCTGTGGGAGACCGCGATGAGCACATCCCGCGGGCCCAGCAACGATGCCGACATCGCCTGCTGGTGGCTGTCGACGTGGGCCACGCTGTCCACGCCGAGCTTGCGCAGCTTCAGCGCCCCTTCGGCAGCGATGAGGCCGGCGGAGCCCACGCCCACCCACTCCACGCGCCCCGCGGTCGCGATGCGCTCCACGGCGTCCGCCACGGCTGCCCGATCGAGCTGCTGGGCGGTCTCCGAGAGTGCCTCCGCGGCGGCACCGAAGACCCGGGTGATGGCGCCCTCGATGGGGTCCGAGGCGGGTCCGTCCACCTGGCCCGCCGCCGCAGACGAGCGCAGCGAGGCGGACACGGCCTCCCGAGCCAGCCCCAGCCGCAGGTCCTGGTAGCCACGCAGGCCCAGGTTGCGGCACAGCAGCGAGATCGTGCCCACGCTCACGCCGGCATCTTCGGCGAGGTCCGTGATGCCCAGGTCCGGTGCGGAGGAGATGTGCTCCAGGAGGTAGCGCGCCAGCCGCTGCTGGGCGGGCGCCATGGTGCTGAGGTCCGCCGTGAGGCGCGCTCGGATGCCGACGCCCGGGGGGAGGCTGGTGGGAGCACGCGGGTCGACGAACACGGCCATGACAAGGATTATTGTCATTCTTGGCGAGTTCGTCAATAATCCTGTGGATGGTGAACCAGTGGGCGATGGGCATCGATGTCGGCGGCACGAGCGTCAAGGGCGGCGTGGTGGACCTGCGCACCGGCACGCTGACCGGGGCGGTGGTGCGTCGCACGACCCCGGTCCCGGCGCGCATCGAGGCCTGCATGCCCGTCATCGCGGAGGTGGCGCACGCCCTGGAGCGCGACGCGGAGCTGCGTGGCCTGGGCGTGCTGCCGCTGGGTGTCGCGCTGTCGGGAGACGTCCGGGACGGTCGCCACACCTCCGGCGTGAACCTCCACGACAGCTGGATGGACGCGCCGGCGCTGGACCTGCTGGTGGCGGCGATCGGACGGCCGGTCGTGATCCTCAATGACGCGGACGCGGCAGGTCTGGGCGAGGCCGCGTGGGGTGCCGCGGCGGGGGTGGCCGGCGTGGTCGTGGTGCTCACGTTCGGGACCGGCATCGGCAGCGCGATCCTGCTCGACGGGCGTGTGCTGCCCAACAGCGGCTTCGGCCAGCTGCCGTTCCAAGGCCGACCGGCGGAGCAGCTTCTGAGCGCTGTCGCGCGTGAGCGGCGACGGCTGTCGTGGGCGCGTTGGGCGGCGGACGTCAGCAGCTACCTCGCGGTCGTCGATGAGCTGTTGCGTCCGGAGCGGATCGTCCTGGGTGGCGGCGTGATCGCGGCACGCGACCGGTTCTGGTTAGTGCTGCGCCCGACCTGCGAGTTGGTGCCTGCCGGCCTGGGACCGGACGCCGGCATCGCGGGGGCGGCCAGGTTCGCGGCGGACATCCGATGAGCACCGTACCGCTGAGGCAGGGCATCGTGCTCTGGGCCCAGGGTGCGACCTGGCCAGAGCTGCGGGACGCGGGCCAGCTGGTCGACCGGCTGGGCTATGACAGCCTGTGGACCTGGGACCATCTGGAACCGGTCTTCGGTGACCGGCTGGGGCCGGTCCTGGAGGGGCCATCCGTGCTCGCGGCGCTCGCGGTCCTCACGCAGCGCGTCCGGCTGGGGCTGTTCGTGGCAGGCAACACGTTCCGCAACCCGGCGCTGCTGGCCAAGTCCACGGCCACCCTGGACCAGCTGAGTGGCGGGCGGGCGATCTGCGGTGTGGGCGGGGCGTGGCTGGAGCGTGAGCACACCGCGGCGGGCGTGGCGTTCGGGAGCGGGTTCGGTGAGCGGCTGGGCTGGCTGGACGAGTCGGTCGCAGCGCTGCGTGCCCTGTTCGACGGCCAGACGGTGACGTCCGCCCCGGACGCGCACTATGCGTTCGCCGGTCTGACCCAGCGGCCGCTGCCGGTCCAACGGCGGCTCCCGATCCTCGTGGGCGGCTCCGGCGAGCAGCGGACGCTCCGAACGGTGGCGCGCTATGCCGATCTGTGGAACGCCTTCGGCCACCCGGAGACGCTCGCCCGCAAGGACGCCGTGCTCCGCCGCCACTGTGCGGAGGTGGGCCGTGACCCCGAGGCGATCGAGCGGACCGTGGGCGTGATGCTCGTCATCCGGGACACGGAGGCGGAGGCGCGACGCGTCTGGGGGGAGCGTCTCGCCGGTCAGGGTGCGGCATACGAGGAGGGCCCGGAGGTCTGGCTCGGTAGCCCGCGCCAGATCGCGGACCGGATCGCGGCGATGCGCGCGGTCGGGTTCCACACGATCATCGCGGAGACCCCGCCGCCCTTCGACGTGGAGACCATCGAGCGCTTCATCGGGGAGGTCCCGGGCCTGAGCTGATGGCTCACACGGGGACCGAGGCGTGCTGACCGCTCACGGCCGGCGCCATCCGCGGGCCACGAGGCCGCCGCCGATGGCGGCGATCGGCTGGACGATGAACCCGGTCGCGATCAACCACACCCACGGTGCGTGCCAGACCTCGAGTTCATCGGCCAGGAAGGGCGCCAGCACGGCGACCACGAACAGCTCGCCGATCCAGGCCGCGAGGACGGTGCCAGCCACGGCGCGGCGGCTCCCGGACGGCCACATCCACTCGACCCCGAGCACCAGGCCGAAGGCGAGCAGCGCCTGGACGGCCCAGATCACGAGCCAGGTCTCGTCCAGGAACCTGCCGGGTCCGTTGAACACGTTTCGGCGGATCCCGAACCACGAGACCACCACCGTGGCACCCAGAAGCAGCGTCAGCAGCACCACGCGGGCAGCCACCGACCGTCGCCGCCGGTTCTCGATGGCCACGACCGAGCCCATCACCAACCACCCTCCTCGCGCAGGATGCGCATCAGGATCCGCGCGCTGACCGCCCGCCGGTAGGCGGCGGTGCTGCGCACGTCGTCGATGGGCGACAGGTCCTCCGACAGCGCCCCCGCCACCCGGTCCGCGAGGATCTCCGTGGGCAGCTGGCCCTCCAGCGTCGCCTCTGCCCGGGGCGCGCGCATGGGCGTGGGCCCCATGGAGCCGACCGCCACCCGCACATCCCGCCAGCGACCCTCCGCGTCCGGCCGCCAGCCCACGGCCATCACGACCTTGCTGATCGCCTGTGCCCGCCGCGTGCCCACCTTGCGATAGCGCACCTCGCGACCAGGCGCGGATGGGAACCGGACGCGCAGCAGCAACTCGTCCGGGGCGAGGGCGGTCCGCCGGTACGCCGGCCAGAAGTCGGCGGCAGCCACGGTCCGTTCCCCACGCAACCCGCCCAGCTCCAGGATCGCGTCCGTGGCCAGCAGCACCGGCAGCGCATCACCCGCGGGGGACGCGTTCACCACGTTGCCGCCGAGCGTGCCCCGGTTCTGGATCTGGACCGCCCCGATGGTCGCCGCCGCCTCCGCCAGCACCGGTAACCGAGCCAGGACCACAGCGGACCGACGCAGCTCCGTCCAGGTGGTGAGCGCCCCCACGACCAGATCGCCGCCGTCCTCCGAGATGCCTCGCAGCTCGTCCAGGCGCCACAGGTCCAGGACGCGCTCCGGGGGCTCCAGCGTCTCCGCGGCGAGCGCCACCATCAGGTCCGTGCCGCCGGCGATGGGTCGGATCGGCCCCTCTGCGAGCCACGCATACGCCTCCGCGAGACGGGTGGGCGAGATCGCCTCCGGCTCCGCGTCACGCATCAGCGCGCCGCCTCGCCACGCTCCGCCGCGAGCGCGATCGCCTCGATGATCCGGGTATAGCCGGTGCATCGGCACAGGTTGCCCGCGATCGCCTCGCGGATGGCGTCCTCATCCGTGCCGCCACCATCCGCGAGGTAGGCATCCGCGGCCATGAGCATGCCGGGCGTGCAGATGCCGCACTGGGCGCCACCCGTCTTCAGGAACGCCTGCTGCAGCGTCGACAGGACACCCGGCGCGGGTGCCAGGCCCTCCACCGTCCGCACGTCCGCGCCGACGACCTGGCACACCGGGACCAGGCACGCCACCACCGGCACCCCGTCCACGAGCACCGTGCAGGCGCCGCACTCCCCTTCCCCGCAGCCCTCCTTGGTGCCCGTCAGGCCCAGGTCATCGCGGAGCACGTCCAGGAGGCGACGCATGCCGGGTCGGTCGATCGAGACCGGCTCCCCGTTGACGCGGAAGCGGTGGGCGCTCATGGGATCAGGAGAGCACGCTGAGACCGAGGGCCCGAGCAGCAGCTGCCTGACGCGCATCACGCGTCACGAACAGCAGCTGCTCGCCGCGGGTGAGGGCCAGGCCGTCCTCGAGCGCCACGGCGAGGTGGATCGCGTCAAGTGATCGAAGCCGGTGCACCTGGACCAGTTGCGCCGCCCTGGCCAGCGTCGCGCGTCCCCGCAGGGCGAGCAGCTTGAGCCGGCCGCCGGGCGCGCACTCGGCATCGAAGCGCGCGATGAGTGGCGCTCCGTCAGCGATCCGCCGATCCCGCGCCGCAGCGCTGACCGCCGAGACGAACTCCAGACGCACGAGCTCCGAGGCGACCACCGGCCCTGGGCCGCCCAGCAGCAGGATCCGCATCCGGTCGTGGTCCGTCTCGTCGGGGGAGAACGCGGTGACGATGGAACTGGACTCGGCGAACAGCAGCATGTCAGCGCTCACCGCGAGACCACTCGAGCGCCTCACTGAGGGCCGTGCCGGCACCACGCGTGAGCTCGAGAACCTCCTCGAGTCGGGGCGCGGGCGTCGACGGAACGATATGCACGGTCAGCCCGAGCGCGGCGATCCGTCGATCGAGCTCCGAGCTTCGCTCGTCCGCCTCCGCGGCCTCCACGAGCAGCCGGTTCACGAACGCGTTCATGGACACGCCCTCCGCCTTCGCCTTGCGCTTGCACGCATCCAGGACGTCATCCGGGACGCGCGTGATCAACTGCTTCACGACCAGATGATAGCATCGGTCTGACCGAGTGCTATCATCCCGTGATGCCGAGCGCGTCGAGGATGCGCTCCGGCGTCGCGGGCAGTTCCGTGATCCAGACGCCGAGCGCGTCGTGGATGGCATCCACGATGGCCGGCGCCACCACGTCCATGGGCAGCTCGCCGATGCCCTTGGCCCCGTGCGGCACCCCCGCGAAAGGCGCCTCCACGAGGATCGCGGTGATGCGCGGCGCATCCACGGCGGTGGGCATGAGGCACGTCGCGAGGCGGTCATTGAGATAGCGGCCGTCGCGCAGCTTGATCTCCTCGATGGTCGCGTAGCCCACCGCCTGGAGCGTACCGCCCTCCACCTGGCCCGCCGCCAGCACCGGGTGGATGATTCGCCCCGCGTCGTCCGCCGACACGACCGAGCGCACCCGCACCTCGCCCGTGTCCAGGTCCACGTCCACCTCCGCGACCGCCGCCGCCCAGCCGAACGCCGGGTAGGCGTCCCCGGTGTAGGTCGTGTCGTCGAAGGTGACACCCGGGTAGGGCTGGAAGCGCTGGTCGACGCGGATGGCCCCGTGCTCCCGGGCGAAGTCGGTCCAGGAGTCGGCGAAGGGCCTGTCGGTGGCCGACTCCACCTGCTCCCGAAGCCGCCTGGCTGCCTGCACGACCAGGCCACCGACCACCATCGCGGTCCGGCTGGCGACCGTGGGGCCGCTGTCGGGCACGATCGAGGTGTCCTGGGGCGCCAGCTCGATGACCGACTCCGGGATGCCCAGCGCCTCCCCAGCGAGCATCGGGAAGATGGTCTTCGTGCCCTGGCCCATCTCCGTGCTCGCGATGAGCACCCGGATGACGCCCTGCGCCGTGAGCTCCACGCCCGCCACGCTCGCGAGGTGGACCTCGCCACTGCCCGTGAACCCTGCGCCGTGCCAGGCGAGCGCCACGCCGATGCCCGGCGCGATCCGGTCGCGATCGGTGCGCGCCGTCCGCGCTGCCCGGGTGCGCGCCCGGACCCGCTCGAACTCGGACGCCTCGACGGCCCGGTCCAGGACCTCCACGGCGGCCACGGAGTCGATGAGCACCTGGCCCGTGGGGGTCGTGTCTCCGGGGCGATAGGCCCAGCGCCGCCGCAAGGTCGCCGGCGAGATGCCCAGGTTGTCCGCGACGCGGGCCACCTGGAGCTCCGCGGCGAACTGCGTCTGGGGTGCCCCGAAGCCACGGAACGCGCCGTTGGGCGGCGTGTTCGTGGCCATCGCACGACCCCGCACGCGCACATCGGGACACGGGTAGGGGCCCGTGGCATGGAGCACGCCGCGTGACAGGACGACCGGCGTGAGGGTGCAGTAGGCACCGCCGTCCATCACGACCTCGATGTCCTGGGCGACCAGCGTGCCGTCACGCAGCACGCCCGTGCGCGACCGGATGATGGCCGGGTGGCGCTTGGTGGTCGCCACGATGTCCTCGTGCCGGTCGTAGATCATGCGCACCGGCCGGCCCGCGCGCTGCGCCAGGAGCGCCGCGTGGATGGCCAGCACGGATGGGTACTCCTCCTTGCCCCCGAAGCCGCCGCCGGTCTCCGCCTGCACCACGACCACCTGCGTGGGACCCAGCGCGAGCGCGCGACGCAGCGCCGCGTGGATGTAGTACGGGCACTGCATGGAGCCCGTGACCGTGATGCCGCCGTCCGCCCGGGGCGCCGCGATCATCGCGTTGGGCTCGATGTACAGCTGCTCCTGGTGGCCCACGCGGTACGTCCCCTCGATGACCAGGTCCGCACGCGCCATCGCCGCGTCCACGTCCCCGCGGGCGAGCTCATAGTGCGCGAAGGTCTGCCCGGACGCCTCCACGTCCAGCACGGGTGGCAGCGGCTCCGTCCGGAGGCGGATCGCCCGTCGCGCGGCGCGCAGGGTCGCCCGATCGGGGGCGGCGACGAGCGCCACCGGCTCGGCGTGGTGGCGGATCTCACCGTCCGCGAGCGCGGGCTGATCGGACCGGATGGACGCCACGATGTTGTCGCCCGGGATGTCGCGCGCGGTCAGCACGATCACCCGGCTCCAGTCGAAGCCCTCGTCCAGCTCCACGCCGAGCAACCGGGCACGCGCCTCCGTGGAGCGGATGGTGGCCCCGAACCAGGCGCCCGGCGTGACCAGGTCGTCCGTGTACAACGCCGACCCGGTGAGCTTCCCGGGCCCCTCGCGCCGCAGCGGCAACCCCGTCACGCGGCCAAGAACGATGCCGCCCGCGGGGAGCACCAGCGGGGCATCCACGAGGGTGCCGGCGGCAATGGGGCCGGTCGTGGCGGCCGCACGGGGTCGTTCAGGGACGTGCATGGTTGCGCGGGATGGTGGCCCGGTCAGGCGTCATCGTCAAGCAGGCGTACGCTGGCGCTCCACTTGCTACCATTCGGAAGCATATTCATCCTGGGAGGATCGATGCGCATCGCGATCATCGGTTGCGGCACGGCGGGCCCCGCTGCGGCCCTGCTGCTCGCCCGTGACGGCCATGACGTCACGGTCCTGGAGCGGGTCACCGAGCCGCGCGGCGTGGGCGCCGGCATCCTGCTTCAACCTCCGGGCCAGGCGGTGCTGCGCCGGCTCGGTCTCGCGGATGACCTCGAGGCACGCTCGGCGCCGGTGCGTCGCATCGACGGGCGGACCCAGGGCGGGCGTGCCGTACTCGAGTTCGGCTACGGCGACGTGGATCCGGCCGTGACGGGCTGGGGCGTGCATCGCGCCGCCCTGTTCGATGTGCTGTGGGCCGCCCTCGTGCGCGACGGGATCCTGGTCCGGAGCGGCGTCGAGGTGGAGCACCTCAGCGTGCATGCGGATGGCTGGCGCATGCATGGACGCGGCGGGGGTGACCATGGACCGTTCGACCTGGTCGTCGGCGCGGACGGGGCCCGGTCGCGTCTGCGCGGGATGAGCGGACTGTGCCGCAAGGACGTGGGCTATCCCTATGGCGCCCTGTGGACCATCGTGCCGGACCCGGACGGCCTCGCGGGGGATGTCCTCACGCAACGCTACCGGGACACGCGGATCACGTTGGGCGTGCTGCCCACGGGCATCGGTCAGACGTCCCTCTTCTGGTCGCTGCCGTCACGGTCCCTGGACGCGGCGGTCAGCGCCGGTCCCGCCGCGTTCGTGGCTGCCGCGACGCCGTTCGCAGACCGGCACCTGCCGCTCCTGGCGCGGGCCGTGGAGGCTGGCGTCGTCGCGGCACGCTACCGCGACGTGGTGGTGCCGCGGCCGGCCCTGGTGCGGGGCCGCGCCGGACTGGTGCTGGTGGGCGATGCGGCCCATGCCATGAGCCCCCAGCTGGGTCTCGGCGCCAGCCTCGGCCTGGCGGATGCGTGGTCGCTCGCCGCCGCCCTCCGGGCCCACCCGACGGACCTCGCGGCGGCCCTGGACGCCCACGTCCGGGACCGCCGTGCGCATGTCCGTTGGTACACGTGGCTGTCCCGACTCATGACCCCCGTGTTCCAGTCCGACCTGGTGCCCATGGCCTGGCTACGCGACCCCCTGCTCGGGCCGGTCTCGCGCATCCCGTGGGTGCGCCGCCAGTTCGTGACCACGCTCATGGGCGCGCGCACTTCTCCGTTCACGGAATGGCGACTGCCCTGACCGTCAGATCCTCCGGCAGAACACCACCACGACGAGGGTCGGACTACCGAACCCGACCTTCCATCCGGACGCATACCAGCCCCTGGCGCCGATGGTGGGGCGGGAGATGCCCAGCGGGTTGGTCGCGATGATGCTGCCCGCGGACGTCTTCCAGAAGGTACCGCCGCTCAGGGCCCGCTTGCCCGCGGCGCACTGGATCGACACCGTCGGAACCAACGCGGTCGCGGCGACCTCGTTGAAGCGGATGCCGGTCGTGCCCACGAAGGTCGCCGGTCGGCAGAGCCCGATCACCCGCAGCAGCAGGCCCGCCCCGTACCCGTTCGCGATCCAGGTCCGTGCATCCACGGGGGCGCTGCCACCCAGCTGTCCCGCGCCGATGCTGGGCACGCGCGGCAGGCCGCTCGTCATCCACATCGCCCCACCGGTGATCAGCTGGTGGCCGACCGGGCACGCCACGTACCCATCGCCGACGGACCCGACGGGCGTCGCGTCGCGCTTGACGATCGTGAGCGGACCCAGCTCGGCGACCGGCAGGCAGCGGATCGTGAGGCGCAGCGCCCCACGGACGTTGTCGTTGGAGCCGGCCACGAACCACGCCCGTCCGTCCTTGCGCGGGGCGCTGCCGGAGATGGACCGTCCGACGGGCGTGGAGGGCGCCCCGCCCTGACGCCACGCCACGCCCGCCGAGATGACGCGGTATCCGGTCGGGCAGGCCAGTTCGCCACCACCCGACTGGCCGTTGTCCAGGGTGAACGACCGGGACCGGGTGACCGCGCCGCCCACCTGGACATCCGCCGCGGCCGGGGCCACGGCGATGCCCATGAACGCCCCCACGAGCAGGATCGATGCGGCCAGCCGCCGCGTTCGCGTCGTCATCGCGTGCCTCCCGTCGGGTCCGTCGGACCATGGAGGGGAAGCCTACGCCTCCAGCCGCCGTCCGCGCACCCAGGCGCCGAGGACCATGCCCGGGTGCTCGCGGAAGATGAGCCGGCTGGCGAGCGCATCGGGGTCGTCCGTGTCCTCCCCACCGGGGGGCAGCGTCAGGCGGGGGTCGACCACGATCAGATCGGCCTCCTTGCCCGCCTCCAGCGACCCGATCCGGTCGTCCAGGCCGAGTGCGCGGGTGCCGCCCAGGGACCCGAGCCGCAGCCAGCCGAGCGGCGTGGGGAGCGCGGCGTCCGGTGCGCGGCCGGCGATGGCCAGGGCGTGGGCGGCGTAGTACCCGGTGCGCATCTGGGTCACGATCGACAGATCCGGCGCCGCCGCCACGTCCGATCCGATCCCGACGCGGAGCCCGGCCGCCAGCCAGCGCGCGAGGGGCATCACGCCCGAGGCCAGGAAGAGGTTGGACGCCGGGCAGTGCGCGATGGCGGCGCCTGTCTCCGCCAACCTGCCCACCTCCCGGTCAGACAGGTGGATGGCGTGGGCCAGGATCGCACGGTCGGTGATGCCGCCAGCACGGTCGTAGACATCCAGGTAGTCGCGCGCCTCGGGGAACAGCTCGCGCACGCGCGCGACCTCGCCCGCGTCCTCCGAGAGATGCGTCTGCCAGTACGCGCCGGACCGTGCAGCGGCCACGGCAGATGCAGCGAGCAGCTCGGCGGTGCAGCTGACCGCGAACCGGGGCGTGAACGCGTACTGCAGGCGCCCGTCATCGCGGCCGTGCCAGGTCTGGCACAGCTCCTCCGATTCGCGCAGGCTGCGCTCCAGGATCGCGTCCGGTGCGATGGCCTCGTTGTAGGTGACGCGATCCATCATGACCTTGCCGATGACCGCCCGGATGCCGTGCGTCTCCGCAGCGCGGAACGTGGCATCGAGGCTGTCCTGCCAGATCGCGCCGTAGCCCACGAGCGTCGTGGTACCGGCGGCGGCCATCGCGCGGAAGACCTGGGGCGCCAGTCGCTCCGCCGTGGGCACGTCGTAGTGGCGCTCCAGGGGGAAGATGTGGCGCTCGAGCCAGGTGAGCAGATCGAGACCGGCGCCCAGACCCGCGCTGGGGACCTGCGGCAGATGCACGTGGAGGTCGACCATGCCCGGCAGCAGCACCAGGGGCCGGAGATCCACGGCCGACTCCATGGCTGCCTCCGGGCCCGGTGCGGGGCGGGCGGCCCAGGCACCGGCGAACGCGATGCGACCCTGCGCGTCCACGACGAGCGCCGCGTCCGGCTCGTAGGCGGTGCCGCCGCCGTCGAGTGGCGTCAGCAGCCGTGCACGCAGCGCGAAGGGCGGCCGGTCAGGAAGGGCGGGAAGGTCAGGGGTCACCCGCGAAGGATAGGCACGTTGCGCATGCGTCGCGTGAGGGGCGGGCGGTTCGCCACCGGTGTGCTTCGGTCCCGGCACCGCGCCACGCCTTGACGCGGTGACCCTGACGCCCTGACCATCCCGCGCATGCTGCGTGCCACCACTCCCGGCGGCGACCGGATCGAGACCCTGGGGGCGGACGCCTACGCGGCGGCGATCCCGGATCTCGCGGCATTGCTGGTGGACGCGGTCGCGGGCGGTGCGTCGGTGAACTTCCTCGAGGGGCTGGACGCGACCACCGCGGCGGGCTGGTGGGAGGCTCGGTCCGCGTCCGTCGCGGAGGGTGAGATCACGGCCCTGGTCGCGCGGGCGCCCGGCTCCGACAGGATCGTGGGCAGCACGCTGCTGATCCGCGCACGCCAGCCGAACGGGCCCCATCGCGCGGAGATCGGCAAGGTGCTCGTCCATCGTGACGCCCGACGGCGTGGCCTGGCCCGCGCGCTGATGACGTCCGCAGAACGGCTCGCGCGCGATGACGGGCGGTGGTTGCTCCACCTCGACACGCAGACCGGCTCCGCGGCGGAGGCGATGTACCGCGCACTCGGCTGGCGGGACGTGGGCGTCATGCCCTGGCACTCTCTCTCGGTGGACGGCCTGCCCATGAACAAAAACTTCTTCTGGAAGGACCTTCGCGAGGAGCGCTGACTCAGCCTCGCCGCACGGCCACCGCACCGTGGATCGCACCCAGGAACCGCGACGGGACCCGGCCGATGCGGCGGACGTCCACGAGACCCGCCTCGGCAGCCAGCCGATCCCAGCCGGCCGCGCTGATGGGGTACGGCACCCACTGGTTGCCGTGGTCCGCGTCGTACTCCACGAGCACGAACCGGCCGCCCGGTCGGAGGTGGGCGGCAAGCGCCCGCACGACCGCCGCCTGCCGCGATCGCTCCACGAAGTGCAGCGCGTTCGCCATCACGAGGCCCGCCAGCGGTCCCAGCTCCATGGGTCGCGTGAAGTCGGCGACGCGCGGCTCCACGGTCACACCCGGGAAGGCCTCCCGGACGCGTCGGGCGCCCGCTTGCAGGTCGGACGCGCTCCGGTCCACCGTCGTGATGTGGCCGTCGGGGCCCAGCAGGTCGGCCAGCGCGAGCGTGAAGGCCCCCGTGCCAGCGCCAAGGTCGGCCCAGGGCCCGTCCGTCGCCCCGTCGACGCCGGCGCGGATCAGCCCGACGTGATCGCGGTGGTCCATGGCGGCGGGCTCAGGCGCCCGGCAGGAACCCCAGGTGCGCACCACCGTCCACGTCCAGCGCCACCCCCGTGATGAAAGACGCTTCGTCCGCCAGGAACCAGAGCACGGCCGCCGCGACGTCCCCTGGCGTGGCGTTGCGGCCCAGCGGGTTGGTGCGCGCGGCAGCCGCCTGGATGGCCTCCGCGTCCTGGCCGGTCGCCAGGACCTTCCAGTCGAGCACCTGCTGCCCCATGCCCGTCCCGGGCGCGCCGACGGGGCACACCGCATTGACCGTGACGCCGTGCGGCGCGAGCTCCACGGCCACCGACTCGACCAGTCCGACCAGGCCGAACTTGGACGCCGTGTAGGCGGCGATCCAGGCGAACCCCCGCTTGCCCGCGTCGGAGCTGATGGCCACGATCCGCCCGCGCCCAGGCCCGGCGGCGACAAGGTGCGGTGCGGCGGCCTGCATGGCCAGGAACGCGCCCTTGAGGTTGACGTCCAGCGTCGTGTCCCAGTCCTGTTCCGTCACGTCCGCAAGCGGCTTGATGTGGATGACACCGGCGCTCACCACGAGCGTGTCGAGGCCGCCGAACCGGTCCACCGCGGCCTGCACGGCGCCGGCCATGAGCACGGGCGAGCGGACGTCGCAGGGGATCGCGAGCACGGCGGGGCCCAGGTCGGCGACGGCCGCCTCCAGCGCGGTCGTGCTGGCATCCGCGATGGCCACCTGCGCACCCGCGTCCAGCATCCGCCGCGCGATCTCCAACCCGAAGCCTGATGCGCCGCCCGTGATCAGCGCGCGACGCCCCGACGCGATGCCCACCGTCAGCGCGCCTCGCCCCGTGCCGGGTCCACGACCGTGACCTCGCCGAAGTACCGGCGGAAGAACCCTCGGTCGCGGGTCAGCAGCCGATCCGCCTGGGTGGTCGCGTGCGCCCCGATCAGGAAGTCGGCGACGAGCCGCTCACGTGGGCCGCCTGCGGTCCGGTACCGGGCCCACGCCTGTCCGGCCACGGTGGCGGCGTCCGCGGTCAACGGGTCGAACGCGATGCCCAGGGTCGCGATCGCGTCCTCGACGACCGTCCGGTCGGCGTACCAGGAGGTCACCTCCGCCCAGACGATGTCACACGCCACCAGGCGGCCCAGCGTCGCCGCGTCGCGCAGCGCGTCCGCGGAGCGCATTCCGTGCCGCGCATCGCCGGTCAGCACGTCGATGATCACGTTCGCGTCGACCGCGGTGATCACCGCTCCGGCGGCAGGTCGGCGGGCCCGCGCATGGCGTCCATCATCGTGTCCGTGTCCCAGCCCGGGATCGACAGGGTGCCGAAGACGCGGGCCACGGCGTCATCCGCGGCGTGCTTGCGCATCACGATCCGGCCCTCCTCCTCCGCGAACTCCAGTCGCTGGCCGGGCCGGATGCCCATGCGGTCGCGCAGCTCCTTGGGGATGGTCACCTGTCCGCGCTCGCCGACGGTTGCCTGCATGCCGTCATGGTATGTATCGTGATGCGTACTCGTCAACCGCCTGCCCCACGGGAGCCTCCATGTCCCTGACCCTGCCCACCGTCGACCTGCTCCACAGCTGGTTCTTCTTCCGCACCACGAGCACGTTCGACCACACGCCCCGGATGCAGCTGGCCGCTTCCTGCCGCGTGGAGCGGCCCGGGGAGCCGCCGGTGGTGGCTCACCTCTCGCACCCGTGCATCGCGGAGACGATGTACGCGGACGCGGGGCTGATCCAGGAGCCCGTCGCCCAGTTCACGGCGATCGTCATCGGGGAGCAGGAGCTCGCGTTCCTGCGCCGGACCGTGGACGATGCGCGCGAGACGCGATCGACGATCCGGCTGGGCGACCGGATGCCGACCCACAGCGGGGTCCCTGCCACGATGCTGGAGATCCGGGTCGCGCTGGGCGGGGCGCGGGGCGTGCGGCCGCTGGAGGGCTACGACGCGATCCGCGAGGCGACGCTGGGCGGTGCGCGCATCACGGGTCGGACGCGCTTCGCCTGGCAGGACGCGGCGGTCACGCTGGAGTACCCGGTCACGACCATCAACGTCTCCAACGACCGTGAAGCCTGGCAGGTGGACGCCGGGCCGGTGCTGCTGCCGACCCGGTCGGCCGGGGCCGCGGCGGACGGGTTCGCGGTCGATGCGCTGGAGCCGGGCTACCTGGTCTACAACGGGCCCGACTGGGCGGAGCTGACCTCCCTCGGCGGCGATGGAAGGGCCCGACCCGTGCGCGTGGACGCGACCAACGAGCTGTTCACGATCGACTGAGGGTAGCCATCCGCGTCAGGCCGGGGCGTTCAGGGAGCCGTGATGGCCACGAACGCGTCGACGGTGACCTTGGTGCCGGAGCTCTGCGCTGCCTTCTTGCCCGAGACCGTGACCTTGAGGGTGTGGGCCTTGGTGCCGCTGAACGACGTCGTATAGACCACCCGCGCCGGCTCGAGCGTCGGGGCATACAGGTCGACGGTGGCCTTGATCACGCCATCCACGGTCACCGTGGCACGGCCACGATCCGGTCCGCGCGTCGCGACCCACGCCAGGTCCGTCGCGCGCGGCACCCGGATCTGCGCCGACCGGCCTGCCTGAGACGCGGCGATCACCGTCCCGCCGGATGCGCCCGCCTCTGACACGGTGCTCCACGCACCGGTCTTGGTGACCTGCGGCGAGGTGCTCGTCTGCTGATAGAGGCGGACGATCGAGGTGGAGCTGCGCCAGCCGGACAGGTTGCCCTGCTCATCCTCCACCCGCACCCGATCAGTTCGCGGCGTGGTGGTCGGGATGACGTATCGATCGAAGGGTCGCAGGGTGTAGTCCGGCCCCGATGTGGCAGCCCAGTCCCCGGAACCAGTTCGGTTCTGCCACTCGACGCGGGCGATCCCGCTCGGGTCGCTGGCACTGGTCGAGATGCGCAGGAGCACGGGCGCCAAGGTGGATCCCAGCAGGCCAAGCGGCAACGCGTGGCCGGGGCTGGACACGGTGGGCGGGGTGCTGTCGCCGTTGTCGCGACAGGTGTAGACCTTCACGTCGTCCAGGAACCACGCGAGGCCAGAGCCACTCTCGTCGCTCACGAACCGGAACCGGATCTTGTTGCGGCTTCCCGCCCGGTGGCTGAGATTGACCTTGGTCATCCGGTACCCCCTGCTGGCACCCGCGAACGTCCGCCGGCCGGCCAGGTCGTTGCCGTTCGCACCGTCGACCACGCCGTCGTAGCCGTTGAAGGTCATGTAACGGCCCAGGTCGAACCAGTCATCCAGCGGAAGACCTCGCGTGCGCTCGACCACCGCCGCGTCCCGGAACGATCCGGCGAACTCGTCGAGGTCGTATGCGTGCTGGAACGCGAGGAACACCGGACGACCGCTCGGCACCAGGAATCGCTCGTGCATGAACAGGGTCAGGTCGCGCTCGTCGGACGGGCTGGAGACGGCCAGGTGGATGCGCGGGCTGGATGCATACACGGAGGTCACCCTCCAGGTGGGCGGACCACCCGTGGTCTGCCAGTCCGGGTCGAACTCCTGGAATGCCTCGTCGATGATGAGGTCCGCTGTCGCGCCACGGCACAGCGGGGGGTTGGCGGACCCTCCCTCGGGCGCCCGGCGCATCTCCGTGGCCGCGATGGCCCGGTCGACCTGCGTGCAGTCCGCCGCGCTGATGGCGCCCCGTGCGACCGGTGCCCCACCGACGTCGATGGGCGTGGATCCGACGAGGTCCCGGCAGGACTGGCTCAACGCGTCCGCGAGGTCCCCGTAGTCGCTGGCACTGCCCAGGTGGAGCATCCCTGCCCGGTACCAGATGGCGAGCATCGTCGCACGCCCCAGGCCGGTGACGCTGCGACCGTTGAACAGGCCTCCCTCGGACACCAGCCACGCGGTCTTGTTGCCCACCCCGCTGTTGCTGTGGACACCGTACGCGTCAGACGAGCTCGTCCGCCAGCTCGTCGAACCCACCCGTGCCGGATGCCCGAAACGCTCCGGATCCGCCAGGGAGCGGACGGCGCCGCCCGTGATGTCCTCACCCATGAGCCAGCGACTGGCCGATCGGTCATCGCCGATGGGAATGACCTGGTCGAAGACCTCGCCGAAGACGTCCGCGATGGATTCGTTGATGGCCCCCGACTCGGCGTAATAGAACAGTGCCGATTCGGCCGCCACGACGCCGTGGGTCAGCTCGTGGCCGACGACGTCATCGACGGCCCAGCCCTCACCGAACACGGCCTGACTGCGGGAATCGTCCCAGAAGGCGTTCTCGAACGGGCAGGGGCCACTCGATGCGCAGTACCGCACGGTGAGAACCGCCGGACCTCCGTCATCCGCGACGCCGTCTCGCCCGAACATCCGCTCGTACAGATCGAGGGTGCCCCGCGTCGCGATGGCCGCGCTGCGAACGTCCGTGAACAGCGAGAACGTGGGGTTCGCGACGCCCTCCCCTGGATCGCACGGGAACCGGTCGCCGTGCGTTCCCTGGCCGACGCGGTCGCCGCGCTGGTCACAGATGCGCATCCCGGCGTGGTGGACACGGTCGATGCGCTCCAGGACACGCCCGCTGACGGCGTCCACGAGCACATCCTGGGCGGCGGATCCATCCGTTCGCGCGACGGGGACCAGCCACACCAGTCGTGCGACGGGGAGCAGGGGCCCGCCCATCACCGCCGGGTCGAACACGCGCAGGACCGGGCGGCCTGCCCGCAGTCGAGCCGCGCCACCCATGGTGCGCCGCGTATCCGCCAACGCGGTCCGCCGTGCCGCGGCGGCGCCGACCTCAGCCCGGGCCCCCGGCAGCAGACCTCGCGATGCCTCACCACGCGCGGAGATCACCTCACCCCCGGGACCGACCTGGATCACCAGCTCGGCACCCATCACGGGCACGCCGCTTGCTTGCTGGGTGAAGCGTACGAACGCCCGGTCGCCTTCGGGTCGCACGCGGGTCAGGCGCAGTTCGCGGGCTCCGGATGCCACACCGAACAGCGACCCATACTGGCGCAGGAACCCACGCGCAGCAGCGGCGGGCGTCGTGGCACGGGTCGGTGACGTCCAGATGGGCCGCCGCAGGGAGCCGCCCAGGTGGCGAACGCGTCCGGTCGCCGGTTCGCGGCTGATCAGGGTGCCCGCCGGCAGTCCTTCGCGCAGGGCGCGCTCGGACCGTGGGGTCTGGCCGACGGCCGGAGCGACCGCGATGGGGAGCGCGATGGACATCGCGATCACGGCCGCAGCGATGGGGCGCCACAGATCGATGCCGCGCGATCCGCGTGTCGCTACGCCCAGTGGTCGCGAGGTCGTCCCGTCACGACGTAGCATGGCTTCCTCTCCTCGACGCGTGCAGGGGGCGACGATCGTCGGTGCGGCAGGATAGCCCGCCGGTACCGGCGCGAGCAACCCGGAACCGGCCGATGGGACGGGCGGCGGGGCGCACCGTCAACGAGTCATCGGATCCGGGATCAGGGGGCCAGCGTGTTGATGTCCTTGACCAGCGACGCTCCGGAACCCGTGGCCTTCCAGAGCTCGATCCCCTTCACGCCGTCATTGGCGGCGAAGTACAGGGTCGAGCCGACCTTCAGCAGGTACCGCGGACTCGAACCCAGGCTACCCGGTTGGATGTCCCGGACCCGGACCGTGCCACCAGCGGTTCCATTCGTCTTCCACAGTTCGACGTCGCCGGTCGAGTCTGCCGCCCGGAAGAACACCGTTGTGCCCACCGGTGTGAGCTCATCGACCTGCGATCCGTTCGGACCGCCGAAGATGTCCTTGACCTGCACCGCACCGCTCGACGTGGTCTTCCACAGCTCCTGCCCGGTGGTGCCGTCCGTCGCCCCGACGTACACCGTGGAGCCGACGAACGCCGGGTCACCCGGGTTCGCACTCGAGGGACCCGGATTGATGTCGCTGACGCGCTTGACCTTGGCGGCCGTGGTGACCGTCTTCCAGAGCTCGCGCCCACCCGCCGCATCACCCGCGACGAAGTACAGGGTGCTCCCCACGGCGATGAGCGACAAGGGGTTGGAACCGATCGGCCCCGGCTCGATGTCCTTCACGAGCACCGTGCCGTTGCCCGTCCCATTGCTTCGCCAGAGCTCCGCGCCCCCCGGGCCACTGGCTGCGAAGTAGAGCACGCTGCCCACCTTCGTGAGGTAGGACGGGGATGAGGAACTGGCACCCGGGTTGATGTCCTTGACCAGCACCGTCCCCGCCTTGGTGCCGTTGCTCTTCCACAGCTCCGTGCCCTTGCCGTTGCTCGCGGTGAAGTACAGCGTCGTGCCGATGACCACCATGTTGGAGGGACTCGACCCAGCTGCTCCGGGGTTGATGTCCTTCACCAGCACCGTCCCGGTCTTGGTGCCGTTGCTCTTCCAGAGCTGGGTCCCGGACGATCCGTTGTCTGCCGCGAAGTAGACGTTGTTCCCGATGCTGGCCTGGAGATTCGGGAACGAACCACCCACCCCGGGCCGGATGTTCTTGACCAGCTTGGTCCCGCTCGCGGTGCCATTGGTCTTCCAGAGCTCCGAGCCGGAGGCGCCGTCATTGGCGCTGAAGAGGAGCGTCCCATTGACGCTCCATGGCCCTGAGGGGTACGAGTCGCCGGCCGGGTTGATGTCCTTCACCATCGTCGTGCCCGCGGCCGATCCATTGGTCTTCCACAGCTCGACGCCCTTGAGGCCGTTGTTGGCTTGGAAGTAGAGCACGCCGTTGATGGTGGCCAGCGGCACGGGGTTCGACGAGCGCGTCGGTGCACCTGCGGCCGCTCCCCCCGGGAATGCCGCGAAGGCGACCATCAGGGACAGCCCGACCGCTCCAGGCAGTCGACGCGATCCGCGACGGAGCACCCTGGTGGTAGCTGCCATGGAACGGGGCGGACCGGACATGCGGGGGAACCTCCGATTCTGCTGAGTGCCTACCGGGAGGGCCGAAGCCTGGCGGATGGTCGCGGCTCGCTCACACCGGTGTCAAGTCCGTCTTCGGGATAGGACGGGAGGGGGCCAGTGTGTTCGAGTAGCAGACACCAGTGAACGCGGCTGGCGTCCAACGAACGTCCATCGGGCACTCGGAACCCCCGCTGCGAACCGCGCCACGACCCGCGATCAGGCCGGCGAGCGGTCCAGCGTCGAGACGGTCTCCAGCACGCCGCTCTCGGCGGAGCGGTACGCGGCATCCAGGATCTCGACGGTGCGCGCGCCGAGCTCCGCGGGGGAGTTGTTGGCAGGCTTGCGGCCGAGTGCCGCGTCCACCACGGCATCGATGGGGCCGCGGCAGTCGTACAGGCCCGCGTCCGACTCCAGCGGCACGCGCACGGAGTCGCCGCCCGCGCGGTAGCGCCACAGCACGTTGTCGCGCAGGTCCAGGTGGAACTGGCCGTTGCTGCCGACCGCACGCAGCTCCACGGCATGGCGGTTGTCCGCCGCCCCAAGGTGACCGGACGCGCCACCCATGACGCCGATGGCGCCGTTCGTGAAGCGCAGCGTGACCGCGTCGTGCAGCTCCACCTTCGCATCCAGGGGCGCCGTCATGAGCGAGAACGCCTGCTTGCCGCGAAGGTCGGTGAGCCACAGTGCGACGCCCAGCAGATGGGTCAGCTGGGCCTGGCCGTAGCCGCCGCCGGAGGTCTCGGGCCGGGACCAGGTATCGGGCTGGGGGATCGCCTCGGGGTCGGCGCCCGGGTAGTCGCCGGTCTCGGACAGCAGCTCGCGGGTGACCGAATCCATGTGCATCGAGACATGCTCGACCTCACCGATGCCGCCGTCCTCGTGCAGCATCCGGTGCGCCTGGATGACCATCGGCCGGTAGTTCCAGCCGTACGACACGAACAGCTGGTTACCGGTGCGCTTCGTGGTCGCGTCCAGCTCCCACGCGTCCGCGGGATCGATGGTGAAGGGCTTCTCGCACATCACCTGGGCGCCCGCCTCAAGCGCCGCATTCGCCTGCGCGAAGTGGTACCCGGGAGGGCTGCCGACCACGACGACATCCGGCCGTTCCGCGATGACGTCCTGCCAGTCGGTGGTCGCCTTCTGGAAGCCGAACTTGTCCTTGAGCTTGCCCAGAAGCTCCGGGTTGCGGCGGTTGATGATCGTGAACTCGACCTCGCCGGCGTCCCGGCGACGCACGAGGTTGGGCAGGTGCGAGGCCACGGTCCAGGACCCGGCCCCGATGACACCGACGCGCAGCTTGGCCATCTCGTGCGACTCCTCCGGCATCCCGCGGCACGGTCGCGCCGGGGTGGAAACGTTGCCGGGATGATACCGCGCTGACGATGTCCGCCGAGCGACCCGCTTGGACCGGTGTCGTACCGTGCTCGCAAGGCACCGGCCCCCATCCTCTGCGCTGTCGACCCCCGACCGACCTTCCAGCGTGGACCACCACTGCACCAGCTTCCGACCCCCGCCCCCATCCCCCTGCCGGAGGACGACGACACGCCCATGGGGCGCGTGCTCAGCCGGCGTGAGGCGCTCGCCCTGTTCGGCGGCACCGGGGCCGCGCTCGCGGCGACCGGCCTGGGCGTGCGGGTGCTGGCCCAGAGCCCGTCCGCCTCGCCCCCGGCAAGCCCGGTCGTCCCCGCTTGCATCGTGCGCCCCGCCCTCACCGAGGGGCCGCTGTTCGTGGACCTGCGCCTGGACCGCTCGGACATCCGCCTGGACCGGCTGGTACTCCGGCCGCGCGGTGCACATCCACTTCAAGATCCGGACATTCGCGGACGAGCACACGACCTGGGACTTCACGTCCCAGTTGTTCTTCGACGAGGCCTTCCTGCAGGCAGCCTACGCGGTCGAGCCCTACGCGCCCCGGGGGCAGGCGGACGTGCCCAATGCCCAGGACGGCATCTACCGGGGTGGCGGCGACCAGCTGCTCCTGGCGCCGGCCGCGAGCGGCGACGGGTACTCCGCGACGTTCGAGATCGGGCTGCAGATGAGCTGAGGACGGGCGGTCACGTGCGCGCATGACCGACCGAGGAACGCGATCCGCCCGCTGGGGGCCGGGGCTGCCCTCCAGGTGCTTGAGCACCTCGGATCCGCGATGACGTTCGCGGGCTGGCGGTCAGCCGGCGGGCGGCGACGCCGAGGGCTCGGGGGCGAGGGCGTCCCCGAAGGTCATCGAGCCGACCATCGCCTTGATCGCCCCGATCGTCGGCGAGAATGCTTCCTCCGGCGCCTCCCGGAGCTTGCGCAGGCTCTGGCGCACATAACGCTCCCAGCCACCGGGCTGGAACACGCGGTCGATCTGGGCGCTGGTGACCTCCTCGGGGAACACGCTGATGGTCAGGGGGATGCTCGCGGTGATGGCCGTGCTGCCATCGGTGCTGATGCCCTGGAAGACCGCGGTGAACGAGTCGGCCGAGAACGGGAACGTGTCCTGGACGAACGCCGTCACGAACACGATGCCCGCCAGCTGGTCCGAGTCCACGTAGGTCGGCAGGAACCGGATCCCCTGGGCCGCCCCCACGTCCTCGAGCATCGGGATGGACTCGGGGCTGCCCTCCTCGGCCGGGTCCAGGTCGGGGCGATCAGCCAGCAGTGTGCCCAGCGCCTCCAGCTCGCCCGACTGGTACGCGTAGCCGGCCAGCTCATCCACCCGGAACAGCTGCACCTCGCCCAGCTGGCCGCCCGCTCGCGGCGTGCGCGCCGGTCCGTACAGCGAGAACCGCGTGGACGGCGCCGAGGCTTCCAGCGGTCCGACCTCCGGGTCGTCACCGATGACGGTCGTGATGTTGACGCTGCTGCCCAGATCCTCGGAGAAGGCGAAGCCGAAGCCGTCGAACCACACGCTGTGGTCGGCGTCCTGGGCCTGGACCGGCACCGCGAGCAGCAGGCCCGCCGCCACCACGGTCAGGGCTCGACGAGAGCGACGGTACATCTGCAACCTCCTGGTCCGCGCGGGCGCGCGGCACGGATGCCGACGTCCCCACAGGTCAGGCGCCATCGTCGGTGCTGCGCAGGATAGGGGCGCGCCTGGCGCGGCGGAAGCGTGATCGCGGTCTCGGTGCGCGGATCCAGCCGTGGCGGCACGTCCGGGGCCTCGCACTGCGGTGGTTTCCAGTCACACTGAGCGCCGTCCGGGTCTGAGAGAGTCCCGAGGGGACCCGATCGGGGTGCAGGTGCCGGTCGGGAGCACGTAGGGACCGGCTTTGGACGTGACGCTGGAAAGCGCCTCTCGACCGGGTCGTCACGGCCGTCGCACCGTCCGAGGGAGGCGCTCGCGATTCAGCAGGAGTGGAGATCGGCGAGCGTCGGAGGCGGCGGGGGCGGCTGGCGGCGGCAAGCGGGGGCGGCTGGCGGCGGCAAGCGTCGGCGGCGAGCGCGCGGCGGAAGCGTCATCGCGGCCCGGTGCGGTGTCCTACACTCGCTGGAAACGTCTTCAGGACCCCCACCCGCGCCGATTCCCGAGGAGGACCCAGCGTCATGGACAGGATCGCCACGGTCGAACCGATCCCGGTCAGCTACCCGGAGCCGAACGACTTCAACGCGCTCCGGCACCTGTGCCTGGTCAAGATCACCACGGAGGACGGCGTCGTCGGCTGGGGAGAGTCGATCACCCAGTTCCCGGAGGCGAACTTCGCGGTCAAGGCGATCATCGAGGGCATGGCCGAGCGGGTGGTCGGCAAGGATCCCCTCGAGAACATCGCCATCTGGCACCAACTGCGCGACAAGAAGTGGTGGTACGGCTATCGCG
>Ga0105047_10000588_pt1 | contig 62576 bp, 63 predicted proteins | sample MAT04_FD_78384 | JGI IMG/M metagenome (GOLD analysis project Ga0105047, IMG submission 78384) | Freshwater microbial communities from Lake Fryxell liftoff mats and glacier meltwater in Antarctica - MAT-04 (megahit assembly) | ecosystem: Environmental > Aquatic > Freshwater > Ice > Liftoff... | reverse complement strand
TCATAAAGCTCCAGCCATCAGAAATTGCTAAATTCTTCTTTCCTGCATTTGCAACCTATTATTTATATACACAAAATAACGCTATTGTATCTCTGAGGCATTTTATTCCCCTGTTATTAATTCTTGCAATTAGTTGCTTACTCATTTTAAAACAACCCGATTTGGGAACGGCATTATTATTATTGTGTTCAGGGTTGCTCATGCTCTGGCTTGCAGGCATAAATAAGCAATTTTTTAGATATGGATTACTGCTCGTAGTTATAAGTGCACCCGTTACCTGGCATGTGTTAAAACCGTATCAAAAAAAGCGTATTTTAGTTTTTATTGGGCAAGGTGAAAGTAAGAAAGAACGGTACCAAATTGAACAATCTGAAATTGCTATTGGATCGGGAGGATTAACCGGTAAAGGCTTTTTACATGGCACTCAAAATAAATTATTATTTTTACCGGAAAGCAGAACAGATTTTATTTTTTCAGTGATTTGTGAAGAACTTGGTTTTATAGGCTCTTTTGCCGTGTTGTTATTATTAACAATTTTATTTATACGGCTCTTTTATATCATTTTAACTATGCATAGCCCGGTAATGCAGCTTCTGGCATTTGGATTAGTTATTCATATAATGATTTCAGCGATTATAAATATTGGTATGGTAACAGGGTTACTGCCGGTTGTGGGAATACCTTTACCGCTGATTAGTTATGGGCTAAGTAATTTATGGACCAACTTTGCAAGCCTTGGGTTATTTGCCAATATGGCAATTAGAAGATTTTACATTGGCGAATGATTATTAACCATCAGATTCTTCAAGAAATTCTATACAACCACATGATTTATCAAGCACATCCGCACTTGAATGCAATGACTCAGTAACTTCATCTGGTTGTTGATTCATACAAGGCAAACATTGGTTACAAAAAAGCGTTGCTAAATAAGTTTTTCTAGCGGCAGCTAATAATGTATGATAACGAGCAGTTTTTGGAACAGCGACTGCTACAGTATGGAGACCATATAGATGTGAACAACATTGGCAAGGCTAAGACGTGGTAATATCGTTTTGCTGTTGATCTTCAAACACAATCCATTATTCGCCTTCAGGAGTATTTTCTCCAATCAATTGCTTGCGTTGAGGTGCAAAGTTACTTATTGCCTTTGTAAATAAAACAACATGCTTAGTATCGATCCATATTACCTCATGATTACTTGCTTTGATGTACCTAATAAAAACTTAGACTAGTAAAATACTATTATTGACCAGCATCATTACTAGTGTTTTCTATTGTTGGCTCCTCTGTTTGGCTTGTTATGCAACCTAGTTTTTTCAACATAATAATAAAGAGAGCGCATGTAGCAACACAACTACGTTTAAAGCATGATTCTTTCTTTAACTGAAAGTCATATGTATGATCACCGGTTAATGCTACGCCAGATAAGGTTAAACCACTATGTTGATTCAGAGGATGTGGCTGAGGTGATTCGCTTGCGTGCACATAATTCACAAACAGTAGTGTAAATAGCATATATCGCAAACGCATAATCACCTCATCTTAACAATTTATTAATACAAACAATCTATAACAACAACGGCACACGCAATGCCTCCTAAAAATCAACTACATTCATACACAAACCGCTTTTTTGTCAAAGTTGGATGGTGTGCAGTATATGATTCTTTAGCGTGCTGTTCCACCGAAATTTTAATTTGTAATTCTCGAACGGAATAATATTTTACCCCTTCTGCTAAATCTAGCCTTAAGCGTCTAAGCGCTAATCCCTCAGAAGCAGTATTATTATGACGTGCTTGTATTGAAGCAGTGCAAAAAGTTATTATTACAAAAGAAAAAAAATGTATTCATGTAGTTATCTAGAAGTTGTTTGGGTGGAAGAATTATTTTCACCAGGAACAAAGCGTTCTATTGGTAAACAGACTATTATTACTGCTGCACAAACAGTTAGACAACATCCAAATGTTTCTTTAACGCAATTATCTGGTTGTGGTTCACCGTGTACATTATGTTCCCTATGTATGCGATTATTAACTAATTGTGGATATTGTTGTAATAATTGAGCTTGATCGCGTCTGTCAGCTTCTACAGCAGCACGTATTTCAGAAATCGTACCTTGACTTGCATGTATGCTAGAAATTACAAAAAAAGATACTATTACAATACAATGAATCATTTATTAAATCCTTTAACAACAACAAATATACGATTTGAAAGATAGTGTACCAATATTTTATTAAAAATCATTGTAATAATGTTAAAATTTACGCACTCTATTCATACAATGATCAAATGATCATTAACCACTTTAGACTATGAGATTATTCAAATGAAAGAATTAGCACAAATTGAAGGCGTAGAAATTTTAACTCTTCAAGAAACGCCTGAAGAGCGAGCGCATGATTTTGTACCTAAAAACTTTGATGATTATTTAGGTCAAGCAGAGTTAAAAGAAAAACTAAAGCTATATACAACTGCTGCCAAAATGCGCAATGAATCACTTGATCATTTATTGCTGTTTGGTCCACCTGGATTAGGTAAAACAACCTTATCACAAATTATGGCACAAGTTATGGGCGTTGGCATAAAAATTTGCTCTGGGCCTATGATGGAACGCACGGGTGATCTGGTTGCTATTTTATCGTCACTGGATCCGCGCGATATTTTATTTATTGATGAAATTCATCGCATGCCTTCAAACGTAGAAGAAGTTTTGTATAGTGCTATGGAACATTTTAGAGTAGACGTTGTTATAGGACAAGGCGCCGGCGCAAAAGCAATTAATTTACCTTTGCATCCATTTACTTTAGTTGGCGCTACTACTAAGAGTGGTATGATTTCTGCACCACTGCGCAGCCGATTTGGTATTATTGAACGACTTGATTATTACACTGATATCGATCTGCAATCTATTATTCTTCAAAGTGCTCAATTTTTAAATCTGAATCTAGAACCACAAGCTGCTTTACTAATGGCACAAGGTGCACGCGGAACACCTCGAATTGCAAAAAAAATAGTCCGCAGAGTGCGCGACTTTGCACAAGTGAATCACACCACTAACGCAAATTTAAAATTAGTAGAAGACGCTCTTGCGTTTATGGGAATCGATGCAGAAGGATTAAGTAAAATTGATCATCAATTGTTAAAAATAATGGTCATGCAATTTAATGGTGGTCCCGTTGGATTAGAAACATTAGCTTCAATGATGGGTGAAGACCCTGAAACATTAGAAGAAGTATACGAACCATTTTTGATGCGTAAAGGCTATCTAGAAAAAACTCCTCGTGGTCGACAAATTACCCATAAAAAATTGCCTATTTTAAAGCATAAATTTTTAGGACAATCAACATTATTATAGTTATTCGACCAGCTCAGCAGCCATCAATTCATACATAGTAAGCGCCCGTGGCTCATTGCGATTAGCATCTTCAGCAGCAAGGGTATTTGTTGTAACAACTTCTTGTTGAGCAAAGGCCGGTGCAACAGCTGTTTTACTATTTAAAGTTAAATTAGTTTTTTTAATTTCAACTTTAGCAACCATACCTGTAATTACTTGAGACTGCGTTTCAATATGACTTTGCTCAGCTCGAGCTAATTGAATTAAAATGACCGTTGCATTATCATACATTAGAATTCCAGTGTTCAAGTTTCTATATGCAGCTTGCGCCTCAAAATTCATCATACAAAGTTCCTGAGCCATTAATTGCAATCGCTTATTATTGCTATAAATATCACAATCAACAAAAGCTTCAACACACTTAGTACAATCTTTATTTGGTCTTCTAACTATTTTCTTCCAATCCTTCAGTAATGTTCCGGATGGGCTACAACAATAAATGGGGACATTGATTAACCCATCGCTACACAATAATAATATATCATCTGGTCGCAAAGTATGCTCTAATAGTTCCGGTGTAGGAATCATTCCATGCGCTTTCAACCCTAAATCACCAAATGAACGTGATACATTTACTCTTCCGCCCAAACGATCTCCAAATATTATTCCTTGGGGATATGCTTGACGATCATTAACCCGATCCCATTCTTCTTTATTAATAGCACAACTGGGAGAATGGTCATGAGTTTCCACTATAATTTCTTCTCCGTTTAAAATTATTGCTCGCGCATCTCCTGCCCATGCAATAGTTGCTTTGGATGTTGCTGTATCTACAACCGCAGTAACAGCCGTCGATCCAGTCATTACTGCTTTATCTGCATTAAGTTTTATGTTTAATTGTTCGTATGTTTCAGTAAGTATTTGTGGTTTTGAAGCATCTGGGTTACTCAGTAATGCTTCTTCTAAAGAAACCGATATGTTTTGTGCAACGTATTCTGAGACATACGAGCCATTGTGACCATCATATACTCCGAATATATTTAACGATTGATTACCGCTTAGTTGAGTTGTTACTGCAAAGGTATCTTCTTGTTTTGCTCTGCCACCTAGTATTCTACATACAGCCCAATTAAGTGGTGAAAAATTTTCATTGCTATTTAAGGTCCACGTTGATGCACTTGCAGTATGTATAATGTTATTAAAACTCATTAACAATGCAAAAATAATCAAGTACATAGTAACTCCATAGAAAATTATTTTAATTACCCCATAAAAATAAAGTAATTGTTATACTTATCAAGAAGTTACATAGATATATTTAATTAATCATGCCAGCCAATGATTGCTAAAAGCATCTCTTTTATAGAAAAAGTAAGGCTTAAATGTCGCTTATTTTATTGAATATTTTTTGGTGGAACAATCCGGGGTACATGTAGTTCTTCTTCACCATCAGAATCAACAGGTTAATCGTCTATAAAACACTCAATCGACTCTTTCTGAAGTTCCTCAAGCTTAGGCACTTCTTCTTTAACTGCCCATATTGACCAAGATCTTAATAAGATATTTAAGCCAAGACTCATTTTTTTCACTAATAAGCCCCCTTAATAACTCTATCAGTCAATACGATAGTTTCAGTAGTCACAGGGCTATGTTCAATTTGATCAGGGTTCGATTCACGGGCAAGCTGTACCAGTAAAATGGTAACATTATCAAAAGGAAAAGGTTCTGTTACAGATCCTGATCGTTGTAGAGCCTTTGCCATAATTTGATTTCGATGACTAGAATTACATAGCATTTTTGCCAGCAATATTAGCCGATTGCAATTACCTTCTGCAGTATAATCCGTAAAATATTCTAGACGTTCATCTACTAATACTGGGTTTGCAAGTAAATCTTGCACCTCAGCGAATTCTTGTTCTACTGTGGAACAAGTAGCATTGCTTACATCAACAAAACCATCGCTACATAAAAGCAATGTTCTTGATTGGCCAAGCGTCCACTCAATAGTTTCTGGTGTACAAATTAATCCATTACCTCCGTGTATAGTATCTCCAAATGCTCGTGAAAGATTAATGTCTCCACCCAATCGTGCACATTTACCTTCAGTACCTTCAATTTGTGCATTAGGAAAATCTCTCCGTATTCTTGCCAATTCATCAGGATCAGATGGATTATGATCTTTAGTTTGTAAAATTATTTTTCCATGTTCTAAAAGGCACGCTCGCGCATCACCAGCCCAGGCAATATGGGCTGTTTGAGATACCGAATCTATTAATGCAGTAACCGCAGTTGAACCCTGCTGCTCTGCTACGTCAAAATTTAAACTTTGGTTTGCTTTTTGAAATGCATTTATAAGCATTTGCTCTGGAGAAATTGCAGAGGCAAGTTGAGCACCTACCATCTTTGGTAATACGCCCGCAACATGATTTGAAACATCACAACCACCATGCCCGTCATATACTCCCATAAACGCTTTATGAGAGTCACCATTAAAACCAGTAAAAGCAGAGCAGGTATCTTCTTGTCGTTCTCTGCCACCTAAAATTCTACACATGCCCCATTGAACTACAAAAGGAACTGCGGGGATACTTGTGGTAGTTGTAGATGACGAGCTAGCCCCATCAGCAGCAGTAAGAATTGGTGCAATAACGAGTAAAAAAAGCAATACTATATTTTTCATGTAAAAACCTTTCCTATCACATTCGACAGGTTTGTTATAAAACGGTACATTAGAACATAAAAATAATCTTTGAGCTTATCAAGTAATTGCGGAGTTACAACCATGGCAGGTCATAATAAATGGTCCCAGATAAAACATAAAAAAGCCAAGAACGACAGCTCTCGAGGTAAAGCATTTACCAAACTTATTAAAGAAATTACAATTGCTGCGCGTTCTGGTGGTGGAGACCCTGCTGGTAACCCCCGATTACGTTTACTGATTGAAAAAGCTCGCGAAATTAACATGCCTTTGGACAACACACAACGTGCTATCAAGCGGGGCACCGGCGAATTGCCGGGTGTTAATTATGAAGCATTTACCTACGAAGGTTATGGGCCAAATAATATTGCAATAATGGTTGACACCTTAAGTGACAATAAAAATAGAACCGTGGCAGAATTTCGCAGATTATTCAGTTCAAATGGCGGCGCTTTAGGTGAAAACGGAAGCGTTGGCTGGATGTTCGAACGTCAAGGAGTTATTCGAGTATCAGGTAATACCACTGAAGATGAATTACTTGAAAAATTAATCGAGCACGACATTAAAGACATTCAAAAAGATGAATCACTCTTTACTATTTATGCAGACGTCAAACAGCTGTACCACATAAAACAACTCATAGCTGATGCCGGATTAAAAGTAGAAAGTGCTGAAATTGAATGGGTAGCATCAACTGTAGTAGATTTAACTGAAGAACAATCAACAAAAGTGTATGAATTCTTAGAAGCGCTTGAAGATCATGAAGATGTTCAAAACGTATACTCAAACGTAGGTTAGGAACCAAATGATTCGTAGTATGACCGGTTTTGCCGGTAAGAACATAGTTTTACCGTTACCGGGCCAAACTAAAGCTAATATGACCATCAGTATCAAGTCGCTCAATTCTCGCTTTTTTGAAACTACTTTCAAGATGCCTCATATATTCAACTCATTAGAGACTGAATGTATTAAAATTCTTAAAGAAAAATTATTGCGTGGCCATATTTATGCAACCATGCATGTGAGCAATCAAAATGCATTCAAAGGTGCTATTGAACCTGCTCTTAATGTGGTTGAGAGTTATGTACAAGCAATTAAAGCCATCAAAACAACCTATCCTATGGATGGCGAACTTACGCTCGAAACACTATTAGGGTTACCTAATGTATTTTCAACTGAAGAACAATCTATCGATGAGCATGTTAAAAAATCCATTATAGAAGCGTTTAGTTGTACTATTGATGAACTTATTGAACAACAACAATTAGAAGGCATAGCCTTAGAACGTGATATATTGCAACGAACGGTCATCATGGCTCAAGAAATTGAGCAAATTCAACAAGCTTCATTGATATTAGTAGAAGAACAAAAACGCAAAGTTCAAGTAGCTATTAAAGAAATAGAAACAGATGAAAGCAAATTTGCTGAATTACAAAAAAATTCTCTCTATGCAATTCTTGATAAAATAGATATCCACGAAGAAATTATTCGCTTCAAAAGCCATTTAGAAAATATTATTGCTCAATTCAAATCAAAACCGATCGAAAAAGGTAAACGACTCGATTTTACCTTGCAAGAATTAGGCCGTGAAATTAATACTATTACTGCTAAATGTTCAGATGCGGTAATAAGTAGCAAAGCAATAAATATAAAAGTAGAAATCGAAAAAGCACGCGAACAAGTACAAAACATTGTCTAGATAGATAAAAGTATATCTAGCACTCAACTTTTTGTGTGTTTTTGTGTACTCTTTTTGTATACCAACTAGTAATTTATACACAAGGCTTTTTCTCACATGTCAGATCATTTTACCCATCTACATCTGCATACTGACTTTTCTTTATTAGACGGAGCAATTACCGTTGATAAATTAGTAGATTTTGGTAAAAAGAATCACATGAAAGCGCTTGCAATTACTGACCACGGTAATATCTTTGGCGGCGTTAAATTCTTTCAGCAATGCAAAAAAGCAGGTATAAAGCCTATTTTGGGTATGGAAGCATACCTTACTCCCGATGTTAAAATTAAATCGGTTGATGATAAATATTATCACTTGATCATGCTGGTGCAAAATGCACAGGGATATAAAAACCTGTGCAAACTCATATCATATTCATTCAATGAAGGTTTTTACTTCAAGCCTCGCATCGATTACAAAATGCTCGAAAAGTATTCTGAAGGATTAATTGTCACCACTGCATGCCTTGGTGGACATATCCCTCAACTGCTTATGGCTGGTAAAGAAGATGCAGCTCAAGAGCGAATTGATTGGTTTCTAAATGTGTTTGGCAAAGATCGGTTTTACTTAGAAGTACAACCGGAAGATCAAAAAGACCAAATCATTCTCAATAAAAAAATGTATGAATGGAGTGCAAAAAAAGACGTTCAATTGCTTGCTGCAGGCGATTGCCATTATGTAAATGCTGACGACCATGAAGCACATGAAGTCATGCTTGCCATTCAAACGCACGATAAAATGAGCAACCCAGAACGTTTTACATTTGGTGATTGCCGAGTATACATGCGCACGCAAGAGCAAATGCTTGATATCTTTAAAGAGCATCCTCAAGCAGTTTGGAATAGTGGTAAAATTGCTGATATGTGTAATTTCTCATTTGAAACGGGTAAATTATTTTTCCCTAAATTCCAAATTCCCGAAGAACATACTCCCGAAACTTTTTTTGCACATCAATGCAATGAAGGCTTTAATCGTTTATTAGCAGCTAATCGTTTTCCTGTAGAACTGGTAACCGATTATAAAGCACGCTTGCAATTAGAAATCGATCTTATTATAAAAATGGGGTTTGTGGGATACTTTTTAGTTGTTTCTGATTTTATTCAATGGTCTAAACGAGCACTCATTCCGGTGGGACCTGGTCGTGGTTCTGCAGCAGGATCGCTTGTTGCATGGGCTTTAGAAATCACTAACATTGACCCCCTGAAATATAATTTACTCTTTGAGCGCTTTTTAAACCCTGAACGTGTGTCGATGCCAGATATCGATATCGACTTTTGCATTGAAGGGCGCGAACGCGTTATTCAATATGTGCGCGATAAATATGGTCACGATAAAGTGTGCCAGATTATAACTTTTGGTACCATGATGGCAAAAGGGGTAATTAAAGACGTTGCACGTGCATTAGGTTTTGCATTTGAAGATTCAAATGCCATGACCAACCTTATTCCAGAACAATTAAAAATTACACTTAAAGAATCTCTTGAACTTGAACCTCGTTTAAAAGATCTGATAGATAGCAATCCAAAAGCACAAAAATTATTTGATATTGCGTTCAGACTAGAAGGCCTTACACGCCATGCTTCAAAACATGCTGCCGGTATAGTAATTTCGCCAGAACCAATTGATGATGTATTGCCCGTATACATTCCACCAAAGAGCACCGAGTTAGTTACTCAGTATGCAATGACAGAATTAGAAAGCTTGGGCTTTTTAAAAATGGATTTGTTGGGGCTAAAAAACTTAACACTCATTGATCGGTGCGTACGCTTAATTCAACGCAATTTCGGCGTTCATCTTAATATTGACACCCTATCACTAGATGATAGTAAAACATTCATATTAATTGGCCAGGGTAAAACATCTGGAGTATTCCAGTTAGAATCTGATGGATTAAAAGAAGTATTGCGCAAACTACAACCTGATAAGTTTGAAGATATTATTGCGGTAAACGCATTATACCGCCCGGGTCCCCTTGGTTCTGGGATGGTCGATGATTATATTGAACGTCGACATGGCAGACAAAAAATTCCATATGTATTTGCTGAACTTGAACCGATATTGCAAGAAACCTATGGCGTAATTGTATACCAAGAACAGGTTATGAAAATTGCATCTGCAATTAGTGGTTACTCACTGGGAGAAGCGGATATCTTACGCCGAGCAATGGGTAAGAAAAAAGCTGAAGAAATGGCAAAGCAACAATCAATATTTGTTGAACGTGCTGTCGCTAAGGGTTTTGATAGTAAAAAGGCAACAGAGTTGTTTGACCTTATGGCATACTTTGCCGGATACGGTTTTAACAAATCACACTCTGCAGCCTATGCATTAATTGCATATCAAACAGCGTACCTAAAAGCCAATTACACGTCAGAATTCATGGCATGCTTAATTGACCTTGAAGCACATGATGCAGAAAAAATGTCATTCTATTTGCAAGAAGCAAAAGATTTAGCAATTGGCATTGTACCACCTGATATTAATAATTCTGCTATTAACTTTAACGTTGTTAATCAACAAATTGTGTTTGGATTACAAGGTATTAAAAACGTTGGTTTAGCGGCCCTTGAAAACATTATTGCAATACGTGCTCAAAAGCCGTTTAAAGATATACTCGACTTTTGTATGCGTATCGATTTGCGCACTTCAAATAAACGAGTGCTAGAAAACCTTGTGTGTGCCGGTGCATTCGATTCTTTACCGGGCAATCGTGCACAAAAGTTTGAAGAAGCACACCGTATTATGGAAACAGCTGTAGAACGAAAAAAAGCATTACTCACCGGACAAATGGATTTATTTGGATTAGGTTCACCGTCTTCTGATGCATCAGGAGAAAGTGATCTGTGGGCATTTAGTCCTCGATCAGAATGGAATGATAAAGAAAAATTAGAACGAGAAAAAGAAGTTATAGGTTTTTATTTAAGCGCACATCCACTAGAAGCATATGCTCCACAAATAAAGCGTTTGCCAGTACTTACTTTTACACAAGCATTAGCTAAAAATGAAACTGCTAATGGAACTGAAGTAACGGTTATCTGTTGTGGATTATTAAAAACCCGCAAAGATATCATGACCAAAAAGCAAGAACGCATGTCGTTTTTGCAGTATGAAGACATGACCGGTCAAGCTGAAGTAATAGTATTCCCTAAATTATTTTCAAAAATTGAAGCCTCTTTAGCAGATAACCATGTGTTTGTTATAAAAGGCGGTCTTGATGTTACTTCAACACAGAAATGCAAAATCAAAGCCAATGAAATTATTCCGCTTGAGCATTTTTTCCGTGATTGGCCACTCATAGAACATGTGGCATTAACATTACCTACTACCTTTGATCAATCTACTATCTCTAAACTTTCTGGTTTTCTTACTAAAGGCACCGCAGTACTTGATCTGCTGTTCTTTGAAAATGGTAAACAATTACGTTTACGCACCAAAGAAAAAATTGCAGTAACTCAGGAATTGATAACTGCTTTAGAAAAAGAACAGCTCGATATTAAAATAACCCTTTAATTATTTACTTAATGCACTGTGCGCATATTCATAATAGTTTTGATCGACTGCTTGTAAGCGTACCAGTAATTGTTGCAAATGAGTTGAGTCGCTCTGCTCAAGTAATAATGCAATAGTAATATCAATGCATTGCGTTACTTCTTGCGCCGTTTTATTGTGCGCAATTACTGCAAACAAATATTGTTCGTACAATTTTAATTTGATCTTAATATCCTGAACATGACAGATAAGGTTACCACACTCTTGTAGGGTGGCTGATGAAGAAACAGTATGAAACACTGTGCCCAATAATTCTAACATCGCATCAACTCTTTCTTGTTTTTGCACTTCTATATATAACGTTACTAACGGAAGCACATAATATATATTTTTGGGCTTAAACAATAGTAAATTTTCATACATGGCAATGGCATGAAGAAGTTGTTGCTGCTGAGCGTACAGCTGCGCTGCTTTTAAATATTTGTGTTCTGCTTGTTCATCATTAAAAGCTAATAATATGTCACCTTCTAACTGACAAGCATATGCCGCATCTGAAATGGAATGGGATAATAGACGATAGACTCCCAAAGCACGTTCTTTTTCACGACGCGATACATATTGAGCTAATTTAAACCATGCTACGTTGTATTTATCGGATGGCACCTGCTTCATTGGTCTATCCTTTTTTAATTCATAGTCGTTTATTATGAATTTATTATTAACGCATAAATTCTTTTTTGTAAAAGTAAACGTATAGATTTAAAAAATACAAGAAAAATAAATGGTGCCGGGGATCGGAATCGAACCAACGACGCAAAGCTCTTCAGGCTTTCGCTCTACCACTGAGCTACCCCGGCAAAATGACATGGAAAAATATAAAAGAAAAGATAATGCTATAGTATCTATTTAGGTGATTTTGTCAACGAATATGAGTAAGGATAATGAATTTGCCACAAATTATTAGCTCTGTTACCCTGAATGCATACTTACTTAACTTCATGCCTTGGATATTGTATGAATTCACTGACTACCACGTTGGAACAATTAAAAAAATCATTTCACCTAGCCTTAGAAAAAGCAAGCGATGCTGATCAAATAGAAGAAATCCGCATAGCATTTTTAGGCAGAAATGGCCACATTGCAGCTATCATGGATCAACTTAAAGAGCTTTCTTTAGAAGATAAGCGCTCTTTTGGCCCACTGGTCAATGAATTTAAAACCATGGCTCAAGATGCGCTTAATAATAAAAAAAGCCGCCTTGAACATGAAGTTATCACTCAGAAGTTACAAACATTTAAAGACTTTGATGTTTCTGCCTATACCTCACACATTCCCGGCAGTTTACATGTGTATACTCATCTTATTCGTAAAATCCAAGACATTTTTATTTCTATGGGCTATCAAGAAGCTCAAGGACCTGAAGTCGAGACCGATTATTACAATTTTGGAGCATTAAATATTCCTGATAATCACCCCGCTCGTGATACTCACGATACCTTCTGGTTAACTACGCCCGGTCTATTGATGAGAACGCATACCTCCACAGTTCAAATTAGAACAATGGAAAACAGCCAACCCCCTATTGCCATATTTGCACCCGGCAGAACGTTTCGTAACGAGGCTACTGACGCTACTCATGACTTTCAATTTATGCAGGTTGAAGGATTTCTTATTGATACAGATATTTCCATATCTCACTTACTTGCCACCGTGCAAGTTTTTTTGCAAGAAGTATTTGAACGAAAAGATTTAAATATTCGCGTATTGCCAGACTTTTTCCCCTTTGTTGAACCTGGCTTACAAATAAGTGCACAATGTCCTTTTTGTTCATCAGGGTGTTCAATCTGTAAAAAGACTGGATGGATAGAAATTATGGGTGCCGGTATGGTTCACCCAAATGTACTTAAAGCAACCGGTATTGACCCTGAAAAATACTCCGGTTTTGCCTTTGGTTTTGGCTTAGCTCGTTTAGCTATGATTAAATATGGCATTCATGATATTCGACTTCTTAACAGTACACAGATAGAGGTACTTGAACAGCTTGGGTAAAGGAATTAAAAATTAAAATTGCTTGGGTGGTTGTCATATTCATGTGCTTAATAACACCCTTATTTGGTTACTTTCATATTGATGATACAAGGATGATTGAAATGAACATTACTGAAGTTGTAATTCCAGCAGCAGGATTAGGAACTCGCTTTTTGCCTTTTACTAAATCCGTTCCCAAAGAAATGCTCCCCTTACTCAATCGACCCGCAATAGAATATATAGTTCAAGAAGCAGTCGATTCGCATATTAATCACATTATTGTAATCACTGCAAAGGGAAAAGAAGCTATTGAATACTTCTTAAAGCCGTGCACTCGCGTTGAATATGCACTTAAAAAGACAAATAAGAATGAACTGCTTGATAAGGTAAATAATCTTATTTCTCAAGCAAACTATTCTTACATAAACCAACCTGAAGCATTGGGCCTTGGTCATGCGATAAATCTTGCAAAAAATCATATAACTCAAGACTATTTTGGCATTATGCTCCCTGATGATATTGTATTAGGCGACCAGCCAGAGTTATTGCAATTGATTGACGCATGCAAAAAATACAATGGCAGCGTTATTGCAGTTCAAGAAGTTCCACGCGATCGAATCAGCGGATACGGAACAATTGGTATCAAAAAACAAATCAGTTCAAATCTGTTTGAAATATCAGAATTAGTTGAAAAACCTTCTCCTGAGAACGCCCCTTCTAATTATGCAATTATAGGAAGATACGTTCTTTCAAAAGAAATATTCAAAGCACTTGATAGAATAAAACCATCTGTTGGTAATGAATATCAACTGACAGATGCTATGAGTTTATTATTACAAGAAGGTCATTCAATGTACGCGTTAGTGGTTTCTGGAACACGTCATGATACCGGCAATCCATTAGGATGGTTACTTGCAAACCTTGATATCGCCCTACAAAACCCTATGTGTAAAGAAGCAATTCTTGCAGCAATTAAAAATCACTCGTAACAGCTAATCTTTTTTTCGCCCTTCTTTTTTAATTTTTGTTTATCTACCTTACTTTTTGTGTTTTTAAAAAATAAATATTGCTATTTGATAATTTTAATTGATAATTTATGAGTAGAATATTTACATCTTGCAAAACAAACCATGAAAAAGTAAAGGAAACCCATGAAGTTACATATGTTCTTTGTCTTGGTATTGTTAACTGTGCCCATACTGGGATGTCCTACCTGTGTGGGCCGCGTTAACAAAACGAGCCAGCCTTTTTTTACCTCAGAATTTGATACTGCTCAAAAAAATGACCAGCCACCAGTAATATTCTCGCAATCGCAAGAAGAAGATAAAGAGGGAAAATCATGAAACTAAGTAATGTAATCATACTATTACTATGTCTTGCCAATAGCCTTTTTGTACGTGGCGATTTTGGATGCATGGATAATAGCAGACACCTGCACGGATGCTTTGACCATAAAGAATACCATTTAGTCAAATGCAATTGCCCATGCTGGAAATATAAAAGCATTGCTAATCGTGGCAAATGTTTAAAATGCATGCATTATCACGACGCACAACCCATGATTGTTGTTAGTTATTGCCCAGAGACCATTCGTGAAGCAATGAACACGACGCAGGTATCAAAAGAAGTGGTAAATGAAACTTTAGCTGAATTATTTGGTAATATAGATTGGAATGGCTGGAGAAAGTTATATGAATAAAATAATAATGAATATCAATATAATTGTTTTATTTATGAGTCTTGCAATTATTGCATCTGATTCACCCACCATAAAACACAAGCTGGATTCACATGGATAACAACCTTCTGGAAAACGTGCCTTAATTGGTGAAGAACGTGAAACTGCGTTACCGGTTGAAGTTATTCCGGGGCACGATACTATTACAGTTATAACTAGTGATAAACAATAAACAGTTCTGGCCAAAGACATTTGGGGCAAAATCCCTACTATTGCTAATTTTGTTCATGATATGGCTTCAGACCAAAACGATATTATCATTCCCTTATCTCAAGTTACCTATCAACAATTACGTGATGCTATTTTTACAATTAACTATTTTTCAAATAATAAAAATAAAAGTTTACTTGATCAACCAATTGAACAACCGGAGAAATTTGATAACTCATTTACACTTGAATCTTTAACTCAGCTAATAATTGTATTAGATTATCTAAGTCTTAATTCTTATATAAATCAACTATGGACTGTGTATGTTCAAAAGATCATTAATCGATTAAATGAAATAAGTTTACTGCCAACAAATACAGACCTGGGACAGTTTGATGTAAAAAATAGAATAAAAAATTTACTCCAACACATAGAGCAATTGCCCCTCTTACCACATTCGACATTTGAAGCATTAAAAAAAGAATTACTGATTAATTATCAAATAAAATGGTTAACTGTTAATCGATTATATCAAGAACCAAATATCTTATATGCAACTACTAACCGTGAATGCACCTCCATGGTTACTTTTGAAACGGCATCTCGCTTCCCAACTTTTCCTGTAACCAACACTATTTACGTATTTTTTTATAAAGACATTAATAAACCTGAAAAAAAACAACTTTTAAAATTTGATATATCTAAGGATTTTTTAAAAGAAACTTTTAATGATCTTTATAAAAAACTTATAATTTAACCACAAGTTGTTTTTAGCCCCGATGAATCACACATTTGGGTTGCAACTCCAATAAATAATGGTCTAACTTTTTATAATATTAACTTAGAAAATGATTCTACAGAAACACACATTCGTGAAACTATTCCTAGTAAAAATTTAATAGGTATTAATTTTAATTTAGAACAAACTGAATTATGGTTTTCACATAGACAAAATAGTAAAGGTATAACCTGTAATATCAAAAGAAGTATAAAAACGGGTAAAATTATTCAAGAAAATATTATTTGCCCAAGCGATATTCATGGTTATAAGATTTCAAAATTTCATGGTTATATACCATCAAGAAAAAGGAGTGGCAGTTTTGAAATGCTATATTTACCTTTTTTTGATAGAGAGTTTTTTGTAACATCTGATAATAACTTTGCCCTATATCCACAATCATTCGTGAAAGATTTAACACGAATATTTCATAATTCTCTTAAAATTAAGGATTTATTAACAAAAAGAACTTTTGAATTTAAAATATTTCATTGCTCACCAACAGAGAATAACTATTCCATATTGGGATATAATTTCTAAACGCATTTAGTATATATATAATCGATTAGATGGGTTCCTGTATACTGTAGACTTAACAAAAATTCAAAAGCAGAGTGCATTAGAATCCAAGATAAATGAAGCTACATCACCAGAATATTATATCTTTACATATCTCATTGGGCAAATAGCACTAGATCTACAATCTGAATATTCTTTTATAAGAAACGATGATTTCTTTACTCATATCATTTTTTGATGAATATTTAATTCCGTTTTGTCGGCAAAATATAGCTATAGGTACTTATATATATGATTTTATTCGCAACTTGATACATCAAAATATTCAGTTCTTTCAAAACTCTTAGAATAAAAAAAGGCACCTTTAAAAGGTGCCTTTTTTTATTTATAGTCTGTAAATATTATCTACGACCACCGAATCTGCTTCCGCCACCAGATCTACCGCCACGTCCGCCAGATGAACGACCGCCGCGGTCACCACCGCGATCTCCACCGCGATCAGCGCCACGATCAGCGCCACGTTCTGAACGTTCACTACGTTCGCCACGATCGCTATAACGATCTGAGCGATCCGATCGACCTGGACGACCTGAAGGTTGGTAGCCAGTATCTTCTTGAACAGAAGATCTTACTTTTTTATTTTTTACTGTAGTACCATTAATTGCATTTGATAATTCTTGTGCAAGTTCCGCTGGAAGCTTGATAAAACTACGACGCTTAAGAACTTTAATGCGTGGTAAATATTCAGCTGATTGCGGAGCTTTTTCAGTTAATAAATCTTTAAGATCTTGTGCTGTAATATCATCATCAAGTCCTAAGAAAATTACTAATTCATGAGCACTGTGTTCTGAAACGTTATCCATTGAAACTGAATCAGCTTTAGCAAATTGAATATCACGTTGATCTTTGATATGGAATTTTTCTTGTAACATGCATACTACAGCATTTACTAAATCATTTTTTTCATATTCTTCAACTAATTTACGCAATTGTTGTGCATATACTGAAGCATCATCTTTTTTATGACATGCTACCGTTACAAACTCAGCAGCTTGCGCTACACGAATAGTTGCAATATCCGCCATTGATGGAACATCAAGGGGTTTAACTTGAACTGTGAATTTACGCTCAATAGATTTAATACGGCTTAATTCACGTTGTGAGATAAAGGTAATCGCTGTACCTTCTTTACCTGCACGGCCAGTTCTACCAATACGGTGAACGTAGCTTTCTTGATCTTCAGGTAATGAATAGTTAATAACGTGAGTTAAATCTGCAACGTCAATACCACGAGCAGCAACGTCAGTCGCAACCAAGATAGTGCATTCACGATTTTTAAATTGTTTAATTACACGGTTACGTTGTGCTTGGCTCATATCACCATGCAACGCTTGTGCACGGTATCCTTGACGCAATAATTCTTCAGCTATTTCTGCTGTAAGCATTTTGGTCTGACAAAATACAAAACCATAGAAAGATTGATTTGTATCAATAATACGAGTTAAAGCAGTTAAACGATCACGTGATGGAACTACACAAAAATATTGTGTTGTTTTTGCAGCACCGATTTGAGATTTGCTTACACGTACACTTACCGGCTCATGCATATGCTTTGACATAATGTCTGAAATACCAGATTTAGTGGTAGCAGAGAATAACCAAATATTTCTCTTGCTTGGGCAATGTGATAAAATTTCATCAACTTCTTGTTTAAAGCCCATATCAAGCATGATATCAGCTTCATCAAGAACTAATGTTTTTAAATTGCTTAGTGATAAAGTTTTTCTACGTAAATGGTCATTTAAGCGACCTGGTGTACCAACTACAACTTGAACACCGCGTTTTAATGCGCTGATTTGTTCAAACATAGAAACACCACCATAAATAGAATCAACTGATATATTTAATGGCTTAGCGATAGTTTTTAAACTTTGGGTAATTTGTACAACTAATTCACGAGTTGGAGCAACAATAAGTGCTTGAACTTGACGCTTAGATGAATCAATTTTTTGTATTAAGGGAATACCAAACGCAAATGTTTTACCTGTACCTGTTTGTGCTTGACCATGAAAATCTATATCAGATTCAAGCAACATAGGTATGGCTTTTCGCTGAATCTCTGTAGGTTCAGTGATACCCTGCTCATCGAGCGTTTGTATAATAAGGGGTGAAAGAGACGTAATGTCTTTAAAAGTCATAATAATATCCTATTAATAATGGCTGTGATAACGGAGAAAATACAATACTGCCCAAAAGGGCACCGTTATCATCTGCCCTATTAATAGCTACCATTCAGAGTAATACAGGTAGAAAAGTTTGTCAATAGCTAATTCAGGCCTAATTAAGGTCTTATTACCCCAATTATGCCAATTTGGGCAATAAGTCTTGATTAATACTTTTTAGGGCAAAACTATTTCTGAATGCTTATTCTTGGCTTATTTTCATTAAAAACGGTATTACGCTGTCAGGATTTAAAGATATAGAGTCTATCCCTTGGTCCATTAAATGCTGTGCAATTTCAGGGTAATCTGAAGGCGCTTGCCCACAAATACCAATATATTTACCAGTTTCATGCGCACCTTGAATAGCCATATCCATTAGTGCAAGCACTGCCGGATCACGTTCATCAAAATGGCCTGCCAACAACTCTGAATCTCTATCAACACCCAAAGTTAATTGAGTAAGGTCATTAGAACCTAATGAAAATCCGTCAAAATACTTTCCAAACTCTTTAATTAAAATAACATTTGAAGGCAACTCACACATCATCACCAATTGTAACTCATACTCGCCACGCACCAAACCGTGATCAGATAATTCTTTAATTACCTTTTGTGCTTCAGTAATAGTTCGTACAAATGGAATCATAATACGCACATTTACCAGTCCCATAACTTCACGGACTTTTTTTAATGCCGCACATTCTAGTGCAAATGCTTTTTTATATCTATCGTTGTAATATCTAAATGCGCCACGAAAGCCCAGCATTGGATTTTCTTCTTCCGGTTCAAAAAAATCACCGCCAATTAAATCTCGATATTCATTCGTTTTAAAATCAGAGGTGCGAACAACAACCGGATGCGGATAAAATGCTGCGGCAATAGTTGCAATGCCTTGAGCTAATGTATCAATAAAAAATTCTCTCTTGTCTTGATATCCGGCCGTGAGCATTTCAATTTTTTTGCGAACCGCTGATGTTTCAATTTTGTCTGGCTCCAACAATGCAAGTGGATGAATTTTAATAGTATTGTTAATAATAAATTCCATGCGCGCCAGGCCTACGCCCTGAACCGGGAGCTTTGATACCGTAAATGCAGTATCAGGGTTAGCAATATTTACCATTAACTTAGTTTTCAAATGGGGCAATTCATTTAATTGTACCGTTTGAGTAGTAAATGGAATTTCATCTTTATATATAAACCCTGTTTTACCTTGCGAGCAATCAATAGTAACAGGCGCTCCATCAGCAATAATAGTTGTTGCATTCAACGCTCCAACTATTGCAGGAATTCCCAATTCTCTGCTCACAATTGCTGCATGACACGTTCTTCCGCCGCGCTCAGTAATAATTCCAGCGGCTTGTTTCATAACCTGAACCCAATCAGGATCAGTCATAGTGGTAATAATAATATCCCCCGGTTGCACCGATGCGATATCTTTTACATTTTTTATAACGCGTGCAATTCCTGATACTATTTTTTGACCAATGCTTTGACCGGTTATAATAACTGTTGGTGCAGAGGTTGGTTGCAATGAATATAATTCATATGATTGCGCAGTGTCTTCTTGTGAATGAATAGTTTCCGGGCGCGATTGCGTGATGTACAATTTTCCATCAATGCCATCTTTTGCCCATTCAATATCCATGGGCGACCAATGACCTTTAAGCTCTGTATAATGCTTTTCAATAGTTACTACCATGCGAGCTAATTGCAAAATCTCATAATCAGTTAAACAAAATTCTTGTCGATCTTTTTTTGTCACATCAACCGTTTGGGTAGGTGCTGTTTCGCTGCGTGCATATATCAACTTGACATCTTTGTTGCCCAGCTGCTTTTTAATAATCGATGCAAAGCCTTTTCCTAAGGTCGGTTTGTGCACTACAAATTCATCTGGAGTCACTAATCCCTGCACAATTGTTTCGCCCAACCCATATGAACCATTAATGAGTACCACATCTTTAAAACCGGTTTCGGTATCTAATGAAAACGCAACACCTGAACACCCTTTATCAGAACGCACCATTTTTTGCACGCCGATAGATAACCCTACTTTAAAATGATCAAAGCCTTTTTCTTGTCGATATACTATTGCCCGATCAGTAAATAAAGATGCAAAACATTTTTTGCAACTCTCAAGTAATTCAGCAATACCCTTAATATTTAAATACGTTTCTTGCTGACCGGCAAATGACGCATTAGGCAAATCTTCTGCAGTCGCTGATGAACGCACCGCAACATCTGAATTACTTTGCATGTAATGTGCTGATAAATTTTTATAAGCACGTTGAATTTCATCGGCCAAGTCTACCGGCATATGCGCATGTCCAATAAGCAAGCGTACATGTTTACCAATTAATTCAAGATGTTTTAAATCAGTATTATCTTTAATTTGGCTCATTAACTCTTGCAGTTGCTCAACTAAATTATTGTGATTTAAAAAATGCCAATACGCATCAGCCGTTATTGCAAATCCGTCAGGAACTACTACACCTTGTGCACTCAGATCACGCACCATTTGACCAAGCGATGCATTTTTTCCGCCTACTGATGCAACATCGGTTAATTGAATTTCATTAAAAGGCTTTATGTATTTCATGTAATTTCTCGGTAAAAGTTCATTATGATTTTTGATAGGTACCCATTAGTGTGCCTTGCGCAACAATATGGCCCTTCATAGCTTTCTCAACATCTTCTTTGGTTGCACTATTTATTAACTGCTATGACGTATCAAGAGCGTATATTTTAAAATAATATCTATGATTGCCTGTAGGCGGACAGGGACCACCCCAACTAGTTTTTTTCCAACTGGTAGTTGCTTGTACTGCTCCCTCTTGTTCTAAGACACCTGTCTTATGCACATTACGTGGTAAATGGTTCATGCTTGCAGGAATATTAAATACCACCCAATGCACCCAGGTGCTATTAGGCGCGTCCGGGTCATCAACAATAATTGTTAAGGTTTTTGCCGTGGCAGGTATATCGTTAATAGTTAATTCAGGTAAATCATCAGCCCCCTGACACGTATATTCTTTTGGTATTGCACCATTGTTATCAAATGCAGAACTGATAACCGTTACTCTTTTCATGCTTGGTCCTTTTAATCCAAATCCTACTAATAACGCAACCCCCACCATACTTATAAATAATAATTTTTTCATGCTCATCTTTACCTTTTAATCAAAAATAAGATACCAGCATACCCCTGCTTGCCCGGGTATGGCAACCCTGGTGCATTGCCAAAAACCCTCTATATGATACACTGTCCCATTGTATTATATTTTTATAGTCTAAATACTGTTAGGAGACTTTATGCGCACAGGCACCCACACAAACGGGTTATTAGTCTGTACACTTACTTTTGTTACCACTGCAATTACATGTAGTGCGTCCATTATTATCGGGATTATTCACGTCTGCGCTGTCTCTATTGTGAGTTTATAACTCTCTTTTACTATCGTTAATTTTAGTTAGATTTCATTATAAGGTTTTGTATGAATAACTTTTTTAAAACGAACATTTTTTCGACCGGTCTGGCGATATTCTCAATGCTTTTTGGTGCAGGTAATTTAATTTACCCTCTTAAAGCCGGTATGATTTCCGGGCAACATTTTGCAGCGGGCTTTATCGCATTCAGTTTAACAGCAGTTATATTACCATTGCTTGGTCTTGTTAGCATGATTTTATTCGATGGTGATTATTACGCATTCTTTGGAAGACTGGGAAGATATGCGGGCGGATTATTTATTTTTATATGCATGCTGGTTATTGGACCGGTTATTGCTATACCGCGCATAGTAACCTTATCGCATTCAATGACCGCGCCTTTTATGGGAACTGTTTGGTTATCGCATGTAAACCCGCTTACATCATTTGTATTTAGCATTCTATTTCTTGGGGTTACCTTTGCATTAACATTCCGCGAAAATAAAATTGTTGAGCTGGTTGGTAAATATATCAGCCCATTGTTATTGATTTCATTAGCAATAATAATAGTCAAAGGTTTCTTATCTGGTTCTTCAATAATAACTACTCAAGAATCAACGGGCGTCATTATAAAAAAGAATCTCATGCTCGGGTATGAGACGTTAGACCTACTGGGCACCATTTTCTTTTGCTCTATCGTATTGCATATCTTACGTAATACTATGGATATTCAATTTGAACGAAATCACCGCTATCGCGCAATTGTTGGTCTTAAGGCGGGCTTAATTGGCGTGTCATTATTAGCAATTGTGTATGTTGGTATGAGCTTAGTTGCGTTATATCATGGTCATGGTCTTGAGGCATCAGGTCAATTATTCAGCATGCTATCATTTAAAATACTTGGCGGTCATGGTGCAATTATTATCGCAGTTGCAGTGCTTATGGCATGTTTATCAACTTCTATTGCATTAACTGCAGTTGTTGCTGAATATTTGCAACAAGAAGTATTTAAAAATAAAACCAGTTACTTTGTTGGATTAATTCTCGTGTGCTTATTATCAATCCCTCTTTCAACCATGGGGCTTGATGGAGTACTTGGTTTAACCGGTGGTCCATTAGTATACATTTTATATCCAATGTTAATTGCCCTAACACTATGCAATATTGCCTATAAATTATTTGGTTTTAATTATATTAAATTACCAGTACTTGCAACATTTATAATTTCATTAATAAGTTACTGGTTATAAATAAAATAAATTTGTCTTAATCTCTAAAAGACTCTCAAAATGAGGGCCTTTTTAATTATTCATTTTTTATCTAAGCCTTGATTGGGAAATTATATTGCAGTCAGATTGTCTGTAAATTATTTTTGTACAGCTAAATATAAAAGAAAACTATATATGGTGTATTAGCACGTTTATTGACAGAGGCTATACATTTCGATATCATTACAAAAGTTTTATTTATTTGGAAAAAAACAAATAATGGTTGTTTGTATTTTTCCAAATATGCATAGAAACTTCAGAAAGGGATTATAACTATGCTTACACTAAAAAAAGTTTCATTATCAGCATTCGCGCTTAGTTTACTAATGCTTGGAGCTTCACTCCAAGCGGTTGGTGTGTCTCTAGGCAACCTTAAAAAGAAAGCTTTGCTTGCTTTTGTTGCAGCTGCAGGGGTTGGTACCTATCAACTCTACACAAAAGATACTTGGAAATCAGTTCCTTCATTAGCTGAAGATGCTGATCTAGTAGAAACTCTTAAATATTATTGGGATGTTTACTTTGTAGGTCAAAAAGGTCGTGATTCTGTAGTCAAAGCACGCGATGGCGCTGATGGCAGAACTTACCTAGTTGCTAAAAAGAAAAAAGCAGCACATGGTTTATTAGGCAAATCACAAACTCTTGTAGGTCTAGGTTTAGCACCTGCATTATTAGTTGCAACTAATTACAATTCAACTGTTGAACAACTACAATATGCATTAGATGTATTTGGTCTAGGTTATATTGGAAACCTGATTCCTAAAGCTCAAGAAACTGCTAAGGCTAGAACTGAAAATAAACAAGCTGTTGCATTAGTAAGAATCGCTGATGTTCTTGAGAATTTTATCAATGGAAGAAAAGAGTAATTTGCTTTCATAATCTTCAGTTTATCCTGAAAATTTAAAAGGGCCGGAATTTCCGGTCCTTTTTTTATGCTCATTTTTAATAAGTGTATTCAATTAAAAAAGCCCCGCACAATTGCAGGGCATTTTTGTTATTCTATGTATGTATGTGTTTTATAACTGCTGCTCATGCACAACAGTGCGTTGAGTGTTCATAACTAATGTATCATGCTGCTGTGCGCATGCTTGTACAAACCCAATGAATAACGGGCTTGCACTACCAAGTCTGCTTTTAAATTCAGGATGCGCTTGCGTAGCAATAAAAAACGGATGCATAGGCAATTCTAAAAATTCCATTAAGCGTGTTTCATCATTGCGCACATGAAAGCCTGAAAATAATAATCCATGTTGTTCAAGATCAGAAACAAATAACGGATTAACTTCATATCTATGACGATGGCGTTCACACACTGATTCTTCTGTCTCAGTTGCGCACGACGCGGGCATAGTATGCGTGTGGTACATTTTACAAATTTTACTGTCACGCTTAATTTGTGCACCATATGCACCCAAACGCATAGTGCCGCCATAGGCATGCGCTGACAATAATTCTTTTTGATTTGGTAAAATATCTATAACAGGATAGGGCGTGTTGGGGTCAATTTCTGTTGTATTGGCATTATGCAACCCAACCACATTGCGCGCAAATTCAATTACTGCCAATTGCAATCCATAACACAATCCCAAATACGGAATATTATGCGTACGTGCATATTTAATTACCGCAATTTTTCCTTCAACGCCTGATGTTCCAAAGCCCCCCGGAATGATTATTCCATCGAACATTGAAAGTTCAGTAATAGTTTCAGGGCTCTTTTCAAACAGTGCAGAATTTATCCATTTAATTTCAACACCCATGCCCGTTTGAGCACCTGCATGCGTTAATGCTTGATAAATACTCAAATAACTATCAGTTAAACTAAAATCACCTGTTTCAAAATATTTACCAACAATCGCAATGCTAATTTTTTTAGTTGGGTTAATAATATTACTTACCCATTTCTTCCATTCAGTCCAATCAGGTTGCTTGCGCGAAGTTAATTTAAAATGAGCTAATATTTTTTGCCCCATTCCTTCTTGCTCAAGATCTAAAGGCATCTGATAAATGCTGGCAATATCGGGTGCAGAAATAATTTTGTCAGCACTAATATGTGCAACATGTTCAATTTTTTTCTTACGAACACTATCAAGCGGCTGGCTAGAACGGCATACAATAAAATCGGGTAATATACCTTCTTGGCCTAATAACCTGATTGCCTGTTGCGTCGGCTTAGTTTTCATTTCTTGAATGTGTAATGGAATTGGTAAATACGTAACCAGTACATAAGCAACATGCTCACTACCAATTTCTCGCTCTAATGTTTTGAGCGCACATAAGAAGGGAACGTTTTCATAATCACCAACTGTTCCGCCTACTTCAATGATGGCAACTTCATAATCTTTCGCTGCTGCTTTGATACGGTCAATAATCTCGTCAACGATATGCGGTACAAACTGCACGGTTTGGCCCAAATACTCACCACGACGCTCGCGATCAATAACTGCCTTGTATATTTGCCCGGTTGTTAAATTGTTGCGCTTGGGTATGTCCTGGTTCATAAATCGTTCATACGTTCCTAAGTCCTGATCAATTTCACCACCATCTTCAGTTACCCATACTTCGCCATGCTCGGTCGGGCGCAAGGTGCCTGCATCAAAATTGATGTACGGATCAATCTTAATAAGAGTTGCACTAAAACCATGTTCTTTAATTATTTTTCCTAATGAAGCTGTTGTAACGCCTTTACCAACGCCAGATATTACTCCACCGGCAACAATAATAAATTTTGTCATTCCTAACCTTTTGTTAGCATGGGTTGTAACTCAGTACTAAAACGGCCACGTAGAGTGGCCATTACTTTTACTTTATTTATTTTTTTGCTTAGAGCAAGAGACTTGCGATCATTGCTGATAATATATTTGATAATGTACCACCAATAACTGCATAAATACCCAATTGCGTCAACCAATGACGTTTTTCTGGAACTAAAGCACCAATTCCACCAATTTGAATACCGATGCACGAAAAGTTTGCAAAACCACACAATGCATACGTCAAAATGATAATAGCGCGGTCTGACAATTGTGATTTCATTAATTGTGAATAGGCTATCAATTCATTCATTGCTAATTTAGTACCCATTAGTTTACTTGCAATAGCCATATCTTGACCAACAAATCCAAACAATAATCCAATTGGCTTAAATAAGAATGCAAAAATATCTTGAATTTCACTGCCTTCAGGAAACACATTTCCTAATAGATTGTTAACAATATTAATTCCTGAACCAAGCATCCAATTAACTAATGCGAGCAATGACACAAATGAAATTAACATTGCAGCAACGTTAAGTGATAATTTTAAACCATCTAAGGTACCTGTTGCTATCGCATCAAATACGTTATTACTTGCAGGTTCTTCAGGAGTCGTATCAATATCTTGTAATAATGATGATTGTTCAATTTCCGGTAATAACATTTTTGCAATCAAGATTGAACCTGGTATTGCCATTACGCTTGCGCACAACATATGAGAAGCCGATACACCCATCATGCTAAAAGCTACTAAAATGGAACCACTAATAGTTGCCATACCACTTACCATAACTACAAATAGTTCTGATTTTGTCATGCTCCTTAAATAATGACGAATAAGTAATGGCGCTTCAGTTTGCCCTAAAAAGCTATTTGCAATCGCGCACAATGTTTCTGGACCAGAAGTACCTAATAGTGGACGTATGGCAAAACTAATATAAGTAACCACCGTTTGAATAATTTTAAAATGAAATAATACTGACGTTAATGCACCAAAAAAAATAATCACCGGTAAAATTTTAATCGCAAAAACAAAGCCCCATTGGCCTGCCGGATTTGCTAAGTTACCAAATATAAATTCAGTCCCTCGATCGGCACATTTATAAATACGTGCCACAAATTCACCAATTGAATGCAGTAATGAGCAACCAAATTGAGTGCGTAATGCAAATAAACCGATAGCAAATTGAAGTGCTAACGCTTTTACAATCAAGCCCGATGATATTGCAGTGCGACGATGCGACAATGCATAGGCAATCAATAAAACAAGCCCTATGCCAATAATATTCATATACCTATTGTGTTCAATCAAATACGAAAACATGAAAACTCCTCAGGATGTAAATAATAATTTTATAAAAATGAAGCGCACAATATCTTTTGAGCCGTTGCATCGCGCGAAATTCTTCAAAACAAAACCCTACTTCGCTAAATATTCGAAGGGCTACTTGCAATTTATCCCGGCCTAAATTCCGGGTTTCTAGCCAATTGTTATAAAGTCATATTGCTCACACGACTTTATAACAATCTATTATGTACTAGTGTACGATAAAAAAAGTAAAAAAGAGAGCTTACCAAAATTAAAAAAACCATTAACAATAAAGGTCTTATTCTATTTTATGTAATCGCATTTTTGTACAATGATTTTTATATTACTTATTAATGACCGGATTATTTTTACGATCTTGACGTTCTTTATCTGCCAGCGCTTGGATAATTTCATCCAATGCACCCTCAATAACCATATCAAGTTTTTTTAGAGTAAGTTCAACTTGGTGATCAGTAACTCTATTTTGTGGAAAGTTATAGGTACGAACTTTTTCAGAACGTTCACCACTTCCAACCATTTCCTTACGCTTCTTACTTTGCTCTGCATGATGCACTTCCATTTGTGCCGCCAAAATACGAGATTGCAAAATCTTCATTGCTTTAGCTTTGTTCTTGTGCTGTGAGCGTTCGTCTTGGCATGAAACTACTGCACCGGTTGGAATATGAGTAATACGAACTGCAGAGTCAGTAGTGTTAACGTGCTGTCCACCTGCACCGCCTGCTCTGAAAACATCAATACGCAAATCTGCCGGATTAATAGTAACATCAACTTCTTGTGCTTCAGGAAGTACTGCAACGGTTGCAGTTGAAGTATGTACACGTCCTTGCGTTTCTGTTTCAGGAACGCGTTGTACTCTATGCACACCGGATTCATGTTTTAAAAGACCATAAACATCTTTACCTTGAATATGAAGAATTACTTCACGCAAACCACCCAAGTCGGTATAGTTTGCACTTTCAACTGATGCTTTCCAACCTTTTACCAAACTATAATTGGTATACATGCGTAATAAATCCGTAGCAAATAATGCTGCTTCTTGACCACCGGCTCCTGCTCTAATTTCTAAGAACACTGAACGGTCATCATGAGGATTTGCTGGAAATAAAATATCATCAAGCGTTTGTTGTTGTTTTACCAATTGTTCTTGTAAGTCAGCTTGTTCTTGCTCATATAATTGCGCCATTTCAGAGTCTTTGTTGCTCTGAAGCTGGTCTGCAATTTCTTTTAATGAGGCTTCAATTTCAAAAGTTGCTTTGTGCACTTCTAATAAACGCGAAAGATGAGATAGCTCTTTTTGAAATATCGACCGTTGCGCAGTTTCCAACGCATGGTCAGTTAACTTCTGAGCTAACTCATCGTATCTTTTTTTAATATCATCCCAGGCTATAGCCATTGCTTTTTTTTCGCGTTTGTTATGGGTTGATATTATTTCTTAGCGTTTTTTTTGAACTTATTTTCAAACTTTTCAATACGACCAGCTGTATCAACAAACTTTTGTGCACCAGTGAAAAACGGGTGACAGTTTGAGCAAATTGATACATCTAAATCTGAAAGAGTTGAAGATGTCTTAAATGAATTACCACACGCACAGCGAGCAGTCAATGCATTTAATTCCGGATGGATACCTTTTTTCATAGAAAAACTCCTTATGAGAATGGTTGTATATGGATTATATCCCATATTTAAAGCACAATTATATCGCAAATATGACCATTTGTAAACCAGCCAATGCCCATTTATCCGTTATAATCCTATTTCCTTCTGTATAAGAAGAGCTATTTGTTCAGGAGACTGAATATGAGTAAATACCTCAAAATCATATGCTATATTGCCATATACCGTTTTATAATGACTACGCGCATGTCCTTGTGGAGAAGTATTTCGAGCATCTTCCCGCTTTTCTAGGATCTCCAAAGGGATAGACACCTTAACCCAGGAAGTTTTGATATTTGTAAGTTTGATCTTCAAATCATCAAGCCATTCCTGTTTATATCCAATATAGTCAACGATAACATCGCATCCACTTTTTGCATATGCAGCTATTGCGCTATTCATTCCATAGGCAACTTTTTCACCCTGTATACCAATGTACAAAGTAATAACCGAATTGTTATCGACATCCTTAGTTGCTTTAACCCACCGAGTGGGGTTAGGTGATTGCCAATATGATATATTTTCTGCGTTAATCTCTGGCATGGGATGATCAAACAATGAATCTATACCAACTTTAATCCATAACTGTGGCATCATAAGCTTTTGAAACGCTTTTTGAATACTGGTCTTGCCCGAACCTGATGGGCCATTTAAAATAATTACCTGTCCATATGAGGTATTAATATCAGCCATAATAATACTGCTCCGCATACATAAAATACCAATGATTACAATAATAAACGCTTTGCACTGCATATTAAATCTTTTTGTACAATACATTAGCACATACAATATATCAAAAAAGAAGGCCGGGGAATTCCCCGGCCTGTAACTTTCAAATAGACGTCATTCAGATTACTGAACGATTTTGCCTTCTTTAACAAGTTGAGTATTTCTAATACCCACGTAAATAGCAGCAAGAATCCAGAACCCGATCAAGCCTAGACCAAACATGGTACCGAATACCATTAATTGACCTAAATCTGATTTGAATGCATCGGTAACTTGTGCACCGCCAGCTTTAGCTAAGCGACCACCAAACATATCCACCCAGCCCTTGGACTTGAATTTAGCGTCTTTGCTTGTTGGAATGTACATCATTTCTTTGGTTGGGTTGTTAACTGAATAACTAATACCCTTAACAATCATCATCACACCAAAGGTAGCCCATAACAACGCGCCTGCGCTTGGAGCACCATAAAGGTAGTAAAGCAATAATGCTACTGATGCGATTGCAAAGCTGATTGGGTAAACCAATAAGCAGAAACGAATACCATATTTTTTCATAATATAGCTTGTACCTAGTAATGCAGTAACAAGCGCCAAGCCGTTAGCACATACACCAAAGATACCCATGAATTTTGCAAAACCAATTGAACTTGAATATGGACCATATGCAGAAGCTTGCGCTTTCATTTGGTAATCAAGAATTTGACCTGCTGCTTCATAGAAGGTAGAAATTACTAATACGCCAAGTAAATATGGGCGTGAAAGTAACAACCATAAACCTGAAACAAAGCCCCAGATAAAGCCGTCCTTTTCTTTTTCAGTTGCTGCTGCTGCTCTGTCGCCTACCATTTGTTCAGCGGGGACAACTTTCATAAAGTGACGAATTACTAACATAACTGCTACAACAAAAAGAGTAGCGATCGCTAGCAATGGCCATAATGAACCAATTTTACCGGTAAAGATCATCAATGATGAACCGGCAACGGCACCAACTTGTGCACCGGCAACAATTAACGGGAATCCGCGTTTTGCTGATGATGAATCAGTGATACTGTTTGAGAATGACCAGAACAATGCCGCAACCAATGAACCAAAACTTTCAATTGCAAAATAGCTTACCCAGCCCATAGCAGCTAGAGGAAATCTTCCTACAGCTTCAATGCCATAAAGGTCTTTGAAAAGCAAAACACCTGCAACACTCGCAAAAATTACTGCGTAAAATGAACAGATAATATAGAACAATTGGTGTTTTTTGAACAAATCAACCAATTTTGAATAGATAAGAACCATCGCAATAACAACAAATACTGAGTACAGTTTTGCAGTTGGTTGGAAAAGGCTTCCTTGACGTACTGCCCAGCCCAATTCTTCAGGGAATGCTATCGTGAAAAAGATAGTATCTTTAAGCAAACGTAATAGCCAATATGAACCGATAATTAAAAAGAAAGCTATTGATAATAGACTAAACTTTTTAATTTCTTCCTGTCTTAAGTCAGGATAGAAATAACGCACCGCGCTAGTTAGCATACAAAACATCCTTTGTATAATTGTTATTATTAATTTCGAAAGCAATTTTAGTAAGAAATTAACGATTAGTAAATAAGTTTCGACTTCTGTATCTTAAAATATACCCCAAATATTTCAATATGTAAAACAGGAGTATAGCTGGGTCATGAGTAGCAATGGCTTTGTGATTATTTTACTTATCTATTTATATTGCTAGTTCACCGCTTCATAGTGCGCAGTCGTTTCATTATTCCAAAATGCTGCGTACCGATCACCGCATGAAAAATGCCAATATTCTTACGTATAGTTAATCAACCCGGCTTTGTACGCGGCCATGAGCATATATAATCGATTTAATTTTTGCATGTCAGTTATTTCTTCAATATACGTTAGAGCATTAGGATTAAGTCCCCAGAGAAGGCCAAAATCGCCCATATCAACAAAATCATTCTATATGAATCACCTTAACGGATATCAACAGCAGCGCCAGTAGAATGAACTGGTACATTATTTTTTACCAGTGAAACCCGCTTTGCAGTTGCTTGCTCAGCCTCTTCAATGGTCATCTGCAGATTTTTTCTCATTATTTCATTCATGGTATATATGAACAATTTTTCTTGTATTTCTAAATCACGCAATCCCTCAAATACTTTAATATATATTCGACCGGGCTAATATCCAAAAAATATAGCCAATACATCTAAATAAATAATCATTAATTTTAAACGTTCATAAACAGATGCATGAATTTTAGATCCATGGGACAATCCAGAATTATATTAAGGTGAAGCAATAATCTTGCCGTGAGAGTCTGAAGGCAAAATAGTTATGCGCTCATTATTACTCTGCCATAAATCAATAAGTTGTTCATTACCTTGGTGTATTTCTATTGCTTTAATGCAGTCATCGGCAATTTTTGGAGCTGATTGTAGCAGGTGATATTTAAATTGATCTTTAAGTAACTGGTCAACGAATAGTGTTGAAATAGTGTTTACCAGCTGTACGCATTACTTAAACTCATCCAACACAAGCTTACTATCACTAGTATAAAATTTTTCATACGTATTCCAGATGCCAGGTGTATAAAAACTATTTATTTTTTGCACTACCATTATACTGTATTAATGAGTGTAATGATTGATTAGCACAACATTAAACCTATTACCATTAGCGAATTGATTTGAGATATGAAAATAATATCACTTATCACTCTCACCCTTTTTCTTCCTATTTTTATCTTTTCTGGTTCTTCTAATCCAAAAATATTAGCCATTGAAACTATCATCGCAATTAGTAAGCAACAAATAAAACTAGGTGATATTGCTTCTGAATCTTTAGTAAAAAAATCATCATTTAGCAGGTTTCACGATTTTATCAATCGTGAGCGAGTATTGGTTTGCATGTATGGTCCTGATAATACCCCTCTTATTAAATTTGGAATGATCCAACGATTTGATACTCCACGCTGGAATACACGACCGACAAATCTAATACAAGTAGTTATAAGTGAAAATAATACTGTACTAAAAGAGAAAAAGGATATTGGCAAAATACTTTCAAATGTATTTCCTTTATCGGAATTAGCTGTTCATGGACTAGTTAATTCTCTTACCAATCATGAGCAATTAACATCTTTGCAACAAGCCCTCCCAATAGAACTATTTGAACGCTTAGAAGATCGTTACAATGCATTGAATACTAACAGCGATCTTATTATTAAAAAAATTACGTAATACTAAACTTATAAAATAACAAAATTGCTGTAGTAAAACTTAATTGAATCATTTACTCAATCGAAAAGTTGAAATAACTACTCTCTTCAGTTGCACGATAAGTTTCATTATAAGATATAATTGCTTACTAAATGCTTTCTTTAACTACTCCATTACTCGAAATAGCTTACTCTCTTTTTAATAGAATATTTTTTAAAGTATCGTTTTTGCAACTATTTGAAAAACTTGAGTGGCTTTTTTTTTACTGGAGATTCCACTGGAAGTGTGTTTTCAATATCCACCAATTTGAAAGTGAGTATCAGGTTTTCGACTGATTCACTTACAATTTCAGCACTTTTTTGTGTGTATCCACCCGATAAAACCATAAGGATTGGAATTGAATGAGTCACTGCTTGTGCAAATACAAATGTATCACGCTCGATAATGCCTTCTTTGCTTACTGCCATTTTACCTAGTGGATCGCGTTCATAAATATCAGTACCCGCATTGTAAATAATAATGTCGGGTGTAACTTCTGCTAGTGCGCGAGGCAAACCATTTTTAAATAAGCCTAAATATGCTTCGTCTGCAATGTAATCAATTAATGGATAATTAAAATTAATATACTTATACATTTTATAATCGTGCAGATAGTTGTAAACAGAATACATATCAAAAATAAATGTTAATGGATCAGTGCCCAATAAATCTTTTAAGCCATTGCCGTGATGTGCATCTAAATCAACCACTAATACTTTTAATGCAGGATTTTTGCACGTAATTTTTTAATCGCTAAGGGAATATCCGCAAAGAAACAAAATCCTTCACTATTGTCTGATTTTGCATGGTGATATCCACCACTTAAATTAACGGCCCATCCATGTTGCATTGCAAGCTGTGCACCTAGAACAGTGCCACCGGTTGCAAGTTTCATACTGTTTAACATGTTGCGCTGTAATAAAAAGTTTGGCACATAACGCAATATTGGCATCTCTGAGACTTGTGCAACGGTTAAAGAATACGATAATGAATCCAGATAGCGCGTAGTAAGCACTAATTGCAGATCGGCGGTAGAAACTTTTTCAGGCTGATAAAAATCTTCCCGCAAAATGTTACACGTATTTTGCAAGTGAGCAGCAATCTTGCCATATTTTTTTGTATCAAAGGGATGCATGTTCTCTATGCCAAAAAATGAAATGTCATAATTGGGATGAAACACTATCGGCACTTTAGATTGAATACTTTTAGAAAAGACAAGTAATAGAAGAAAAACAACTCGTGAACGAGCAAATAACATATACACCTTTACTGATAGTAGTATTGAGTAATTTGTATTGTTCATGACTACTCCTTATTTATTTATAACATAGGCTGTCGCAATCAATGGGTCAAAAGCCCCCGGTTCGAGCAATTGGTACACTTTTGCAACGGGGGAATAATTTTTGGTCATTATTATACTGCCTCATTTTTTAAATTAATTATTATGCAGCTTTGCATGACTAGGTAGCATTATTCAATAGATTTCTACCCCTTTATTTAGTTTATTAAATTATTGCTATTATGCATTAAAAAATGCTATAGTGAGGGTAATTAATAAAGTAATAAAAATTGAGGTTATCCATGAAGAAATTATTAATTATATGCGCTTTGGTATGCGGTTCTGCGTATACGCAAGTAGACGCTGATTTAGATCGTCAATTTCCTATTAATAAACAAACGCCGATTCCCAGCGTTGACGATCCACGTTTTACTCCCACGCCACTCGTTACTGATATCAGCATGAAAAGTAAGTTTAATGCATTCCCATATAGCTACACTGACTCGCAAGCTAAAGTTGATTATACCCGCAATATGAATCGTTTTATTAACAAACAACAAGATATCATCATGTCGCCCAATCTAACGGCACAGCCGGTTCGTGAAACTGAAAAACCGTTAGAACCTCGGGATCGTTTGCAACTATATGACAATAACGAAAATCCCAACTTGACCGTAACTCATTAAAAAAGGAATAACATATGAAATTAATTACTTTTAATGCAGTAGCATTATTAACAATAATAATTGGTACACCAGCAGTAACGGCAAGTAGCCGTTTCAATTGGACTAAAAGTCTAGATTCGTTTTATGTACGCTCACAAGAGTTAGCTAAAAAACCCTTGTCAATAGGGGCACAAAGTTATGCTGATCGCTCTGAAACTCCGCTCTATAAACAAACTCAAACAGATAGTCACGCTGATGCACCTATTGCTCATGAATCGCTACATATTAACCAACAGAAAAATATAATTAAACAACCTAAATCTATGGATTATGTAAGATTACAAAAATCATTTGACCAATTAAATGAGACTGAAAATAATACATTTACAGATATGTAAAATAACCTAAAGGATTTTTATTATGAAGAAACTATTAACACTGATAGCTATTATTACACTCATTTCTGTAGTACCCACTCATGCAGCATTAGATCTTGTTCCTGAATTTTCTCTGGATGATAATTATTACCCAGGAAGCCCTGCAAGTAATGATTTAGTTGCCTTAGCTTTATTTGATGCTAATAATGCGTATGTAGCTAATGAATATGTAATTATTCCAAATTTATATATGACCGATACAGATAGACAATATATTATCGCGCGTTATATTCAACCATTAACGTCAGGCAATTCAGAAATAGCAATATTTAGAGATGGTCAACAGTATTTATATATTGTCGCCGATAACACTATCGGGAAAATACCTGATACCATGCAATTAACTGAATAAGTAACAATTAAAGGCCGATTGTTATATCGGCCTTATTAAATATAAATTATTATGCGCAAATTTGTGCGTTGCTCATGCAAAATGATCTGCTAAAGGGGGTATGGTATCCAGTAAATATTTTATTTCACGCTGGCTGCGTGTATTATTTACACAACCCGCTATATGCTCCTTTATGCGGAGTCCAAAAATCCTGTATCAACTTGTAATGAGGCTTAATCAACGCTTGTACGATCGGTTGGTCTACACCTGCGTATTTTTTTTAAGTAATTGCGTAAGCTGAGGCAAATAGCTTCAAATTTACTACGCATTATCTGCCAATCGTCTTTAGTAAATTTCTTACACTTTGTGCGACTTTCTTCAATATGAGTCTTAATATCTATTTCCATAGCGGTTGATTAAATCTGCTTCATGCTCTTCTTGCTGTTATGGTGTAAAACCATAAAACAATTCTTGTTCTTTCATAATTGATTTCCCTTCCATATGATTAATAGTTTTATTGATAGTCATCACTAGTTCATTCAACCGAGCAATTTTGTATGCAATAATTGTTTGTGCGCAGGCAACGTAGCACGCTTATCAAAATCAGTTTGTTGTAAAATGTCTGGAATCGATTTTTATTCAAAGCCTAATTCACGAAAAAACAATATTTGCTGCAACAGCAACAATTGAACATTGTCGTAATATCGGTACCCATTATCAGCTACATACGCTGGTTTTAATAAACCAATTTCATCATAAAATCGAAGTGTGGATAGGGTTACGCCGGATAACGTGGCCAGCTTGTTTATCGTGTAATGCATGGCAACCCTCTTTACATATTTTAAACTTTCAGAGATTACTAATTAATGACTATCATTATCTACTGTATGGTATGACGTAACGTGAAGATCAATGCAATGATAGTTCATCTTTTAAAAGTAAAAAGACCAGGAAATTATCCTGGTCTTTGTCACGCGTAAATTAACAAGATTAGAGTATTAATTTTGGTCGAGCAGCACTCACGTATACATTTGATTAGTTGCTTGATCAATAACATTCAAACTAAAGTTCTCATCAAAATCTTAATATGAAACCAATATCAGACCATTAACTAAACTATATGGTCTAACTATTTGCACATGTAATGATTTTTGAACAAAATCTGCATCTAGTTTTTCATTAGCTTTTTCTGAACCGAGTCCATCAACTATAGCTGGAACTAAAAGCGGCCAGAAAAACAACCCTGGTAATCCATACCTACCAGTACGCTTAATCGTACTGGTATGAACCTGCCGCAGAAACATCTCGCGGACAATAATATGCAACACTAAATAGTGCGGGTGAAATTTTATAATAACGATCAGTGTTATTCACAAATGTAATCTGAATGGCTAATACCCTTTTACAATCGTATTACGATCAAGGTATCTCTTACAATCAACAGCATCAAATACATCGTATGCAAATGAAATAGATTGTTCTTTGATTACTTGAAAGTTCATTAATGTTCTAAGTGGTTTAGCGCGGCAATGAGCACATCATGGCAATCCAAGAAGAACCACGCAACTTAATATCATTAAAATATAATTATTTGACTTCATAATAACCTCAATTAAATATGTTTATCCTTTAGAACTTATAGATAGGCTCGATGTTTCTAAAAATGCTTTAACATCTACCAAATGTTGTTCAAGTTCAGGAGCACTTAATGCCTCCTTACCTTTTTGCATTAATAATTGCACAGATGCTTTTACCATTTGGGCGGTAGAAACAGCTTGTTTTAAAACATAACTTGAATTTTGTAATACCTTACTAATTTGTTCAGCATGTAAGTTACCAACATATATAAATACAATTGGTTGATCTTTTTGATCATAGAGATTTTTAAGCACTGCTGCATCAAATAATGCATTGCTTTTTTTTTCAAGCATATGTAAAACACTCGAAGTATTCATTAGTGCAGCTTGATCACCCTCATCAATGAAAATATTACTTATTAAAAAATTGATAACATTACTTATATCTTCAATTTCAGTTTCTGCTTGTTTTGGCAGATTACTATAAATGTCACTTGCTAACGTATAAACTGTAGCAATAGTTAATTCATGATGTGCAATTAAACCTCTAGTCAAATCGGTAGACTCTGCTGCACGAAGATCAATCACATGTTGTTCTAATTGTTTTAATATGACGAAGTTTTCTTGCATTACGCCAAAAAACAATCTAAAAATGGTCTTTTTAATTTGTTCTGAGCTCGTCCAAAAATTTTTTATTTCCTGATAATTTTTACAATCTAAGTTCGTCCGCATTACAATAGCCACCAAAGAACCATATGATGTTCTAAACTCGGGAGTATGTACCTTTATATCGTGATCTTTACTTGAATTGAAAAAGTTCTTAAGTAATAACGATTGCGACTCATCAGCTGTTTTAGATGTATCGGTATTATCAGCCTCAACAATGCAATATGCATTATTTTTTTTTGCACAATCCAGCAAAAGAGTTCCATGCTCATTGTCTTTAGGTAAAATCAGATGCAGATCACCAATAAGCATAACTTTTTGATTGCCAATAAGAGTAAATAACTCTTGCATGGTAACAATAGAAGTCTTACAACTACCTACAGACAACAGTCCACCAATGACCAATAATTTTATTAAATTCATAAATAACCCCTAACAATATGAAATAGCCCTACTATTCAATATATAGGTCTAAAATCAATCGGTCAAAGGGATTTGAACCTAAGAATTCTATTCCTGTTTTTAATTTACTAATTGACAATTTAATAAATCCTGTAGCTATTAATAAAGTTATAAATTATAGGAGAAAAACATGAATAAATGGTTAAAAATAACAGTAGGTCTACTCTTTTTAGGCCAGCAGGCTAATGCAATCCAGGCAGTTCTTGATAATTGGCCCATTATAGCTAAAACTATGGTCGCACTGAGTACAATTGCACTTTCTTACAAATTGCTAAAAACACCCCAAACTGTTGACTATAGTTTGCCTAATTTAAATGTACTTACTTTTAATTCACCTGATGTACACCCTACCAACTCTAATAATATCCACGCTATCTGCACGGCAATTCAACGATGCCGCGTTCACGAAAATCATAATGTAAGAGTTGCAGAAAACGGTGTTGAACTTTAAGAAAACATACCCTGGAATTGTAAAAAGGTACACTATTTGTTTATGTATCAGGATATTCCGGCTTATCGGGCAATGCTGGCTATAAATACGCTGGAACTGGAGTATACGCTACTAATAAATTATTTCAAGTACAGTTAATTAAAGACGCTCCGTGCATTTCATTTGGTGGCAATGTAAATGAGCGTACCGCATTTAATTTTGGTCAAACGCTCGATCAAAATTGTTTAAAAACAGTTCTTCAAGGAACTATTGATTGCAATCCAGAGGCTCAGATAACATTAATAGGCTCATGTAAGGGTTCTACCACTATATTAAACTTTCTGGCTGATCCAGCTCATTTTAAAATCGCATCTAAGGTTCAAGCAGCATTATTAGAATCACCCTCTACATCGCTTGAAACATTAACTGATAATATTGCCCGTAATCACGTTCCTACCCGATTACAATGGGTACTCCGTCCCGTGTTAAAGCAATATTTCCTAATTATCAATGGGATAGACCTACTATATTACAGACAGCTGAGAATATTCCTGCGCACATAGCAGTGCATATTCGTTGTTTACAGCACGATAAAGTTGCTGCCTGTAAAGATGTTCGCCAAATCATTTGCCAACTACAATCAAAGAATAAAAATGTTACTGTTTTTGAACTTAATGATAGAACGGTAAAACATGGCCAGTTATTGCAAAATCAACAATTCCAAAAGTCAGTAAATAGATTCTATACAGAAAATGGCATAATATCTTAATTCATATTCTAAAATAAAAAGGCCACCTATATATGACGGCCTTTTACTAACTAATATATTATTTTTTTAATATTTTTTTCATATTGAACAACCTTCATCATTTCTAAATGAGCTGGTTGATTTGCTGATACCTTAAAACCTTCTGTTTCATACAATCTTCTCGCAATATTATCGTTAACATTTAAGTCGACCATAATACTTTCAATTCTTAACCAGTAAGTTTTTACATGTTCAATTGCATTGTTAATTAATGCTCGTGTGTATCCTCTGCGTCTGAATTCACTAGAAAAAGCTATTGCTTTGATGAGTGCCAAAGTTTTACATTCAGCTGCAGTTTCTTTTATATGAGGATGCATAGCTTTTACCGTAGCTAAGACCTCTGGAGTTAATTGAATTCCGGCAGCTTGAGTTTTTTCTCCCATTGATTCTAGGCTTTGCTCTTCAAATTTATAAAAGCAAATAAATCCAGCAACTTTTCCTAAATCAATCATAACTTTTTTAACCTTGCGCGGATTGTCCAACATTTCTTCCACGACTGATTTCTTAAAATTTTCAAATTGCTCTTTTTTCATAGCACCATTAGCAACTACAAACTCACTTCCTGCAAAAAAAGAAAGCGAATCTTCAAAGCTCATTTTCATTGCAGCATCTCTGCGGGATGCCACATAATCAACAACGACTGACTCTGAATTTAAACCTGATGTAGTTGTAACAGCAGCTGATTTATCTGAACAAAGCAAAAGTAGTAAATAAAATAGTTAATAATAAAATTTTCATAAATCCCCTAAACTATATAAAAAATCCCTGCCATTTAGGATATCATTTTACAGTGCATAATCAAGCCCCTGAAGCCTTCTGATGACGCAAATCAAACAAAAACCCACCTATAAACAGTGGGTTTAAATTTCTGTGCCAGATGAAATGACTGTTTCTTAGATAAGAATCTTAAATTCAATAAACCATTCTTGAGCTTTAAAATCTATGCCCCACTTATCGCCGTCTACATTAACTGCGGCTCCGTTTGCAAATGCACTTTGTGTAAGAAATGTAGGTATTAATAAAATAATTTAATGGTCATTGAGGATAGCGTAATTAAAAACTTGTAGGAATTGGTTAATTGCGGCAAAAAATACTAAAAAGGTAAAAACCGATAATTGTAAAGCGAGATACGATGGGAATAATATTATCCCAGAGAAAGTAACAAATGCTTCTGCTCGGGAGACGATGCTTGGAATGTAGAACATGCTTTTTTCGCCAGTATTTTTAAAAAGGGACCCTGCGATTGCAAAGGTTGCAAAGTGAAAGAGAACAGCAACCAGAAATAAAATATATACAAAATTATGTTGTGGATAAGCAATAGAAAATCCAATAATAATCATTCCTTCGACTAATCTATCTGAGATTAAATCAATAAAGGCGCCCGCTTTGGTTGAACTATTTGAAAGGCGTGCAATAGTTCCATCCATTATGTCAGCAGTACCTGAAAGTAATAAAAAAATAAGAGCAGGTATGAATAGATTGAATGCAATCAGAAGGGCTGATGCCATACCACTTACAAAAGAACAATAGGTTATTGCATTTGGCGTGAACCCATGATGAATGCATAGTTTTGCAATTGAATTAAAAACCGGTTGAATTTTTGGACGTAGATATGTTTCCATCATTTTTAGCACCTTTAGTTTAACGTAGTTACTTTTAATTCATTATATATATATATAACCATACTATGCACTGAGTTAAAGCTGCATTTTTTAAAACAATGTGTTTTTAAGAAAAAGATTCCAAGAATCAGAAGAACAATTCTATTAAAACAATGAAATAATATTTTTAATATAGATTTTACGCATGAAAAAAACCAGGAAATTATCCTGGCCTTTTTCATGCGTAAATTAATAAGATTATAGTATTAATTTTGGTCGAGCAGCACTCAACGTATACATTTGATTGGCTGCTTGATCAATAACATTCAAGCTAAAGTTTTCATCAAAATCTCCATATGAAAAAATTATCAGACCATTAACTGAACTATATGGTCTAACTATTTGCACATGTAATGATTTTTGAACAAAATCTGCATCAAGTTTTTCATTAGCTTTTTCTGAACCAAGTCAATTAACTATAGCTGGAAATAAAAGCGGCCAGAAAAACAACCCTGGTAATCCATACCCAACAACACGCTTAATCGTACTGGTATGAACTGCCGCAGAAACATCTCGCGGCTAATAACATGCAACGCTAAAGCTTGCGGGTGAAATTCTAATATAACGATTTGTGTTATTCACAAATGTAATCTGAATGGCTGATACCCTTTTACAATCGTATTACAATCAAGGTATCTCTTAAAATCAAAAGTATCAAATACATCATATGCAAATGAAATAGATTGTTCTTAAGTTGTTTGAAAGTTTATTAACGTTCTAAGGGGCATAGCACGGTAATGAGTACATCCTGGCAATCCAAGAAGCACCACGCAAATTACTAGTATTAAAATATAATTATTTGACTTCATAAAAACCCCATCTAGATAGCTATATCTCATTACTAGACTGAATAAATACAGTCCTGTAATTACTATTCATGATAACTTTAATAAAAATAGCTATCAAAACTCCCTCTGGGAAATAAATTCAATCTGAATAATATCAATAACTCTTACAATGAAACATAGCATTTACAGTTAAATATTTATTTTAATTATGCATTACTTTATTCTAGCTCGCGATTTCTGATTCTTCTTGTTTTTTACAATATTTTTTTTTGCTATCTACAAATTCTTGTAAACAACTTACTATTTTTGAAACATTTTCTTCGGGTCGAAACTTAGCCGGTTTTACTGAATCCCAATGATAAACGGTATATTGAGGAACAAGACGATCATTAAATCTATCAGCTTTAGCTAAATCTCTTGTCAAGCTAATTTCTTTATCATCATCTAAAAACTATTCTTTTAATAGTTTAATTATTTTGAAAAATAAGAAAAATTTTGTGCAAAATATATACTTTGTAAATATAGAACATTCGGCTTTTTTTCATATCCCTGAAAAAAATGTAGAAATGATTTTAATCCATTGCAATGGTGACAAATTTCTAAAATTATAAATTCTTCATCACTTTGTTGCAAATCTCTCTCAGATAGCCCAATACTATTCAAATATGAGTGATAAGTTTTATCGTCAAATCCATTTATTGTATTGGGGTCTATATGGTAAAAACCATTGCTTCCATTAGGCTCTATTTTGTAAAAGCTTCCACTAAAAGCAACATTCTTGTATTTTCTATTGTTTCTATTTTGTGCATTATCTAATAATTTTATCATTTCTAGTAAATATACTGGTGATTGACCCAACGCAATTAATACTTGATTCTTATTATTATATTGTGCGTCGATAGTACTAGAAACTAACTGTGCCAAATTATAAAGAATGGATATATTTTCTTTAATCATTAGAGGGTGCTGGTGATTAGGCTCTGCACTTCTCACGATTACGGTAGGTTCAACTATTTCTAAATCCCCGGCAAACATGCCTGAAGCAAGAGAGGCTCTTGAGAACTAGTAACACAAAAATCAGCTTTGAATAATGCTTTAACACTTTGGAGTTTAAGGGCAACTCTAGCAACCGCATGGAATGCATTTTGACCTAAACTATTTCTAACCCAGGGATTCGCACCAGCGTTTAATAAATATCTAACATAATGTTTTTTTGTCGCTCATTAGCTTGAATTAATAATGTTTTACCATCATCTCTTAAGCAATTTACTTCAAGAGTACTATTTGCTGGTGTAACTTCGAATTGTCTTGGACTCATTGAGATATCTGGTCTTGCTGCTGCTGAGCTAGTCGTTGTAGACAATATACTTGATGTTGAACTTGTAGCCAACTCGCTACCAATTATAATAGAATAATTAACTAACAATAAACTTAAAAAAGCTAATTTTATAATGCTTTTCATATTACCCGATTTGTACGATTTATTCGATAAAATTAGTATATTTAATATTTATACACCTATTAAATAAATTGTCAAATTGAGTTTATTCAAAGATTGTGATGACTTATGATGCTCAGGGCGCAAAATGGATAAAGCATATATCGAACAGGCACGGTTGATTTTGAACTTCAAACGGCGTAAGAATTTTTGAAGATAAGTAAGGCAAACTTTAAAGCTAGCCTTACTTATTATTAATCACTAAAAATTGATTGATGATTGATAGTAACTTTTTACTTCAATCTTTTGATTTGCATCTGGCGCAGAAACCGCCACTAATAACAATTGATTATTATTATTAACAACTTGCACAGTTCGTTTAGCAGGAAATACACCTTCCGGCCGGGCTATCTCACACGCTGGCTCTTCATTATTAGTTGTATCTTTACAATTGCTATCACAATATTCAGAATTATAATCACAATATTGTTCAGCTTGAGTATTAATTACTTTTTTTTCAACTACAGATGAAATTTTTCTGTACATGAAAGCACTCACTCCAAACACACCTAGCGCGACAGCTGCACCTACAATATATGAATGTTCAGATAGTGTATTTTGTATTACGGTGCAACCTGCAGTAATAGTATCATTAAATTTTGCTTGCACTGGTGCAACAATGCATAAAGTAACGGCTACAAACAATAATATATTTTTAATAAACATAATTTTCCTCATAAATTCACCGGCTACTTTTGATGGTAGCCGGCTAATATAAGTCATGTAATGAATTATTGATTATCAACAAAATGAGCTTTTGCATATTGTGTTATAGATGCACTTGCATGTAATAATTTACACGCAATGTATGTACACCCTCTTTTAGTCAACGTTTGAGCCGACTTAAAGACAATATGAACATTTTTAGAATTACATATCAGGCGTGAAAAATCACAAAAGCTTAATGCAGCATTACCTTTTTGAATTAGTAATAGCACTGCTTTAATATCATGAGAATCTACTGCATGCTTTAACACCGCTTCATCAACGGAAACCTGTTGTGCTAACAAAAATGTAAGCGCTTTATATTTATGGTCTTCTACTGCAGCCATGAGTGGCGATCTACCATTCACAGTTGCATACAGATCTACATTTGCTTGGATTGCAAAGCGCAAATCAGCTTCAGAGTCGCAAGATATACCATGAAATAATTTCGCTTGAGCTTCTTGAGGTGAACAACTAACGTATCGTATTTTTAGTTGGCCATTGACTGGTGTTATCACTGAAGTAGTTATTATATTGGTGTCAGAGTTGTCTGGTTCGATAGCTTGAACCGATGTAGCAATTGTTACCACCAATAACAATATTGGATATATTCTCATTTTATAACCTCACATTATAAAAGAAGTTGATTTAGTTAATTCGAGCGCCTAAACCTAGTAAGGTTTGCAATGCAGCAAAACATTGAAGCTCAACAGCTCTTGCAGCAGGTGATTTACCATTTAATGGCTTATTTACATTTGCACCTTTAGTTACTGCTTCAATAACTAGCGCTGGATTATTGCATTCAATTGCTTTAAATAAATCTGATTGTAAAGCATCAAATTTCACTATACCTAGAACGGCATATGCCTTTGAATACCCAGGTACATTCATACCTACATAAAAGTCTCTATTAGCTGTTGCAGCTTCAACTCTCATTGGTTGAGCATGATCGCAAACTATATCTAATGAGATTAATGATTTACCTGCGTCTGCTGCAAACGCTTGTATTGTAACAAGTGCGAATGCACTCACCAAAAGAATACGGTTGAACATTGAATGTTCCCTTCCATTTAAGAATAATAATAACCACTATCAATCAACCTAATCTATTTAAATTCATTGTCAAAGGCCACACAGAGATTATTTTCAGAAATGATTATTAATTAAAAATCCATTTTATAAATGCCAAAATGAATTATAACAGGATCATGCACGGCATACCTCAAATATAATCTAAATAACTATCCTACGCAAAAACACCCTTTCAGGCCTTTTTTCAAGATCACTAATTACTGATATAATTATTAATGACAATCTGAAAACAATATTAAAAGATAGGTATTATTATGAAAATGAAATTTTTAGCTCTTATTGCTTCTGCTATTTGTCTTGGTATTGGAATCAATTCCTATCCTTCTGATTAAGAAGACGATAACGTAATAAATTATGTCACAGCTGCTTCTGAAAACCCGCTTAACCATTTAATAGGCTAAGCTGCAACTGAAAAAACAGTAAGCATGAGCACGTTTGATCCAAATAATATATTTGAAGAACAAGAAATCGTTGTAGTAAAACATACACCTTTAAGACTCTCTAATCCTGCAAACTAAATGCCTTATACCATTGGCAGAACTACTCACTTTTCGACAGCTGGCTCTTTAGTTGTGTATTCAATTGATATAAAATGCCTGCCATTGAGAATGATTACTGGCCTAATATACAATAAACGTGACATTGGAAAAATATCTTTAGCACATGTGCAAGAACTAATATTTAATTCTTTGCCTTACGCCTCTTCGCCTACAACAACTACAACAGAAACTACTACATCTAGAATAACTTAATCGTTAAAACTTAAATAAAAATTAATTACAAAAAAAGACCGATTATATAATCGGTCTTTTTTATTACTAGTAAATTAAATTAATAGCGTTTCTTGTTCGCTACTCTCTACATGCGAGCTCGTGTACGCTGGCGATTTGAGCGTTACATCGTTTGTATATAAATCATGCATAGATGCAATTCTTTTAATAAGTGCCGGATGTGATGAGAAAGTTTCGTAAATTTTTACACTAAAATCTACTGTTTCTGTTAGACTACCTACCACTTCTTTTACATTAATTTTTTTGTATAATTGCTTGCCTGCTGCCAATATTAATGTACCATGAACCGCGCCATCTGGGCATAAACTATACCCAATATTGTCACAAGTAAATTCACATGCACGTGAATGGGCTTTACCAAGAAATGGTATCAGTTTTGCCGGCAATGTCAGAAAATGTTTTGCCGTACTGGTGTGTCTTCTTTTAATATGACCAAGCTCGTGTCCCAAAATAAACGATACAGTATCAATACCATCTTCGTATGCTGCTTCTAAAACAGTTGAATACAATACCACATAATCATGTTTTGCAAAACGCATAGCAAATGCATTAATAACGCCATTGCCTTGTAATAAGTAACACGCAGGTACTTTTTTTAGATCAAGCTTTGCAGCATGAGATTTAAAAATTTCATACGCTTCAGCAAACTGTGTGTCACTCAGACGGATGGAATTTGCCTTAATAAGTCCCACCAAGAAAAGTTTGGTTATATATGGCAGACCGATAAGAATAAATGCATAAAGCGCAACTATAGGCAGAACTTGGATGTTAGATAACACATAACGAATCATCATAATAGCAGGAAAAGCTAATGACACATAAGTTAATGTGCTTATTATTACCATAAGTCTAAAATAAAACTGTTCTTTTGGATGAATTTTAAATTTTATAATTGACTTTATCTTATTGAAAAAAATAATAAATACTACAAAGTATCATTGTAGCCCAATTGATGGTGCTTGGCAATGGGTTATTACATTAAATTGCCCTTGGTAGGACTAAAGCAACCAGGATTGATACTGATAACTAATGACAGTCGATTGAGGCGCAATAAATAAATGGGGTTTTTTACCAAAACTTTGATTTGGCAACAGGCCTTATAAACTTGTATAATCAGCAAAAAATCTGGGGCTCTGGGTACAAATGTCCGTATTATTTTGAAAACAAGGTTTTATAGCGCCCTAAGCCTTCTTTATCTAAATCTTCAACCCCTACAAAACGTAACGCTGCAGAATTCATGCAATAACGTAACCCGGTGGGCGCCGGACCATCGTTAAACACATGGCCAAGATGCGAATGGGCAAGCTTACTCTGCACTTCCGTACGTGACGTAAACAGGGTATTATCTTCTTTTTCTACTATATTGTCGGGTTCTAATGGTTTAGTAAAACTTGGCCATCCGGTCCCCGATTCAAATTTATCTAACGAACTAAACAAAGGCTCGCCCGAAACAATATCAACATAAATACCGGGTTTTTCGTTATTCCAATATTCATTTTTAAAAGCCGGCTCAGTTCCATTACTTTGTGTCACGTAATATTGCATTGGCGTAAGTTTTGCTTTTAATTCTCCATCAGAAGGTTTTTTTGGCATGATATCTGCACTATTTGCCCATGCTTTAGTAAGAAAAGCATCACGACCCGAATTGTACCTATAGTAACGATACCTTAGGGGATTTTTTGTGTGATAATCTTGATGATATTCTTCAGCCGAATAAAAATGGGATGCCGGTAAAATTTCTGTAACGATTGGTTTGTCAAATCTTTTAGATTGTTCTAGTGAATCTTTTGATTCTTGGGCCATTCTCTTTTGTTCATCATTATGATAAAAAATTACTGACCGATATTGAGGGCCTCGATCTACAAATTGACCTCCAGCATCGGTAGGATCAATTTGACGCCAGAAAATATCGAGCAATTTATGGTAACTTGTTATTGTTGGATCAAAAGCAACCTGAACAACTTCAATATGCCCCTTTTGCGCATAATCTTGATAGGTTGGATTATCTCCGGTTCCTCCTTCGTAACCAACAACAACTTTAACGACACCGCTTATCTTTTGGAATGATGGCTCTACGCACCAAAAACATCCACCGGCAAATGTAGCTGTTTGTACCGATGAAGCAACGAGCTTAGATTTTTCCATATTACCTCTTAAAAAAAAATTAATCGCAATTACTACAAGAGCTATGCTTACTAGTAAGACTACCCATTTGTTCATAGAGATCCTTTGAGCGATACACAAGATTAAAAAAATCTTGCACACGATTTTTACACCCCTTAACGTAACAATTTATTTTGTAAAAATGCAAAATTTATAATGACTTCTAAATATAAATAGCTATGCAGGATGTATATAAAAATGATAATTAAAACAAGAGCTGATGACACATTATATAAAAAATAACGTAACTAGGTTTTTTTATGAACAACAACTATACCAAAAAGATTATGCTGGGAATAACGATTATCGCACTTATTATTGGATTGCGTTATAGCGGGATCGATCAATACATTAATTTTGAAACTATTAAAGCGCATCGCAACAACCTGTTGGATTTTACACACAATCATGCGCTACTGGCCGTCGCATTTTTCATTATAGCCTATATAGTTACAACTTCACTATCGCTTCCTATAGCAGCACCCTTGAGCGTACTGGGCGGCTTTTTATTTAGTATCTTTCCTGCAGCCTTGTATATCAATATCGGAGCAACTATAGGAGCAGCCATAACATTCTTACTCTTTAGATATTTGTTGGGAACAACTGTGCAAAAAAAATATAGTGAACAACTGGCAGCATTTAATACAAACATCGAGCAGTATGGCACTCTTTATTTACTTACAGTTCGCTTGACTCCCTTGGTCCCCTTTTTTTTAGTAAACATACTGGCATCTTTAACTACATTATCAGTCAGAACTTTTATATGGACAACATCATTGGGCATAATTCCCGGGTCACTCGTATACGCGTATGCAGGAAAAAAATTGGGAGAGATCAATGCGTTAAACGAAATTTTTTCCTTTAAAATAATTGGACTGTTTTTACTGCTCATTACATTGAGCCTCATCGCGCTGGTAATCAAAAAGTATAAATTATTTAATCAAGTGAATTTATTAAAAAAAAGGGAGCATTTATGAAGCGTAGCACGTACGACCTTATTGTTATTGGTGGAGGAGCAGCAGGATTGGTTTCTGCTAAAATGGCAGCTGGTTTGAGCAAAACCGTAGCAATTGTAGAAACAGATCGATTAGGGGGGAGTTGCACATGGTCCGGTTGCGTCCCTAGCAAAACGCTCATTCACCTTGCTGCATTGGCAACAAAAAAAAATTTCGATTCATCTGCCATCATGGAACATGTGCGATCAACACGTGCCCGTATTGCCAAAGAAACTACTGCTGAATCTCTAAGTGCATTAGGCATTGATACTTTTTTTGGCAATGTGTCTTTTATAGATACTTATACGCTGAACGTGAACGATACCACCATTACTTTTAAAAAATGCATACTTGCTACCGGATCGCGATCTTTTGTACCTACCATCGATGGACTTGCTGATAGCAATTATGTAACAAACGAAACTATTTTTGAGCTTAATCATCTGCCAAGCGATATGGTAATTCTTGGAGGCGGCCCGATTGGTGTTGAAATGGCATGCGCCCTGAATACCCTGGGTGTCAAAATTACAATAGTTGAATCCAATGTACAAATACTATCTCATGAAGATGCAGAAATGAGTGCGCTACTTGCCCAACACATGATTACTCAAGGCATTACTATTAAAACATCGACACAACTTACACGTATTACTATTGATCACAATGGGATGAAACTGCAATGTACGCAACCTGATGGAACCATAGAGAATTTAACTGCTTCAATTTTGTTAGTAGCCGCTGGTAGAAAACCCAATATCGAAAACTTAGGACTTGAAGCAATTGGCCTAAAAACTACCTCAAAAGGCATACAAGTGAACAGTAAGCTTCAAACATCAGTTTCTAACATTTATGCATGCGGTGATGTTGTAGGACCGTACCAATTTAGCCATATGGCCTTTTATCAAGCAGTAATAGCAACGCGTAATGCTTGTATTCCTGTTTTTAAGAAACATGTAAATTATAGCAAAAAAATCTGGGTTACTTTTGCTAATCCTGAATTGGCACAATTAGGTCTAACTGAGCAAGAAGCACGCACAATTCATGGCAACAGTATTGAAATATTTCGCGTGCCTTATGGCAGCATAGATCGCAGTGTCATAGACGATGCAACATTTGGTTTGTGTAAAATCATATGTAACGCAAAGGGATATATTATTGGTGCCTCGATTTTGGGTGCACGTGCCGGAGAGCTCATTCACGAATTACAATTAGGTGCTCATTACAATATTCGCCTTAGAGATTTTTATCATGTTATACATGCTTACCCTACCTATTCTGAACTTTTATGGCGTGGTTCTCGTATGGCATATCTAAAGCATCTAAAGCAAAACTTTTTTATTAAAATTATTTCTTGGTTTAAGAGTAAGAGATAAAAGCTCTTTACCAAAAATTAATAACTTTGTTGCTTTAGAACGTCCAATTAAATAACATTAAATGTTATTTAATTAACTTTTGCGTAACAAGCTCTTTTAAACTAATACCTTTTTAGGAGCCCTCTAGGGAAAGACTTGAATGCAACCATGGATTGATTCTAACTCTCAGATTAATTGAGAAAGTTTTTTCAGGACTTTCACCACGTTCTTCACAAAATTCAAGATAATCATTAATTGAATTTAAATAATTTTTTTATAATTCTTTAAATGATTCACCTTGGAATGTGACGACATCTTTTAGACCGATAACTTCACCATGAAAAATTTTTGCATCTTCATCGTAAGTTACTTGGCAAATATAGCTTTGTATTTCATATTGATATGCCTACATTTTTTAAAAATTGACGTACTGACATAACAGCACCTTGGTTTTTATCTTATCAGAAGAAATAATTAAATTAACAAATACGGCTTATTTTAAGAACATCAAAAAACCCACCTATTGCAGGTGGGTTTTAAATTTCTGTGCCATTAAAAATGGCGGGGCTAACGAGACTCGAACTCGCGACCTTCCGCGTGACAGGCGGACGCTCTAACCAACTGAGCTACAGCCCCTTCAATAGAAGTTTTCAAAAGGATGGCTCCGCGGGCAGGACTCGAACCTGCGACCCAACGATTAACAGTCGTTTGCTCTACCAGCTGAGCTACCGCGGAATAAAACTACCCTAAGGCTGGCTCCATTTTACTATAAAATAGTTTTTTTGCTATTTCATAAAAAATGGTGGGCGGTGTAGGATTCGAACCTACGACCCTCAGTTTGTAAGACTGATGCTCTACCAACTGAGCTAACCGCCCCCTAAATCGCTTTTTTCAAATTTTCAATGACCAAATTGTAAAGAAAAATTACATGAAAGTCAAAGCAGAAAGTAAATTTATTTTTTAAACTAAATTTACTCGTAATATTGTACCATAAGATATGAAATTGTTAAGCATTATCTGGATCTTTTTTAAAATTGGTCCCGTGAGCAAATGCCCATTGTATAGCTCTTTAGTATATAGCTTTGATTGCCTTTAAACTAATAATGCTTGAAAAGAGCCTCTGAATTTGCGTATCTTAGGTTTAATGCCTCATTTTAACTAGGGATAGGGTCTTAGGTTATGAAGAGCTATATAACATCCGTTCTTGTAGGATTAATCTTAACTGGATCTGCGCATGGGGTTATTGCACCCTGGTATACACTCGGCATCCCCATAGAACTCAATAGGGAACATGTCGACCCATCTTATCAGGCAGTATTTGAATCGAAATTAATTGGTGGACCAACTATCAGTTTTGTGATCAGTGGCATTAGATATTCGCAAGAACAAAAAGCAAATAGACCAACTGGTAAAATTGTACTCGGCACCCAGGTACTGGAACCCTATGTTGAGCTGTATGTACTCAACCCTAACAGGCCTATAGACAATGACACTATTGTTGCCTTCATTCACGACAGTAAATTAATAAAAGATTTATTTGGTATTAAGCCACTTAAAACTATACACCCAATTCAAATCAAAGGCTTTCGTGCGACTGTTAAACCGCAAATGCCAATTATGTTTGGTTTGAAAAAAATTGGCACAGCCCAGACATGGGTAAAAGAGTGGAATGATGACCATAGAGCGTATTACTCAAACAATTAACGTAATTTCAGAAAAATTATTTATCCCGATAACAATACGATGCTATTTTATAAACAAATAGTTTACATTTTAACGTAAAAAAGAATTATGAAATATACATAATTATCTTTTTTAATGTTTAGCAGTTTGATATATGCAAGTAAAACTTCTTCAATTTCACTTCGTCAGCAATTACAACAAAAATGCACCTGACTATGTTCATCAGCATAGCCTCATGAACTATTAGGTATTCCTGATCGATCAAATAAAAAAACTGCTAAAAAGATGCGCAATCAACTTTTTGTGAAGTTTGATGCTCGGAAATTTGATTCTGACAGTGATAATTATAAAGCTTTATTAGTAGAATTTGCGCTTATAATAGCATATTACCTGTATTCACTTACTGCGCCTTAAGCTTTGTCTATAACATAGCAATAAGACATATCTGCTAGAGATATTGATGGTTTAATTTCAATATCATAGGACAAACCATTCGGTTGTGCGTGTTCAACTGTTCCTAATGAAAAACCATGCGGGAATACCAGCCCTTCTCCACTAGAAAGCACATTATCACCTACTTGCACAGTAACTAAATGACTGACGTGCGTTAATTGTGCATTTTTGCTATTTGCACCTTCAAATATTCCCGTTGATTTTGTCTTAGAACAAAATGCGGCAACCTTACACCGCTGATCGGTAACCAGAACTACTTTGCTATAACAGGGAAATACTTGCGTGACACGCCCTACTAATTTATTCTTAAACACCGCCACCATATCAATGCTCACACCCTTGCGCGAACCGGCATTGATCATAATAGAATGCTCTTGAGGTGTACTTGTTTTTTGAATGATTTGAGCCAACAAGGCATGATCGGTTTGATAGCGCTTTTTGTAGTCAACCAATTCTTTAATATCATGCATATAATTAATTTGTGAAAGTAATTGGGTTTGCTGCTCCTGCAAAGCCGTATTGTGACTGGTTAAGGCAACAACTTCGCGCTCTAACTGCTCGCGGCTTTTGCGTAGTTCAAAAAAATCTCTAATTGGTTGCATAACATGCGATTGAACAACCAGTGTTGGATATGAAATAAATGAGAATGCAAAATCGATAAAACCAGGTGAAAAATAGATAACTCGATGCACTAATAATGCTACAAGAGCAATAGTGCACAGTGACCATTTTATATACGTCATTACTCTACCCAATAATTATTCAAACGCCTGCAATGTCTGTTTAACGTCCTCAAGCGATTGAGTGGTTACCAATTTTTTTCTAAGCTGGGATGCTTCAGGTAACCCGCGAATATAAAACGGAATATGCTTTCTAAACGCATATAACCCGCGCGGCCCGTAATATTGCATCATAGAATCCAGATGTTTTAAGGCATACCAAATTACTGTTTTGGTATCAATGTTAAATTGATTTCCATTTGCATGCTCATGTAATTCTTTGAGCTTCCATGGGCGGGACCAGAGACCACGACCAATCAAGAATCCATCAACGCCAGTCATTTCATGAACCATTTTTGCTAATTTAAAGTTAACAATACCACCAGAAACAATAACGGGTATTGAAACAGCCTGCTTAACTTGTGCTGCTAATGCGTAATCGGGCTGACCTTCAAAATGTTGTGTTTGCAAGCGTGGGTGAATAGCAAGCGCATCAGCCCCACAATCTTGTACTAACTTGGCAACTTCTAATGCATTGCACTGCTTATAACCCGCTCTAATTTTAACGGTAAAGGGAATTGGTAAACAACGGCGAAACTCTTGTAAGATTTCAGTTAACCGTGGAATGTCTGCCATCAGTGATGAGCCGCCACCGGAGTTTACTACATTACGCGCAGGGCATCCAACATTTAAGTCGATAATGTCTACACCCGCTGCAAGAATTTTTTCGCATGCTGCTTGAATGTATTTTGTACCGTTGGCCGCGACTTGATAATTTAAAGGTCGTTCAAACTGGTTGAATTTTAAGGTGTTTAACGAACCCTTATCATTGGTGATGCAGGCAACGTGACGCATCTCAGTGTAGAGTAATTCTTTCTGAGAAAAATCGCGCACAAGTGCACGAAATGGTGAATCGGTAATCCCGTCAAGCGGGCCACCAATAAAGCGAGGAACATGTAGGTTGCCAATAGTTATAGTTTCATTCCAAAATGACATATTTCTCTACCGGTAAAGATTAATGATAATTTTAGTATAACAAGCTTATTAAATAGCGTAAGTACTAAAATTTATATGATAAGCGTACTGCAGAGTGACCTTTAGGATTAACCTTAAGTGATACTTTAAAGTCTTGGCTTAGGTTACGGTCAATTAATGAGCTAGCGGCATAGGCATAAATGGTGCCCAATGCTGCACCGGCCACAATCTGAGAAGTATAATGGCGATTGCAAGTGATAAATGACGCCCCTAAAAACCCAGCCAAAATACCCAATGGCACACCAAACTTGGGGCCAAATCTACTGCCGTATAAAACGGTTATATAAGTAATCTCTGCCATGTGTCCTGAAGGAAATCCACCACCCGCCCGTTTTTGACATGAGAAATTTTCATTCCAGGGGCGCAAGCAGCATTCAGCATTAAAATTTTTAATGATGTCTTTACCAAATACTACAAACGGCATACCGAGTAAGAATACGCGACTTGTTTCTCGTAAATCATCATCTTTGGATAAAAATGCCATACTGCCCAGGGCCACAATAGGTGCTGCAACTCCAAAGCGAGCCGCTCGTTCACACCAATGAGGCAATTGATTAGTGTTTTTGTGAGTTTTGGGGTCGTAAAAACAAGATTGAATTTTATCATCGAACATACGGGCTAAAATGAATACGGGAAATGAGCCCACAATAATTTTGTATGTCTTCCAGGTAAATAAGTACCGTTGTAATAAGAATGCATCTTTGGTCAGATCTTTAATAAATACACCCGGTTTTGGTAATTGTGAGGGACGTTCCCATATAGGCGGAATTTTTGGACAGGAGACGGTAGATTGTTTTTTGAACAATGGCTTTATAATCGCTTGCGCAACTGTTTGTGCACATATAAATGAAGGAGTTATGCACAGTATAATATGCAATAACTTTGCCCTTACCATGTTGTTGTCTCCTGGTTATACCTGTACATAACAAGATAAATCATCTGCTATGCGTTGCACAAGAAGAGAACCGTTTAGAGGCGAATTATAATTTCTATTTGAGGTTTTTTGATAAATTTTTTTACCAAAATGATAGCCGTTTCAATAATAAAAAAGGCCGGTCTTTAAACCGGCCTTATAATTAATATCCTTCAGGGTGCATTGTGTGCCACGGAGTTTGTTGTTCATACGCATGAGCAACTTGTAGCATATGTGCTTCAGATAAGTGCGGGCCAACTAATTGGAACCCTATTGGTAACTTCTCTTTAGTAAAGCCGCATGGCAATGAAATTGCAGGAATTCCCGCTAAGTTTGCGCAACAGGTAAAGTAATCTTGTAAATCCATTAACAATCTACTTACATCAAATGCACCAAACTTAAATGCAGGAATTGGATGAGTAGGCATTAATAAGAAATCTACATCTTTAAATGCATCAACAAATTCTTGGCGAATGATTCCTTGAGCCTTTTTTGCATTATTGTAATATGCATCAGCATGACCTGCTGATAACACATAGTTACCAACCAAGATACGCGTTTTAACTTCTTTACCAAACCCTTTACCACGGCTTGAACTGTACATGTTTGGTAAGGTATCAGCTTTTTGGTCGCGGTATCCATAACGCACACCGTCATAGCGAGCTAAGTTAGAAGCTGCTTCAGCGCGGCTTACAATAAAGTAGGTTGCTGCACTATAATCGATAGATGGTAATGAGATAGTTTTTATGTGAGCGCCCATGCCTTCAAATACTTTAATTGCATCGCGAACTGCTTGAGAAATTTCAGGATCAATACCTTCTGCGTCAACCGCATTTTGCAAGACACCAATCTTTAAACCTTTGGGCAATTTACCATCAAGCAACTTGGTGTAATCAGTTTTGCCGGTTGCAACCGTAGTAGAATCATTAGCGTCATTACCAGCGATTGCTGATAATACTAATGCCGTATCGCGCACTGTTCGGGTAGAGATACCAATTTGATCAAGTGATGAACCGTATGCTACCAACCCATAGCGAGAAATTAAACCATACGTTGGTTTAAGACCCACGATGCCGCAAAATGCTGCCGGTTGGCGAACTGATCCACCTGTTTCAGAACCCAGTGACCACGGAATTAACCCTGCAGCAACTGCTGCAATTGAGCCACCGCTTGATCCACCCGGAACTCGAGTAAGATCCCATGGATTTGCAGTCTTTTGAAAAGCTGAAGTTTCAGTTGAACTTCCCATTGCAAATTCGTCCATATTAGCGCGACCAATCATTAATGCTCCTTCATCTTTTAAGCGCGTAATCGCCGTTGCGTCATAGGGAGAAACAAATCCTTCAAGAATTTTTGAAGCACAGGTAAGTTTACGATTTTTTTGATTAATGTTGTCTTTGATAAGACCCGGGATACCCGCCAATTTACCAGTAGATTTTGAATCAGCCATTATTGATTTTTCATCAAAAACTTCAAGTGCTGATTTAAGCTTTGGATCAAACTGTTCAAACCGTTTAATAAAATATTGAACGAGTTCTAAGGGAGTAACTTGCTTGGCATCTAATGCTGCGCGAAGTTCTGTGATTGTTGCAAAAGCAAATGATTTCATATAAAAAAACTTTCAAATAGTAAGATATATAACAGGCTTAGTCGTTATCAATAACTGCCGGAACCACAAAAAAGTTAGATTCACGTTCAGGAGCCTGTGAAATAATGCTTTCAGGGTTGCTTGGAATGGTAGCGTCTTGACGGAACACGTTAACATTCTTAGTTTCAGGAGTTTGTGCTTGAGAAGCAAACTGCTGAACCCCTTCGGCATAGGTTAATACGTCTTGTAATTGTTGTACCAAACCATCTACTTCGTCTGCTGCTAATTCTAGTGCAGAAAGATGAGCAATTTTTAGTACTTCGTCTCGTGTTATTTTTGCCATTATAAAACCTTATTTTGACGGCACTTGCCATTCATCACTGCGAAAGCGATTGATATATACAATACTCATAAGGCCATTACCAATATAAAAAGACGCATAAATTAATATAAATTTAAGGGTCTGATTTTCAATGGACAAGTTAGAAATGAGGTATGAAATAGGAAAGAAATATCCAAAACATACCGCAATACGCACAAACATTACTGTTTTAACGTTACTTGCTCCTCGTAATGCCCCTGATAAGATCAATTGTAACAAATCAAAAAAGACAAGTACACTCAGGAACGGAAAAGCCCGAGCTGCCATGGGCGAAAATTCTTTGGTTTTGTCGACCAATTGCAATATTTGAGTTGGAAACATACAAAAAACTACTAAAATAGTAAAAACCATACCTGATGCTAAAAACAGAGTCTTTTTAATATTACTTTTAATTCCTTGCCAATTACCTATACCCACATCGTTACTTACCAAAAAAGTTATAACCTGCGCAAACGCTATTGCCGGCAAGAAAGAGAACCGCTCTAAATCTCTGACAGCACACCGAGAAGCTATGGCACAAACTCCCATAGGCGCAATCATTTTCGCCAACCATATGTATGCAAAAGCCAAAACGGTTTTGTCTAATACAACGGGCCAGGATAATTTTAAAAAAGTAATTGCTTGAGATTTATCACTAAATACCGAAAACAAACTAATACCATATGACCGGTACTTCTTATTAAATATTATACAACTTATGGCAACAGCCAACATACACCCATACTGAATAATTGATGCCATAGCAGAACCTAAGAGTCCCATTTCTGGTAAACCAAATTTGCCAAAGATTAAGCCATAATCAAATAGAATAAACATAAACGACCCAAACAGAAAAATCTTCATGGGCGTGCGAGTATTTTTGATGCCACGCATAAAGCCGGTGATAGCAAAAAATGTAAACATTAAAAATACACTTACTGCGCGTAATCGTAGAAATGGAATGCCAATTTCCATCATCTCTTGAGGAACATTTAACCAGTAGTAAATTGCGCGAGGAGCCAAAAATAAAACAGCTGATGCAATAAAACCTAAAAAGCACGTCACCCAAAAAGCATCTCGAACAGTACGCCCGACTTCTTGCAATTGTCCTTGACCATTATATTGACCTGCAAGAATAACGGTACCGATACCAAAACCTTCAGCAACTTTAATAAGCAAATGAATTATTTCATTATTGGTACCAAGAGTTGCATATGCAGGCGTTGATCTTAAATAACTAATAAAATTTGAATCTAGAAGAGGTGGTAATGAATATAATAAAAGACATGTTATAAACTCGGGAAAGAAATAACGCAAGATGGTTGAATAACTTTCACCATGTTCAATGTCTCTAATACCCTCAACATAACTTGCTAGTAAGCTCTTTTTCATGTGCCCTCCTTAATTTAGGCAACAATTTTTTTAACATGATGCGTAATCTGTGTCGACAAGAATCTTCACAGCAGGTATATCATGCTTTTGATTGAAAAAAAATATACCGACGTTTTTTATTATCTAAATTGTATTCTATATCTTGAGTAATTAATTTTTCTTCTTTTGCCAATGGTTGCCATTCTTGCGAAGCCCAATAAATTAATAGTGCAGATTTATAGAGGCAATCAGGTTTAAAAAGAACTATCAATTGTTCTGGTGCCAATGATGCACGGGCAATAAAAACATCTATAGTATACGTAGTTTTTCGTAAAAAGGTACGCCAATCCAGAGAATTTATTTCAATATTTGTGAGGTGTAATTGATCAACCACTTCTTGTAAAAAGATGCGGCGCTTCTCTAACACTTCAATTAACACCATAGAAAGATGCGGGTACATAATTTTGAGTGGAATTGCGGGAAACCCGGCACCTGTTCCCACATCGGCAATAGTAGTAATCTTAGAGAAGTCAGTATGTTTGGTTATCTGCAATGAATCATTAAAATGGTATTCAATGATTCCCGGAATAGTGAGAATTGCGGTTAAATTAATTTTTTGATTCCATTCAAGCAAAAGTTGCGCGTACGTTTTAAATGCTGCAAGTTGCACATGGGTTAATGAATAGTTCTTTTTAAAATCAGCCCATAAGTTACTATAATTTTGAATGTCTGTAGTCATAATAGTCCATCGTTTTGTCTAAACTATAGATTTGGTTTGCGCACATTTGCTAAGGTAAAAGTAATAGTATACGCCTAATATAAAGGAAAATAAAAGTATGAACTGCATTGGGCGCCTATTTTTACTACTAACGATGTATTGTGTTCCGGTTACTGCCGGGCCGCTCATTACATACTTTTTTAAACCGTATCCTCATATCCTTGAACAAAATAAAAAATCACCCGAAAAATCTGCTGCTAAATTAACACTTCGTTTAGGCACGGTGCCCAGCACCTTAGCAGAAAATGTATTATTATCATTGCAACGCTCGTTAGTAAACGGAATATTCTCAACCTATGCAGGTTACTTAGCTGTTTCTGACTCAGATGGTCAGACCACCTTCCCGCTTTCTCAAACTAAGAAAAAATTATTCATACTTGTTTCTCAATTAGCAACTCCTGTTGTAATGTCTGGTAATACCATTCACCATTGGGAGTTACCTATAAATGTTCCGAGTAAACTCTATAGTCTTGAAAAGAAAAAAGATCTTGAAACGACACTATGGTATTGGCAAGTTCAAGAGGAGCTTGCACCAAAAGACAATGTTATTCCCGTAGAAACAATAATTATATTCGCTCGTCCAAAAGACATTTTCATACCGCTAGGCGCAAGTCCTACCAATGAAACAACTCACTTTATTTTACCTGATATGTATGTTAGAAAAGGTATTGCAAAAGTTTCAAGCGCATTATATGTCTTAAACTTACGACATTATTTTGGACCGATTTCAGAACTATTTAGAAAAACACAATTACGATATTTGAAACATATTACGTTTTAATACAACTCGTGGAGGCATTAGTATCCGCATCGTACGATGATTTGCAAACGCTTCCCGGCACGATTAATTAACCATGCAGAGGATGTTATGAAACTTCAAATAGCTTTTGATTTAACGGATTTAGAAAAAGCACTCGCCATTGCAAAAGAAATTGCTGAATATGCAGATATTATCGAAATAGGCACGTTATTAATTTATAAAAATGGTACATTGGCTATTGAGAAATTTCGTGAAGCTTTTCCCAAAAAACATATTTTAGCCGACACCAAAATAATCGATCGCGGCAAAGAAGCAACTCAATTGTTTTCTCAAGCTGGCGCTGATTGGATTACCGTAATGGCCGGAACAGGTAAAGATGTTATCCATTCGGTGTGTACAACCGCACATGCTAATAATACAAAAGTTATGCTCGATCTTATTGATGCATCAACATTAGGGCAATCCGCTCTTGAGGCAAAAAATTTAGGCGTTGATGCGTTGTTATTTCACCAACCTTACGACGAAAAAGAATCACTCACATTCCTTGATAAGTGGGACATGATCAAAGGAAACACCAATTTACCTATCTTTGTATCAGCAAAATTTACACCCGAAACAATTGCCCAAATTATTGCTATCAATCCGGCAGGAATTGTACTGGGTAAAACTATTACCGATGCTGACAATCCGGCTGAACAAGCTAAATTATTTCATGAACATATTTTTAAAGGTGCATAAGTTCAAAAAAGCCCAATGAAATAGGGCTTATAGGCTTGTTATACTTATTCAAATTATGCTTTATAGGACTTTTTGAATCAAAAAAATCTTTACAAAGCCATTAAGAAAAACTAAATTATAACACTGACCATATAGTGGTTATTGTAGAAAATTAATAGTATAAATCTGTTTCATTACATAAAGGATTTACATGAAACGTTTAATTATATTGTCATGTGCATTGTTGTTCGCAGTAGGTGCTAAAGTAAATGCAGATATGGGTGCTGATTTTAATGCAACAAATGTAGGTTGTGAATATCTTAAAAAAGCTGGTGCTGCTCAAAGCGAAGCTTTATATAAATTTAATCAAACCGTAAAAGGTTTTTCTGTATTAAACAACCGTGACATAGTTGAAATGGTTGCTGCAGGATTAAAAGTTTATGCTTCATTAAGAACTGAACAAAAAACTAACTTCAAAGCTCATACTGCTCAAAAAGTAGTTAAAGCTGTAGCAGTTTCATACGTCAGCGAAAAAGTTGTTGAAGTTCTTGCAAATACTATTAAAAAATCTGGTTTTGATTTATCAAAATTTGTTAAATCCCCAACTTTTAGAGAAGGCATAATAAATTTACTAGCATACAATGTTCGTCGTACTACTAGCGAACTAGCTACATCTGCTCTTAATGGAACTAAACCAGCATTTACTTTTGGTTTTAGCTACGGTATATAATTCTTCACACAAGAATATATAAAAAAGGCACCGAGTCATATCGGTGCCTTTTTTGTTGCTTAGTTTTTTTATTTATTGCCTGCGTGCATATTGATCGTTAAATAACCGTTCAACTGCTTATATTTAAACAACTAATACAATTAACAATAACAAGCAGTTTAAATATTTGACAAATTAACACGGTTATATTAAGGATTTAGATAGTATTTATAAACAATATATATCCGTTTTGTGACAAAAAGGCTTACCATGAAACGTTTTATTTTCTTATTGGCATTGAGCTTAGTAGCTGTGGAGAACAAACCGTCTGGCATAGTTCTAGATTTAAACGTTGAAAACCCGCAAACAACCCATACAATATCCAAGCGCTGCAGGCGCGCGACCAAACGGTGTACATTTTGACATCCTAAACCTTTTTAATATTATATTTAGTGGTTTAGCGAGACATCAAGCTGACCATTTACTATGGGTGAGATCAATGGGAAGTTTGCCAAACCCCTTAACTCCAGGTGGCGAACCAATACCTTTACTCACAAATAAAGACGCAGTTGAAATTATCTATCAGGTCACAAAGGGTTTAATAAAAAATGATAACGGCAAATATATAGCAAAAAATATAGGCGTATCATATGCTACTGAAAAAATTGTACAGATATTG
>Ga0105047_10000587_pt1 | contig 62581 bp, 55 predicted proteins | sample MAT04_FD_78384 | JGI IMG/M metagenome (GOLD analysis project Ga0105047, IMG submission 78384) | Freshwater microbial communities from Lake Fryxell liftoff mats and glacier meltwater in Antarctica - MAT-04 (megahit assembly) | ecosystem: Environmental > Aquatic > Freshwater > Ice > Liftoff... | reverse complement strand
TGTCGAAGATGTTGGTGATCTCGTTGCGTTGCTTCTGCTGGTCGCCGAGCGCGCGTTGGAAATACTCGTAGGTCAGCCGCGGGCGGGCGGCGGTCAGGTCGGCCTGGCTGGCGGTGCGCATCGTGGCGAGGAAGTTCTGGTCGGCGAGCGCGGCGTCGCGCGGGTTCGTCTTCCGTTTGCCGCCCTCGATCCACCACTCGATTTGGTTCTTGATCGCCGGATTGGTGTGCAGGCCGGGCGTCAGATTGTTGTTCTTCGCCAGATCCATCAGGAACTTGCCGAGGTCTTCGGTGAGCCTCTCGATGCGCTCCATTTCCGCGGCTTGCGCGAAGAAGACGGCCCAATTCACCGGCTGCCAGGTCTTCACGCTATCAAGGCGGTAGCCGAAGCGGCGGACCCGCGGCTCGCGCATCGCCCGGCGCGTCGCGGGGTCGTATTCCTTGATCGTGAGGTAGGTGGCCACGCCGATGACCTGGCCGGTTTTGAGATGGATGATCGGGCTGCCGCTGTTGCCGGGAACAAAGGGCGCATCGACCTCGACGAGTTGCGGCCCGACGCCGACGATCCTGCCTTTGATGGTGTTGATCACGCCTGCGCCTTCGGCATTGCCGAGCACCACGACCTCGTCATCAATCGAGGCGTTTTCCTCGACGCGCTCCATCACTTCCAGCGGCTTGCCGCCCGGCGCGACGACGATGCGGAAGATATCGTGGCCTGCGGCGATGAAGGGCGCCCCGAGTGGCACCTGCGTGCCATTGAGTGTCTTGAAGGTCGCGCTGCGGGCGGCGGCGGCGACGTGGGCGTTGGTCACGAGGAAATTGGACGGGCCGAACTTGGCGATGAACCCGCTCCCACCGCCGTCCGAGTTCTGCACGAAGACGAGATTGTTGCGGTGCGCCTTGACGAGATCGGCGCTGGTCAGCGGGGTCGCGGGATCTTGCGCGCGGAGCGCGGTCAGCGTCAGGACGAGGCTGAGAGCGACAGCAGCCCGCTTCATCTACTTCGTTCCCGGCAGGACCAGATCGAGCAAGCTTTTGGCTGCGTCCTTGCCGCTCTTGAGCACTTCCCCCGCGGCATTCTGCACGCCTTCGATGACGGCGCCCTGGGCGGCGGCGGCGAGGCGGGGAGTGAGGTCGTCGCTGGGTTTGTTGACCGGGCCGGCGAGGCGCATCGGCGCCCACAGGTAGCCGCCGCGCGATTCGGTGAAGACCCTGGCTTGCGCGCCGGGAAGCCATTGCAAACTGCCGGGCGTGACGCCAACCCGGAAGGCGCCGTCGAGCAGGCCGTTCTCGACGGTGAAGTCGCCTTCCATGCGGATGAGGCCTTCGGATTCGGCGATGAATTTGGTGACGCGCAGCTTTTCGCCCTGCCGCTCGAAGTCGCCCGAGGCATGGGTCAAAGTGAGCCGGCGAAATTGCTGGGTCCGGGTGAAGATGGCGATTTGGTCGAGCACGGGCAGCGCGGTCAATTCGCCGTTCGTGAGGCGCAGCGAGCCTTTGATTTGCGGCGCGCCGGCGCTGGGCAGCGGGCTGCGCACGGTGACTTCGCCGGAGAGGTTGCCCTTGGCCCGCACGCGCCAGTCGTCGGAGAGATAGGGGACGGTATCGACGTTCACGAGGGTGAGGCGCAGGTCGAGTTCGCGCTCAAAATTCACCTCGCCGGTGGCCTGCACGGAGCCGCCGCCGGGTTGCCGGAGTTCGGCGCTATTGATGAAGAGAGAGGGGGCCTTGTAGCGGAGCTGGAGGGCGGTGACATCGAGCGGCGGGAATGGGGCGTATTCGAGGCGTCCGCCCTGGCCGCCGATTTGCCAGCCGCCTTCGTGGGGTCGGAGTTCGAAGGCGGTGCCGCGCAGGCCGCCGCCGGCCCAGAGCAGTTGCGTGTCGCGGATCACCGCGCGGCCGACTTCCACGCGGTTGGGCAGCCAGCCGTTTTCATCCGATTGGCTTTCCTTCTTCGGCGCGGCGAGAGGATTGGCCGTCGGTTCGACGGGCCGGTCGGAACGCGGACCGTCGAGACTCACGCGCAGACGCTGGACGTCGATTTGCTCGACCTGCCACACCTTGTCGAAGAATCGCCGCAGGCTGATCTCGGCCCGCACCTGTTCGAGTTGCAGGTCGGCGAAGGCCGCTTCGCGGCCGCCCTTCGCCCGGAAGCCGTCGGCAAAAATATCCGTGCCCGAGAAATGAAGCGGCGCGAGTTCGGCATCCGCGTGCAGCGTGGCCCCGGCTTTCCCGGCGACGAATTGGCGGAAACCATCGCTGCGCAGATACGAATCGATGGCCGCCTTCACCACGAAAAAGGCGATGACCAGCAGGACGAGGAACGTCGGGATGGCCCACAGCGCGAAGCGGGCCCACGGGCGCGGGCGGGCGGCGTTGCGAGGATGGGAGGAAGCAGCCATGCGCCACTTTTGCCACTGACAAAGCGGCGTCAATCCACAACGCTGTCCCGCCATGCTCGAACTCCAGGATGTCTCCCTCCAGCTTGGAAACGCGCCCGACGATCAGCTCCTGCTTTGCGAGATGTCGCTGCGTTTTCCCAAGAAACATTTCGCCGCGATCCTCGGGCCCTCGGGCTGCGGCAAGAGCACGCTCTTGAAAGTCATTGCGGGGCTGCGCGAGCCGACCCTCGGCCACATCGAGTGGGAAGGGCGCGATCTTTCCGAGGAAGGCGACATGGACCCGCACGAGATCGGCTACGTGCCGCAGTTCAGCATCGCCTACGATTTGCTGACGGTGTGGGAGAGCGTCGAGAGCGCGCTGCGCCTGCGGGTGAGCGGCTTGAGCGCGGATGAGCAGGAGGAGCGACTGGACAAAATTCTCCGCGAAGTGGGGCTGGAGGAAATCAGCGACCGCGAAGTGCGCGTGCTTTCCGGCGGACAGAAGCGCCGGCTGGCGATGGCGCTGGAGATGGTCAGCTCGCCGCATCTGCTCCTCTGCGACGAAGTGACGAGCGGTCTCGATCCGAAGGCTGAGGACGAGATCACCAACCTCATGCATCAGCTCGCGCAACGCGACAACCGCATCGTTCTTTCGGTCACGCACAGCCTGCGGCACCTCGCACTTTACGACAGCATCGTCGTGCTTTTCCAAGGGCACCTCGCCTACCACGGCCCGGCCGATCTGCTCTTCCACTACTTCGACGTGGAGAAGCCGGAAGAACTCTTCCCGCGCCTCGCGAAACGCAAACCCGGCGACTGGCATCGCTCGTGGCAGAAGCACCGCACGACCTATTACGCCGAGAGCCAGCTGGACGCGGCGGACGTGGCGAAGGAGGTCGCGCTGGAGGAAGTGTCGAGCAAGCCGGCGAAGGAAGATGCGGAGACGGCGGAGCGCTTCCGGAAGCTGCTGAAAAAGGCCCAGAGCGGCGACGAGGTGGACGAGGCTCCGGGAAAAGTGACCAGGATCGAACCGACGCCGGTGAAGCTCGACGAACCGCCGGCGCGGAAGAAAATGTCCGCGTCCGAGTTTCCCGGCACGCCCTCGGCGTTTGAGCAATTCGGCGTGTTGCTCGCGCGCCGCTGGAAGATTTTCTTTCGCGACCGCGCCCAGCTCTGGCTGCAGCTCGCGCTGCTCTTCGGCTTTCCGATTCTCGTCGTCGTCTTCGCGCTCGAAGGCCTGCCGCAGATCAAAAATCCCAACGGCGTCCTGTCGGGAAATGTCCTCGAACAGGCGACCAACGCGATGACGCAGACGCTGGAGTTGATGAAAGCGGGCAGCCTCGTTTCGGGGCTGATCATGTTCCAGGTCATCCTCCTCGCGCTCATGGGCTCGAACAACGCCGCGCGGGAAATCGCGGGCGAGCGGCTGATCTTCGAGAAGGAGAAATTCGCCGGCGTGCGTCCTTCCGCCTATGTCGCATCGAAGGCGGCGTTCCTCGGCGTGCTCGTGCTCGCGCAGTCGGTGTGGATGGGCGTGTTCGTGAATTTCGTCGTGCAGTTCAAGGGCAGCGCGCTCACCCAGGTGCTGCTGCTGATTCTCGTCAACGCCGCGCTCACCGCCATCTGCCTGGCAATTTCGAGTCTGATGAAAACCGCGGAGCAGGCCTCGCTCGTTTCGATCTACCTCGTCGGTTTCCAACTTCCGCTTTCCGGCGCCGTGCTCGCCCTGCCGAAGGCTTTGAGTTGGATCACGCGTCCGTTCATTGCGTCCTACTGGGGCTGGTCCGGCTTCACGCAAACGATGCATGACACCCGCTTTTACGAAGCCGTGAAGCTCGTCACGCAGACGACGCTCGCCTCCGCGGGCTTGTGCGCGTGGGTGCTCGTCTGCCACGTCCTGCTCGGACTGCTCGTCGCCTACATGGGTTGCAAAAATTCGCGCTGGGAGTGAATTTGCGCCGCTCGTGATTCCGGCGCTTTCCTTTGCTCCGGCGCTCTCCTAAACAACCCCACATGCCCGCCACGGTAGCGATTACCCTGCCTTCCGTCCCGCTTCCATGGCTCCTCGGCGGATCGCTCCTCGGCTATTTGCTGGTCATGTTCACCAATCCCGTGCGCGCCAGTCTGCGCGACGGCCTGCGCTGTCTGCGCCGCTATCCGACGTTGTGGCTGGCGCTGGGCGCCTTCGGTCTGGCCGATGCGCTCTTCCAGCTCGCCCTGCGTTTCTATTTCCACCGCGCGCTCCCGCTGGAGCATCGCCCGGTGCTGGTCTGGGCGCGTGAAGCCTGGCGCGATCCCCATCTCTGGCTCACGGGTTCGCCGGAATCGCTGTGGTATTTGCCGCCGAATTCCATCCGGCAGGCGGTCTTCGAGAATGCGCTGCCGGCGTTTGAAAGCGTCGCCGGCATTTTTAATCTTCTCGTCGCTACCTTCCCGCTTTCGGCGTTCGCGGCGTTCCTGTTTTTTATCAATTGGGAAGGTCACCACACCGTGCTCTTCCGCGCTCTGCGCAAGAGCTTCGGGCTCTGGGGTTGGCTGCTGCACGCCGGCATCATCCTCTGCGCGCTCGCCGCGCTGGCCAAGCCGTTGCTCTATGCCGCGCCCGTGCTGCTCGGGCGCTCCCCCGCCGCCGCCGCCGCGTGGTTTCAATGGGCGCCGGTGGCCGATTGGTTGTCGTTTCTTTTCGAGAATCTCGTCGGCCTCTGCGTGCAACTCGGCCTCATCCTCATCGCCTACTGCTGGGTGCGCGGGATTAGCTTCACCCATCAGCACCTGATCGACTTCGCCATTCGGCGGCTGAGCTTCGTGGTCCGCTGGGCGCTGCTCGTCATGCTGCTCGGCAGCCTGCTTATCCATGCACCACTCATCCTGAAAAACTTTACCCCATTTCAAGGGCTCTTCTCGCCGGAGGAGGCGGCCTTCGATCACCGTTGGAAGATCGCCCGCGCCGTGCTGACGGCCGTGCTGCTGCTTTTTCCGACGATGCAGATCACGCTCACCTTGCACAGCGAATCGCTGCCGCGGGCGCTGCGCGACCATTGGCGGTTTGTGCAGGGCAACTGGTGGCCGCTGGCCTGGTTCTTCATTCTCGCCGGGCTGCACTTCTACGTCCTGCGCGTCGGCGTTGCGCTCGTGCAGCGCGGCCTCGGGGACGGCACCGCGGCGGGCATTTTGTGGAGTCTGCTCGCCCCGTGGCTGCACGGTCTCGTCGGCGCGTGGCTGCTCGCGAGCTGGGTCTGCTTTTACAAACACGCGGATACGGCGCGCTCGCCCCAGCCGCCGGGGGTGCTCGAGCAGGGAGTGCTGTTTTGAAAGTGAGGCACGAGTCGTGAGCGGGCCCGGCATGAATGCGCTGGAATTGTGCGCCGTCTCCGGCACGGGCCGGGAAGGCGAAACGGTGTGCAACCTCACCGCCCGCTTTGCGCCGGGGCGCTTTCACCTCCTGCGGGGACCCGCGGGATGCGGCCAGGATTTGCTGCTGCGCTGGCTCGGCCTGCTGGACGCGCCGGACGCGGGCGAAGTCGTCGTGCAGGGCAGCGCCACGCGCACGCTCAGCGAGGAAGCGCGGGCCGAACTGCGGACGCAGCGCTTCGGCTTCGTCTTCGCCGCGCCTTTCCTGCTTTCGTCTTTCTCCGTAATCGAAAACGTCGCCATGCCGCTCTTCAAAGTCTCGCAGGTCACTCCCGAGGAAGCGCGCCGTCGCACGGAGACGCTGCTCGCTTTCGTCGGTCTGGCCGAGGCCGCGGAGTTTTCGGTCGAGGACCTGCCGCCGCGCGCGCAATATCAGGTCGCAGTCGCGCGCGGGCTGGTCAATCAGCCGTCCTTCCTCATGGTGGAAAGTCTCGATGGCGTGCTGGCCGGCGAAGACTTGCACGCCTTCGTCGAATTACTGCACCAGGCCAGCGAGCGTTTCGGCACGACGATCATCGCCACCGCCTCACCAGCTCTGCCGCTGCTCTGGCCGCAGCGCGTTCTCGACATCGCCGAGGGTGCGATCACCGGCGACGTGGAACTTCTGCCGGAGACTGGCTTGTGAGCGCGGCGGCGGCGGACGCCCGCGCGATCACCCGCGCGAGCAAGTCGAACCTCGCGCTCGCCTTCGTCTCGCTGCCTCGCGCGCGTCGCGATGACATCACGATTTTTTACGCCTGGTGCCGGGTGATCGACGACATCGCGGACGATCCGGGTGAATCCGTGGCGCACCGCCAGACCGCGCTCGACCTTTGGAAACAAGCACTTTCGCAGCCGATCGCTGGCGAATCTGCGCTGGCCGTTCCCGTCCGCGCGCTGATCGCCAAGTATCACCTCCCGATCGCGCATTTCCTCGAGATCATCGCCGGGGTGGAGATGGACCTCGCGGGCGCGAGCTACGACACCTGGGACGACCTGCGGCTCTACTGCCATCGGGTGGCCAGCGTCGTCGGCCTGATCAGTATCGAAATTTTCGGCTGCCGCGATGCCGGGTCGAAAACCTACGCCGTCGAACTCGGGCTTGCGCTCCAACTGACCAACATCCTGCGCGATGTCGGCGAGGATTTTGCCAACGGCGGCCGTATCTACCTCCCCCAGGAAGACTTCGCGCGCTTCGGTTATTCCGCGGACGACCTTGCCGCCGGTCACCGCAACCCCGCCTTTCTCGCCCTGATGCAGTTTGAAGCCACGCGCGCCCGCGATTACTACGCCCGCGCCGCCGCCGCGCTCCCTCCCGCAGATCGCCGCGCCTTGACCGCCGCCCAGATCATGCGCGCCATTTATTTCCGCCTGTTGGAACGCATGGAACGCGGCGGCTTCGACGTCTTCACCCGGCGTCATTCCCTCAGCCGTTTGGAGAAATTTGCACTCATCGCGGCCGCGCTTCTACGGGCGAGACTTGGCTAGGCGCGCGGTTTTATAAAAGCGCGTGTCATTCTGAGCGGGGTTCCGTCCCGCCTCCGCCGGCGACGGAACTCCGCCCAGGAGACGGCACATTGGGGCAAAAAGAAACCCCTCGCCGGGCCGGCGAGGGGTTTTAAAATTGGGGGACTGTCCGCAGCGCCTATTCTCCGTCGCTGCCGATGGCTTCCACCGGGCAGCCTTCCATCGCTTCCTTGCAGAGCGCGGATTCGGCGTCGTTCTCGGGCTGCTTATAGACGTAGCTGTGGCCGCCGTCGTCGTTGCGGGTGAAGTTGGCGGGTGCCGTCTCGCGGCAGAGATCGCAGTCGATGCATTGATCGTCCACGAAAAAGGCGCCGGTGACGTTTTCGGGATATTTGTTCGCGATTTCGGCCATGGTCGTTGAATAGCTTGGTTTTGAAGCGGCCCGAAAATAGGGGGCATCTCCTGCATTGCAACGAGTATTTTGCCGGCCGCATCGCCTCGAAAAATCCGCCGTTGACCCATCCCGTCCGCCCCCGGATTCTCGTCTCACCTATGACCGACAATTCTCCCGCCCCGATCGTCGCCGCCGAGGGCTGGCACGTTCTCCACCTTTTCTACAAAGTCGAGCACGGCGCGTGGTCGCTGCTCAGCCAGGAAGAGCAGTTCACGGCGCGCACGCGGCTCAGTGATCTGGTCGCCGAAATCGGCACGACCGAGGGCGCGCAACTGCTCACCTTTGCCATGGTCTCCCCGAAGTCCGACATCGGTTTCATGCTCCTCTGCGCCGACCTGCATGTGGCGAGTGCTCTTGAAAAGCGCCTCACCGCGTCGCTCGGCCCGGACGTGCTCACGCCGACCTACAGCTACCTCTCCATGACCGAGCGCAGCGAATACACCACGAGCGAGGCGGACTACGCGCAGTCGCTGGTGGATGAGGACGGCCTCGCCGCGGGCACGCCCGAGCATGAGGCGAAGGTCGTCGCCTTCCGCGAACGCATGGCCAAATACATGAAAGATCGCCTTTATCCGGTGCTCCCGCCGTGGCCGGTGATGTGCTTTTACCCCATGAACAAACGCCGCGGCGGCGCCGGGCAGAACTGGTATGCGCTCAGCTTCGAGGAGCGCAAAAAGCTCATGCTCGGCCACGCGAAGATCGGGCGGACGTGGCACGGCAAAATCCTTCAACTCATCACCGGTTCGACCGGCCTCGACGACTGGGAATGGGGCGTGACGCTCCTCGCGCACGACCCGCTGAACATCAAAGGCATCGTCTATGAAATGCGTTTCGACGAGGTGAGCGCCCAGTTTGCGGAGTTCGGGGAGTTCTATATCGGACTGCAATTGCCGATCGAGGAAGTCTTCCGCCGGGTGCTGCTGTAGAGCCATCAGTTTGAAAAAAAGGCGACCGGCCGGCGTGCAAAGTAGGCGGCTCTTCCCAGAGCGGCGGGGTGCGCGAGCGGGACTGGGAAGTCCCGCCCACGTGGGCCGCAAAGGAACCGACGCGCCACAGAACCTCTTTGCGCCTCGGCGTCTTTGCGTGAGATTCCTCCCGTCCTCATGAAAAGCTCGCGTGCCGCCTTTGCCATCCTCGCCCTGCTCTGGGTCGGATTTGCGGCCTGCGTCTGGCTGACCTCAGCGCATCTGCCCGACCGCGTGGCCACCCACTTCGACATGCAGGGGCGGCCCAATGACTGGATGACGCGCACCGGGCATGTGCAGTGTACGCTGTTCTTTGGGCTCATCACGCCGGCCTTCGTCATCGGCATTTTCGCGACGATGCGTTGCTTCGGCGCCCAGTGGGTGAATTTGCCGCACAAGGATTACTGGCTCGCTTCGGAGCGGCGGAAACAGACGTTCGATTATCTCCAGTGCCAGGGCGTCTGGTTTGCGGGGCTGTTCATCGTTTTCCTTTCCGGGATTCAGTATTGGATCGTCACAGCGAACGCACGCACCCCGGTTTCGCTACCCGCGTCTGATATGGGCTGGATCGCCGGTGGTTTCGCCGTCGCCACGCTGGTCTGGGTGGCAAGGTTGATCGTCCATTTTTACCGCCGACCGGCATGAACCAAAAGCTCACCCAACTCCGCCTCCAACTTCGCGCGCACGCCCCGCTGGTCATCGCCTACAGCGGCGGCGTGGACAGCGCGTATCTGCTCGCGGAAGCGCACCGGACGCTCGGCGGCGAGGCGCTCGGCGTGATCGCCGATAGCGCGAGTCTGCCGCGGCAGGCGCTGGCCGAGGCGCTCGCGCTCGCGGAAGGCATCGGCGCGCGGGTCGAAGTCGTGAAGACGGATGAACTCGACAATCCCGACTACGCGGCGAACCCGCTGAACCGCTGTTATTTTTGCAAAGCCGAGCTTTTCACCCGCCTCGATGCGCTCGCCAAGGACCGCGGTTTCCGCGCCATCGCCTATGGCGAAAACGCCGACGACATGGCGCAGGTCCGACCCGGTCGCCGGGCCGCGACGGAGTTTGCCATCCTCGGTCCGCTGCGCGATGCCGGTCTGACCAAGGCGGAAATTCGCGAACTTTCACGCTCGCTCGGGTTGCCCACCGCCGACGCCCCCGCGCAGCCTTGTCTCAGCTCGCGCATTCCGCACGGCACGCCGGTCACGGTCGCGGCGCTGGCCATGGTCGAGCGTGGCGAAGCCCACGTTCGCAGCCTCGGTTTCCGCGTCTTCCGCGTGCGGCATCTGGTGGATGCGACGGCTGCGGCGCGGGCGCGGGTGCAGATCGCGCCGGACGAAATGCCGCGGCTGCCCGGAGTCGTGCGCGAACTCGAGGCGGGCCTGCTGGCCGCCGGTTATGCGGGCGTCGAGATCGATCCCGCCGGCTATCGCTCGCCGGCCTGAAACGCGCGCGGCGCATGCTCTCGACCGCGGCCCCCGATCCGGAAAAAACGACCCGCGCGCTGCGCGCCCATTTCGCCCGGCACAATCGCCAGGTTCTCCTGCTCGCCGTGGGCACGCTGTTCGCGGCCGCCGCGCTGTGGTCGGTCCTTTACGTCGTCTGCTGCTGGCTCCTCGTGCTGGCCTCCACCGCGGTTGATCGTCCCCTCCGCGGCATTCCGCGCGGATTCGGCATGGTCTTTCTCGTCGCCGCGCTCTGCGCGTTGATCTACGCGTGGATCGACCACCGGCTTACGCCCAACGAGCGGGCGCGTGACGACAAATCATTAGCCGAGATTTTCGCCGACTTCGTCCTCGCCATCCCGCGCATGACGCTCGCCGTCGGCGGCACCCTCGCGGCATGGCAGCGGCTGAGCGAGACCGATCTCGCGCAGGCCGCGGGCTTCCTCCACCGGCTCGCCGCGGCGACGCGTTTGCCCATGTCCGGCGTGCGGCTCGAAATCCCCGATCCTGCCGCCGCGACGCGCATTCTCTTCGCCTTGCAGATCGCGCAAATCATCGACTCGCAGCGCGAGGGACAGGAGTTCTGGCTCAAGCTCAACCCGCTCCGGCCCGCCGCGCTGCGGCTGACCCGCGCGTCTTACGCAGACGCGTAAGGACGAAGGCCATCGCCGCGCTTGCCAGTCGAGGCGCGGCCCGGCTACTCGTAGCTCCCCTCACTCAACACCCCTTTTCATGATGCCAGAAAAAATCGGATTTGTCGGAGTGGGCCGCATGGGCGCGAACATGGCGCGGCGGCTCAAAGATGTCGGCTACACCATCTCGGCGGTCTATGACGTACGCGCCGCCGCGGCGCAGGAACTCGCCAGGGAACTCGGCTCGGAAGCCACGACGCACCTCGCTCGGGTCACGGAATTGAGCGACGTGATCATCACCGTGGTCACCGACGACAAGGCGCAACTCGCGGTCTTTACGAACAAGAAGGACAACCTGCTCATCGGCGCGAAAGGCCGCACGTTTGTGAACTGCGCGACGGTCGCGCCCAAGACGCACATCGAAGTCGAGAAGCTCGCGAAGAAGGCCGGCGCGGCCTCGCTCGAAGGCTGCATGGCGTCGTCGATCACCCAGGCCCGCAACGGCACGCTTTATCTCATGACCGCGGGCGGCGAGAAGGTCTTCGAGCGCGTGAAGCCCATCCTCAGCAAGCTCTCCGATGACGGCAAGCTGATGACTTACATCGGCAAAGCCGGCAAAGCCGCGCAGGTGAAGGCGCTGGTCAATATGGTGATGAACATTAACACCGCCGGTCTCGCGGAAGGTCTCGGTCTCGGCTCCGCACTCGGCGTCGATCTGCCGATCCTGATGAAAGTGTTTTCGCAAACCGGCGCGAACTCCCGCGTGCTCGTGACCGATGGCGAGGACATGCTGAACCGCGATCATTCCTGCTTTTTCAGCGCCAGTCATGCCGCCAAGGACAGCGGCATCGCACTCCAGTTGGCGAAGGAAGCGAAACTTCATCTCCCGCTCGCCGCCGCGACCTTTGCGCAATACTCCAAAATGACCAAGCTCGGCCTTGGCGAACTCGACAAGAGCGGCATCGCCGAATTGACCTTCAAAGGCCGCGGACCGAAGAAGAAGCCTGCGGCAAAGAAGAAGTAGCTTTCCGATTTTGCCGCCGGCGCGCCGCATGACGCTGCGCGACGGCGGCGAAGAAACCAAACCACCAGACATACCTAACTCATCATGAGCACCTACGTTCCACTCATCAGTTCCGGCGTTGCCGGCCCACTCGGCGTCCTGCATCTCCCGCGCCTCTGGCTCAAGCTCTCGCTTGAAGCCGCTGGCAAACTCGCCCCCGGCTATCCCGGTTGCGGCAAAGGTTATGACGGCATGACCCTCAGCGCGCTCGGCCTCGACGAAGCCGCCACCAAGGCCTTCATCGCCTCGGACAAGCCCACCTATCCGCAGTTCGAAGCCTGGGTGAAGGCCAGCGGCACGAGTGTCACCGCCGACGCCATCGCCCAACACAACGCCGCCGTGACCGGCTACCAGCACGACGACGCCACGCGCCAGGGCATCCTCAGCGCCAACGGCCTGCCCGACGGCAAGCCGACCGACGCCGTGAACCTGAACAACCTCGACGACTGGTTCGAGTTCCATCAAGCGGTCATCAAGTAAGCCGCGAAAAATCCCTGAGCCGGCGGGGTGAATTCCTCGCCGGCTCTTTTCTTTCCCAACCCAAACAAACCTCCCTCCATGAATTCTGATTACCTTTTCCCCGCGCGTCTCGTTCGCCGCGACTTCCTGAAGATGGGCGCTGCTTCCGCGGCCGCCCTCGCGTTTCCATCCTTCGCCCGCGCGCAAAGTTCCGCGCCCGTAAAAATCGGGGAAGGCAAATGGACCTACACACTCGATGAAAGCTGGGGGGTGCTACCCGAAGGCATGAGTTGGGGATTCGGGTGCGGGATCGTCGTCGATTCGAAGGATCGCGTTTACGTGACCTCGCGCTCGACCAGTCCGTGCGTCGACATCTTCGGCGCTGACGGCAAGCTGGAGGAAACATGGAGCAAGGACTTCGGCAATGGCTACGGCCCCGAGCAGGTCAAGGCGACCGCGCATTGCGTCTATTGGAGCAAGGAGTCGGGCGGCGAGTTTCTCTATTTCACGGAAAACGTCGCGAAAGACGCCGCGGGCCAGCCGAACCTTGGCAAGCGCGTTTACAAGACCGACCTCAAAGGCAAAGTTCTCTACACCATCGGCAACGTGGAAAAGGAGGACTCAACGCACCAGAAATTCACGTGGACGAATCCGACCGATGTGGCCGTCGCGCCCAATGGCGACATCTATGTGGTGGACGGCTACGGCAGCCAGATCGTCAGCCGCTTCGACAAAAATTTCAAGCACCTCAAGACCATCGGCGGACGCGCGCCCGCCGACGCGCCGAAGGGTAAGGACGCGCCCCATGGCACCTTCAATACCTGTCACGGCGTGTGGGTGAGCACGCTCAAAGCCACGCCGGAAATCTACATCGCCGACCGCGCCAACGGTCGCTACGAAGTCTTCGACCTCGACCTCAACTATCAGCGCACGATCGCGGGCGATTTCGTCCGTAACCCCTGCTGCTTCTATCAGCACAACGGTCATATCTATGTGCCCGACCTCGGCAGCCTTGTCGCCATCATCGACAAAGACGACAACTGCGTCGCCCGACTCGGCGACGGCAAGGGCGTGAAGAAAGAAGAATTCCAAGCGGGGCAGAAGGACAAGTTCACCACGCCGCACGCGCTGACCGTGGACAGCAAGGGCAACCTCTATGTCCTCGAATGGCTGCCGTACGGACGCGTGCGCAAGTTCACGCACACGCCTGCATAAATAGCGCGCACGCCGCCGGATAATTGCTCGTCATCCTGAACGGAGTCGAAGCCGATGAAACGAAACTGCCTTTGGCATCCGAGCCAGGCGCACGGGATTCTTTGACTGCGTTCCGTCCCGCCTCCGCCCGTGACGGAACTCGCCCAGGATGACACGCTCCTTTTCCGAACTGCGACACTTCTCCAAAACGCCTGAACATCCGGCGCTTGCACCGCGTCCGATTCCGCTGCCAACCCTCTTTGTTATGAAAACGTTCATCCCCGCCATCAGTCTCTCGCTATGTGCCGTGTTGGCCTTCTCTGGCTGCGAAACCACCGGCGACAGTGTCCTCCTCGGGGCGGCCACCGGTGCGGCGATCGGCGGCATCGCCGGACGGGATGGACGCAGCGCCCTGACCGGCGCGGCCATCGGGGCAGCGGGCGGTTACCTGATCGGCAAGGCGGTCCAGCGGGATCGCCGCCGCGTCTATAGCGAGGGGTACGACGAAGGGCGGGGGGATCGTTACGACCGTCGTGATCGCCGCGATGACTATCGCGAGGATCGTTACCCCGTGGGCCGGCTCACCAATCGCGACGGCCTGGTGACCAGCCCCTACCATCCCTACAACCGGATCGATGTCCGCGGCATCCCCCGGGGTGCGCAGGTGGAGGATCCGTCCACCGGGAAAGTCTTCATCAATCCCTGATCTGGCAATGGGCGGCGGGTGGGCTGGGGTGGAAAATTAATGAAGTCGCCGCCGGTGCGACCCACCTCCAGTGGGGCGGGCGGCAAGTGACTGGCTTGCTGGGAAATGAGCCTGCAAGCCAGTCCGCGGGGCGACCTGGCGGTGGACCGCGCTGGGTGATTTCCGGTGGACGGAACCGGCGGAAGGTCACAAATCCACCGCGCCTTATCTATGAATCAATTCCCCATTGATCAGTTACCGGCCCGCGCTGCGGGCACTGCCCAGGCGCTCCTCGGCGCCCGCCAGGGCTATCGTTTTGCCGGTGACACTATTCACCCGCGGCTGCGCGGCGCGGTGAGAAGCGCCCGTTCGCTTCGCGCGACGATCTCGTGGGGGTGAAAGGGCTGGGTCCGAAGCTGCTCGCAAAGCTTCGCCATCGCCTGAAATCGTAACCCGCAACGCCAAACTGAAACTCCGCGCGCTGGCGCTGACGGTTGCGACGGTCGGCGCCAGTTGCCGTTTACGGCTGGAGCAGCTTCTCCACCCGCGCTTTCACCGCCGCGTCCATCCTGATCAGCGGCGGCCATGGACGGTTGAAGCCTTCACCGGCGATTTTCTTCGTCGCGTCGATGCCCAGTTTTCCGCCGACGGCGATCTGGCTCGTCGCGTGGTCGAGGACGTCGGCGGGGCCGCGGGTGAGCAGGCTGTCGCGCTGCGGGTCGGTATTGGCGCAGAGGTGGAAGAGCACTTCGCTGGTGTTGTGGACGTTCACGTCGGCGTCCACCACGACGAGATATTTGGTGAACATCATCTGCCCCATGCCCCAGAGGCCGTGCATGATTTTGTAGGCCTGCATCGGGTAGGTCTTGCGGATCGAGACGAAGACGAGGTTGTGGAAGACGCCTTCCGCCGGCAGCGCGATGTCCACGATCTCGGGGAAGTTCATTTTGAAGATCGGCAGGAAGATCTTCACCGACGCGGCGCCCATGTAAAAATCCTCCATCGGCGGAATGCCGACGATGGTCGCGGGATAGACGGCGTCCTTGCGATGGGTGATCGCGGTGACGTGAAAGACGGGATACGGCTCGGGCAGTGTGTAGTAGCCGGTGTGGTCGCCGAACGGGCCTTCGCCGCGCAGCGGTTCCTGCGGGTCGATGTACCCTTCGATGACGAAATCCGCGTTGGCCGGCACTTCGAGATCGTTCGTTTCGCACTTCACGAGTTCGATGGATTTCCGCCGCAGATAACCGGCGAGCAGGAATTCATCGAGGCCGTCGGGGAGCGGGGCGGTGGCGGCGAAGGCAAACATCGGATCGCCGCCGAGGAAGATCGTGACCGGCATGCGCTGGCCGGTCTCGTAGTAGCGGCGCCCGTGGCGCGCGGCGACTTTCTGCAACTGCCAGTGCATGCCCGTGGTGCGGTCGTCGTAAACCTGGATGCGATACATGCCGAGATTGCGCTCGCCGGTGTCCGGATCACGGGTGACGACGCACGGCAGGGTGACAAAGCGTCCGCCATCCAGCGGCCAGCATTTCAGGATCGGGAGATCGGCGAGCGTCGGGCAGGGCGGGGGGCTGGCGACGAAGGTCGGATCGTTGACATCGGGTGCGGCGGGCCACGGTTCGGTGCGCGTCGGCGGCGCGTCGAAGCGATGGATGACCTCCTTGCACGGGCCGCTGCGGACGGTTTTGGGACGCGCGTGGCGGAGTTCGATCGCCGTGCTAAAGAGTTTCACCGCGTCGCGGATCGAAGTCGGCGGCTTGGCTTTCATCAACGAGCCGAGTTCGTCGGCCACGTGGTCCACGCTCGCGGCGCTCATGCTCATCGCCATGCGTTTCCACGAGCCCATGGTGTTGATCGCCACGGGAAATGGCGAAACGACGCCATTGATCGTCGGCTTTTCGAAAAGGAGCGCCTGGCCGCCGCCGGGCGATTTCATTTCGCGGTCGGCGATTTCCGTGATCTCCAGTTCGGTGGCCACGGGCACGCTGATCCGTTTCAGCTCGCCGGCCTTTTCAAGCGCGGCGACGAAAGCGGAGTAGGAATCATAGGCCATGAGTGACGCTAGCGCGGTTCGTCAGGCGCTGGCCAGCGGGGAGCGCGGTTCGGTTCGATTTGTGCATGAGTCCAGAGCTACGAACGGGGAGGCCGTGGGCGAGGCCACCGATGGATGGCAATCGCCGGGACCGGCGCTCACCGCCACGAGGGGATTGCGCGGCAGCGCATGGGCGGTGGTCGGGAACTGGGCGGAAGCGATCAGGGCATTTGCCGATGCCCCGAACCGCCAGTTCACCTGATCCCGCTGAGGAGTAAGGCTGTTCAAGATGCGCGATCGGGCGGAAATTAACGCCACCCGCAGCCATCCCTTCGTCTGCGAATTCCCCCCAGAAGCCATGGATCTCCTCATCGCGCAGCAACTCCTCATTTCGCTCGGGCTGGGGATGCTCATCGGTCTGCAACGCGAGCGCGCGGAAAAAGCGGTCGGAGGGATTCGCACCTTTCCGCTCATCACGCTCTTCGGGACGGTTTCCGGCCAGCTCGCGCAGACGCATGGCGGCTGGATCATCGCCGCCGGTTTCGTGACGCTCGGGGCGCTTCTCCTGCTCTCGAATCTGCCGCGATGGCGCGCCGGCGAAGGCCGCGGGATGACGACCGAAGTCGCCGTCCTCCTGCTCTTCGCGCTTGGCGCCTGGCTGACCGTCGGGCCCGCGTGGATCGTGGTTGTGACCGGAGGCGTGGTCGCGCTCCTGCTCCACTGGAAGACGCCGCTGCACCGCTTCGCCTCAGCCTTGGGGGACAACGACATGCACGCGATCATGCTCTTCGTCCTGCTCTCGATGGTCATCCTGCCGGTGTTGCCGAACCAGTCCCACGGTCCCTACGGCGTGTTCAATCCCTTTGAGATCTGGCTGATGGTCGTGCTGATTGTCGGCATCAGCCTCGGTGGTTACGTGGCTTACAAGTTCTTCGGCGGGCGCGGGGGCGTGCTGCTTTCCGGCGTGCTCGGCGGCGTCATTTCCAGCACCGCCACCACGGTGAGTTCCGCGCGGCGTTCGAAGGGCGTCACCACCGGAGTCGGGCTGGTGAGTCTGCTGATCATGGTCGCGGCCGCGGTCTCGCTGGTGCGCGTGCTGGTCGAGATCGCGGTGGTGGCGTCCCGGAGTTTTGCCCAGCTTGCGCTGCCCCTGGGGGCGCTGGCGGTCGCGATGATCCTGATCGCCGGTGGCGCCTTCTTTTTTACCCGGCACGAAGATGGCGAACTGGCTGACCAGGAGAATCCCGCGCAGCTCAAGGCGGCCCTGATCTTTGCCGCGATCTACGCGGTGATCAAACTCGCCGTGGCGGCGGCCAAGGACCACTTCGGCACGGGCGGGCTCTACGTGGTCGGCGTCATCTCGGGGCTGACGGACATGGATGCGATCACGCTTTCGACGGCGCGGTTGGTCGATGCGCAGCAACTGGATGCGGCGGTTGGCTGGCGTACGATCCTCATCGCGGCGCTCTCAAATTTGGCGTTCAAGGGCTGCGCCGTGGCCGCCCTCGGCAGCCGCCAGCTTGCCACGCGCGTCGCCCTGCTCTTCGGTTTGAGTGGAACGGCTGGAGGATTGATCCTGTGGTTGTGGCCGTGAAAGGATCGGGCGGCCCCGTCGCCATCATCCCAAAAATCATGAAAACCAGATACCTCCCCCTTATCGCTCTGCTGTTGGTGCCCTGTTGGACGACGCTGTTCGCCGCGACTGACCCTGCATCCGCGGTGGTCACGGTGCGCAATGCCGTGGAGCTGAAGGCCGCGCTGGCCGGGCTCCGGCCCGGCACCACCTTGCGCATCGCTCCGGGCGAATATCCCGGCGGAAACTATGTGAGCCGCGTGGCGAAGCTCACGATCGAAGCGCTCGATCCGCAGAACCCGCCGCTTTTTCAGGGAGGGAGTGAAGGGTGGCATTTTTCGCGGTGCGATGGGCTCACGCTCCGGCACTTGCGCGTCCGCGGGCAGACGGGCAATGGGATCAATATCGACGACGGTGGCGAGCTGACGCAACTCGTCAGCGGGACCACCATCGAGCGGGTCGAGGTGAGCGACATCGGCCCGCAAGGCAATCACGATGGGTTCAAACTCTCCGGTGTGGCCGGGCTGACGATCCGCGATTGCAAGGTCACCGGCTGGGGCGGGCAGGCGATCGACCTCGTGGGCTGCCACCGGGCGCTCATCACCGGTTGCCAGTTCGTCGGGAAGCCTGGTTTTTCGACCAGCGCCGGAGTGCAGACGAAGGGCGGGAGCGCCGACATTACGGTGGAAAAGTGCCGTTTCATCGACGCCAGCCCGCGCCCGGTGAACATCGGCGGCTCGACTGGCGTGCCCTATTTTCGCCCGCCGGGTGCGAAGTATGAAGCCGCGCGAATCGTCGTCCGCGACAATCTGATCGAGGGTGGCCAGTGCGCGGCGGCGTTTGTCGGCGTGGATGGCGCGGAGTTCACCGGCAACACGATTCTTCATCCCACGAAATGGATCTTCCGCATCCTCCAAGAAACGCGGCTGGAAGGCTTCGTGCCGTGCCGCAATGTGCTCATCGCCCGGAACCGCATCGTCTTCCGGCGCGCCCAGGTGCAGGTGGACATCAATATCGGCGAGCAGACCGCGCCGGAAACCTTCCGATTCGAGGGCAACCACTGGTTTGCCGAGGACCGTCCGCTGGCCTCGCCGCCAAAGCTGCCCGTCGCCGAGACCGGCGGAGTCCACGGCACCGATCCGCGTCGCTGACGACCGGATTTCGAACAAACGCTTTCAGCGCAGTTCGCCATTGCCAGCGGCGCGCGGCGCGTGGTCGAGTGCGCGCGATGAAATCCCTCGCCGAAGCCCGACTCTACGGAATCCTCGACCTCGGCTACGTGGCCGCGGCGGATGCGGAGCGCGTGACGGCGCAGATGCTGGAAGGTGGCGTGGATGTGCTCCAGCTTCGCGCCAAGGACGCGGATGAGGCGGAGATCGAAGCGCTCGGGAACCGGTTGCTGCCGTTGACCGAAAGCGCCGGGGTGCCGCTGATCATCAATGATTTTCCGCAGCTCGTGCCTTCGGTTGGCGCGCAGGGCGCGCATGTCGGGCAGGATGATTTCTTCGTGGCGGATGCGCGCTGGCGGGCCGGCCGGGCCTTGGCGGGAGAGGTGCCGCTGCCGCTTATCGGGAAGTCCACCCACAGTTTGGCGCAGGCGGTCGCGGCGGAAGGAGAAGGCGCGGATTACCTCGGGTTTGGACCGCTCTTCGCGACGCCGACGAAGCCGGGGCGTCCGGCGATCGGGCTGGAGGAAATCCGCCGCGTGCAGGAGGCGGTGCGCGTGCCGATTTTTTGCATCGGCGGGATCAAGCTGGAGAATCTCGAAGCGATCGTCGCGGCGGGTGCGCGGCGCGTGGTCATTGTCTCCGGATTGCTGCTGGCGCCGGACATCGCGGATTATGCCCGGCAGGTGAAGGCGCTGCTGCCAAAGTAGGCGGCTCTTCCCAGAGCCGCTGGTAAAAACCGAGCGGCTCTGGGAAGAGCCGCCTACTTTGGTGGAGCGACGCGGAAGAGTTTAATGCCGGGCTGAAGATACGAGATCGTCCCCGGCGGCCATTCCTGCACCAGTTCGCCCTCTTCGAGCACGCGCGCGTAAAATTCCCGGCGCTTGTCGAAGGCGGTCTTTGCGCCTTCACGGGGCTTCGTCTCGTCTTTGAAGTAGCGGCCGTACGATTGCTTGCAGATGGCGACGTGGGTCACGCCTTTGGCGAGCAATTCGTCGAGCGTGCCGAGATCGGGCGCGAAGTTGGCGTCATAGACTTTCTGCGGGACGCGGGCGTCCTTGCTCACGCCGTTGGCCTTGGTGCGGGAGAGGTTGACGCGGTAGTCCTCAGCGATGACGGCGTCGAGCGGCAGGTGCGCCTTGATCCACTCGGCGACGGCGGTCGGGTCGTCGCGGGTGTAGCCATCGAAGGCCCGGCGGAAGGCGGGCCATTCGGCGAGCGCGACCCAGGCGATGAGCCCCGTCAGCACGAGGTAGCTGATCTTGCGGCGGGCGCGCAACTTCTCGGAGTCGAGGCCGCGGGCCAACTCGGCGGCGCCGAGGATGGCGAGGAAGGGCAACAGCACGCTGACCGGCAGCAGGTAGCGGTCGGCGATCTTCGGCGAGCAGGAGAGGACGGCGAGGTAACCGAGCGGAAAAAGCAGCGTGGCCCATTCCGGCGGCGTGCGGCGCCGAAAAAGGAAAACCGCATTCGCGGCGTAGAACACGGTGAGCACGAGGACAATCAGGGGGACGTTCTCGTGGAGCGTTTCGAGATACTCGCCGTGCGGGATTTCCCGAGTGATCCCGCGATGACCGCCGGCGACGCCGTGGACTTCGTTGCGGATGCTGCGGAAGGGGCTGGAGAGTTTTGTGGCGAAAAGGGGCAGATTGCAGACCAGAAAGGTGAGCCCGAAGGCGATGCCGAAGAGTTTCAGCCGCGCGCGACGATCCAGAATGGCATCGGCCGCGCGGTGCCAGACGACCAAGGGCAGGGCGAAGGTGAGCGCGACGATGCCGAGGTATTTTCCGGAGACGGCGAGGCCGCAGGCGATGGCGAGGAAACGCAGCGTCCTCCGACTGGGCCCACGCCACCAGAGGTGCGCGGCGAGGAGGCTGAGCGCGATGCCGAAGAGCAGCGCTGGGTCCTCCTTCATGTAGTGCGCGGTCTCGAAAAGATCGACCTGCAGGCCGACGGCGATTCCGGTGCCCCAAGCGACGAGCGCGCCGTAGTGCAGCCACGCGAGCAGGGCGAGCGCGGCGACGGTCCCCGCGGCAAACGTTGCCGACACCCAGCGCCCGGTTTCCACGATGGGCTGCGGTTCGCGCGGGATGAAGGCCACGCGCGAGATGATGTCGGTGGCCGACAGCATGAGCAGCGGATGGTGATAGTTGCGAATGCCTCCGATGATCTGCCCGGTCTTGCCGCCTTCGTCCGGGTGGTAGCTGTAGGGGAAGTCGTTATGCCGCGTATTCAGCGTGAGGCTGGCCGCGAAGAGGGCGAGCGCCATGAGCCAGGCGTGCAGCGGCAGGCGAAAGGGAGCGGGTGGCGGGGCAGGATCGGTCACGAAATGAGAGAAGGCGGCGCGTTCAGCGAACGCTTGCGGGCGGGATGGTTTTCACGGTAGAGCACCAGCCCATTGAAATTCTCGAAATCCTTTTTCGCACGATTGTTTTGGTTTGGCATCGGCGGCGTGCTGAGCATCGCGATCAATGCCGGGCTGTTCCGGCTCTTTTTCACCGGGTTCGGCTGGGACCGTTATGTGGCCTACGGGCTGAGCCTGGCGATCATCAATGTCCTGCTCTTCCTGTGGAATTATGTGGTGGGGTTCAAGACCGATCGGCATTGGCGCGACTCGGCGTGGCGTCAGGGCGTGTGCCTGGGCGTCGCCAACGGGCTCAACTACGCGCTCGTCATGATCCTGCAGGGCCTGTTCCCGCGCTGGCCGGAGGCGATCATTGCCGCGGTGCAGGTCTTCATCGCGTTCTTTAAGTTCGGGCTCTATCACTACTGGGTGTATCCGCAGCGGGGACCGGAGCCGGCAGCGGAACCGGCGACCCGGACGCCCTGAGCGCGTTTTTGCCGAGCCCGATGAGCGCATCGAAGAACGCAAAGAAGCCGAGGAAGAACCACGGTTCGAAGCTGAGCCGGTAGCGGGAACGCAGGCTGCCGGTCAGCAAAATGACGAAGGCCTGAAGGAGCAGCATCACGATCCACATCTGCTTCTCGGAAAGCGCCCGGCCTTCGCGGATGGCGAGGGCGAGGAAGCCTGCGGCGGTGAAGAAGTAGAGCAGGGGAACGCCGGGCAGGGTTTGCGAGCCGATCGTCGTCGCGGGCAGCAGCGGGAAGCCGTAGGCCCAGGCGTAAAACGACTTCTGAAAGGCGCTCAGGCGATCCTCGGGAAGGACCCGGTAGAGCTGGGGAAGAGCGCGTTCCATCTCCTCCCGCGAGGCGTACTCGCGACCGAGGTAGGATTTCATCCATTGGTGTTCTTTGGGCGGCTTGTCGTCCGGTTTGCCGAAGAAGATGCGCAGTTGTTTGTCGTGCGCCCATTCCGCTCCGAAATCGGGCGCCGGGCTCTCCAGATGCATGGCGCGGAATTTATTGAAAGCGAGCCCCGGCAGGCGCCAGGCATTGCGCAGGGCGAGCTCGAACGCGAGCGTCTGGCAGAGTGCCGCGCTTTGCCTGCGGAGCTGCTTTTCCGGCGCGCCGCGTTCCTGGATGAGATAGTTCTCCACCTCCGCGACGATGAGTTTGCGGGACATATTGTGGTCGTCCGGGTAAGCCGCCCAACGCGTCTTGAAACGCTCGCGCAGCCCGGCGATCCGCGCGGAAATGCCGGGCTCGGACCGGAGCTGGTCGGGCGCCCATTGGATGAGGGAGGTGAGGAGCATGTAGCCGCCCTGGTTCGTCCGCGTGAGCATCGCGATGGCCAGCGAGAGGGCGACGGCGAGGGGGACGAAGATTCGCAGGCGCGGCCAGTCGCCCCAGAATCCGCGGATGGTCAGGGCCACACCGAAGGCGACGAACAGAAAACCTTCCTGGCGCATTCCGGCGACGAGCAGGAGAGCCGCGAAGAGGATGCCGAACGAAACCGCGGTGGGCTGGCGGTAAAAGCGCGTCCCTGCCAGGCAGGCGAGGATCAGCAGGACGGTGAACATCGAATCCGGGAGGGCGAAATGTTCATACCAAAGGAGCGTGGGATGCACCGCCATGAGGCTGGTGAAGGGGACGATCCACCAGCGCCAGGAGCGCAGCCATCGGGCGCACAGGAATCCGCAGGCCAGGATCATGATCCAGCCGACGAAATGCTGGATGAACGCGACGGAGGACAGCAGCGGCAGGCCGAGATGGCCGGGGGCTCCGTAGATCAGCTTGGGGAGAAACGTCCGGCTGCCGCCCAACAACCGCGAACTGAAGAACTCGTTCGTATCGGGGCTGAGAAAGGCGAGCGGCATGTGCATCGTGAGCGCGCTGCGCAGGGCGAGGCCGAGCAGGAGGGCGGGCAGGCACCAGAGCACGATTTCGCGGGTGCAGGCTTGGGGCGGGGATGCGGGGGAAGGGATGGTTCCCGGTTTCAATGGACGAGGTGGGATTAGGAAGGATGAGCCGCACCCACTCGACACCCTTGGGAACGGCCTCGACGCAATAGGAGAACGGAAAATCTGTCAAGGTGCGGCCACCTCAGCTTCGAAAAGCGTGGGTCATTTTGAGGGACTCACCAAACCGGGTTTTTGCCGACGGCGGCCATGAACCTCCGCAAAAGCGGGTGTCATCCTGAGCGGAGTTCCGTCGTGGGCGAAGGCGGGACGGAACGCAGTCGAAGGATCCCGGAGGGACACCTGCGATTGCCTTTGAGGGGGGGGGCTAAGCGGGGTCCGAGCGCCCGGGATCCTTCGACTGCGCTCCGCTCAGGATGACGCCCACTTGCGGTGTATCCTCCCCTCCTTCGCCCCCGAAGAACTCCGCTCAGGACGACCGCGCCTTTAGCCGGAAACTTCTTTCAGCAAATGCTCTCCGCTCCGCTGCTGGATCGCCGCCGGCCCGTCGATGAGCCGATTGGCTTGAATGTTCCCCGGTGTCCGCTTCACTCAGCCGACCTATGTCATCTTTTCCCCGAGAGGCTGTGGCCGGGTCACGCCCAGCCTGGCTGCGTTGCCTCTGGCTGTGCCTGCCCGCGCTGGTGCTCGGGGCGGCGCTCCGCCTTTCGGTCCTGTTCGCGTTGCCCGAGGCCTACTACGGCTCGGACAGCAATTCGTATTTCCAGACCACGGCGGAGCTGTGGAATGAGGGTGATTTTGAACTACGCTCGAAGCGCCGCTGGATTTACCCGCTCGTCCTGCTGCCGACGCCGGCGCTGCCGGGCGGCACACTGCAAATCATCGCCGTCGCCCAGCATGCGCTCGGCCTGGCGACGGTCTTCGGGATCGGGTGGATCGTTCTTCACCTCACGCGCCGTCCGCAAATCTGGGTGCCGCTGGTGACGACCCTCGCCGCGCTCTGGCCGCGCATGCTCTGGCACGAGCACGAAATGATCGCCGAAACGCTGCTCCTCTTCGTGGTCGTGCTCGCGGTCGGTCTGACTTTGCCGGAAGGCAGCCTGCGCAGACGGGACCGGCTCTTCTGGTTCCTGCTCGCCACGACGGCCATCGTCGCGGTGAAGCCCCACGGCCGCCCGATCTGGCTCGGGCTGATGTTCTCCGCCGCGCTGATTGCCGGGATGCCGTGGCGCTGGCATAAGAAGAACATCCTCGCCGCGCTGGCCTCGGTCGGGATCATGCTGAGTTCCGGAAGTTCGGAGCAGGGGGCGTGGCTGCTGCTCAGCTCCGCGCTGCCCGTGGTGAAAACGGAGGGCGACCAATGACCCGAATACCGCGCGGCGCTGAAGCCCTCCATCGAGGAAGTGCGGGCCGATCTTTCGCAATACCCGTGGAAGCAGGGCACGTATAAGAAAATGCTCGTGGAATCGAAAGGCGACCGGCGCCTCGGGCCGGTCTGGACGAAGCTGCGGGAAGATCGGCGCGAGTTTTCCAAGGTGGCGAAAGGCCTGGCGATGGAAGGCATCCTCCATGCGCCGCTGACCTATTCGTATCTCGTGCTGATGAAGATGGGCATGGTGCTGAGCGACGACAATGCGGGCGACCGTCTGGTGCCGCAGGATTTCTGGCGCGAGCAGGAGTCGAACAACCGCGGGCGCTGGCTTAGCCGTCCGAAGGAAATGGAACTGCTCTACGAAAGGAATCACGAGGCCTACCAGGCGCTCGTCGCCGAACGGCAGCAACGGATCGCGTGGTATGAGCCCTGGCTGCTGAAATTTACGCGGACCTTCGTCTGGACGCGGACCATCGAAGACGAGAACCGCCGGCGCTGGCTGGAGCCGGCGTGGTTCGGCCTGCTCGCGCTCCTCGGCCTGCTGAGCTGCCTGCGCCCGTCCCGCTGGCGGCTCACCTCGCCGTTGTGGCTTTCGCTGATCATCTACATGGGCATCATTTTCGCCGTCGGCGATACCGTGGCGCGCTATCTTCTGCCCGTGGATTGGATCGGCATGGTCTTCGTCGCGCTCGGGCTGGATGGGATGCTTGGGCTGGTCTGGCAGGAGAAGCCATCGCCGCCTGTCGAGACCGCTGCGCCCGCCGCGTAAATCGTTCCGATCATGCCGCGCCAACCGCTTCCTCCCGCCGTCGCTCGCGTCGCGACATTCCTCGGTCAGCCGCCGGTCGCCTTCGAGATCGCGCTGTGGTTGCTACTCGTCGCCGTCGCCGTCGGCATGCGGGTGTATCTGTGGCATTTGCTGCCCGCCTATTTTTGGTCGGACGATGGGAACTCCTACGCGCATCCCGCCTTTCGCTGGCTGGAGACGGGCGAGTTGATTTTCGACGGACGGCGCGGGCCGACCTACACCCTGCTCATCGCCGCGGGGCTGAAAATCTTCGGCGCAGTGAAGGGCGTGATCTGGCTCCAGCACGGACTCAGCGCGCTGGCTGTGCTGGCGAGCGTGGCCGTGGCCCGGATCTGGTGGGGACGCGCGGCCGTGCTGCCGCTCTTTGCCTGCGGTCTGGCCTTTGCGCTCTATGGCCTGCCCCTGCACCTCGGGCAGCTCGTTCGCAATGAAACGCTGCTCCTCGTTTTTTCCGCGCTCGCCTTCGGCGCGTGGTGGCTTGGTTTAAAATCGGATCGGCCGGCCTGGTTCTTTCTCGCCGCCCTCGCCACGGCGCTGCTGACCATGACGAAGAACGTCTTCGTGGCCTTCCCCCTCGTGCTCGCCGCGAGCGTGCTCCTTTTCTCCGGCCCGGGCCTGCGTCCGCGGCTGGTGCGCCTCGCCCTGCTCGTGGCGGGTTTCGCGCTGCCCTACGTGGGGGTGAAGTTCCACCACGCCGCGTCGCAAAAGCACGCCACGCCGGAGCCGCAGGCGGGCATTCTCTTTTTTGGCCGTACCGCCCAATGGACAAAGCTCGATGGCGGCATCGAGCCGGAGCTGAAGGAGTTGATTCGCGCCGACATCGAGGACTACCGCCGGCGTCCGAAGCTCGACAACAATATCATCATCAAGCGCACCGCCGTCCCGCACCTCTGGCAGGCGCTCCAGGGGCAGGGGAAAACCCCGTCCGATCTCGACCGCCTCTGCCGTCGTTTTGCGGTCGAAGCCGTCCGCGATCAACCGGCGGCATTCGCCCGGCAAATCCGTGGCGACCTGCTTCAACTCCATCTGCGCGCGGGCGTGAAAAACGAATTTCCCAGCGACAAGCAGGTCATCGACGCGCGCAAAAGCCTCGGCGAACTGCGCCGGCAGCGGGAACTGCCGCCCAGCATGGAAGCCGACGCCATGGACGCCATCCTCGCCGCGCGCATCGCCGGCGATCCCTTCCGCTTCTTCCACCTCTGCCTCAACCGCGCCTGGATGTTCCAGGGATTCCCGGTGCTCTTCACCACCCTCGCGATCCCGCTGCTCCTCCTGGTGACACGGGGGAAAACGCGCTTCTTTTTCCTCGGCGTCGCCGCCGTCTGGTTCTCGAACATGGTCTTGCTCTCGACTGTCGGACGCCCGCTCGAGCGCTATCTCATGCCGCTGGTGCCGCTCATGTTCTGGGCGCTCTCCGGGGTCTTCATCGTCGCCTGGATGGCGCTGTTACGGCTGGCGGGCGGCTTGACGACGCCCGCGCCTTCGCCTACCACAGCCCCTCCTCAGGAACCTTGAATCCCCGTGCCCGAAGCTACTCTTTCCCCTTTACCCCTCACCGCCACCAAGACGTTCGATGTCACGCTTTCGGTGCTCATCCCTGCCTATAACGAGGAGGAATCCATCGCCAGCACGGTCGAAGCGATCCGCCAGTACGCGAGTTGCGTGCGGGAACTCGAGATCATCGTCATCAACGACGGCTCAAAGGATCGGACCGGTGAAATCGCCCGCACGCTCCCGGTCACACTCATCGAGCATGAGATCAATACCGGCTACGGCTCCGGCTTGAAGGACGGTCTCCAGCAGGCGAAGCACGAGTTCATCCTCATCGCCGACGCCGACGGCACCTACCCGCTGGAAGACATCCCGCGACTGCTCGAAGACGCGACGCAATACGCGATGGTCGTCGGCGCCCGGACCGGGGCGGTCGTGAAGGTACCGCCGCTCCGCAAGCCCGGGAAATGGATCATCACCCGCCTCGCCGAGTATCTCAGTCAGCGCAAAATTCCCGATCTCAATTCCGGCTTCCGCATCTTCCGCAAGGATGTGGCCCTGCGCTTTCTCTCCCTTTATCCAGACGGCTTTTCGTTCACCACCACGATCACGCTCGCCATGCTGACCAACCACTACAAGGTCAAGTTCGTGCCGATCAATTACCATCGTCGCGTCGGCAAATCCTCGATCAAACCGATCCGCGACTTCACCAATTTCACGATCCTGATCATCCGCATCTGCGCCTACTTCAAGCCGCTCAACGTCTTCGTCCCGCCTGCGCTCCTGCTCATCCTCGCCGGCGTGACCAAGGGCGCGATCGACTACACGAATCAGGGCCACCTCGGCCTGTTCGGCATCGTTCTCGCGCTGACCGGAGTGCAGATGCTCTTTATCGGCCTGCTCGCCGACCTCATCGATCACCGGATGAAACTCTAGTTCTCCCTCTCCGCGTGTCATTCTGAGCGGAGCGTAGCGAAGTCGAAGAATCCCGGCGCCCCACGCTTGATCATCGCTCGTCGCACGACGGGTTCTTCCACTTCGCTCAGAATGCCCCTTTCGCCACCCTCTCACCCTACTCCATCCATGTCTGTCCTCGTTGTTGGTTCCATCGCCCTCGATACCGTTAAAACCCCGGTCGAAGAACACGCTGATCTCCTCGGCGGCTCCGCATCTTACGCCGCGGTCGGCGCGAGTTTTTTCTCGCCGGTCAGCCTCGTCGGCGTCGTCGGCGATGATTTTCCGAAAGCGCACATCGACTACTTTGCTTCGCGCCAGATCGATCTCGCCGGCCTCCAGATCGTCCCCGGCAAAACGTTCCGCTGGTCAGGCGAATACATGTGGGATCTCAATACCCGCGAGACTCGCAGCGTCGAACTCAACGTCTTCGAGACCTTCGAGCCCAAGCTCCCGCCCGCCTGCCAGAACTCGCCCTACCTGCTCCTGGCGAACATCGGCCCGAACCTCCAGAACCACGTCCTCGATCAGATGCAGCGTCCGCGCTTCGTCATCGCCGACACCATGGACCTGTGGATCAATATCGCCCTCGACGAACTCCTGCGCCTCCTCACCCGCGTGGACATGCTCATCCTCAATGACGGCGAAGCCCGCATGCTGACCAAGGAAACCAGCCTCATCCGCGCCGCGGCGAAAATCCGCGCCATGGGCCCCGCCTACGTCGTCATCAAGAAAGGCGAACACGGCGCGCTGCTCTTTGGCCCGAATGCCCAGTTCTTCAGTTGCGCCGCCTACCCGCTCGAAGACATCCACGACCCGACCGGTGCGGGCGACACCTTTGCCGGCGGCCTCGCCGGGCATCTGGCCGCGCAGAATCAGCAGACTGTCACCTTCGACGGCCTGCGAAAAGCGGTCGTCTTCGGCAGCGTGCTGGCCAGCTTCAACGTCGAAGCCTTCAGCCTCGAACGTCTCCGCACCCTGACGCCCGAAGACATCGAAGCCCGCTACCAGAGCTTCAAGGCGATGAGTCAGTTTGAGGTGCTGCGCTGACCGCCGGCGCATTTGACTCGGCGGGCGGCGGCACGATGGTGTGCGCCTTTCGATGAAAACGATCCTGCGCGTCTTCGCCTACGTCCGCCGCTACCCGTGGATGGCCGCGGGGATGCTCGCGTGCGCCATCGTCGGCACGCTGATGGTGGTTGTCTTTCCAAAGGTCACGCAACTCATCATCGACGATATCCAGCACGGGCGCGGGGATCGGCTCTGGATGCTGGTGCTGGTCGCGGCAGGTTCGTTCCTCGCGCGCGATCTCCTCAATGGCGTGCGCATCGTGCTCAACAATACGTTCGAGCAGCGGGTCATCTTCGACCTGCGCAGCGATCTCTACGCGCACATCCAGCACCTGCCGCTGGGGTGGTTCGATAATCGTTCGACGGGCGATATCATGACGCGCCTGCTCGAGGATGTGACGGCGGTGGAGCGGGTGCTGATCGACGGGATCGAGCAGGGAGTGATCGCGCTGCTGCAAATCGCGATCGTGGCGACGATGCTTTTTTTCTATCTGCCGTGGCTGACCTGGCTGGCGCTCCTGCCGGTGCCGCTGCTCGCGGCGGGCGCGCTGGCCTACACGCTGACCGCGCCACGCCGCTACCGGCTCCAGCGCAAGGCTTCCTCGGCAATGAACTCACTGCTCCACGATAATCTCGCGGGCATCCGGCAAATCAAAACCTACGTCCGCGAACGCGAGGAACACGCGCGCTTCAATGCGACCAGCGACGATCTGCGCACGTCCACGCTGACGGTGATGCGGGTCTGGGCGCTCTACAATCCGGCGATGAGCTTCCTCGACGCGTGCGGTGCGGTGCTGGTCATTGGCTTCGGAGGCCGGGCGGTGCTGCGCGGGGAGATGAGCGTGGGAGATCTCGTGGCTTTTCTCTGGCTGGTCGGCGCGCTCTACGAACCGATCGGGAAATTGCATTCGCTGAATCAGCTCGTGCAGGCGGGTCGCGCCGCGGGCGAGCGCGTCTTCGAAATTCTCGACACACCCGCCGAGCCCGGCCGCGTGGAGCACGACGAACATGCGGACGTGAAGGGCGATGTGCGTTTCGAAGACGTGAGCTTTGCGTATTCCGAAGAACTGCCGGTGCTGCATCACGTCAGCCTGCACGCGAAGCCGGGCGAGACCGTGGCGCTCGTCGGCCATACCGGCGCCGGCAAATCGACGCTCGTGCATCTGCTGACGCGGTTTTACGAGTTCGACTCCGGCGAAATCCTGATCGATGGACGTCCACTGCGCGATTTTTCCAAGACCGCCCTGCGCTCCGCGGTCGGCATGGTGACGCAGGAGAGTTTTCTTTTTAACGGATCGATCGGGGACAATCTCCGGCTGGGTAAACCGACGGCATCAGACGCGGAACTGTGGGAAGTGCTCGACGCGGCGAACGCGCGGGAGTTCGTCGAGCGGCTGCCGGAGGGTTTGAAAACAGTGGTCGGCGAGCGGGGCGTGAAATTGAGCGTGGGTGAAAAGCAGCGCGTATCCATCGCGCGCGCCTTGCTCAAGGATCCACCGATCCTCGTGCTCGACGAAGCGACCGCGAGCGTGGACAACCGCACCGAGCGCCTCATCCAGGGCGCGCTCGACCGGCTCATGGAAGGCCGCACGAGTTTCGTCATCGCGCATCGCCTTTCGACGGTCCGCCACGCCGATCAAATCCTCGTCCTCGACCATGGGCGGATCATTGAACGCGGCACGCACGCCGAACTCCTGGCGCTCAACGGCGCCTACGCGCGCCTATCAGTGGACGCTTTTTCCGAAGCGCGCAGCGACACGGAACTCGTGACGCCGTAGCGTCTTGCGCCCTCTTTTGCCGGGCCCGTCGGTTCGATGGTTCGACGGGCCGCAAAAATTTCTTGTTAATTCGTTGACTGGATTGGGCTGATCTGGGAGAAAAGTGCAACGTTTTGGAGCAAAATGGGAGACTTGCCCGAGACCAACCCGCCATGGCCGAAACCATCCAGAACAATGCTGCGCCTGTATTTATGGGCGAGTTCTGCCATTCCATTGATGGCAAGAATCGCATTACGATTCCGTCGGCGTGGCGCTTCGACGCGGAGGTCGAACTGTTTCTGATCCCCAATACTTCGAGCAAATGCCTCAAGGTCATGCCGCGCGCCGAACTCGATCGGGTGCGCGCGAAAGCGGACGAACTGCCTGGACCGCAGCGCGCCGCCTTTCTGCGCCACTTCGGTTCGCAGAGCCGCCAGGTCACGCTCGATAAGACCGGTCGCCTCTCGCTGCCCGAAGAATTTTGCCGCCAGTTCCAACTCTCCGGCGACGTGACCCTGTCCGGTGCCGTCGAGACGTTTGAAATTTGGAATACTGTCGAGTGGAAAGCCGCGCAGCCCGCGACCGAAGCGGTGGCCGACGCCCTCATGTCGAACTTTGGGCTATGATCGCCTTTCTCGATTTTCCGAAAAAGCCGCTGGCCAGGCCGCGGCGCAAAACTGTGAAAACGCGCGCCTACGAATACCACGAGTCGGTTCTGCTGGCCGAAACGATCGCGGCGCTCGCGCCTGCGCCGGGCAAGGTCATCGTCGATGGCACGCTCGGCGGCGGCGGACACACCGAGGCCCTGCTCGCCGCAGGTGCGCAGGTCATCGGGGTCGATCACGATCCCGAGGCGCTGACTTTCGCGAAGGAGAAACTGAGTGCGTTTGGCGATCGGTTCATCGCCGTGCGCGGCAGCTTTGCCATGGTTGGCGAGGCGCTCGACCAACTGGGGATCGCGAAAGTGAACGGTGCGCTGCTCGATATCGGCGTTTCGTCGCGGCAGTTAAATGCGCCGGAACGGGGCTTTAGTTTTATGCACGATGGACCGCTCGATATGCGGATGGATCCGTCGAATCCGATCAGCGCGGCGGATCTCGTGAACACGATGAGCGGCGAGCAGTTGGAGAAAATTTTTCGCACCTTCGGTGAAGAGCCTGCGGCGCGAAAAATCGCCGCAAAGCTGACGCGTGAACGTCTTGTCCAGCCTTTCACCACGACCAAACAGCTCGCCGATGCCGTGGAAGCCGTCGTCCCGCGGCACGGGCGCACGCACCCGGCGACGCGGATTTTCCAAGCCCTGCGCATCGCTGTGAATCGTGAACTCGAAGCGCTCTCCCAGGGTTTGGAGCAGTTCACGCAACGTCTCGCCCCCGGCGCTCGCCTGGCGGTGATCACCTTTCACTCCCTCGAAGACCGGATCGTGAAGACCTTCTTCAAGGAGCGCACCGCGGAGTTTATCGACCGCCCGGAGTGGGCGGCCGCGCGGCCCAATCCCCTGCATCTTTTTTCCGCCATCACCCGCAAGCCCCTGATCGCCAGCGAAGCCGAACAACGGGCCAATCCGCGCTCTCGCAGCGCCAAGCTTCGCGTCGTCGAAAGGATCCCCCATGTCCAGTAATCGCCGCCGTCACGCCAACGCCATTCCCATTGCTTCGTTTGCCACCTGGGGAGCCATTGCCCTTTTCGCTCTGGGTGGAGGTCTCGGCTACGTGTGGTGCAAGAATCAACTCTATGCCACCGGCACGGAGATCCGGTCCCTTGAGCGCGAACTCGCGGAACTCAAAAACAAGAACGAAGTCGCGCTGAGCAAGATCGCGCAGCTCTCCTCCACGGCGAAGCTTCAGGAACGCTACGACAGCGGCTTCATCAAGCTGGTCCCGATCACCAATGATCGCATCGTCGTGATGAGCAACAGCGTGCCGAAGCAGGGCGCGGGCGAATTGCGGAACGTCTCGAACGAAAGGGTCGCCGAGTGAACCGCACCGCCAGAACGCGAGCGCTGACGGTCTGCCTGAGTCTGGCCGGCTGCTTCACCGTGTATTCGTTCCGGCTCGTGCATTTGCAGGTCACCCAGCATGACGAATACGCGGCGCAAGCCGCGGAAAAACACGTCAAGCGCCAGACGATCTACGCTCGCCGCGGGGTCATCCAGGACATTCACGGAGAATCGCTGGCGCAGAATGAACCCGTCCGCACGGTCATCGCCGACGCCACGCTGATCAAGGATCGCAGCCAAATGGCGGACGTTCTCGCGTCCGCCCTGGCGCTGCCGCGGGCGCAGGTTTTGGAAAAGCTGGGGCGCGAAGTCTTCTCGCAGTCGCAAAAGAAGAACCTCCCGGCGCCCTACATCGTGCTGAAAAAGGAAGTGCCGGAGAGCGTGGCGACCGAACTCGCAAACACGCTCGCTCAGCGTAAAATGCGCGGCATCTCCACCGAGCAAGAAACGACGCGCGTCTATCCGAACGGGCAGATGCTCTGTCATATCCTCGGTTACGTGAACGGCGAAAATACCGGCGTCGAGGGGGTCGAGCGGACGATGGAGCAATTCCTCCGGGGCCACGATGGTTTCCGCTACACGGAGCGCGATCGCACGGGTCGGGAAATCGTTCCGTATCGCGGTCAGGAGAAAGATGCCCGCAACGGCTGCAACGTGAAGCTGACCATCGACATGGGGCTGCAAAATATCGTCGAGCAGGAACTCGACACCGCGATCAAACAGTTTCGCCCGAAGAGCGCCACGGTCATCCTCATGCAGCCGAAGACCGGCGAAATCCTCGCGCTCGCCAACCGGCCGAATTTCAACCTGAACGTGCAGGACAAAGTCCCGCCGGATCACCGCCGGAACCGCGCGATCGCCGACATGGTCGAGCCGGGTTCGACCTTCAAGATCGTCACGACCGCGGCCGCGCTCACCGAGCGCATCGTTCGCCCGACGACGATGATCAATTGCGAAAACGGATATTTCGCCTCCTGCAAACTGCACGATCACCATCCGTATTCCGACCTGAGCGTGAACGACATTCTCGTCAAATCGAGCAACATCGGAACGGCGAAATTGGCCATCCAGCTCGGCGATCAAAAATTCTACGAATACATCCGCCGCTTCGGTTTCGGCGAGCGTTCGGGGGTCAATCTGCCCGGCGAAATTCCCGGAGTCATTCATCCGCCCCACCGGTGGAGCAAGATTTCCATCACCCGGATGCCGATGGGGCACGAAGTCGGAGCGACTCCGCTCCAGATGGCGGCGGCGATGTGCGCGATCGCCAACGGCGGCTACCTGATGCTCCCGCAAATCCTTCACGAAATCGTCGATGAGCAAGGCCGGTCGATCAGCCAGTTTCCGCCGCAGCAAGTCCGTCGCGTGGTCTCGAAGGAAGCCGCCGCCGCCGTTCGCAATGCCATGGTCGAGGTCGTGAGCCCGAAAGGCACCGCGGCCCTGGCGCACGTGGCTGGCTTCAAGGTGGCGGGCAAAACCGGCACTGCGCAGAAATACGACGAGCAGACGCGCCTGCCTTCGCATGACAAATATGTCGTCTCGTTCCTCGGCTTCATGCCGGCCGAGGATCCTGCATTCGTTTGTCTGGTGATGGTGGACGAAGCCCAGGTCTCAAACGACAAAAACTACGGCGGCCTGGTGGCTGCCCCGGTCTTCTCCCGCATCGGTGAAAAAGCGGCGCGCTATCTCGGCCTGGTGCCTTCACCGGAAGTGCCTGCGGGCAGCGTGATGGCCGGACAAAATATTCGCGACTGATGAAACTCGACGCCCTCCTTTCTCAGATCGCAACGATCCAGGTGAACGGTTCATCGGACCGCGAAATCACCAGCATTGCCTACGACTCCCGGCGCGTGAAACCCGGGACTCTGTTTGTCGCGCTCAAGGGCGAGAAAGTGGATGGCGCGGCTTTCGTGGAAAAAGCCGTCGCCGCCGGTGCGGAAGCGGTGGTCAGCGAAGCGGTGGAATTCAAGACCCGCGCGACCAACGTGACCGTGGCTGACGCCCGCATCGCTCTGGCCGACCTCGGAGCCGCATTTTTCCAACATCCCTCTCGTGCGTTGAAAATCGCGGGCGTGACCGGGACCAACGGCAAAACGACCACGGCGTTCCTTATCAAGCACATTTGCGAAGCGGCGCTGCTGCGTTGCGGGCTGATCGGCACGGTGCGTTACGAAGTCGGCGACCGCGTGCTCCCCGCCGCCCGCACCACGCCGGAGTCGCTCGATGTGCACGACCTGCTTTGGCAGATGCGCTCCGCGGGATGCAAAGCGGCGGCGATGGAAGTCTCCTCGCATGCCCTCGTGCAAGCGCGGGTCCGCGGGGTCGAGTTCGACGCGGCGGTCTTTACCAATCTCACGCAGGACCATCTCGACTATCACAAGACGATGGAGGCTTACTTCGAGGCGAAGACGAAGCTCTTCACCGGCCTCGCGACGCAGGCGAAAAAGAAGGGCAAAGCGGTCATCAATCTCGACGACCGCTACGGCGCGCAACTCGTGCAGCGCTACGGCAAGGAGATTCCGATCATGACCTACGGCGTCGGCGTGCATGCCGATTTCCGCGCGAGCAACGTGCGCATTGATTTCAACGGCACCAGCTACCAACTCGATGCCCGGGGCAAGAGCTACCTCGTGCGCCTCCCGATGATCGGCCAGTTCAATGTCTATAACTCGCTGGCCGCCCTCGCGGCCGCTTTCGTGATGGGCGTCGATGTCCGCAGCGGCGTGCTCGCGCTCTCGACGGCCAGCGCCGTGCCGGGTCGCCTCGAAGCGGTGCCGGCGCAGCGCCAGTTTCGCATTTTCGTGGACTACGCGCATACCGACGACGCACTCCTGAATGTCATCAAAACCTGTCGCGAACTGAATCCCGCGCGGTTGATCGTGGTCTTCGGATGCGGCGGCAATCGCGATAAAACCAAGCGTCCCCGGATGGGTGCGGTCGTCGATGAGCACGCCAATTACGCAATTGTGACTTCCGACAATCCGCGCAAAGAGGAGCCGGCGGCGATCATCGACGACATCAAACCCGGCATGAAACGCGGGAACTATGAAGTGATCCTGGACCGCCGGGAAGCCATCTTCAAAGCGGTCGCCATGGCCCAGCCGCGCGACATCATTCTCATCGCGGGCAAAGGCCACGAAACCTACCAGGAATTTGCCGACCACACCGCCCCCTTCGACGACGCCGCCGTGGCGCGCGAAGCGCTGGAATCAAAACGCATCGAACTCTAGCCCGCATGGATTCAACCCACCTTGAAACAATCGCGCGCTGGGCCGAAGGACGGCTGGCCGCCGGCGATCCGCAAGGCGCCGTGACGGTCGTCTGCACCGACTCTCGCGCGCTCAAGGCGGGTGATCTGTTTGTGGCTCTGCGCGGTGAAAAATTCGATGCGCACACTTTCGTCGCCGAGGCGGCGAAGCGCGGTGCGGCCGGCGCGATCGTTGAAGAATTTCCCGCCGAGTTGCCGTCGGGCTTCGCGGTCATCCTTGTCTCCGATACGCTGCGCGCCTTGCAGCAGCTTTCCGCCAGCTATCGGCGGAGTCTTTCGCTGCAAGTCATCGGACTCACCGGCAGCAACGGCAAGACGAGCACCAAGGATCTGACGGCCGCAGTGCTGGAAGAGAATTTTCAGGTCACGAAAACCGACGGCAATTTGAACAACCACATCGGCGTCCCGCTCACTCTGCTGCGGTCGCGCGGCAGTGATCAAATCGGCGTTTTTGAAATGGGCATGAACCATCCCGGCGAGATCGCGCCCCTGGCCGCGCTGGCGACGCCCGAGGTCGGGATCATTACGAACATCGGCATGGCACACATCGAGTACCTGGGCAGTCGCGAGGCCATCGCGCTGGAGAAAGGCATGCTGGCCGAGGCTTTGCCGCCGAGCGGCACGCTCATCCTTAGCGCCCACGACGATTTCTCCGCCGCCATCGCCGCGCGCACCAAGGCCGACGTGGTGCTGGCGGGCATTGGCAAAGGCGAGGTTTTTGCCAGTGATCTCCGGCCCCATTTTAGCGGAACAAAATTCGTCCTGCATGCCGACGGCCGCACTGCCGAGGCCGAGTTGGCCGTGCCCGGCGAACACATGGTGCGCAACGCGGTTCTCGCCGTTGCTGCCGGACGGGTGTTCGGTCTGTCGCTCGAAGAATGCGCCGCCGGACTGACCAAACTCCGACTGACCAAGGGCCGGCTGGAACAAAAAGTCATCCGCGGAATTCAGGTCATCGACGACACCTATAACGCGAATCCCGATTCCGTGACGGCGGCTTTGCGCACGCTCGCCAGCATGCCGGCGGCGGGGCGGCGCATTGCGGTGCTCGGGCGCATGGGGGAACTCGGTGTGGAAGCCGAGCGCGGACATCGCCTCGTCGGTGAAGTCGCCGCGCAGGTCCACCTCGATGGCGTGATCGGCGTCGGCGATGAGACGCAGTGGATCACCGAGGCGGCTTGGCGCGGCGGGGTCGAGAAAGTCGTGCGCGTGGACTCTACCGAGGAGGCGACGAAGGTGCTGCGCGACTACGCCAGGGCCGGCGATCTGGTCTTGATCAAAGGCAGCCGTTCCGCCCGCATGGAGCGCATCGTGGAGGACCTGCTCGCGCCATGATGTACTATCTTTCGAAGTTGGTGCAGGTTTTCCCGGACGCGGAATTCTTCCGCGCCTTCAACGTCTTCCAATACATCACCCTCCGCGCCCTCGGGGCGGCGATCACCGCCTTTCTGCTCTCGCTGATGTGCGGCAACTGGGTCATCCGTCGCCTCATTTCGCTCAAGCTCGGACAGCCCATCCGCACCAAGGAGGAAGTGAACAAACTCTTCGAGTTGCACGGCGCCAAGGCGGGCACGCCGACGATGGGCGGCGTGCTGATGCTCGGCGCGGTGATCCTCTCCTCGCTGCTCTGGGCGCGACCGGACAACCTCGCCGTCTGGCTGATCATCTTCACGCTGCTCTATTGCGGCGGACTGGGCTTTTGGGACGACTATCTCAAGGTCAGCAAAAAAAATTCCGCCGGCGTAAGCGAGAAAACAAAACTCGTCGCGCAGTCCATTCTGGCGGTCATCGTGACGGCGTTCTTCCTCCTGAATCCGGCGGTCGAAGTGCAGGCGCGCTCGCTCTACATGCCGTTCTACAAGGATCCGCTGATCATCAACCTCGGCATCTTCGGGACGCTCGGTTTCTTCGCGCTGGTGGTGATCGGCGCGTCCAATGCCGTGAATCTGACCGACGGCCTCGACGGTCTCGCCGCGGGCTGCACCTGCACCGCAGCGCTGGCTTACGCGATCCTCTCCTATGTCTGCGGACACGTAAAAATCGCGTCGTATTTGCAGATCCCGTTCTACCCCTTTGCGGGCGAGTTGACCGTGATTTGCATGGCGCTCGTCGGTGCGTCGTTCGGGTTCCTTTGGTTCAATTGCCATCCGGCGAAAATGTTCATGGGTGACACCGGGTCGCTGGCCATCGGCGGCATGCTCGGCGTCACGGCGATCTGCACCAAGCAGGAGATGCTGCTCGTGGTGGTGGGTGGCGTGTTCGTCATCGAAGCGGTTTCGGTGCTCATCCAGCGGTCCTGGTTCAAGATCACCAAAAAGCGCTATGGCGAAGGCCGCCGCGTCTTCCTCATGTCGCCGCTGCACCACCACTTTGAGCTCAAGGGCTGGAAGGAAAACACCGTCATCGTCCGCTTTTGGATCCTCTCGATCATGTTTGCCTTGCTCGGTCTCGCCACCCTCAAACTTCGTTGAATGTGTCTTACGCCAACCAGTCCATCGCCGTACTCGGCGCAGGGGAAAGCGGTGAATCCGCCGCCGTCCTGCTCCGTCAGGAGGGAGCCATGATTACGGTCCTCGACACCGCGGAAGAGAACAAACTGCGCAAGAAAATCGACGCGCTCGGTGCGCAGGGCATTCGTCTCATCGCCGGGCTCGCGGCGGAACACGAGAGCCTGCATGGACGCTACGACGCCGTCGTGCTCAGCCCCGGCATCGATCCCGCCGTGCCGCTCGTGCAAAATTTCATTCAGCGCCGGATCAAGATGATCGGTGAACTCGAGCTGGCCTATGAAATGTGCCAGTGCCCGATCATCGGGATCACCGGCACGAATGGCAAAACCACGACCACGCAGCTCGTGGAAAAAATGCTGCTGGGATGTGGAGTGAAGACCGTCGCCTGCGGCAACATCGGCCCGGCCTTTTCTGCCAGGGTGCGCCAAAGCGCCGAGATGGATGTGATGACGGTTGAGATCAGCTCGTTCCAGCTCGAAACCATTCAGCGCTTCCGCTGCGAGACGTCGGTCTGGCTCGGGTTCGCGCCCGACCACCTCGACCGTTATCCGTCGATGGACGAATATTACGCAGCCAAGATTCGCATCTTCGAAAACCAGAACGCAGACGACTGGGCGGTGATCAATTTCCGCGACAAACTGCCGGAGTTGAAGGCGAAGAAAATCACCTTCAGCGCGTATGTGCCGGGTGCGGATTTCGAACTGCGTGAAGGCGCGATTTTCTTTCGTGGCGAGCGGGTGCTGGCGATGGCGGACACCAACCTGCGCGGTTCGCACAATGCGGAGAACCTGATGGCCACGCTCGGCGTCGGCTTCGTGCGTGGGCTGAGTTTTGCGCAGATGGTTCCCCCGCTTCGTGAATACAAAGCCCTGCCGCATCGCTGCGAAATCCTGCGCACGGTCAATGGCGTCGAGTGGGTCAACGACTCGAAAGGAACAAATCCGGATTCCGTCGAGAAAGCGCTGCACTCCGAGACGCGCCCCGTTGTGCTCATCGCCGGCGGCAAGGACAAGGGTTTCGAGTATGACCTGCTCACCGACCTCGTCGCCGCGCGCTGCCGCGCCGTGGTCGTGCTTGGCGAAATGGCCGATCGCATTGAGGCGATTTGGAAACCGCGTCTGCCCGTGAGCAACGCCGGCTGGTCGCTGGAGAAAGCCGTGAGCCTCGCGAGCGAACTCGCGCAAGCCGGCGACGTCGTCCTGTTCAGCCCCGGCACTTCTTCCTTCGACATGTTCAAAAACTACGCCGACCGCGGGAATCAATTCCGCGTCCTGGTCCAAGCCCTGCCTGCCCTATGAAAACCCCAAAATTCCTGAACAAACTTTCCGCCGTCCTCACACCCCGGCCCAAGAAAGTGCTGAAGGCGACAGCGCGCGTGGCCCGTCCCGCGATCGACGATTACGATGCCGAGGAGCCGACCACGAAGCTCTCGAGCGCCTTCATCGTCGTCCTCATCCTGCACGTCGTCGCCGTCGGCGGCATCTACGCTTTCAATAGCATCAAGGCCTCTCGCCGGGATCGGGAGGTGGTGACGAAAGCCGTCGAGCCCGCAGCGCCGGTGGCCGCCAAAACGGCGGCGAATGCGGCGCCCGCGGCGCCGGTGGTCGCTCCTGCGGCTGCGCCCGGCCGCAAAGTCGAAGCGGCTGCACCCGCCCCCGCCGCGATGAGCGCGAAGCCGGCGGTCGGACGCCAGTACGAGGTCAAAGCCGGCGACAATCTGACGAAGATCGCCTTCGCCTTCAACGTCACGTCTGCCGACATCATGACGGCGAACCAGCTCAAGGAGGGTGCGCTGCTTCGGCCCGGCCAGACTCTCACAATCCCGGCGGCGAAAAGCGCGGCCAAGCCCCCGACCGACGCGGCGAAGACGACTGCGACATCCAAGCAGGGTGACGTTCCGCCGACCAAAACGACCCCTGGTCTTTACACCGTGAAGAAGAACGACACGTTCACCTCGATCGCGCGCAGCTTCGGCATCACTGCGGAAGAACTGGCCAGGGCCAACAAAGCGATCGACCCCAAAAAGCTGCAATTGGGCCAGGTGGTGAAAGTGCCGCCGCGCAAGAGTTAAGCCGCCATTGAACATTCATCGCACCAGTGTCTATCTCCTCGTCGTCGCAGTCATCGGGCTGATCGTCCTCGGACTGGTCATGCTTTCGAGCACTTCCGCGTACGCGCCAGAGAGCCACGGGAGCGCGACGTTTCTGTTGAAACGTCAGGTCGTCTGGCTGGGTGTGGGGATCGTGGTCTGCGCCGTGGCCGCGAGCGTGGACTACCATTTCTGGCAAAAGACCTGGTGGATTTGGTTTGGCCTGTCCGTCATCCTGCTCGCCCTCTGTTTTGTCCCGCCATTCGGACATCGCATCAACGGATCCGCGCGTTGGATTCGCCTCGCGGGCTTTTCATTCCAGCCGTCGGAGTTCGCCAAGTTTGCGTCGATCACGGCGCTGGCCTGGTGGTTCGCGCGGAGTGAGGAGAATGCCGGGCGCTTCCTCCATGGCTTTGTGGCGCCGCTTTTGGGCGCGGGTGTGCTGATGGGATTGATCGCTCCAGAGGTCGATATCGGGACCACCGCACTGATCGGCGCGACCACCATGGTGTTGATGTTTCTCGCCGGCACGCGGCTCGTTTATCTGGGGCCTTCGGTCTGCGCCGGGATTGGGGGACTGGCGCTGGTCATCCACAAAATGCCCGAGCGCACCGGCCGGTTTCTCGCGTTCCTTTACCCGGACAAATACCCCGCGGATGCCTACCAGACCGTGCAAGGGCTGATCGCATTGGGCTCCGGGGGCGTCGAAGGTCTCGGACTCGGCAACAGCCGCCAGAAGCTTGCCTATCTGCCGTTCGCGCACACCGACTTTATCTTCCCGGTGATTGGCGAAGAACTCGGCCTCCGCTGCACCCTGTTCGTCGTCTTTGTGTACATCGTCATCATCCTTTGCGGCGCGATGATCGCGATGCGGGCGCGTGACCGCTTCGGCATGCTGCTCGGCTTTGGCATCATGATCATTATCGCGCTCCAGGCCGCGGTGAATATCGGCGTGACCACCTCCCTGCTGCCGAACAAAGGCCTGCCGCTGCCGTTCATCAGCTATGGCGGTTCGAACCTCGTTTTCTGTCTGCTCGGCATCGGGATCCTGATCAATATCTACCGCCAGGGTTTCAATGATCGTGAAGAGCAAAAGAACACCACCGTCCTGCGCGCGCGCACCCGCAAACCGCCCCGCGTCGTGCGCCTCTAAATTCTTATGAACATCGTCATCGCAGCCGGCGGGACCGGCGGACACTTGTTTCCCGGCCTGGCCGTGGGCGAGGTGCTCATCAGCCGCGGCCACCAGGTGATGCTCATCATCTCGCAGAAAGAGATCGATTCGCTCGCCACGCAGGGACGCACGGAGTTTCGGATCGAGCAGATGCCCGGCGTCGGCTTGCAAAGCAAATCGCCGATCGCGGCGGTGAAGTTCGTCTCCAAGTTTTTCTCCGGGCTGAATCATGCAAAAGCGCTCTATCGCGACTTCCAACCGCAGGCCGTGCTGGGGATGGGCGGCTTCACCTGCACCGCGCCGATCCTCGCCGGGCGCTCGCGGAAAATCCCGACCTTCGTCCACGAGTCCAATGCCATCCCCGGAAAGTCCAACAAGCTGAACGCCCGGCTCGTCACGCGGGTGCTGCTCGGTTTTGAGGAATGCGCGCAGTATTTCCCGGCGGGAAAATCGACCGTCACTGGCACGCCTATCCGCACCTCGCTGGTCACCCGGCTCGACAAAACGCAGGCGCTGGCGGCTTTCGGCCTCGCGCCCGGATTGCAGACACTGCTCGTCATGGGCGGCAGCCAGGGCGCTCATGGCATCAACCAGGCGCTGATCAACGCATTGCCCCAACTTGCGGGTCAACCGCTCCAGATCATCCACCTGACCGGACGGCAGGATGAAGAAATCATGCGCGAGAGCTACGCTCGGGCGGGCGTGAAGGCGTATGTCGCGGCCTTTTCTCATCAGATGCAGGAGGCTTACAGCGCGGCGGATTTCACCATCGCGCGGAGCGGCGCGGCCAGCCTCACCGAGCTTTCGCACTTCGCGCTGCCTGGCATTCTCATCCCGTATCCCTACGCCGCCGAGGACCACCAAACTTTCAACGCGAAAATCTTTGAACGAGCGGGGGCGGCGACGCTATTACAGGAGCGCGAAACCAGCGGCGAAACTCTCGCGAAAAAGCTGCTCTGGTTTCTCGACGATCCGGCTCGGTTTTCCGATATGTCTGCCCGCAGCGCCAGTCTGGCGCCGAAGCAGGCCGCCGAGCGGGTCGCCGATACGGTTCTCCGCTCTGCGGAGGAAATCCGAAACTCGAATAGCGAAATCCGAAACAAATCCTAATGATCAAAATTTACGAAAACGGATCTCGCTTCGGGAGTCGCGGCGCGTGCCTTTCCTTCCGCCTTTTCCCTCCGTTGCCTGATTGTTTCGGATTTCGGATTTCGGATTTCGAATTTTCCACCTAATGGACACGGGCCAAATCCTTGCTGAAATCCTCGTCGGTGGTGAACTCAAAGTTCACCTGATCGGCGTGGCAGGCTCCGGCATGAGCGGCATCGCCGGGCTGCTCATCTCGCTCGGCCATCACGTCAGCGGCTCGGACAAAGCGCGGACGGTCGAGATCGACCGACTGGAAAAGCTCGGCCTGCGTTTTTATCTCGGCCAGGAAGCGGCGAACGTCGCCGAAGCCGATTTGATCATTTTTTCGTCCGCGATTCGCCCGGGCAATGCGGAATACGACGAAGCGCTCCGCACGAATCGGAACATGGTCCGCCGCGCCGACGCGCTGGCCGCGATCATGAATTGCAAGAAGGGCATCGTCGTCTGCGGCATGCATGGCAAGACCACGACGTCGTCGATGGCCGCGCATGTGCTCAAGGTGGGTGGATTGCATCCGTCGCATTACGTCGGTGCGGAGATTCCGATTCTCGGCACGAATGCCAACTGGGATGCAGAGGGCGAGTTTTTCGTCGCGGAAGGTGACGAGAGCGACGGCACGCTGGCCTTTTATCATCCCGAGCACGCGATCGTGCTGAACATCGAGGAGGAGCATCTCGACTACTACGCCGACCTCGCGGCGATCGAAGCGGTTTTCAATCAACTGCTCAGCCAGACGCGCGGGAAAGTGATCTTCAGCGCCGACGACGCGAATGCGACGCGCATCTGCAGCACGCATGCCGGCGCGATTTCCTATGGCGAATCGCATACCGCGTTTTATCGGTTCGACGATTTGCATGCGAAGGACTTTCAGTCGCACTTCCGCGTGCTGCGCGGCGGCGAACCCCTCGGCGCGGTGACGCTCAACGTGCCCGGCAAACACAACGTCAGCAATGCCGTCGGCGTGATCGCGCTGGCCACGGAACTCGGCGTGCCGTTCGAGAAAATCTCCGCCGCGCTGGAATCTTTCCGCGGAGCGAAACGGCGCTTCGAAATCAAATATCGCAGCGACCGTTACATGGTCGTCGATGACTACGGTCATCACCCCAGCGAAGTGAAAGCGACGCTGGCGACCGCGAAAAACACCGGCCGCAAGCGAGTGCTCTGCATGTTCCAGCCGCACCGCTATTCGCGCACGGAAAAGCTGAAGGCCGAGTTCGGCCGCGCCTTTCACCACGCCGATCTCGCGATCATCGCCGACGTTTATGCGGCGAGCGAAATTCCGATTCCCGGAGTCAGCGGGCAGACGATCGTCGATGAAATGGTCCGTGAAGGACACGAGGCCGCGCACTTCCAGCCGGATCGGAAAAAGATCGCGCTGGAGATCGGCCGCGCGCTGGAGCCCGGTGATGTCGTGCTCAGCCTCGGCGCGGGAAATATCCACGAAGCCGCGTCCCTTTTGGCGAAGGACGTGCGGCAGCTCGACGAACTCCAGACCGTGATGGGCCAGGGCTCGATCAAGCTCTACGAACCACTTTCCAAACACACCACGATGCGGGTTGGCGGTCCGGCCCAGTTTTGGGCGGAGCCCGAGACGGAAGAGGGATTCGCGCGGCTGGTGCGCTTCTGCACGCTGAACGAAATCCCGCTGTTCGTGATGGGACGCGGCTCGAATTTGCTCGTTCGCGACGGTGGCATTCGCGGCGTGGTCGTGCATCTATCGCGTGGAGAATTCAAGAAGGTGGAAGTGCGCGATGGCAAGATTGATGCCGGTGTGGGCGTGAAGCAGAAGGAACTCGCCTATGCGGCGCGCGATGCACAGATCGGCGGGTTCGAGTGGTTTGAAGGGATTCCCGGTAATGTCGGCGGCGCGCTGCGCATGAATGCGGGCGCGATGGGCGGCGAGACTTTCCGCCAGGTGGTGAGCGTTCGCTTCATCGATCCGCACGGCAATTTCCACATGAAGACGCCCGCGGAAATGGACGTGCATTACCGGCACTGCGGAACGCTGGAGAAAAACTTCGCGGTGTCGGCGACCTTCGTCGGGCATCCGAGCACGGCGGAGGAAATCGAAAAGCTGCTCGAAGCTTCGACGCAAAAGCGCCGCACCACGCAGCCGCGGGAATCGAGCGCCGGATGCTGCTTCAAAAACCCGGAGCAATGCCCGGCGGGTAAGCTGGTCGATGAACTGGGACTGAAGGGCACGCGAGTCGGTGGTGCGAAGATGTCCGAAGTCCACGGCAATTTCCTCGTCAATGATGGCGGGGCGACTGCGGCGGACGTGCTCGCGCTAATCGCGCACGTAAAGGAAGTCGCGCTCAAGGAGCGCGGGATCAAACTCGAAACCGAAGTGCAAATCATCGGCGAGGAGAAGGGCATCCATGACTGACCGCAGATATTTGCAAGAACCGGCCCGCAATTCCCGTATGCGTGGCCATGACTCACCCATCCATTTCCATGTCCATTGACCTCACCGACAAGAAGATCGCCGTCCTCATGGGCGGGCCGGGCAACGAGCGCAAAGTCTCGCTCGCGTCCGGCGCAGGCGTGGCCAAGGCACTGCGTTCGCTCGGCGCGGACGTGACCGAAGTCGATGTCAGCGGGCCGGATTTTGTCGTGCCCGCGGGAACGGAGATCGGCTTCAACGTCATCCACGGCACCTTCGGCGAAGATGGCCAGATCCAGCGCATTCTCGAAAGCCGCGGCGTGGCTTACACCGGCGAAGGAGTGGCCGGGAGCGAGATCGCGATCGACAAAATCCTGACCAAAAATTGCTTTCAGAAGCACGGCGTGCCGACGCCGGGTTCGGAAATTTTGCACAACGGCGCGGTGCCGACCCTGCCGCTCCCCTATGTCGTGAAAGCGCCGAAAGAAGGCTCCAGCGTGGGGGTCTATATCGTGAAGGAAGAGGGGAAAATCGCGGAGACTTTCCGCGAGGCCTGGAAGTTTGGGAACGAGTTGCTCATCGAGCAGTATGTCTCCGGGCGTGAACTGACCGTCGGCATTCTCGGCGAGCAGGCGCTGCCGATCATCGAAATCCGCCCGAAAAATCCGGGCGAGTTTTACGACTTCGCGAACAAATACAATTTCCTCAACCCGCAGGCCGCAGGGGCCGATCATTTCTGCCCGGCGGCTTTGAGCGAAGAGATGACGAAGCAAGTGCAGGAAGTGGCACTTGCGGCGAAACGCGCGCTCGATTTGGAGGTTTATTGCCGCGTCGATGTCCTGCTCGATGCGCAGGACCGGCCCTTCGTTTTGGAAATCAACACCATCCCCGGCATGACGCCCGTGAGCCTCCTGCCCGCAGCCGCCGCCGCCGCCGGCATCAGCTACGCGGAGCTTTGCGCCCGCGTCATCGAACTTTCGCTCGCCCGGCAGCGCCCATGAAATCCATCCCCAGCAACGCCCGCAACAAGCGCGTCTCGAACCCGCGCCAGCGCAAACAGCAGCACCTGCTTGACGTGAAAATTCGCGCGGGCAAGGAACGCACGCGCCGGTTTAACGCGATCACCGGATTCGTCTGCAAGGCCGCGCTTTTCGCCGGCGCGGCTGCGGCGATCTGGTTCGGCGGGAAGGAAGCGCTGCGCAATTTCGTCTGGGAGAACCCCGACTATTTTTTGCGCGAGATCAACGTGACCACGGACGGCGCATTGACGCGCGAGCAGGTGCTCAATGCCGCCGGTTTCGCCGAGGGACGCAACATTTTCACCGTCGATCTGGCCCAGTCCCGCAGCGCCATCGAGAAGATGCCGCAGGTCGAGAGCGCCACCGTGCAGCGGCAATTGCCGAATCGGATGACGATCACCGTCACCGAGCGGCGGCCCATCGCGTGGGTGGCGGCGAAAGGGGACGAAGATCCGAGTTCCTCCGAGCGCTCTTTCCTCATCGATACCCGCGGCATCGTGCTCCGCAGCCGCGTCGTCCTGCCGGAGTATTACCACCTGCCGATCATCTCCGGATTCGAAACCGAGAACCTCGTGCCGGGGAAACGCGTGCCCGCTTGGGAAATGCAGGCCGCGCTCGAACTCGTGCGCCTCAATGCCGACAACACGCGCTTCCAGGCGCGCAACATCGACCTTTCGAAAGGTTACTGCCTCGTCGTCACCGACCAGCGGCGCGCCAGGATCACCTTCGCTCTCGACAGGATCGAAAACCAACTCGCCCGTCTCAACCGTTACCTCGATCGCGCGGCGGAGGATAAAAAGGAAATCCAGACCGTGAATCTCATCGTCGAACGCAACGTGCCTGTGACTTTCTACGATCCGGAGGCGGCGGCGGTTCCAGACGAAGTTGCGCCGCCCAAGACCGTCAAACCCGCGCCAGTGGCGGAACCGGTGGTCAGAAAGGCGGAACTGGTGAAGGAGAAGCCGGCCGACACGTCGAAGAAACTCGAGGCGTTCCTGCCCAAAACTTCGCCCAAGCCTGCGACCCCGGCGCGCGGCACCAATTCCAATCAAACCTTGAAAAAGCCCTTTCGCCTGAATCCCTGATGGGCCGTGAACAAATAGTTGTGGGACTGGAGATCGGTACTTCGAAAGTCTGTGCCGTGGTCGGTGAGACGCGGGGTGACGGCACGATCCGTATCCTGGGTGTCGGCCAGGCGCCGTCGCGTGGCGTGCGCAAGGGCGAGATCGTGGACTTTGAAACTGCCGGGAAATGCATCCGGGAGGCGCTCGTCGATGCCGAGGAGAAGAGCGACGTGATGATCGGCAGCGTGTATCTCGGCGTGACCGGCAGCCACATCTCGGGCTTCAACAATCGTGGTGCGGTCAACATCCCGGAGGATCGCGATGAAATTTTTGACGAGGACTTCGAAGACGTGCAGGCGAGCGCGCGCGAGGTCAGCATTCCCGCGCCGAACATGTTCGTGCATTCGATTTTGCAGCACTACTACGTGGACGGGCAGGACGGCGTGCTCAATCCGATCGGGATGTGCGGGCGCAAACTGGAGGCGGACTTTCACATCATCCACGGCGTGGCCACGCGGATCAAAAACAGCGTGCGTTGCGTGAAGGAAGTCGGCCCCGAAGTGCTCGACGTCGTCTTCAATCCGCTCGCGGCCGCGCAAGTGGTGCTCGATCAAAATCAGAAAAGCCTCGGCGCGATCGTCGTGGATATGGGCGGGGGCACGATGGACTACATCGTGTATGTCGATGGCGCGGTGAAGCAGAGCGGCGCGCTGGCCATCGGCGGCGACCACATCACCAACGACATCTCGCTCGGCCTGCGCATTCCGATGGCGAAGGCGGAAAAACTCAAGGTCGAGGAGGGCAGCGTGATCCTCGGAAATGCGCGGCCGGGCGAAACCATCGTGCTCAAGGACGAAACGGGTTTTGCCGGCAAAGCGGTCGAGCGGGAGATGCTCAATACGATCATCCACTGTCGCGTGCGCGAGAGCTTCGAATTGCTCAAGAAGCGGCTCGATGAGGAGAACTACCTGCAATTCCTGGGCGCGGGCATGATGCTCACCGGCGGTTGCAGCCTGCTGAAAGGGATCAACCATCTTGCCGAGGAAGTGTTCGGGCTGCCGGTGCATGTCACCCACGCGCAGACGGTTTCGGGCCTGACCTCCGCGTTTGAAAACCCGCAGTTTTCGACCGCCATCGGCCTGATCAAATACGCCGAAGCCATGCAGCCAGCCCAGCCGGTCGGCCTGTTCAAGAGCCTTTTCAAACGCATCCCTTTCCTCGGCCTGTGGTAGTGAAACGTCCGCTCCCAACCTAAACCGCCATGATCCAGCTTCACCGGAATCAATCCTCCACTCGCGATGTCCGCATCAAAATCGTCGGCCTCGGAGGAGCCGGCAGCAATGTCCTCGACCGCCTGCTGCTCGACGGCATCCAGAATGCGGAACTCGTCGCGATCAATACCGACGCGCAGGCGCTGGCCGGTTCCGTCGTGACGGAAAAGGTGCAGCTCGGGCGCACGACGACCCGCGGACTCGGCGCGGGCGGCGACCCGGAGGTGGGCTACGCGGCGGCCGAGGAGGGGATCGAGGAAGTCCGCCGGGCGCTGGAAGGCGCGCAAATGGTTTTTCTGTGCGTCGGTCTCGGCGGCGGGACGGGCTCCGGCGCAGCGCGCATCGTCGCCTCGCTCGCCCGGGAGCAGCACGCACTCGTCGTCGCCTTTGCCACGCTGCCCTTCGACTTCGAGGGCAAGCGCCGCCGGGCGCAGGCCGACGAAGCGCTGGGCGCCCTCCAGCGTTACGCCGATGTGGTCATCCATTTTGAGAATGAACGGATGGGCGATGCGGTCGCGCCGCTCGCCGGCATTCAGGAAGCGTTCGCGATGGCCGACCAGACGCTCAGCCAAAGCGTCCGCGCCATTACCGGCCTGGTGCGGCGGCGCGGGTTGGTGCAGATCGGCTTCGACGAACTCGCCACGGCGCTGCGCGGCGGCGGCGAAAGCGGCGCGCATTGTGTTTTCGGTTATGGCGAGGCGGAGGGCGACAACCGCGCGCATGAAGCGCTCGCGCGGGCCCTGAAGAATCCGCTGATGGACAAAGGCCGGATGCTCGAAGACGCACGCAACATTCTCGTGAACGTCGCCGGTGGTCCGGGAATGACGCTCAACGAAGTGCAGATTCTGATGGAGGAATTCAATCGCCACATCAGCGATCAGTCACGGCTGCTGTTCGGCGCGTCGGTTGATCCCGCGCTCGGGCAGCGCATGTGCGTGACCATCCTGAGCGCGGTGGACGGCGAAGTGCCGGCCAACGTCGAACTCCGTCCGCGTCCTGCGACTCGGGTCGAGAGTTCGCCCGCCTCGGTTCCTCCGTCCGCGCCGCCGCCCCGCGTGGCCGAGCCGGCGCCGGTGTTGCGAGTCGTCGAGCGCGAAACCGAGCCCGAGCCAGAGGAACAGCCCGCGCCGCGACCGGCAGTGCGGGAGGCCGTCGCCGCGGTGGCGCGTGAGTCGGCGCCGATTTTTGCGGAGCCTGCCGTCGAGCCGGAAGTCGCGCCGCCTGCGCCGAAGGCCGCTAGCAAGGAAAAGCCGACGCTGGCAAAACAGGAGCAGATGCTCTTCGAGCCGGTGACCCGCGGACGTTTCGAAAAGAGCGAGCCGACGATCGTGGACGGCCAGGATCTCGACGTGCCAACGTTCCTCCGGCGGAATGTGAAGGTGAAGTGAGCGCGCTTCCGCGCTGGTTGTGGAGGGTTGTGGAAGATGCGGCTTGTGGGTGCGGATTCGTCTGCTAGAAAACCGCTCCATGTCTGAAACCAAACGATTTCGTGCGGGGGTTCTTTTCGGTGAAGAAGTGAAGGCACTTCTCGATTACGCAAAAGCGACAGGGTTTGCTCTTCCAGCGATTAACTGCATCGGAACCAACTCGGTCAACGCGACGCTCGCCGCGGCGCGCCAATTGAACTCGCCGACGATGATTCAATTCTCGAACGGCGGCGCGCAATTCTTCATCGGCAAGACCGTCAAGGGAGACAATCAGCTTGGCCCGATTCTCGGCGGCATCGCCGGGGCGCATTACGTGGATGCAGCGGCGAAAGCCTACGGCGTGCCGGTGATTCTCAACACCGACCACTGCGCGAAGAAGCTGCTGCCGTGGGTGGATGGCCTGCTGGCCGCGAGCGAGGAGCAGTTCGCCAAAACCGGCAAGCCGCTCTACAGCTCGCACATGCTCGACCTCTCCGAGGAGCCGATTCACGAAAATCTCGAGGTGTGTGCGAAGTATCTGGAACGCATGGCGAAGATGGGCATGACGCTCGAAATCGAACTCGGCGTGACCGGTGGTGAAGAGGACGGCGTGGACAATTCCGGCGTCGAAGAATCCAGCCTCTACACCAAGCCCGAGGAAGTCGCCCAGGCTTACGAAACGCTCCTGAAAATCAGTCCGAACTTCACCGTTGCGGCCGCGTTCGGTAACGTGCATGGCGTTTACAAACCCGGAAACGTGAAGCTGAAGCCGCCGATCCTCGATGACTCGCAGAAATACATTGAAAAGAAGTTCGGCACCGGGCCGCGGCCGGTGAACTTCGTCTTCCACGGCGGCTCCGGCTCGACCCGCGAAGAGATCCGCGAGGCGATCAGCTACGGCGCGATCAAGATGAACCTCGACACGGACGTGCAGTGGGCGTTCTGGGATGGCATCCGCGAATACGAGGCGAAGAACCATGACTATCTCCAGGGCCAGATCGGCAACCCGAAAGGCCCCGACGCGCCGAACAAGAAACACTACGATCCGCGGGTGTGGCTCGGCGCCGCGGAGGACTCCGCCACCAAGCGCCTGCTGCAATCCTTCGAGGATCTCAATTGCGTCGGTCGCAACGCCTGATCGCCACTTCCTTCATGAAAACCTGCCTCGCCCTTTTGTTTGCCTTCAGCCTGTCGGCCACCGCGCTTTGCGCCGATAAACGCCCGGCCCTGCCGCTGGAAAAGGCGGTGGCGCTCGCTGCCGATTACCTCAAGTCCATCGGGCAGGATAAAGATCATTGGATCGCCTCGATCTCCTACGAGCGCGAAAGCATGACGAGCGGGACCTATAAATGGTTTGTGAAATGGGGTCCACCCATCGAGATCGGTGGGCGCAAGGAACTGGGTCTCGAGATCGCGATGGATGGCGAACTGGCCCGGGCGGTGGATAGGAAAGCGCCGAAGTAGGCGTCCGGGTGGAGTTTCTCGCCCCCGCGAAGGTCAATCTCTCGCTGCGCGTTCTGCGCCGGCGCGAGGATGGCTTTCATGAAATTGAGAGCCTGATGTGCCCGGTGTCGATCTTCGACACGCTCGATCTCGCGCATCGAGAAGAGGCGGGGTTGGAGTTTGTCTGCGATGATCCCACGCTGCCGACGGACGACAACAATCTGGTCGTGCGGGCAACGAAGCTCTTTTGCGGAGCATGCGGGTTTGAGCCGCGGCTGCGAATCGCGCTGACCAAGCGCATTCCGCACGGCGCGGGACTCGGCGGCGGGAGCAGCGATGCGGCGGCGACGTTGATCGGGCTGAACCGGCTCTTCGACACGAAGCTCGAAAGCGATGCGCTCGCGGCGATGGCGGCGGAACTCGGCTCGGATATCCCATTTTTCATCTACCAATCGGCGGCGTTGATCCGCGGGCGAGGGGAGCAGGTGGAGCCCGTGGATTTTCCCCACGCGTTGCCGCTGCTGCTGATCAAACCGCCGTTCGGCGTGCCGACGCCGTGGGCGTATCGGCAATGGCGGGATTCGCAGGAGATCCCCGGAGTCGATTACGCCGCGCAGAGTTTTCCGTGGGGCGAACTGGTCAACGACTTGGAGCGGCCCGTTTTTGAGAAATACCTCTTCCTCGCCGACTTGAAGACGTGGCTGCGGGAGCAACCCGAGGTTACGGGCGCGCTCATGTCGGGATCGGGCTCGACGGTGTTTGCGCTGCTTCGGGCGAAAAACGATGTCGCGGTGCTGGCCGAGAAGATCGGAGCGGAGTTTGGGACTGATCTGTGGTGCTGCGCTTGCGAGACGGTGGGGTGATCTCGGAGGGACGCGCTCCGGCGCGTCCGTGATTTGGGGAACACGCAGGAGCGTGTCCCTCCGGTTGAGTTACACTCCGGCGCGATCGAGGATCGAGGCGACGACTTTGGTGGCCTCGAAATGCTCGGTGGCGACATCGAACGCGGCGCGGCTGTGCGAGGCGTAGTCGGCATTCACCGCGCGCACGGCTTCCGCGATTTCGTCGAGCGTGCGGAAGGCGAGCAGCCCGCGCTCGCCGCCGTAGAGATCGGTGAAACCTGTCTCCTGCGTGATGACCGGCCGGCCCGCGGCGAGATAGCACGCGGTGCGGTCGCTAAACCAGCCGGTGCTCAGCCGCACGTATTGATCTTTCGCCACGGTGAACTCGCCCTTCGAGCCACGCAGGTATTGCACGTAAAGGTCGTGATCGATGCTGATTTCCTGCGGACTGGTCAGCCGCCAGCCAAGCGCCCGTAAATTGGCACGCGTGGCTTCGTCGCGGAGATTGGTCGCGAGTTCAAAGGTTTCGCCCGCGCGTTGCGGCGCCTCTTTGAAACGAAGAAATTCGAGCGCTTTGCTCCACAGGTATTTGTCGCCGCGCCACTCGATGTCTTTCCCTTTCGTGTTCCAGTTGGCGACGCTGGTGAAGACGGCGTCGGCGGGTGGCGGCGCATCCGCTTTCCAAAAATCCGTGACGATCGGCTGGCGCGTCGGTTGCCAAGGGACGCCATGCAGGGGCACGGGAAAGCGCGGGGTGCCGATGTGCTCGCCGAAAGTGAAGACGGCTTGGTATTGCGCGAGCGTCTGGCGGATGGGCGCGGCGGGATCGGTGTCGATCAGGCACTGCTCCTTTCCGGGATCGCTTTCGATGTAGATGAGGCAGCGGTTTCGCAGGAGGTCTTCGTGGAGTTCCTGTTCGCCGCAGACGTTGATGACGGCGTCGGCTTCGCGGTAGAGTTCGTCGATCCGAGCGCCGCTCAGGCCGGCGGTGGGGCGGTCGTCGAGGTAACGCGCGCGGTAACCCCAGCGGCCGTCGAAGCCGAACTGGCGCGCCAGCTTCGGCATGATCGCCGCGGTGTAACTCCAGTCGGGGATGTAGTCGTATTGCAACGGGTGATAGGGGTGCGCGGTCGAGTCCTCGATGTAGAACACTTCGTGACCGAGCCGCTGCAGGCCGACGATGTAATGGATGTGCTGCCAGATGACGCCGGCGATCGGGCAGCGCGCCATGTAGCCGGTGACGATGATTCGCTTGCGGCTCATCTCATCGACCCGGCGGGTTCATTGGTCGGGGATACGGCGGCAGGGTCATGGAGTTCGCCGGAGTGTATCCGAGAAATGCGCCGGCGCAGCAACCAACCAGGCGGTGGACAATTCCTCCACCCGTTGAATACAGATCGGAGGGTGGAAAAAAGAATCGACGGATGGGGGGCGTCGGGCGAGTTGCCACTTTATGCAGAACGACTGGAAACTGTTCGAACGAGGCAGGAGTTGCAAGGCCCGCTTGGCAATGGGAATTGCGTTGACTGGTATATGGCTGGCGGGAGCTTTGACTGCGGCGGAGCCAAATTTACCTTCGACGAAATTGATTGAGGTGGCGCGAAAAGATTTGCGGGCGAATCGCGCCGAGAAGGCCTTCGATGCCTTGGGGGCTTGGGTGGCGAAGAACCCCTCGGACAGTCACTTCATGGACGCGCTGGTTCTTCAAGGGACGTGCGCTTTGCGCCTGAAACGTGACGAAATCGGAGTCCGCATCCTCGAACGGGTGGTGACTCAAGCGAATGGGCTGCCGCCGCAGGCGGATGCCTTGGAGCAGTTGATTCTGCATGCGGAAGGCAAAGGCAATGTGGCACGAGCCAAAGAACTGGTGATTCGGCTGGAGACGAATTTTGCTGAGCATCCCGCGACCATTCGTGGTTTGGTCAAGCGGGGTGAGGCGGCATTCGCTGCGGGCAAATACGACGAGGCCATCGCGACTTTCAGCCGGGCCGGCAAAAAGCTGCCACCGGAAGCGGCCAGCCATCTGATGATTGCGCAGGCGATGCAAAATGCGGCGAGCGATCCGGCCAAGGTGCTGCTAGCCGCAGAGTCGCTGCTCAAAGCGGACAAAAGAATCTGGCCGCTCAGCTCTACACGACTTTTCTAAATTTTTTTTCCCCAGTCACCGTTGATCGCCGAAGCCAAGACCCGGCTCGGCTGGTGCCTTTACGATGGTGGCGATGCGGCGGCAATCGAGCGAGCCGAGCAACTGTGGCGCGAAGTCATCGCCGCGGGACCGCCCAGAGGTGAATGGGTGGGCGAATGTCAATGGCACATGGTGCAACTGCTCGCGGGTCCGAGAAATCAATGGAAACAAGCGGCGGAGCTTTGTACACAGATTGCCCGGACGTTTCCCCAAGGCAGCTTCCGCCATGAGCAGGCGCTCTACAGTCGCGGCTGGTTGTTTTGGGTGAAAAAGGACTGGGCCTCGGGGATGACGGCATTCGAGGCGCTGATCGCTGCCTATCCCGCCAAGGCGCAGCATCCTCCGATCATGCGTTATTTGGAAGAATGCCGACAGGGGGCGGAAGGTCGCGTTCGCAAATGAAACGCTCACGAATAGCGATCTTTAGCCGGTCATGGATGGGATCTTTGGCCCTTCTGCTGTGTGCCGGTGCCTTGCTGGGGCAAGGCTTCCCAAGCAAGGAGAGCGCGGTTGGCAGGCTCTTTTCCGAGGCGAAAGCCTTCAAGGAAGGGCCTGACGCCGCCCAACGGGCACGCCAACTCAAGGAGCAGGTGATGGAGTGGGAGCCGGAAAGCGACAGCGCGCAGGAAATTACCTTTTGGGGCATGGCGGCCATCGGATCGTTTGGGAAAAGCCTGCGCTTCGAGTGGACGGATCTGGAATCCCGCCGCGCTGGCTTACACCAATGGTTGGAGGTTCTTGGGAAAAAGGCGTTCCTGACTTCCGGGGGATTCTTTTGCCTTCCAGTTTGCCGAGACCTATTGGCTCTACTTCGATAAAAAAGATGCGCGAGCCGCCATTGCATTGATCGAGTGGATCGAGAAGCAGTTTGCGGTGCCTCTGAAAGATCCGGATAGCCGCCGGAGGTGGGCCTTCACAAAAAGCGACTTCGCGGAGGACTACCTGATCTTTCATCCGCCGGGAGGCACGCCGGAGGAAGAGGAACTGCGGACCTTTGCCCAAGAAACGATCGACCGCACCCTGGCTGATGAAAGCCTCCCTCTGGCGCAGCGGACTGAGGTGCTGCGGAGGCATGCGGAAACTCTCTATTCAGCGACCGACATGGCTGGGGCGGCCCGGTTGTATGAGGACTGGTGGCGCCGTCATCCGGATGCCGGGCTGAATGAAAACCTTTGTTTCAGTCGCTATTGTCTCGCGCAATTTGGCCAGGGCGATGTGGAAACAGCGCGGCGGATGCTGGCCGCCTTGGATGAGCTGACCCAGGGACAGGCCACCGGCGGCACCGCGCAGAGCGTGAAAATCATGACCGAAACGTACTACGAAGATCTCCGGCTCTCCACCCCCGAGCGCTGGCGCAAGGCGGCCAAATTCACCGAGAATAGCCGCCATCTCTATCTGCAAAGAATCGCCCAATGAAAATGATCCCGTCGTGTCAGGAGAGGTGGCGTTTTCCACGTTTCAGAGCAGCCGCGCTTTTTGTGGCTGTTGGGGTGTTTGGTCCGGTTTGCGGAGTTGGCCAGGGGCCGCAAGATCTGCAAGGGAATCTCACCCTCAAGCCGTCCAGCCCCAATGTCAGTTGGCCGGGCAGTGGAGGTGATGGGCGACTGGCCCCCAAGCTGACGGCTCGGATCACGGTGCAGGTGATCGAGGAAGAGGAAATGAAAGGGGTGAAATACCGGCTCAAACCCGGTTCGGCCACCGGATCGAGCAACTCCCAATGCTCTCTGGGTCGGACCGGGGAGTGGCGTCAATGGCACATGGTCGATCACCAATACCGCGGACGACGAAGTCTCCACGGAGCTGCGGATCAGTTGCACTTGGCAGCCCGTCCCCGGCACGGGAGATGGCAGCGGAACACCCCCGGACGACATCACCGGTACCGGCTATGCCTTCGTGGATTTGCTGGATTCCAAGGTTGTCTGGACTTTCGATCCAGCACCTGTGGACTTAGAAAACGTGCTTAAATGCACGCCCGCTGCCAATGGAAATGCGGATATCATCAAGTTCACCGTCACTTTTCAGGATTCCGCCGGTCGAGCCCCATTAAAGGCGGATTTCACGAAAGTGTCGGCGGCAGAATATTCCGATGTCGAGCCTTCCATGTGGCAGAATGATCCATGGATCGTCGAAGATGGGGGCGCTCAGGCCAATGTTGAAAAGGTGACGGGGAACATTCGCTCGGCACATGCTTCCATTGGGAAATTGAAAGCGGACTGGAACGATGGGAGCGCGGAAACCGGCACCTCCGATCGCAAATTGAACTTCGCCCGCATCAAGATCGCGACCGCTGACGGGCGGGAGTATCCCGATCTTTGGTACTTTGGCGATGGAGTTACCGTGCCTGATTATCCCAGCGTTGAGAATATGACTGCGTCGGTTTTGCCGACCAAGTGGGCGCAAGGTGCGGGGGACTTGAGTTGGGCCGTCGTTTCAGGCACGGATAAGGTGAAAGCAACTCCGGACGACAACACCGGAGCCGCGGCAGGACTGAAAGCTCTCGCCGGGAGCGGGCAGAGAAACGACTGCAAAATTGAAGTGACTTCCGCACAATATGGTCTGAGCCAAAGACTAAAGTTCGACGTGGAGTCGTTTGGACAGGCGCAATATTTCAACTTGGCCCGCGGAAATTTTGCGTACGTCTATCAAACCACGCTGATTTATACCGTCCCGACGAAAATGGGGCGATTTAAGAAACGAAACCTTTCCGCTCGCGAAATCTTCAAACACGAAACAAGAACCATCCATACGGCGAAATATCCCAACTGCACTTGGGGGCCGCCGAATAACGGGCAGCCATCACCCCCTGCTTTTCCAGTCTGGGGAGGCAAACCCCCTGGTGACTATCCTCAACTAAATGATCACACGTATTACGTGTTTGATAAGATTTCGCCGAGTGCGGGAGTTCCCGCAGCGACCCTGCATGATCAAGCCCCGACTGGCAGATGGGTGGACACTTATCAAGGAAGCTGGCGAATCGGTGCCGCGGGGAATGGAACAGTGATTTTGGACAATAAGTGGTGGGTTCGCTACCGCGATCGCGGAACCCACTTGGATGCCCAACCGAATCCTGAACCATGATACGATTCCTCTGCTTGTTTTTCTTCGTCACGCTTCCGTGTTTGGCGGAAGTCGCAAAGCCGCTGTCGTACGCTGAGCTAAAAGAAGGTTCTGACCTGATCATCTGGGCGCGGATTTCAACACTTGAGGTCCGCCAAACGGAAACGAAGTCTCAAGCGGGCCGGTTCACACTCGAAGACGCGTGCGTTTTCAAAGGCGAGTTCACACCGTCTTTGGTCATTCATGGTCTTGAAAAACCCCCGTGGGAAGCTCGCCTTAAAGACTATCTTACTTCACTCCCGCCAAAGCCATGGGCCTTGTTTTTTTTCAAGAAACGCCCTCTCGGCGACTATGAGTTTTCGAGCAACAGTCCCGTGCAAAGCAGCGTGGGTATATTTCCGGAAATCAAAGCCAGCATGCGGTTCAAGACACTGGAAGACTGTCTAGTCTATTTGTTGCTCTCTCCTGAGGGCGGCATCGGCATCTCTCTTGAGAACTATGTTTCTCTCTACGATAATATTAGCCTGAAGTTTGTGGATGAAGGGTTGGTTCGCGCTTTAGAGAAGCTTGCCGCCAGTGAAGATGCGGCGGCTCCCGCAGCGCGCGACGCGCTCGAACGCCATCGGGCAGCGGTGCTCCTCCCGTCTCCGCCGGTTCTGCTAAAGGTTTCTCCAGAGATGGAGGCGATGTTTCTCCAGCTCTGGCGGCGATATCAGCAGGCGTGGAATGCCCGGGATGGGGCGCAATTGGCCACGCTCTTCGTCAATACCCAGACCACTCCGCCTCTTTCGATCAAGCAACGCGACCGTCCGGACATGTCTTGGGTGGAATTTATGGAATTGCTAAGAACCAGACGGGAGAGAATGGGCGAAATATCCACGCTTAACCTGAGCGAAATCCAACTACAGGAGAATGAGGCCAACGTGTATGTCGCGCTCACGTTTTCAAAGCACCGTCCGGAGGAATGGCGGCGGAAGTTCCTCAAATCCAAAGACGGGCGCTGGTTACTCGAAGGGCGGTGAAATTGTTTGGCGCCTCCTACGGCGGAGCGAGGCGTTTGGCAAAGCGCGCGGGATTGCCGGCGACGACGGTGTTCGGTGGCACGTCTTTCGTCACGACGGCGCCGGCGGCGATGATCGAGTTGTCGCCGATGGTCACACCTTTGAGGACGATGGCGTTCATGCCGATCCAGACGTTGTTCCCGATCTTCACCGGGCGCGATTTCACCGCCTCGCGCGGGCGCTCCGGTTTGCCTTCGTAGAAAGGCGCGAGCGCTTCGGCGTCGATGCGGCGCTGGGCGGCGGCGACGGGATGGAAGTCGGAATCGGCGATGCCGGTGCCCCACGAGATAAGGCAGTGCGAGCCAATCTCGATGCTCGTCTCGCAGGTGAGTAGTGCGCCGACGAGGAGCGTGAAGTCGCCGATTTTCACATGGCCTTTTTCGCCGACGGCAAACTGCGACGCGGCGTAGATCGAGACGTGCTCGCCGAGTTCGACGGCGGGTTCGCGCTGGCCTTTGAAATGAAGAAACGACTGCGCGCTCTCGCAGTAGAAGCCGTCGCCCCACGTGACGTTTTGTGGAATCTGGCGGGGGGTCCAGTCGTGTTCGACGCGGCGGTCGGGGAGGATATTGGTCATTTGGAAAAGTGGCGGTTCTGACTCCTACTCCTACTCTTTTTCTTAATCTCAGCCGCCGCAGAGTAAGCGTAAGAGCAGGAGTAAGAGTAAGGGTTCAGTGTAAGTTTGCCGAGCGATAGAGCGAGGCATAGACGCCGCCGCGCGCGACTAATTCCGGTCCGGGGCCTTCCTCGGCGATCGTGCCTTTGGCCAGGACGACGATCTTGGCGACCCCGTGGATCGTGGCGATGCGGTGGGTGATGATGAGCGTGGTCCGTCCGCGCATGAGTTCCTCGATGGTCTGCATGATCGCGGCCTCCGTCGTCGGATCGAGAGCGCTCGTCGGTTCGTCGAGGATCAGGATGGGCGCGTTCTTCAAAAAAGCGCGGGCGATGCCGAGGCGCTGGCGCTGGCCGACGCTGAGGTGACCGCCGCGCTCGCCGACCTGGCTGCGGTAGCCGTCGGGCAGGGCGGTGATGAACTCGTGAGCCTGGGCGCGTTTGGCAGCTTCGATGATTTCGTCCTCGGTGGCGTCAGGGCGACCGTAGGCGATGTTTTCGCGGATGGTGGTGGAGAAGAGGAGCGTGTCCTGGAGGACGATGCTGATATGATCGCGGAGCGATTTTTTGGTGATCCTGCGGAGGTCGTGACCGTCGATCGAGACGCCGCCGAGGGTTGGGTCGTAGAAGCGCGGGACGAGCGAGAGGAGCGTGGATTTTCCGGCGCCGGTGCCGCCGACGAAGGCGACGGTCTGGCCCGGCTCGAGGCGGAGATTAACGTCGTGCAGGATTTCGCGCTCGCTGTTGTAGCCGAAGGCGACGTTTTCGAAAACGACCTCCCCGCGACAGCTCGTGATCGCTTGGGCGTCGGGCGCGTCGGGCACGTCGTTTTCCTTGTCGAGCACCTCGAAGCAGCGCGTCGCGCCGGCGGCGGCTCCTTGGAAAGCCCACGCGATGTGCGTGAGCGCTTCGAGCGGCTGGTAGAGCATCAGCAGGAGCGTCGAGAGATACCAGATCTGGCCGACGGTGAGCTGGCCGGAAAGGACGTGGAGGGCGCCGAAATAATACATCGCGGCGGAACTGGCGGCGATGAGCGTGCCGACGAGAAACGCGCTCTTCATCGAGGTGGAGTTGAGCCGGAGATTGGATTCGAGGCTCTCGCGCGCGCTGGTGTGAAACTGCTGCACTTCATCCGCCTCACGGCCAAAAGCCTGGACCATCTTGATCGAACTCAGCCCTTCCTGCGCGACGGTGAGCACGGCGCTTTCCTTCTCGGCGAAGGCCGTTGATTGGTCGCGAATGCGTTTCGCATAAAGGTAGATGACGAGCATCATGAAGGGCACCACGGCGAGCGACAGGAGCGCGATGGACCAGTCGAAATACCACATCGCGGCGAAGGTGGTGACGAGGGAGATGCCGCTCTGGAAGATGAAGAATCCCTTGCTGTAAAAGGCCTGGATGCTTTGCGAATCGTAGGCGACGCGGAAGCTGCTGTCGGCGCTGCGGCGCTGATCGTGGAATTTCAGCGGGAGCGAATGCAGGTAGGCGTAAAGCTCGGTGCGCAGCCGCATGAGACCATGCAGGCCGGCGCGGATGGTGATGACATTCACCATGTAGCCGATGCCGCCGGCGAGCAGATGGAAGAGGACCATCAGCGAGCAGACGAGGGCGATGATCGTCGGCACGCTCCACGCGCCGAGGTCGAAGCCGGCGAGCGTCAGGCCGTGCGGGGTGCGCGGCGCGGCGGGAAGCACCTTGTCCACGATGTAGGCGAGCGGCCACGGGCGCAGGACGTTGAAGGCGTTGGCGACGACCGTCATCGCGATCGCCGCGACGGTCGGCCCGAAGTCGGGGCGATAGTAGGCGAGCACGCGGCGATAGAGGGACATCCTTTTGGGGATGGAACATGCCGCGTTCGTGATTGGCAACGCTTCTTCGGCAGGAGGGGTGCCGACCTGACTCAATGTGGGGAGTCGGGCCGGGGAAATGTGTCAGGCAGACGACACAAGTGTCTTCGGTGCGGCAAAACATTGAACTTTTTTCGCTGTGGCAGCGTCTATTCACCCAGCAATCACGTATCTTCCATGAGCATGGCACAACGGCTGCTAAATAGTAGTTCGTCAACTCAGCAAATCACCCAATCACCTATGAAAAAGAATCTCAAAAAAGCCGCACGCGCCAACTACAGCTTGGGCGATCTCATCATGGCTGTGAGCAGCTACACGAAGAATAATCGCGAAACGGTCGCCGCAGTCGCCGACCTGCTCGAAAGCGGACGCGTCCGCCTGACCAGCCACGGACAGAAAATCCGCGCTCGCGTTTACTAAACGTCGGTGCCGCCGCTGGACCGGGAGCGCCCGTAGCGCCCCCAGCGGCAAAACTTTCCCAGACCCCGTTGCCGGCTTCCGAGTTGGCGGCGGGGTAAGTTTTTTTAGGGACGGGGGGAGCCTGCAGAAGTTTTCCTTTTTCAATCACGCCGCGGCCCCATAGCGTCCGCCGGGTGATTGAAAGATATACCCGCCCCGAGATGGCCGCTGTTTGGGCGGATCAGCGCAAATACGAAATCTGGCTCGAGATCGAGACGCTGGCCTGTGAGGCACAGGCGGAGATCGGGGTGATTCCGAAGGAGGATGCGGCGGAAATTCGGGCCAAGGCGAAGTTCGATCTGAAGGAAATTGCGGAGATCGAACTGCGGACGAATCACGATGTGATCGCGTTCCTGGAGAATGTGGCGGGCTACGTCGGGCCGGCGTGCCGATGGATGCATCAGGGGATGACTTCGAGCGACGTGCTCGATACCACGCTGGCGGTGCAGATGGCCGAGGCGTCGGACCTTTTGCTGAAGGACTTGCGGGAGCTGCGCGAGGTGATTGCGCGCCGCGCGATCGAGTTCAAGCACACGCCGATGATCGGGCGGAGCCACGGGATTCACGCGGAGCCGATCACTTTTGGGCTGAAGCTGGCGCTGATGTGGGACGAATTTGGCCGCGCGTTGCAGCGGTTGGAAGAAGTGCAGCCGCGTCTTCGCGTCGGCAAGCTGAGTGGGGCGGTCGGCACGCACGCGCATCTCGATCCGCGGGTCGAGGAGCGGGTTTGCGAACGGTTGAACCTGAAGGCGGCGGCGCTCAGCACGCAGGTCATTCAGCGCGACCGGCACGCGGAATTTCAGACCGTGCTGGCGATCATCGCCTCAAGCATCGACCGCTGGGCCACGGAATTCCGGCATCTCCAGCGCACCGAGGTGCTGGAAGTGGAGGAGTATTTTTCCGCCGGGCAAAAAGGCAGCTCGGCGATGCCGCACAAACGCAATCCGATCACCGGCGAAAAGCTCAGCGGCCTCGCCCGGGTCGTCCGCGGCAACGCCATGGCTTCACTGGAAAACGTCGCGCTGTGGCATGAGCGCGATATTTCCCACTCTTCGGTCGAGCGCATCGTCATGCCGGATTCGAGCATCCTCGTGGATTACATGCTCGCGCTGCTGCGCAAACTCGTGGACCGG
>Ga0105047_10000586_pt1 | contig 62595 bp, 45 predicted proteins | sample MAT04_FD_78384 | JGI IMG/M metagenome (GOLD analysis project Ga0105047, IMG submission 78384) | Freshwater microbial communities from Lake Fryxell liftoff mats and glacier meltwater in Antarctica - MAT-04 (megahit assembly) | ecosystem: Environmental > Aquatic > Freshwater > Ice > Liftoff... | reverse complement strand
CCTGCCGATCTGATACCGTTTGGAAAGCCCTTCGACGCGGATTGCCGGTGCCATGCTGGACATTGCTCGTGAGGTCGATGCTTCTACGCTTCCAACGAAATCCGCCGATACAGATCGTCGACAACCCAATGGAAGGCCGCAAGGTGCAGCGTCTCCACGATGCCCATGTCGTCCAGCGGCACATGCAGGCCATGGTGGGCAAGCCCGCGGAGCTTGCCGCCGGTGAAGCCGGTGCAGCCGACCGTGCTCAGGCCGTTGGCGTTGGCCCACTCGACCGCGGTCAGGATGTTCTTCGAGTTCCCGGAACCGCTGATCGCGATCAACAGATCGCCGGGACCCGCGAGGTTCTTCAACTGCTCGACAAAGACGCGGTCGAACCCTTCGTCATTGCCCCACGCCAGGATGTAAGGCGTATTATCCGTCAGGCTCAAAATGCGAACCCGCTTCTTGTTGCTGGTCAGGTCTTCGGGCAACTTCAGCGTTCCCTTGCCGATGTCCTCGCAGAAATGCGAGGCGTTGGAGCCGCTGCCGCCGTTGCCGATCGCGAAAATCATGTTGCCCGCGAGATACTTCGCGTACACGACATCCGCCAACATCTGAATCTCGGCGGTTTCCAACCGGCCCAACTCGAGCGCGATGCGTTCGAGGAAGGCCCCCGCGTTCATGGTCGATCCGATCACGTTCCACACTCCGAGTCGTTCGTTCGCCGTCAACACTCACAGTAGCAAACTCCTCGCCGGGCGATAGCGGGAGCGACGGATCGGCTTTCTAAATCGTATCGGCCATCGTGTTCTCGATGCGGCGGAAGTAAACCAGCGCGAAGGCCGTCACGAGGATGCCGAAGGCACTGGAGATCAGCAGCGGAAACCATTGGATTTCGTCGCCCAGCACGGCGTTCCGCAGGTTCAGGATCAACCCGTATACCGGGTTGAGCGGCAGCCAGGTCTGTGCTGTGGGCCCGAGATTCTGCGGAGGCAAATAGATGCAGGGCGTCGCGAACATCCAGAGCTGCATGCCGAAGGTGAGCAGGTAGCGAAAGTCCCGTTGGGTCGCGATCAGCCCGGAGAGAAACGTACCGAAGCCGAAGGCGATCAGCGCGATCAGGCCGACGAGAATCGGTACCAGCAGCAGTCGCCATGTCGGCGGCGGGCCGTCGATCAGCAGCCAGATCGTCAGCAGCATGGCTGCGACGAAGAAGTCGAAGGTAGCCGCACCCACGTTCGAGGCCGGCAGCAGGATGCGCGGAAAGTACGTCTTCGTCACCAACCGTTCGTTGCCGACCAGACTGTTCGCGGCATTCGTGGTCGCATTGGCGAAGTAAGTCCAAGGCAGCACACCGCAGACGACGAACATCGTGTAGTTGTCGATGCCGTCCGCGACCTTGCCCATCACGCCGATGAAAACCGCGAAGACCAGAACGGTGGCCAACGGCTGGAAGACGGACCAGCCGACGCCGAGGATCGTCTGCTTGTAGCGGAGCTTGATGTCCCGCAGCGTCAGGAAGTACATCAACTCCCGAAAGCGCCAGACTTCCTTCAGGTCCGACAGGTTCCACGTGCTGCGACCTTCTACGACCGTCAGCGGTGGCTCCGGGATCTGTTTCGGAACCGGCATCGGCGTATCGTGGCCCTTTTCCGCCGCGGCTACAGCTTCGTCAGACGGTTGCAAAAGTCGCTCCTCAACGGAATCATCGTCGTTAACATGAGATCCAGACAACAGCATCTTAGAGTAAGTTTTGACCTCCGGCGTGGCCTTCATGTCACCGACACCGTTCGAACGAGTGGAGCTTTCACAGATCCGCACAGATCCGTACTCGACACAAGCCGCCCAGGTACGCTAAAATAAGCTACAAGTAGGATACTTACTCCGCCCGCACACTGTGGGTAACCGGTGGAACCGAGGGAGCGGCCGATGACCGATCTTCCCGAAGCCGACGCTGAGAACGACGACGTGCCGGACGGTTCCTCCGTCTTCGTGCCGTTGAAGGCCGTGTCAGCCGCGTCCGACGATCAGCCCACACTCATCTCCTCGGACCGCAGCCGTAAATCCTTTCAACCGTCCGACCCGGATCTGTCGCTCGCGCCGGGGCAGACCTTGGGCCAATACGAACTTCTCGGCTCGGTCGGCGTCGGCGGCATGGCAGCGGTGCTGAAGGCCCGGGACACCGAACTCGGCCGCATCGTAGCCCTGAAAATTCTGCCGCCCTCAGCGACCAAAGATCCCGACGGCGTGACGCGGTTCAAGCAGGAGGCCCGCGCCGCCGCGAAGTTGGACCACGACAACATTGCCCGCGTGTTTGCGTGCGGCGAAGATCGCGGCCTACACTTCATCGCCTTCGAATTGATCGACGGCGACAATCTCCGAACTCTGATCGAACGCCGCGGCACGATCCCGCCGGAGGAATGCGTTCACCTGATGGTGCAGGTGGCCGCCGGCTTGGCGCATGCCTCGGAACGAGGGGTCGTGCACCGGGACATCAAGCCGAGCAACATCGTGGTAACGCCGGACGGCAAGGCCAAGATCGTCGATATGGGCTTGGCCCGGACTCTTGCCGCCGGGGTGAACGGCGGGGTGACGCAGTCCGGCGTGACCCTCGGCACCTTCGACTACATCTCGCCGGAGCAAGCACTCGATCCGCGCCGTGCCGATGTCCGGTCGGACATTTACAGCCTCGGATGCGCGTTCTACCACGCCGCCACCGGCCGACCGCCGGTTCCGGAAGGCACGGCCGCCCGCAAACTCTTCGCGCATCAGCACGAAGCGATCCTCGATCCGAGGGAAATCGTGCCGACGACGCCGGACGAATTTGCGATCGTACTTTCCCGTATGATGGCGAAAGACCCGCAGCGACGCTATCAAACGCCTGCGGCATTGATTCAAGACCTTCTCATCCTCGGCGAACGACTCAAGGCGAACCAATCCGGCAAGCCGATCCCGGCCGGCCGGCCGACAGCATCGATGCCGTTGGCGGCGTGGGCCGGGGCGGCGGTGCTGGCGGCCGCTGTCGCGGTCGGCATTTCCCTATCCGGAAGCGATTCGGAGATCCGCCTGCCGACGAACGACCCGTCGTCCAAAACCAATGCTCTGGCGCTGCCCTCCGGTCCGGTCGTCGAGCTTGGTCCGCCGGTTGCCTCCGAGACGGCCCCGCAGGTCGTGGTGGGGACCGTGGAAGCCTTGGCCGCCGCGCTGCGCAATCCGGCCGTGGTGGAGATTCAGTTGGAACCGGGGAAGCGCTACGATCTCGCCGCCATTCCCGCCGGTCTCCTCGCGGCCTCCCGAAAGTCGCTGACCCTCGACGCCAAACCGGGCGCGGGTGCACCGCCGATTCTCAGGATTGCCGCGACGACTCCGCTCGGCCCACCCGATGCCGCCCGACCCAAATCGCTGACCTTCGCCCGTTGCGGGCAATTGACACTGAGACGGCTTACGATCGAAGTCTTCGAGCCGGCCGCCGCACCGGAAGTCGGTTCGCGGCCGACCGGTTTGGTGATCGTCGATTGCGACAAAGTCGAACTGGTCGAATGCCGACTCGAAGCGGTCGAAGGCGAGCAGGCGAACAGCGACGGCGTCGGCGTGGCGATCGTCAACACCACGTCGCAAATCGGAACGTTGTCGTTGCGGCATCTGTACTGTGGCCTCCGGCGCGCCACCGCATTCAGCCTCGCAGGCAGGATTCAGGCGACGGCGACCGAGTGCGCCTTTCCTGCCCACACCGCCTGCTTTGGCCTGTCCGGCAACGTCGTCGAAGCGGATGGCCCGGGCCAATTGACGCTGAAGCATTGTTCGTTTCTCGTGGAGAAAGGGGCCGTCGTCGAACTCGACCCCGGGGCACGCTGGAACGTGACCGCGGGCTGGTGCCTGTTTGCCGCACCACCGCCCGACCCCAACGAGATCATGATGATGCCGCCCGGCGATCTGCCCGAGCGCAGGCCGGCCGTGATAAGGGTGCTGGCGGACAAGCCGACCGGGATGACCTTCCGCGGCCGCTCCGGCGAACGCAACGTCTACTACCGCATCGACCCGTTGGCGATCGCACTTCGCGGATATTCCTGGGACGACGTGGCAGCGTCCTTTCCCACCGAGCCTGCCCTCGACGCCGATGCCCTGGAACTCCGCACCGTGCCTTGGGCCGTCGATCCGCTGCCGATGTTGACGAGTTCCCGTCCGTGGGAAGCCTTCCGCCTCAAGAGCACGCTGCCCGGCGTCCGCGTGCCGCGAAGCGACGTCCTCCTGGTCGGCGTCAAGGACCTGCCGCGTGCGGACGTAAAGCTGTACGACCCCTGGCCGCCGCGGGCGCAAGATAAGCCGCCCGACCCGCGCCTGAAGATCATCGACCCGACGTTGGACATGGACGGCGACGAGCAACCGAAAAACGTCTACCGAACTCTCGAATCGGCTGTCGCCGACGCCAAGCCGGACGACGTGCTGCAACTCAAGATCAACGGCCTTTTCGAGATGCCGACGCTGACGCTGAATAAGCAACGCCTGCGGTTGACGCTCCAACCATTCCCCGGATTCAAGCCGATCCTCGTGCCCGCCAAGGATGCCGGCAACGATTCGGTGCTGATCCGTCTCCTCGACGGGCAACTCACCCTCGACGGCTTGGAGTTCCGCCTCCGCGGTCGTAGCTTCGCCGCAACCGCGTCCACGGGATCGCAAAGTCTGGTCGTCGTTTCCGGCGGCCGCGAATGCCGCTTCCGCAAGTGCGTCGTCACCATGGACGAACGGGATGGCGACGCCTGCCGCGTCGTTCACCTTCCCGCAGCCGCAGGCGCGGTCGAGCCGAAGATGAGCTTCGAACAGACCTTGGTTCGCGGTCGCGGCCGGCTTTTGAGCGCCGTCGACCGGGCCTTCGATCTGGACATCAAGGATGCCGTCGTCGCCCTGCAGGGTCCATTGCTCGAAATGACAGCGCCCGTACAGGAAGCAATCGGTGATGCCCGCATTTCTCACGTGAGCGTCGATCAGTTGACGGCGGTATTCGCGTCCGCCCCGTTCGTGGTGACGGTGCCGGGAGCCGTCGCGGTGCCGCCACTGATGGTGCTCGGCAGTCGAAGCGTCTTCGCGTCGCTCGACGGCGCCCCGCTCATCCAAGTCCGCGGCAGCGATGAAAAGGAACCGCGACGCATCGTGCAGTGGACGACGCAACGCTCCAACTGGTTCAGCGGCCTCACGAGCGACTGGCTCGTGCTGGCGCCGAGGACGCCGGGATTGTCCAAACGGTTCAGCGAAGCGGATTGGTTGGACTTCACCACGGAACGCGAACCGCCCACCACCGTCGCCCTAACCTTTCGCGAAACGCCGACGCGACGCAATCTGGCAACACTGGATGCATCAGCCTACGCGGTCACCAGCGTAGACACGCTCGCCGCGGACACCACCGAGTGCGGTGCCCGCTTCATGAAGTGAAACAAGGACACGAGCCTCCGGGCTTGTCCTGGAGGTCTGCGATGGTGTCCCGTTGCGTGAGCACGGCAAGATGCAGGGGTGGGATTGATGTCGTTACCTCCGGGGCAAGCCCGGAGGCTCGTCGATTGAGGTGACGGCAACGAGCCTCCGGGCTTGTCCCGGAGGTCTGCGATGGTGTGTTGTTGCGTAAGCACGGCAGCATGCAGGGATGGGATTGATGTCGTTACCTCCGGGGCAAGCCCGGAGGGTCGTTGGTCTTGTTATTCCGGCTTCGCGGTGATCCGCAAACCTTCCCCTTGGAACTGCAGTCCGAGTGACGGTTCCTTACCGAGCGCGGCATGCTTGACCAGCACGGGCGTCCAGCCGGCTTCGAGGATGAACTCGACCGTTGCCTCCGTCGGCACGGCGAACGGAATCACCGGCTGTTTGCGGTCGAGCACGACCTTGCCGCCGACGAGCACGCGGACCACATCATCCGAACTCACCTTCAGAGAGACGCGTTGGGGCTTGACGGTCTGGACGAAGCTCAGCAGGTAAACGCTGCCGCGCGGGCCGGGCGGCAGGAGCGGGGCGAGTGCCAGTCGTCCATCCGGATCGGCTGCGGCGGTCTGCCAGCGCCCAGCGGACGGACCGACGTTCGGCGTTCGGCTCGGTTCGATCGGGTCCACGGTCGCAAACTTCGCGGGGAAGCCGGCGGCGATCTGGTAGTCGAGCACCGTGCCGCGGAGGCTTTCCTGAGTCGGGCGGGACTTGAGGAAGGCGAGCAGGTCGATGAACTGATCGAAGCTGAGTTGCGACACGGCGTTGTCCGGCATCAGAGAAAGCTTGGTGGTGCCGAGTTGGTCGAGATCGGTCTTGAGGATTTTCACATCCCGTCCGGTCGCTTCGCGGATGACGACCGCTTGGTTCGTTTCACTGATCTTCAGGCCGCTCACCACCCGGCCGTCGAGCGTCGTCGCCGTGTAGCTCTGGTAGCCTTCCTTGATTTCCTTGCTCGGTTCGATCATCGATTCCAGCATCTTGTCGAGCGAATGCGTGTCCCACACCCGTGTGAGGTCCGGGCCGACGGCGCCGCCGACGCCCTCCATCCGGTGACAGGTCGCACAGGCCACGAGCTTGGTGTTCAGGTAAACGATCTTCCCGTGGGCGGCGTTTCCCTTGCTTGCAACGAGGTCCGCGATCCGCTTGCGGCCGGCGGCATCGGTGCTCACCAGCAGTCCGCCCTTCATGACGTCGCCAAGGAGCTTGGCGATCGCCGGATCGGTCTGGAACTTCTGCAGTGCGTCGCTGATGCGCGGAAACAATTCGCGCGGCAGCTTCTTTGCGACAAAGCGTTCGCCGAGGAGTTTTGCGCCGTCCTTGGTGCTGCCGAGAATGGTCGCTGCCTCGGTCAGCAGCGTCACGTCCGGCTGCTCGAGCAGCGTCACGGCGATGGTCTTGGCGTCCGCGGGTGAGGCTGCGGCGATGGCCTTTAAGGCATCGACCTTCAGGGACGTCGGCTCGGCGCGAGCGAGCAGTTCCTTCAACGGCTTCAAGGCCGCCGGCCCGGCGACGGTGCGGAGCGCCTTGAGCACGGCCGCCCGTTCCGGGGCTTGGCGTTTCGAGTCCGCGAGCATGGCCGTCAGTTTGTCCCCGGCGACTTTCAGTTGCACCGTTTCAATAGCTTCCAAGGCCGTGAAACGCACCTCGGCTTCCGGGTCATCCAAGGCAGTCATCAGATGTGCGGAAACCCCGGCATCGATGGTGCCCAGCCCGGCGAGGAGGTCCAAGCCGGCGATTTTGACGATGTTCGGCTCGTTGGGCCGGCTTCGCAGCCAGGCCGTGATCGGGGCAATGGGAAGGGCCGGTTCCAACAGATAGTTGCCGTAGGACCGCACGAGTGCCGCACGCTGTTCGGGTGTGGTGTGCGGGTCGTTGAGAAGTTCCGGCAAGGCGTTGGCTGCACCGCGGGAGCGGAAGCCGAGGAAGGTGGAAACGACGCGGTCCAGTTCACCCGCGTTGCCGGATTTCGCGCTCGTCAACAGGGCGTCGAAGCCCGGCTTACCGAGGCGTTCCAAGGCGTGAATGACGGAATCGGACAGGAACGGATCGCGGCCGTCGTCCGCCTTGCGGACGTTCACCAACAGATCGCCGGTACCGGGGGCGGCAAGCCGACCGAGAGCCACCACAGCGGCGCGCTTCACGGCCGGGTGATCGTCGGTCAGCAACCGCACGATCGCCTCGAAGTTGCGGGCATCGGCCGGTTTGGTGTTCCGGGCCATCGCCTCCACGGCGAGACGACGGACATCCGGCGACAGATCGTTCATGAGCAATCGGAACAAGTCTTCGACATCGTTGGACCAAAGGCCGGAGAGTACCGCCACAGCCGCCAACCGACCGGGGTCGGAATATTTTCCGGAGACGAATCGCGAGAGGACTGCGGTACGGGCTTCGCTGCCGCGCCGCACCAATTCCTTACGGACCTCGACGCGATCGGTGAAGTCCGGGGCATCCAATTTCGCGGCCAACGCGGCCGTCGGCAGCGCGGTCAGCTTGGCCCAACTGTCGAGGCCGCGCAGGGGCAGGGCGGGCGTCTTCCCGTCGCCGATCCACTTCATGCGATAAATCCGGCCGTTGATGCCGTCACCGGAAAGTCGGCCCGCACCGCCCGAGTCGGTCCGCCAGTCGCAAACGTAAATCGCGCCGTCCGGCCCGACGATCATCTGGCACGGGCGGAACAGCGGATCGTCCGCTTTGAGCAACTCGAACTCGTGCGTGATCTCGAAGGTGCTGCCCGCTTCGTTCATCTTGTAGGCCCGAACGTTCTTGCGGAAGACGTCCGGGTAATACATCAGCCCGCGGTAGTGTTCCGGCAGGCGGGTGTCGTTGTAGATCATTACGCCCGCCGGCGAGCCGCGGCCGGTCTTGAGCATGGGTGCCACTTTGCCCGGCAGTTCCCCGGCCACGGCCCCGCGCAGCGCGTCCGGTCGACAGCAGCGGGCACCCGTCTTCAAACGCCAGCCGTAGTCGACACCTTCGGGGACGTGCATCAGTCGACAGCCGGTGAATTTGCTGCCGTCTTCATTGTCGTTGTCCGCATGGAAGAAGTTGTATTTGTCGTCGAAGGCAAGATCGCGATACGGATTCCGCCAGCCGCGGCTGAACTCTTCCATCTGCGAACCGTCCGGCCGGCAGCGGAAGATCGCCCCGGTGCGGAGCACGTCGACTCGAGTGCCGTCCGATCCTTCCACGAAGTTGTCGTCGTCCCCACTCGTGATGTACAACCAGCCGTCCGAGCCGATGGTCAGGCCCGAGACCTGATGGTGGTGGAAGCCGCAAAAACCCTGGGCGATGGTCTCGCGCACGTCCCACGGGCCGCCGGCTCGGGATTGCTTGTAGCGCCGCACGGTACCGCGGCCGGTCGTATACAACCAGCCGTCGTGCCAGAGCAGCGTTGAGGGAAGTTCTTCCGAGATGATCGGCACGGCCTTGTCGTAGATCCCCGTGGCTGGGTTCAGCTTCAGTTCCTTGATCGGGTCGGTGCTGAACTTCCGCATGGTGGCGACGAGCTTGGTCGACCCGTCCCGATACCGAAAGGTCTCCTTGAACTCGAACCAGCGGTTGCCGGTGATCGGGTCGACGGACCACTCGGAAACGAATAAGGTGCCGTCCGGCGCGAAGTGGATGCCGACCGGGTTGAGCACTTGCGGAGCATCGGCAACAATCTCGACCTGGAAACCAGCAGGGGCGTACAAACCCTTCAACTTCGGGTCGAACTTCCCCTGATCGACATATTCGATGGGAAAGGGCGTCGGCTTCGGTGCCGATTGGGGCGAAGCGAATTCCGCCGGCGGAGCGGGCGGGTTGGCGGCCAACAGCAACGGCAAGGCGAACAGCGCGAGGAGACGCATGTGAGGCACTCCGGGAGGAGGAGTCAGGCAGGATTCGAATTGTCGCCTATCGGACCGCATGCCGTCAACGGCACGCAACGGGGAAGTCTGAGAATTCTGCGTGGACTTGTCCGATTGCGCCGACGTGAGAACGACGGGCGAACCGGCGGCCGACTTGCCTTGTCAAGGTATTGGAAGCGTGTAAGTTGAGACGATTCGCCGGGGTAGCTCAGCGGTTAGAGCGGTCGCTTCATAAGCGATAGGTCGCCGGTTCAAACCCGGCCCTCGGTACTCGACAGAACTCGTTACGGCCGAAGCATTTGCGATGACCGTCGGGCGGTCCGACGAGCGACGTCTGAACCCTGGATATCGCGGTATTTACCGCGATCGGGGAGACTCCACTCATGGCCCGCCCGCGAAACCCTGTCCCAACCTACCGCCTGCACCGCCTACGCCGACATCTACGACCCGCTTACCGCCCGTAAGCGTAGCGTCTGCCTCGGCCCGTGGGAAAGCCCCGCGTCGCGGGCTGAATACGCTCGCGTCTGCTCCGAGGTCGCGGCAGGCGGCTCGGGCGTCATTCCGTCCGACGTGACGCTCAACGAAATCCTGCCGGCTTTCTGGACCCACGCTCAGACGCGCTATGTCCGGGCCGACGGCTCCAAGACATCCGAGGTCGAGAAGTATCGGGCCGTCACCAAGATGCTGCGGGGACTGTACGGCAGCCGTCCGGCCGTCGAGTTCGGAGTCCTTCAGATGAAGGTCGTTGTCCATGGGGTTGACCGCCCGAGGGTGGCAACGGGGGACGACAACTATCGCATCCGGCGGGTCAAGCGCCTGTTCAAGTGGGCGGCGGCAGAGGGCCTTGTACCCGCTGGCGTGTTCCACGCCCTGCAAGTCGTGTCCGGGCTGCAACGCGGCCGAACGACGGCTTCGGAGGGGGCGAAACGGACGGCCGTGGCAGAGGCCGTCGTCCGGGCCGTGCTGCTGTGCGTGGGGCCGAGCGTTGCGGGAATGCTGGAACTGCAACTGCTCACCGGGATGCGGCCGGGGAGGTCTGCCAACTTCGCGGAGCCGACCTCGACCGGGCCGGTCCCGTGTGGGCGTTACGGCCAGCCCATCACAAGACGCTGCAGCGCGGCCGCGAGCGGGTCCTTACGATAGGGCCACTCGCCCAGGCCCTCCTCGGCCGATTCCCCCGACCGCGCCCGGTGCCTTTGTCTTCGACCCAAGGTGGGAAGTCGAGGCATTGCACGCTGCCCGGTCGGTAGCACGGGTGACAACGCTTTACCCGTCGCCGGGGCGGCCACCGCGGGGGTGGTACTCCGACTTGGAGCGGGTGCGGGCCGTCCGCACGACGTCGTCCGTGGTGCGGATCAGGCGATGAAACAAAACGCCAAGGCGAGCGTGGGACGTTAGTCCCATGAGATGCTTCCTGCCTCGGATGACTTCTCGCTCAGTCGTAGGCCGCAAGCGGTTCCTCATGGGACTGACGTCCCACGCTCGCCTTGGCGGTTCGCGTTTGCGCGCAAGAATTTCCCCGTCGTTCCTTTCTCCCATAGCCGTATGGCCCTAGGATATCCGCAGCGGCCGCGGTCGCGGTGCTGTGCCGACCTGCGTCCTTTTCTCCCAAGTTTCAGGAGTGTTTCCCTCGTGCGCAACTCATGGATTCGCCGGACGGCGATTGCCCTCGGCCTCTTTTGCTCCGCAGCCTTGGGGCTGACGGCCTTCGCCAAGGCGCCGGGTGCCGGTTTCAGCGATGCGACCACGCTTGCGGCGGACATTGCCTTCCTGCAGAAGGGCTTGGCCAAAGACCCGCAGAAGCGCGAAATCCCGACCTTGAAGGCGGCCGCACTGTTGGTGGCTCTCAATGCCCAGAACGGCAAGGGCGACCAGTCCGGCATCCGCGACGGCGCTTTGGCCGTGGCCGAGGCGATCAGCAAGAAGGACTATGCCAAGGCCAAGACGCTCGTCGCCGCACTGGCCGACGCCAAGCCGACGGACAAGAAGGCTGTCGGCCTCGTTGAAGTCTCCAAGATCGGTCTCGAAGAAGTCATGTCCTGCTTCCGCAAGGGGACCGTTGGCGGGCTGAACCTCGAAGCGGACGTCAAGGCTTACGGCAAGGCCGTCGGCGATGTGAAGGCCGCAGGCGTGGCCGGCGGCCGCATCGCCCTGATTGCGGATTACACGCTGATGTTGCCCCCGGAAAACACGACCGGCGACAAGAAGGCTCAATGGGATAAATGGAGTAAGGAAATGGGCAAACTCGGCAGCGATGTGACCACTGAAGTCGGCAAGGGCGACAAGGCCGACAAGGCCCTACTGATGAAGACCTTCAAAGCTCTCGAAGTGAATTGCAACGCCTGCCACACCGTGTTTCGGCAGTGAGCAGGAGGCAGGTGATAGGGGTCAGGAGACAGTGCTTCGCCTGATCACGTCGCTGATTGTGGCGAAGCACTGAAACCGAAATCTGAAAACTTAATCTTACCGTCCTGCCGTTCGCCGCAAGGTGTCTTCGGGCTGCGGTCTAAGCGCTTCAAGCAGACCGGCGTCGGTCGGCTCGAAGCGTTTTTTCATGAGGTCGAAGAGCGTCGGGTCGAGTTCCGCAGTCGGCCTGGTTGTTTCCAGCACGGCGCGGAACTGCTTGCGGCCGAAGCGGTAGCCCGCAGCGAACTCGGTGCCGGCGCTGTCGGGCTTGTTGGACATGCGCAGGGCGTACAGACTCGGGCCGGTCACTTCGGGCAACTCCACGCGCTTCAACGGATTGGCTTGCGGATCGACCAGTCGAATCCGAAGGTCGTCCCGGCCGCGATGCTGCAGGTGCCAGGCGAAGTGGATGCCTTCCTCGGCGTCGAAGTTGCCTGCCGAGACTTCCCCACTTTTCCAGTCCAAGGCTGCACCGCGCGGTGCGGTCGCTTCCACATGATGGAGTACGTCCCACAACACGCGCGAGCGGGCGGCGAGCTTTTCCTGCCGGCCGACGTTGGCGACGAAGTGGATCGCGGTGCCGGCGAGCACGGCCGCGAGAGCCAAGCGAACCAGGATGCCGCGCGGCCGGCTCCAGACGACGCTGAGCACGGCTGCGAACAGCAGATCGATCCCCCAAACCGCAGGCATGGTGTAACGGGCCGCCATGATCGCCGTCACCGAGTACACGCCAACACCGCCGGCGAACAGAGCCAAGGCCGCACCGACCAGCGCCCGCGATTCGCGCAGTTTCGTCCATAAGCCGGGAAGGGCTGCGGGCAGGCAGAGAGCCATGCCGACGCCGAGGTAGTCGAGGCCGGCGGCACCCTTCAGCCAGGAACCGATGCGTGCGACCTGATCGAGGCTCGGCCCTGGGGTTTCGTAGTGGCCGGGCTGCCAGTTCATGCGGAAGTAGACGAAGTGCCCCAGCGGCAACGCCAGCGGAATGAGATAGCCGATCAGCGACCACCCGGCGGTTCGGATATTTTCCCACAAGGGGACGCCGTCTTTGGTCAGCCGCAGCCAGAGCATCGCCGGCAACAACGCCGCGAACGTGTTCTTACAGCCCAGGCAGGCAAGCAGGGACAGGATCGCCGCCGCATCCCAGACGACGGCGCGGCTGTTGCTCGTCGCTGCCCGGCGGGCCGCCAACAGCGCGAGCATGGCGTAGGGCATGGCCACCCCTTCCGCGAGCGTCAGGCTGGTCCAGATTTCGTTGCGGTAGGGGTTCCACATGGCCGCCGCGCCGGCCGTCAACGCTGCCGCGGGGGTGATCTTCAATTCGTGCATGAGCCGCAGCAGCAGTGCCGCCGCCAGTCCGCACCAGGCCATGCGAAGCAGTCGCCACAGCATGGGGTTGCCGTCGCATAATTCCGCCGCTGTGTGCCAGTGCGCCCACAGCACCGGCCGGAACGGCCCGAGGTGCTCCACGTTCGCCCGCACGCAGTCCCACCAGCGGCCGGCGTAGTCGCTTGCGCTCAGTCCTGCCTGCGCGGGGTACACGAGGTTCCCGTCATCAATGAAATCGAAGTTCGTCCGCAGGCTCGGCAGGTAGCCGAGGGCCAACAGCAACCCGCCCCACACAACCCATCCGGCCGAAGATCGACTGATGCTCACCATGGCGTCCAAGCCCCCCGATTCTTTCCTGAATCAAGGCGGCAGGCTAACAGCGATCGAGTCTCGGCGCGAAGGGCAAGTTTTCGCATGGGCGCGACACTTGCTCCAACGCTATTTGATCATCTGAAACGGCTTGCCTTTGTTGTCCAGGTTGCGGTTCAGGTCGATGGGGTCGAGATCGACCTTCGCCCCCGCTTCGGGCACGTCGATCTTCGCGGTCCAGAGAATGGCGTTGACCACGATGCGGCGGAAGTTTTCGTTGCCCCAGTTCTTGTGGTTGTGCCCGCCGGTGAAGCCGAACGAGCGACCCTTGCCGGGCTGCTCCGAGGCCCACGCCAGCGTCTCGATGCGGCCGAGGTGCTTCTTGGCGTCGGCCGTGCCGCGACTGTTGTCCGGCGGCAGCGCCTGCAGAATCGGTGTGACGTTCTTGGCGTCCTTCACGTCCGCCGCGTCGTCGATCCAGTGCATGTTGAAGTACCATTCGTCCCGGATCGTGAACGGCGTGACCCCCTGCGCGATCGGGTGTTTGGGAAGCGTGCGGATCGCGGCATCCCAGTGCGGGTTGGTGCTGGTTCGCGGGTCGTAATAGCCGCCCATCCAACGGACGACCTTATCGCCGTCCTTCGGTTCGTAGTCGACCGCATAGTGCAGATTCAGCCAGCCGGTGCCCTTTTCCACCATGTCCTGAAGCTTCTTCAACCGCTCGCCCTTGACGACCGGGTGACCGCCGCGGCCATCCATGTAAAAGAGAACCGCTGCCGCGCCGTCGAAGATGTTTTCATTCTTGGGCCAACCGTCGCGAACCATGACCGGCCAGACGCCGGGCGTCTGCTTCAGCATGTTGATCAGTATCGCCGTGCCCGCGAAGAACTCGTGATCGCCCGGCCCGTGGCTCTTCGACCCGGCAACCAGCACAATCTTCTTCCCCTTAAAGTCCGCCGGGGCATCGACTTCCAACGGCACCTTGGACTGATCGAACGGATCGAAGCCGAGGTCCGGGACGGCAGCCGTCGTCGGCTTCTCTTGGGCCGAGAGCGGCAGGGCAAAGCCGACGACGGCGGCGAGGAGGAGTGAGAGACGTAGGGTCATAGGTCACCTTGGGAGGAAAGTGGACGCAGGCAGGCCGTTGCATTTTCCCGAAATACCCGGCGTCGGCAACGGTATCCTCAAAACATGATGAACCTCAGCGATCTCGCCGACCGATTCCGCGATGCCGGTGCCGTGCCCGAAACGTCGGCATTGCCTGCCTCGGCGTTGCCGCAACCGTATCGCCGGTTACTCGCGCATTGCGACCATATGACCGTCACAGTCGAACGCTTCCACGGCGACGCGGTCGATGTCCAAGTGCTTCACGCGGAACGGGAAGGCTCGGTCTACCGAAGACGGATTTTGTTGCGTCTCAGCAAGTCCCGCAGGGTGGTTCAGTTCGGCATGGTCGAAGTCGATCTCGGCTGCCTGCCTGCCGACGCGGCCGAGGAAATCCTCAACCAAGGTAAGCCGCTGGGCCGCGTGCTCATCGAACACGACGTGCTGAGGATCATCGAACCGGTGGGCTTCTTCCGCACGAGTTGGCCGCAGGCCTGGAGCGAAACGGCAACGACGGAAACCTATGGTCGGCTCGGCATCATCTGGTCCGGGGGTAAGGAAGCTGTGCGCGTCGCGGAGATCTTGACGCCGATCGCCGAGAGCGAATAGGGCATGATCAGTTCCATAGGTGTGACTCTAAAAGGAGCCGCGTCCGAAGTAAGCGTTTGTTCTTGACCACCTGCTTCGTGCGCGGCTCCTTGAATTCGCACTTGCTAGTGAAACTGCCGCTAAACCCCCCGCAATTTCACTTCGACCGTCCTCTGCTCGTCGTTGCGTTCCAGGGTCAGCCTTACCACATCGCCGATGGCGTGATTGGCGATCCTTCGTGTGAAATCGAGGTTATCCCGGACTTTCTCACCGTTCAGGGCGATGATCAGATCGCCGCGCTCGGCGGTGTTGGTACGGCGGTCGAGCACCATACCCTTGATGCCCGCGGCCGCAGCCGGGCTGCCGTCCTCGACGATCGCGACCATGACGCCGGTCAGGACGCCCGCTTGGCGGAGTCGGCGTTGGTCGAAGAGCTTGATGCCAAGATCGGGTCGGAGGATGCGGCCGGTGCGGATGAGTTCGGTGACGACGGTATTCACCGTGTCCACAGGGATGGCGAAGCCGATGCCGACGTTGCCGCCGGAGGGTGACGCAATGGACGTGTTGACGCCGATGAGTTTACCGTCGCGATCGAGCAGCGGGCCGCCCGAGTTGCCGGGGTTGATCGGCGCATCGGTCTGGATGGCCCCGCTGATGGTTCGGTCGCCGGGGGAATCGATCTCGCGGTCGAGTGCGGAGATGATTCCTTTGGTCATGGTCAGGCTCAGGCCGAACGGGTTACCGATGGCGTAAGTCTTGCGACCGACTTCGAGATCGGCGCTGCGGCCGACGCGGATCGGTTTGAGGCTTTCCTTGGGTGCCGTGATCTTCAGCACAGCCAAGTCGTAATCGGGCGCCGTGCCGATCACCGTCGCCACGTACGGCGTGCGGTCGGCCAGCATCACCCGCAGTTCCCGACGGTTGGCGACGGCATCCCGGACGACGTGATAGTTGGTGACGACCCGACCCTCATCGTCCCAAAGGAACCCGGAGCCGCTGGTCGTCTGCTGCTCGCGGACTTCGTAATCGACCGCGCTGCGGAGGCGGATCACCGTATCGACGTTGACCACACTCTCCCGACATTCCCGGAACACTCGGACTGCTTCGGCTTCCTCCGGATCGGACGCGGCGAGCGGCTCGGCGGTGCGCGGTTCGGCCTGCGGGTTCAACACGGCTTCGGTCGGCTCAGCACGAAACTGTACTGCCAATACGAGACCCGCGGCAACGCCCAGGCAGAGCAGGGCGGTGCCGATCAGGATCGAGGTGGCGGAATCGCGTCGATTCGGGTTCATGCGTCGTCTCGGACCGGGCCTGGCCTCGCACGGAACGTCAGCTTGTCCAGGCCGAGGTCGTAATCGACGGCGACACTCATGCCGTCCGCGATCTCGCCGCCGATCATCCGCTTGGCCAGCGCGGTCTCGATTTCGCGCTGGATCGTCCGCTTCAGCGGTCGCGCCCCATAAGCCGGATCGGTGCCGATCTCGACGAGGTAGCGCTTGGCATCGTCGGACACGGTGAGATCGATCTTGCGGTCCGCGAGCAAACCCCGCACGCGGCCGAGGAGGATGTCGATGATCCGCACCAGGTGTTCTTCCTTGAGCGTATGGAACACGATGGTTTCGTCGATGCGGTTGAGGAACTCGGGGCGGAAGGCCTTGCGAAGCTCGCTCAGGACTTCGTCCTTCATCCGGTCGTAGAGTTCGCCGATGGCGGAGTCCTTGAAGTTCAGGATTCGTTGCCCGCCGATGTTCGAGGTCATCACCACGATGGTGTTCTTGAAGTCCACAAGCCGACCTTGGCTGTCCGTCAGCCGGCCGTCGTCGAGCACCTGGAGCAACACATTGAAGACGTCCGCATGGGCCTTTTCGATTTCGTCGAACAAGAGGACGCAGTAAGGACGCCGACGCACGGCTTCGGTGAGTTGTCCGCCTTCGTCGTAGCCGACGTAGCCGGGCGGGGCGCCGACGAGCCGGCTGACGGTGTGCTTTTCCTGGTACTCGGACATGTCGATGCGGATCATCGCCTTTTCGTCGTCGAAGAGGTATTCCGCGAGTGCCCTGGCCAGTTCCGTCTTGCCCACGCCGGTGGGGCCGAGGAAGAGGAAGCTGCCGATGGGGCGGTTCGGATCCTTCAGCCCGGCGCGGGCGCGGATGACCGCCTCACTGACGGCCTTCACGGCTTCGTCCTGCCCGATGACGCGCTGGTGAAGTTCGCCTTCGAGCAGCAGCAGTTTGGCCTTTTCGCTTTCCAGAAGCTTGGTCACCGGCACGCCGGTCCAGCGACTCACCACCGCGGCGATGTCCCCCTCGCCGACTTCCTCATTAAGCAGCTTCGGCGAGCCGCTGTCGCCGCGGGCGAGCGCTTCGGCGGCAGCGAGCTGCTTCTGCTGCTCTGGCAAGATGCCGTATTGCAGTTCGGCGGCCTTATTCAGATCGTACTCGCGTTCGGCCTGCGCCATCTTGAGTTTCGTTTCTTCGATCTGCTCGCGGAGAAGGCGAACCTTCTGCACGCCTTCCTTTTCGGCGGTCCACTGGCCCTTGAGTGCGTCCGCTTCGCCTTTGACGTTGGCGAGTTCCTTCTCGATCTTCGCCAGGCGTTCCCGGCTCGCCGAGTCGGTCTCCTTGCGGAGGGCTTCGCGCTCGATTTCGAGTTGCATCACTCGGCGGGACAGGGCATCGAGCTCCGTCGGCATCGAGTCGATTTCGGTGCGCAGCTTGGCGGCGGCTTCGTCCATCAGGTCGATGGCTTTGTCCGGCAGGAAGCGGTCGCTGATGTAGCGGTTGGACAAGACCGCGGCGGCCACGAGGGCGGCATCCTTGATGCGGACGCCATGATGGATCTCGTAGCGCTCCTTCAGACCGCGAAGGATCGAGATCGTGTCCTCGACGGTCGGCTGGTCGACCTGAACGGGTTGGAAGCGGCGTTCGAGGGCCGCATCCTTCTCGATGTGCTTGCGGTACTCGTCGAGCGTGGTTGCCCCGATGCAGTGAAGTTCCCCGCGGGCCAGCATCGGCTTCAGAAGATTCCCCGCGTCCATCGCCCCCTCGGCCTTGCCGGCGCCGACGACGGTGTGGAGTTCGTCGATGAACAGAATGACCCGGCCATCGGACGACTTCACTTCGTTGAGCACGGCCTTGAGACGTTCCTCGAACTCGCCGCGATATTTGGCGCCCGCTATGAGGGCGCCCATGTCGAGCGAGACGAGCAGTTTGTCCTTCAGACCTTCGGGGACGTCGCCGCGGACGATGCGCTGGGCCAGCCCCTCGGCGATGGCGGTCTTGCCGACGCCGGGTTCGCCGATGAGGACCGGGTTGTTCTTGGTGCGGCGGGACAGAATCTGCACGACTCGGCGGATCTCCTCGTCCCGGCCGATGACCGGATCGAGCTTGCCGTCTCGGGCCGACTGGGTCAAATCGCGGCCGAATTTTTCGAGGGCCTGGTAGGTCTCCTCGGGGTTCTGCGTCGTCACGCGGTTGTTGCCTCGAACTTGCGTCAAGGCACTCAATACCCGTTCGCGGGTCAGGCCGAGGTCGCGCAGTGCCAAGCCCGCCGGCCCGCGGTCCGGAAGCATGGCCAGCAGCAGATGCTCGACGGACAGGTATTCATCCTGCAGCTTCTTCGCCTCGTCCTCGGTGGTCGCCAACAGTTTGGTGAAGCGGCCGGAGGGATACTGATTCTCCACGGCACCACTCGGTCCGGTCACCTTGGGCAATTTCTCCAACTCCATCGCCAGCTTGACTCGCAACGGATCCACGGCCACTCCGGCCTTGGCGAGGACGATGGGCACCAACCCGCGCTCCTGCTCCAAGAGGGCACTGAGGACGTGCTCCAAATCGATCTGCTGATGATTCATCCGCGCGGCAATGCGTTGCGACGCCGTGACGACATCGCGGGCTTTTTCGGTGAAGCGATTCAGGTCCATAAGTTGTCTCCCCCGCAGGCGTGCGAAAGGCCTGCAAACGACTCCCTTTGCAAACGCCATGCCTACCTGCGAAGGGACGCTCGATCCCTGTGAAATCGCAGGGAATCCGCGCGGATCGCTAACCTGCGGCTGCCGTTTCGGCACCTGACCTCAGCGTCTCCTGTTCCTGCTCCAAGTTTCGCCGCGCAGCCGCTTCGCCCTCCTCGAACATCAAGTCGGTGCGATAGATGCGCGGCTGGTTCAGGAAGCGTTCCAGCACCGCACTGCGGCCGCGCCGGTAGTCCGCTTCGGGCACGTGGGCATACTCCGCGCGGATGTCTGCAGCATAGCGTGCGTAACGGGCTTCGCTTGCTCCCAACACCGCCAGGTCGGCATCGTGCAGGACGTCCGCATCGGCACCGCTGGTGGTGGTGTCGAGCAGGTGGGCCGTCGCGAGAATCAGCGTCTGGACGGCGGCCACGGTTGCGGACGGCAGGCCGAGGGCTTCGAGTTCCTTCGTCGCCAAGTCCGCACTGCGGGCTTCATTGTCGCTTCGAGTCGGATCGTAGACGATATCGTGAAACCAGACTGCAAGCTGCACCGCATTCGCATGGTTCGCAAACCGCATCAGCCGGGAGCCGACGCGGAACATCTCACCCAAGTGCTCGAGCGTATGATACCGGCGATGCGGCTCGGAATACGCGGCCACGAGCCGATCGAACGGCGGATACGCCGTCGCCGGCTCGACGGCATAGCCGGCGAGCAGATGCACCCAGCCGCGCTGAAGGCCATCCAGTTTTTCCGGCGAAATCATGTCGCGATCCCCGAGAACGATTGCCCGCAAGGTACCCTGGCATTTATAGTCGAAGCATGAACCACACCGAGCCGACGCCGAGCGAGCCGCGACCGATCCGAGGCGTTTTCGTCGTCATCGTGGGTCTCACGGCTTCGGTCGTCGTGCTGGCCCTGATGATGTTCGATGCTGCGATCGGCTTGACCAGCGTTCAGCGGATGCTGTTCTGGTGCCTGCTGTTGCCGCTCCTGATTGGGCCGTTGCTGGTGGCGCGGCGTCGAGGCGTCGGCCGGGCCGGCAAGGTTTCGCTGCTGGCGTTGTCGGGCTTGGCGTTTCTGCTCGCCGCCTTTGTCGCGCTGCCGGCAGCGGGCGGTCATCTGCGAAGAGTCTTCGTGCCGTGGAGCGAAGCGCCCGCCGAGACTCCTTCCTTCCGCATCGTCGTGTCGTCCAAGGATGTGGAAGCCACACCGGGAGCAACGGTCGCGCTCGGCGGCTATCTGGTTCGCATCAAGCCGACCGGCCCCTTGCCTGAGTCCGTGGAAGTACACGCCCATGGGGAGCCGCGTTCGATCCCGGTCGATCCCGACGGCAGTTTCGCGGCCGCGGTCGTAGCCCGAACCGGCACTTACCGTTTCGTCGTCGGCTCCGTCACGTCGGACGAATACCGGATCGATTGCCGCAACACGATCGAACTCCTGCCGGGTTCCGCGCTCACCGCGATTCCACCGGAGTATGCACGATCGTCGTTGAAGCTCGATTTCCCGCCATTGGAATCGTCCGCGACAGTCATCGCCGGGAGCCGCTGCGAGTGGTCGCTTCATGTGAAGGGAAGCCCGACCAAGCTCGAAGCGAAATGGCTGAATCCGGGCAACGAAGCCGCACCGATCCGTACGGAGGTTCGGGCGCCGGGCGTTGTGATGATCGCTGCGACGCCGACTGCGTCCGGCATCGTCGGCCTGACGATGAAACTCGCGGATGGATCGGTCGGGGCATGGACATTCCCGGTGGTGGTCGTTCCCGATGGGCCGCCCGATGTGGTTGCCGCACGGGGTTGGCGCACCGCGGCGACTTTGGCCGCCAAGCCCGGCGAACTGTTCGAGTGGTACTTGAAGCTCCACGATGATGTCGCCGTGAGCAGAGCCTTTGTGGAACTGCGCGATGAACGCGAACAGGCACCGATCCTCATACCGCTCGTTCTGACCGGAATCGGCACTCACGAGGCGGCCGGGCGGGTCAGCTTTGCGCTTCCATCGACCGTAAGCAGAATTCGCGTGCAACTCGTGATCGAGGACAACGCCCCGACACCCCATCGGGTCGTGTTTCCGGCGACCGGCTTTCTGGAAGTCGAGTTGTCGCCGCAGGCACGGCCGTTGGCGGAGCAACGGATCGACCGCGATCGCGACGAATGGCTGCAGGCCTTGGCGGCCTGCGATGCCTACCTGCAGATCGCTGTGAAGGCCCTGGACCGTGTGGATAGTCCGGGTTGGTTGAACGAGTGCCGCGAGCAACTTCGCGAGGCTGAAGCTTCCGTGGCCGGCTTGGATCGGGACTATTTTGACGGCCCCGAGTTTGCCCCACTGTTGCGAAGCCTGAACGCGACGAGCACCGCGGCGAGGCAAGCCAAGGTGGAACTGGAAGCGGCATCCTTCGCCGGTGACGTCACGCGTACCGATGCCGCGCGGTCCCTGTTGCAACTTCGGTTGCGGGATCGGCAGGCAGCGAACGCCGTTGCACGTTCGAAGATCGACGGCGTGACCGCCCGCCGTCACGCTGCGGCGGCCTTGCTTGCCGAGCTGAACGCGTGGCCGCCCGGGCCATGGCCGGCGGACGCTGGGAAGGCCTACCGGCTGCAACTCCAAGGTCGGATCGCCCAGCACACCGACTTGCGGCAGGCCGTTGCGGCCGAGTCGACCGCGGAGCGCAGCGAACTGCGCCGTCGGCTGTTCGCCTTGGAAACCGATCATCGCCGATGGAGTGCCGACGTGCAGACGGCTCGTGTCCAGGCACGCCGGCGACTCGTCGCCGGGTTCACCGAAGACTTGTTGACGTTGAAGAAGAGCAGCGAGCCGACGCGGCTCGCCGCTTCGGACCCAGCCCGCATCCTCGGCCTGCCGCTGCCGACGGGAGTCTGGGACGAGCCGATCCGCACCTCCTTCTCCGGCACCCGCAGTTTGGACATGCTCGCGGAACTGGAGAAGGCCGCCGCAGCCTGGGATCAGGCTGCCGCCCGCATGCAGCAGACGATCATCGCCCGCACCGACCCGAAGGAAGCCTTGCGGCAACTTGACGCTTCACTCGAAGACTGGTCGCGTCGCCGTGCGGTAAAGAAGTCGACGCCCGAAGACATCGCCGAAGTCGAGGGTTTGCTGTCGTTCTACCGTTCCTTCGACCTCAGGAAGGGTTGGGACGACACTTCGCTCGTTGCCCTGCGGAACCGACTGGAAGAGCAAGCCCCCGAGTTGTCGATTGTCGAGGCTTCACGCGAAGCCCTCCGCTTGCTGAAGGTCGAAGGGGACGCCGCGCCGACCGCCGAACAACGCCGCGCAGCTGAGATGACTGCGTGGGCGGAGTGGAAGCGCGAACTTGCGACGATGCTGCGAAGCCTGGAGCGGAAATCGGACGCAATGCCGGCACCCATTTTTGTGCCCGAGCGATCGGATCTGCCGGCGCTCGATCGCCATGCTTTGGAGCAACTCGCCGCACGGGCGAATGAGGAACTTCGCGAATCGTTGTCGATGGATGCCGCGATCGCGCTGCGCGAGTTGCAGCGGCGGGCCGAAGCGATCGCCGACCGGCCGGACGATAAGCGGAATCCCGACGACTTGCTGCTCGACGCCGCCCACAAGCAAACGGTGGTCGCGTACGCTTTTTCGGGCACGTTGAACGAAGCCGACCGCCTCGCCTTGGCTGCTCGGCAACGCGAACTGAATGCGATGCTTGCGTCCGCCGCACTCGTTTCGCTCGGTCGAACCCATCCCGAAGTTTGGGACGCCTGCCGGGCTGCCGAGGATGGCTTGCGGCTCGGTCGGTCCACGGCCAAGGAAGAACTGGAAACGGCACGCGACGGGTTGCAGTTCGTTGCCGGCCTTCGGATCGGAGCCGTGTCGGACCTCGCGATCCTGCGGAGGCTTCGCGGCCGAATTCCGAGTCTGACCGGCACGGACGCGCGGCAACACCGGCAACGCCTCGGCGAAGCGATCGCCGAACTCCGCTTCGGTTCGGCAACAGGGAGCAAAGCGGCACTCGTCACCAGAATCGCCCGCGGTCCGAGTGCGGCAACGCCCGCCGCCGAACGACAATTCCATGAAGCACTGACGACCCTCTTCAACCAAGCCGATGCAGCTCTTGCCCGCTGTGCGCGGGCCGAGCGAACCTCGGCGCTGCACGGCCCGCCCGCTGCGGACGAACGCACGCGGCTGACCATGCTGTCCAAGCCCGGGCGCCTGCCCGATCCCGCCGCCGTGCAGGAACTGCAGGACGTGGCGGCCAAGCTCCGTCAACTCCGCGATTCCGTCGGCACAACGCTGGATGAGAGTGTCAACAATCCGCCCGGCACAGCCCAGGTTGCGGCGTGGCATGCCCTCCGACACGAAGCGGACGCACTCAACGACACGTCAAGCCGATTGGCGTCGCAGGCCGTGCCCGGCGGTACTGAGGAATCGACTTTGCGTGCCGTACTGGTGCCGCTGCAGACGCTGTGCGAACTTTGGAAGCCGATCCGCATCGAACAGGCGATGATGCGTGCGGTGACGGTTGACGCGTTGATGGCGACGAGCTGCAATCTTCTCTTAAAAGCCAAGTTTCGGGCGTCGGCCTGGCGAGGTGAAACAAACGAGCCGTTGGCGCAAGTCGGCAAACTGCTGCGATCCGCGACGGAGAGCTTGGCATCCGGCGAGAAGGATCGGGCGGATGCTGCGGTCCGCCGGGCGGCGGAGCTGATTTTGAAAGATCGGATTCCGTAGGACAAGATTCCGACTTGCCCGCCAGTCCGATCTAACCGGCTTTAGTCGTCGGCGTGCCGGGGCGGTCGAGATCCTTGTTGATCCCCTTCTGACTGTTCCCGGAACATCCGCCTGCGGTGAGGATTGTGCCGAGGGCGAACAGAAGTGACAGGGCAACACGCATCGGGATCTCGTTGTAGGTGAGTCGGTAAACGAAGCAGGCCGACCCGTAACGGGTCGGCCTGCGACATTCGAAGCCAACCAATTTACTTGGTGGTCGTCGTCGAGGTCTTGGTCGTGGCGGTCGTGCTGCCGGTGCAACCGACAACGGAGGCAACGGCAACGAAGGCAACGGCGAGAACGATGAACTTCTTCATGAGAAACTCCTGAGACGAAAAACCATGGAACGGGGTGAAGAGGGTTAAACCGGCCGACGTTGAAATCGAACCGGGTCGCAGACCAGCCGCGTCCTCAGTGCAATAGATACAAACGCCGCAGACTTATTCCCGGAAATTTTGCCGATGAATCGCTTCCTCGTCCCTAAATCATTCCCGTCGGAAAGGTTATGGATGCGAAAATCGGCGCAGGAACGACGCGATTCGGACTGAAAAATCCGTCGTGCCCGGCGGCGAATGTTGTGATGTCGGGGAATAAAACGCGTCCGTTCGCGTCGTATGGTCAGGAGCATTCCGGCATGGCTGGTTCGCAAGCGGGTTTGGCGGAGTTGATCGACTCCCACTACGATTCGCTCTACCGCTATGCCTATCGCCTCAGTGGTACCTCGGCCGATGCCGAGGATCTCACGCAGGAGACGTTCGGCAAGGCGATCGTCAGCCTGGAACAGCTCCGCGATGCCGAGAAGGCTCGTGGCTGGTTGTATCGCATTCTCCGGAATGCCTACCTCCATCGCGTTCGGGATGAGAAACGTCGACGTTGCGTGCCGTTGGACAGTCTCGGCGATCTCGCCGCCGAGAAGGTTGAAACAGTTGCCGAGATTGACCCCGGGGCCTTGCAGGCGGCACTGAACGAACTCGATGAGACATTCCGGACGCCGTTGATCTTGTTTTACTTCGAGGATTTCAGCTATCGGGACATCGCCGAACAGTTGGAACTGCCGATCGGTACGGTAATGTCCCGTTTGGCCCGTGCGAAGGCCTACCTGCGGAGACGCTTGGCCCAGTACGACCACGCAGATCACGGAGCCGCTTAGGGAACCAGAAATCATGGACTGTCGACACGCTGACCTGCTGATGCTGTTTTCACCGCGCGATCTCGTGTCGGCCGACTCTCTTGCGCTCGAGGCCCACCTGCAATCCTGCGCGGCCTGCACGGCCCGCCATGCCGCATCCCGCAGTGCTGAAACCTCGCTGCGTCGCTCATTCGCCGCCGTTCCCATGGATGCCGCAGCTAAAGCCCGCACCCGGTCCGGCCTGCTGCATCGTCAGGCCGCCATGGTCCGTCGGCGGATGCTGAATCGTGCCGGCTTGCCGGCAAGTCTTCTGTTGATCTTCGGCTTGGGCCTCGGCGTCCGGCATCAACTTCGCCCCACCCTCGATGCAGGCGACTTTGCGTATCGGGAACAGATTCTGCTGGAAGCACCACAACAAGCCGTCGAACTTTGGCTTGCGGATCGCCGCCTGCCGGTCCCGCCGTTCGACCTCAATTTCGACCTTTATCTCACGCACGGCACGCAGACCATCGACGGCCGCGAAGTGCCGGTGATGACCTTCGTTCGCCCTGTTCCCGGCGGCGAGCGGGTCGAGATGGCCAAAGTCTACGCCGTGAGGCGGGCCGACTTTCACCTCGATCGATTAAAGGACGCGCAAGCCAGCCTCGTCAATGCCACCGTGATCCGGCCGGCCGACCGCGTGGACTTGGTTTGGGTGGTCATCCACACGACGCCGACGATGGAACCTTTTCTGAAGCCGCGCGGCCAAGATTTGGCCTCGGCCTCCTGATCTCAATCGCGACAATCCGAACTCTCACGCATTTCTCACGGCCCCATGCGGACAATTTTCGCGACGATGAGATTGTGGGATTCCCGGCGTGTCGCCGACGAACCCATCGCCCGTAGTTCCCTCCCGAGGATAAGATTCATGCGCAAGTTGCTTCGTGTTTCCCTGGCCGTCGCCGGCCTGTTCGCCGCCGCCGGCATGTCGATCGCGGTACAACCCCCAGGAGGTCGCCCGCAAGGCGGCAAGGGCGGCGTCTTCGGCGGCGGCGGCGTGGCCGGCCTGATCCGCTCCAAGACCGTGCAGAACGACGTCAAGATCACGGAAGACCAAGCGTCCAAGCTCAAGGATTGGGCCAAGGACTTCCAGCCGAAAATGATGGAAATCATGAAGGACAAGATGGAAGGCGTCGACCGCGAAGACCGCGAAAAGCTGATGGCAGGCATCGCCGTCGCGCAAGCGGAAATCAGCAAGGTCGTCTATAAGGAACTCAGCACGGTGCTGAAGCCGGAACAAGTGACCCGCCTCAAGCAGATCGAAGTCCAGGTCGACGGCCTCCGGGCCTTCGCCAAGCCGGAAGTCAAGGAAGCCCTGAAGATCACGGACGAACAAGTGGACAAGATCAAGGACGCGGGCGAAACGGCCATGAAGGACCTGCGCGAACTCGGCGAAGAATACGGCGTCCGCTTCCCGGGCCAACGCCCGACGGATGCCGATAAAGCCAAGGAATTCGACAAGAAGTCGAGCGCGATCACCAAGGAAGCCATGACCAAGATCATGGGCACCATGAGCGCGGACCAGAAGAAGACTTGGGAAGGCCTGACCGGCCCGGTCATCGACGTCGCCAAGGTTCGCGCCGAAACCCAGGGCGGCGGCATGACACGCAAGAAGATGGACGACTGACTCGGGAACGAGAGTCGCACACAAACGCACCACCGATGCTGTCGGCGGTGCGTTTTTTTATCCCCCGCGGATGGCACCATACATCGCATAACCCAGGGCCGCGGCACACGCGGCACTGAGCATCAGCACGATCGTGCCCGACGTGCGGGTCGCCTTGATTTGCCGCCACATCAGAATGCCGGTGATTCCCCAGAAGCACATCACGAAGGCCATGGCATCGACGATCACCGCCCAGAACCAACGGGCGTTCTGCTCGCCGGGATATCCGTGGGCGGTGTGCAGGCGGAGCAGAAATCGACGGACGGAAATCTCCTGAGTCGCCGCCGGCGTTTCACTCGGCTTACCGGAGAGAGTGCCGTTCATCGGATTGTAAGTTGCAGTCCAAGTCGTGTCGCCCGCGGCGATGGTGAAGATCACGTCCGGCACGCTGGTGATGGTCACCTCTCCGGAGGCGAAGTGTTCTGCCGTCAGAATCGCCGTCATCGACTGCTTGATGCGTTCGTGCAGCGGTTGATCGAGAAGCAATGGATCGTTGCGATCGCCGCTTGCGGATCGCTCGGGCCGCGATCCGCGTTCCTTGGGTTGCGGTCGTGGTTTGTCGCCGACGGCGAAGGGTGCCGGCTCTGCAGCTTCCGGCTTCGGCGCGGTCGGCGGGGCGGTCCGGATGGTGCCGTTGCCGTTCTTGACGTCGATCAGAAAGCTCAGGTTGCCGTCGATGGTCTTGACCGTCCCGAAGGCGAACTCGCGGCCGTACCGTGCTGAGCCCGTTACTGTGTACGCGACATCCGGCTGTTGCTTCGCGTTGACGAGGCGGATGACCTCGGCCGCGGTTTCGTCCGCACTCAACCGCGATTCCAGCGGCGTGCCGGCCAAGGCCGCCGCGGAAAAGTTCGTCACCGCCTGATCGCTGAATGCGGTCGGATGGTTGAACAGAAACCCGGTGACGCCGTAAAGAATCGCCCACGGGAACAGGAACAGCCCGAGATGGAGATGCCCGCGACGCAACAGATGCAGCACGCGCTTCGTCAGCGGCTTCCGCGCCGCCGCGCTGATGGGGCGTTCGGTCATCATCGGTTCGGCAGTGGCCATCGGCTCGCTCGGGCTGGAAGTGGAATGGAATCGAAGAAGGCATCCCGCCCGGGGCTTGACGCTTCGCGTCTGCGACCCCGGGTACTACCGCAATCGCCCCTCCGCGGATCACAAGCACGACGACTACTTCACGTCCGCCACGAGCGTGGCGTAGTGCCGGATTTCGGCGTACTTCACGCCCGTGTGTTCGCCGTCTTTCTTCTCGACGAACTTGAAGTAGGCGGCATAGCGGCCGGTGGCCTCGAAGGACTTGGTGAAGCCATCCTTGTCCGTCGTCGCCTTTTCCTTCTTGCCGTCCGGCAGTGTGATCGTTCCTTCCGAATCGGCGACCGGCTTGCCGGCGGCCAGCACCAGGAACCGCGTCTTGCCGCCGGCGGTGACCGGAACGATCTCGACGGCTGCGTCCTTGCCGATGGTCGCGTCCGCTCCGGTGCCCAGCAGCACGGCCTTGGGGTGATACACGAGCAGCGACGCCGGGGTCGCCTTGCCGGAGATGCCGTAGGTGACCGTACCGGCGACGAAGCGGGTGTTCGCAGGCAGTTCGACGGTCAGCTTGTGCTCGGCGACTTTGGCTTCGACCGGAACCGACTTGTCGCCGATCCGTGCCAGCAGCTTCAAGCCTGCAATCTTGTCGATCTTCACGTTATCGTCGGGCTCGAGCGAATCGCTGAAGACGACGATGGCCGACTTGCCGTCGGCTTGGGGCACAATCAGCACCATGTGCGCGGCCGCCGCGGCGACCGAAGCGAGGAGGGTGAGGCCTGCGAGTAAAAGACGCATGATTTCAGCTCCGGGAACACGAAATGGCGGTTTGTTGAGACGGGGTCTCAGTGAAAGGGTACATGGTTTCGATTCGGAGGCAAGAGAAAGCGAACTGAATTCGTCCTGATTCATCTGCGATGCCTTTCTCGGCCCGGCCCCTTGAGTCGTCCTGCGGATTCCCCTATGCTTCGGATGCCTCGCGGTTTCTCGTTCGGCCTTCCGCCGTGCCGAGAATCAAAAGGGAAGTCGGTGTAAATCCGACGCAGGGCCGCTGCCGTAATCGGTGAGAATCGGGACATTCAACGCCACTGGAACATTTCGTTCCGGGAAGGCCGTCCTCGATTCGCTTGGAGCCGAAAGCCGGAAGACCTGCCGCGAGTGCGTTGGTTCGGTGCCTCGATGCCAGGCGACCGGGCGGCTGTCTTTTCGTGTCTCTGCGTGCGCAGTGTCCGGCCGTTCGGCGATGGTCTCGCGGCATCTTTCCCGTGCGTTCTCACGGGGGAAGGTGTCTTCATGTCGCTTCGTTTCCAGGCTCGAACAGCGTTCACGCTGATCGAGCTGCTGGTGGTGATCGCCATCATCGCCGTGCTCATCGGACTGTTGTTGCCTGCCGTGCAGAAGGTGCGGGCCGCTGCCGCCCGCACGCAGGACGTCAACAACCTCAAGCAACTCGGCTTGGGCGTCCACAACTACGTCTCGACGTTCGACGGCACGCTGCCGCCGGCGCGGACGCGCGAAAACGGCAAGGACCGCTGGTGGTTCGGCGAGACCGACCCAACCACGCCGTTCCCCCGTGCGGTCGACACTGCACGCGGGCATCTGATGCCCTATCTGGAAAACAATCGGGCCGTGCTCCGCGATCCGATCCTGGACCGGTCCAAGCTCACGCTCCGCTACGACGGCGGCACCGGCGGGTACGGGTACAACTACAAGTACCTGGCGCCGCTGAGTTACCCGGCACCGACGTTCCTGCCGGTCTGGACCAAGGTCAGCATCGTGACGGTCCGATCGACGAGTGCGACCATCGCCTTCGCGGACAGCGCGGGCACCTTCATCGACCCGTGGCCGAGTGGCCCGGCGCTGTTGGTTGAAGTGCCGCTCCTGGAGGCGCCGAGCGGTCAGTATCCGACGGTCCACTTCCGCCATGCGGGCGAGGTGGCCAACGTGCTGTTCCTCGATGGGCACGTGGAGACTTATCGAGACAAACAGCGTAACGCCGCGCCGAGTTGGGAGCCGGCATCGGCGACCGTCGCCCGCGACAAGGAACGGCTCTTCGACATCGGCAGCACCGACGATCTTTGGGACCGGAATTAGGCGTGAAGCGAGTTTCCACCTTGCCGGCTGAACCTGAGCCAGTTGAAAACTTCCAACTCGGAGCGGGCGGCGGTTTCACCACCGCCGCCCGTTTCGTTCCGCTAGAATACTGTCGTCGTTTCCCCGCCGGCAGGATGACCGCGTGAACCCCGCACCGACGTTGAACCCCGTGCCGATGCTGACCGCCTTCGCCTATGGCCATGCGGACCTGCCGGATGTGTTTCGGTCTCTGGTCAGCTACGACAACTGGCTGGCCCCCATCGGTGCCGCGGGCGAGTATCCGCCGCGCGAGTTATGGCTGTTCACGGACGAAGATGCCGTACGCCGTGCGGCGGTCCCCGGCACGCGGCTTGGCGATCTCGCCTGCAACCAACGGGGGCGCGATCTTTTTTCGCGCCTCGATCCGAGTTGGATTTGGGTCCGCATCAACCCCGTTTCGCCGGCGGAGCAGACCTGGAACTTCCCGGCGGAATCGTTCCCGCTGCTTCAGGCCTGGTGTAAGGCGATCGCGTTTGAAGACCACCTGCGGACGCTGCAAAGCAGTCAGCCGAGCCAAGACCGCCTCTTTGCCGAGTATCCGCACTTCACCGTTTATCTGCTGGACGACGGTACCATCCTGACAATGCCGAATCAGGCCAACCTGAAGAACCCCGCGGTCGTGGTCACAGCGCCGGATTGTGGCCGGCAGATTTTGAAACAGGTGCCCGAAGCGATTCGCGCCCGGCTGTCGGCCACCGATACCAGCGGCTCCGAGTTGGTGCTGAAGCTGCCGTCGCAAGGTGTGGACGGCTTGCTTATCAATCCCGCCGGTCCCGGGCCGACCTATGCCGTACACCTCGCTCCGCTCGAGCCGAGCTTGGCCCGATGACAACCGCGCCGTTTTCCCGCATCCGCTTTGTGCTCGGTCTGATGCTTCTGGCAGGCTGGTCCGGCGCTGCCGTCGTAGCCTTGGTCGCGTGGGATGCCCGGCGGCCCATGGAACCGCCGCGGGCATTCGCGCCCCCGGCCTACGGCTGCACCATCGAGATGCCCGGCCCACCGCAGGATGTCCTCCTGCTCGGAACCCAGGAAAGCCGTGAATACTCGCAATATGCCGCGGTGTTGCGGCACCCGTGGGAACGCTATGGCTTGGCCTTGGTGACGTCGCAACCCTTCGATTTCAACCTCGACCAACCCTATGCGGATCTTGAAGCTCTGCTGACGCAGTTTCAAAGTCAGCATCGGCTTTCGGCCGGCGTACCGCCTCGCTTCACCACCGCTGCGGATGGACTGCTGACGGCCGACGCCGAATATCGTTCGGTGGACTTCGGCACGGTTGTCGTACGCATCGTGGGTGCGGCGAGCCGACGGTATCTGCTCGTGGTTGCCGGGCCGGACGTCAGCGCGATCCGCCCCGAGATCGTGCGTTACTTCGACTCCTTTCGGATCACCGATCCGGACTTCCTGGACGCCGCCAAACGCCGCGAGCAATTCCGCCAGAATCGGCTGCGGCGCGACGCACGAGTGAAGCGGGCCGCGGAGGCGCTATACCTTGACCCCGCCGCCAATCTGCCGGCGCCGCTGCTCTACTGGCCCTGCGACGAGGTGGAAGACGAGGAAACGCTGGAAGTCATGCAGCGCAACGACTCGTTCGTTTCGAACGCGAAGAGCGTGAAGTCGCCCGCCGGCCGGGGCCTGCGGTTCCCGTCGGAAGCGGAACCGGCTCTGATTGAGGAACTTGAGGTCGACCTGCCGCCGCCTTGGACGATCGGACTTTGGGTAAAGGTGCCGACCGGAGACGTGGAAGTCCTGCGGACGGAAGGAGCGCGGATCGTGTTCCGCCAAAATCGGTTGCGCTTCCAGCGCTTCGATTGGGCCGGACCCGTGGATGTCGTGGTGGCGACGAAGCCCGAGCCGGGAACGTGGGTTCATCTCGCGGTTTTATGCAGCGGCTTCGGCAACCTTTCCGGCTACCTCAACGGCGAACTTCTGGAGGGCAAGCCCGGTCTTCAGGCCTCGCAGGACCGGATGATTTTGCGGAATCTGGCGGTCGGCTTTCATCGCGGGGCGGAGCCGCTGGACATGGAGATCGATGAACTCGTGTTGTTCCGCGTCAATCTGAATGTTCACCAGATCCGCACGTTGGCAACGTTCACTTCCGATCCGAAGTGACCTGATCCAAAGCCGACTTGAGTGCCGCCGTCGGCGTGGCACCTTGGCCCTCATAACGCCGCAGCGGGCCGGGCGCGGTTTTGCCGATCGGCACATCGACCAGGACTGCATACCCTTCGCCGCGACGAATCGGATCGGACCATTTCGCGTTCATGGCCTTAAGTCGCGCGGCATAATCGTCGAACGATTCGCCGAAGCCGGTCGGCCGGATGGCGGCCGCGACGGGGATTACGGCCGGCTTACGGGCTGAGTCCGGGTTCGGCCGCCGTTCGATCCGCAGATCGTTCTTGAGGCCGCCCGCCAAGGCCGCCGGTGTATCCGCAGCGGTCGGCGAATACGGTCCGGGCTTGCGTGGCGGAATCGCCGAGACGTCGCTGGTTACGGTCTTCGCGGGCTTGGCCGGACCGGCACGATCGGTCGACGGCTTAGCGTCCGCGGTTTTGGGGAATCGGTACAGCGGGTCGCCGATCTCGGCGGCCGTTTCCGTCTTCCCGGTGATCGGCACGTCCTGCGGCGGCAGCCGCATTCCGTAGATCGGGTCGGGCTTCGGCGCGGCGGTCGTCGACTTCAGCTCGCGGCCTTCGTTGATCGCTTTGCAGCCGACCATAACCGGCAGCAGGGCGGCAACGATCGTCGCAATCCGTCGGCATCGTTTCATACTCATCGCCTGGAACCTCCGGGATTCCCGGCCGGCGGGCCGCTTCCCTTGTAAACTTTGCCCCGGTGACGGTGCGGCGTCGAGTTTCCCAAACGGTTTCCCGCCCGCTCTTTTCCGTTCCGGTACCCACGGCGCCGAACGGGGCGATTCTGTCGAACCGACCGCTTGTGCCGAGGCGCCGAACCGCCGACGCAACCCCCGGATTCCCACTCCCACGATGCAGGAACGACACGGTATGACGGTTCATCGGATTGCGGTTCTCGGCGGCGACGGCATCGGCCCGGAAGTGATCGACCAAGCCTGCCGCGTCGCAGAACTCGCGGCCAAACGCTTCAGCGGCGCCGACCTGATCTGGAACAAACTGCCGTGGTCCACGGCCTACTATCAGCAGCACGGCCGCATGCTGCCGTCCGATGGTTGGGACACTCTCGCCAAGCACGACGCGATTCTCTTCGGCGCCGTCGGCAACCCCGCCGTGGTGCCGGATAAGATCACCGTCCACGAGCTGCTGCTGCCGATGCGGCGCCACTTCGACCAATACGTGAACCTTCGGCCGGCATACCTCTTCGCGGGCGTCGATTGCCCGCTAGCCGGCAAGGCACCGGGGGCCATCGACATGATGGTCTACCGCGAAAACACCGAAGGCGAATACGCCCCCGTCGGCGGCAACCTGTACCCCGGCACGCCGGACGAGATCGCCGTGCAAACGGGGATCTTCACCCGTCGCGGCTGCGAACGGATTCTCCGCGCCGCCTTCGAAGGGGCGATGAAGCGAACGCGGCGGAAGCTGACCAGCATCACGAAATCGAACGCCCAAGTCTGGGGCCTCGGTCTGTGGGACGATGCCTTCCACGCGGTCCGAAAGGAGTACCCGGGCGTCGAATCGTCGTCGCTGCTGGTGGACGCCGCGGCTATGGACTTCGTCCGCAAGCCGGAGGCCTTCGACGTGGTCGTGGCCAGCAACCTGTTCGGGGACATCCTCACCGACCTGAGTGCTGCGGTCGCGGGGAGCATCGGCTTGGCATCGAGCGCCAACATCAACCCGACGCGGAAATTCCCGAGCATGTTCGAGCCGGTCCACGGCAGTGCTCCGGACATCGCCGGCAAGGGCATCGCCAACCCATTGGCCGCGGTTCTGTCGTCCGCCCTGATGCTCGATCACCTGGAACTGACGAAGGCCGCCGATGCCGTGCGGGCCGCGGTGGCCGTCGTGTTGGCCGCGAAGGCGATTCGCACTCCTGACTTGGGCGGTACCGCCACAACGACGATGATGGCCGACGCCGTGCTGGCCGCGCTATAGATGGATTTTGGAGCAAGCGATGCCCGACGGCGCGGCGATCATTCTGACCTTGAAGATCCTCGTGAGTCTGGTCACGGTGATCCTGATCGCCGCGATCGTCGCGGTGGCCACGGGCCGGAAACGCCTCCACGGCCGGTTGAATACGCTGTTCTTCGTCCTGACCATGCTGACCGTCGTCGTCTTCGAGGGCCTGATCCGCTTCGGTGTCCCGATCTCGGAAACCTTCTCCGTCGAAACCCGCGCTGCCCTGCGGATTCACCTGTACTTCGCCGTTCCGAGCGCCCTTTTGCTGCCCGTCATGCTCTGGAGCGGTGCCACCGGCCGCAAGACCCTGCACAAGGTCTGCGCCGCCGCCTTCGCGATCGCATGGGCCGGAACCTTCGTAACGGGCGTCTTCTGGCTGCCGCACGAGTGAGTGTTGGCTTGTGAGTTTTCATGCGTGGCAACGGCCGCTCACTTCTTCAGCCGCGGCATCGGCGCGACCTCCGCCGGATACTTCGCCCGCTCGGCCTGCCACTTCTTCACCTCGTCCGGCTTCTTGGTCGCGGTGTACAGCTCGATCAACCGATCGAGCGCTTCGGGAATGCGGGTCGCGCCCTCCGACGGGATCGTCCTCTCGCGCTGTATCATCCCCTCGTAACCTTTCAGCAGCAGCGGTTCGGCGTCGGCGTACTTCTTCTGACCCAACAGCGCCCCGCCAAGTAGCGACTGCGTGTTGAACGTCTTCCAGTTGTCGGGCGTCCTCTTCTCGCGGAGTACCAGGCACTCACGGATGAGGGGTTCGGCACTGGCCCATTTTTGCTTTTGAAGTAGGGATGTGCTCAATATTGCAAGCGCGGGTGGATAGGCGTTCGGGTTCTTCGTACCGACTTCTTTCAATAGAGCGACGAACCCTGGGCGGTCGTGGAAGAAGCTGAGGTCGTCGTCCGCTGCCATGCGGAACGGGTTGCTGAAGCCCTTCTCCACGGCCCGTCGCAGCAGGTCGAAGGACCGGCGGGCGTAACGCTCGCGGGTCTCCGCACCGCTGGCCTCGGTCCGCTCGGCTGCCCGTGCATGGACGCAGGCCGCGTAATAGAGGCCAAGATTGGTGTCGGCCGCGGCAAGTTCCTCGGCTTCCCGAAGGCCCTCTTCGACCCGCCCCGCCCGAACTCGACACAGGGCGCGGCGGGAGCGAGGCTCGAACCGGGCGTCGCCAGCAACCGTCAGTTCCACGACCCGATTCCAGTCGTCGGCCGCAAGGTCATATCGATTCAAGTCTTCGTAAACCATGGCCCGGCCTGTCATCAACGTGGAGGTAAACACTGAGGAGTCGTCGGCCGCAGACTTGCTCTGGGCAAGGCGATCGAATACTGCGAGCGCTTCCGACGGCCTGCGGACTTCGAGGAAAATCGAACCGATCATTACTTGCGACGATCTTGCCGACTGGCTGTCCGGCCCCTCCGACTTGAGTTGCAGTTCGACAAGCTCCTGCAAGATGGGAATGGCGTCGAGCGGTCGGCCGTTCTGCCGGAAGCCGAGGGCGGCGGTGAAGAGGGCCTGCGTACCCATACGACTATTCAGACCCCGTTCGCGATAGGCTTCCAGGTATCGACGGAACGCTTCATAGGCATCTGCCGTTCGGTCCATTCGAGGGTAGAGCATGCCAAGATTATGGAAGAGGTCTTGTTTTGTACCCCAGTCGGCTCGTGGCGATTTGTCCCCCGCCTTCCGCGGCCGGTCCAAGTCGTCGCGGACCCGTTCATAGGTTAAGATCGCATCGGAATACCGCTCTTCAACTACGTAGGCGCGGGCGAGCTCAAACCATGCCGTGAATTTGGAGGAATCCTTGTCGGCGTCCTGCCGTTCGGCTTCTTTCCGAAAGCGGCTCAAGATTGACTCGATCATGGCCGGATGCCTCGGATGGCCGAACGGCTTCAGTTGCGCCAAGCACTCCCACGCATAACTGTAATTTCTATCGGCGAAGTTAATGAATCGTGGCAGGTCGTTATAGATCCGATCGACCACTTTGTTGGCCTCGCCGAACTGCCCCGACGCCTGATGCGCTTTGGCAAGTTGCACGGATGCACGGAAGTCCTCTTCCCCGCCTGGATTGACCGATGGGTGCGACAGATACCGCTTCAACAATGGAACTGCTTCTCGAGACATCTGTTGAAAAACAATGGATTGGGAGAGACGCAACAGCAATTCGTGGCAAGCGGGCGGGAGCGGGTCCGGCGTCCGGTCGAGCAAGTCGCGGAGGTCGATCACGATTTCCCTTCCCCGAGCTTGGAGCGCTGTGGCGTCTTTCCCTTGCGTGCCTGCTACGTCGTACCAAAAGGCGAGTGTGAAGAGGGCGTCGAGGGTTTCTTTGTGGAGCGGCCCGTAATAGGCGGACTTCAATTCGGCCACCCTGGTAAAGTTGCGGATCGCCGGCTCGTAGTTTCTGTGGTCCAAGTTCAAGTACAAGTTCAAGTACGAGTGCGCAATCACTCCGCGGATGGCGGCCTCGACGAGCGGCCGGTCGGCGAATCGTTCCGTCACCCGCTCCTCGGCCCGGTTCATCAGTGCCCGCACCGTCACGTTCGGGTCGGCTGGGACGTTCGGCCCGAGGGCGAACGCCCCTTTGGAAGCCGGTTTGAGCAGGTCGTCTAGCAGGAAATCGTTGACCGCCTTGGCGTTGGCAGCCTCCACGTCCGCTCGGGCGCGAGCCGACACCGCATCGTCCCGCTGCTGTTTGGCGTCACCCTCCGCCCGGACGGCGCGGTCGCGTTCTCCGGCAACCTGCGCGGCCTGATCGCGGGCATCGCCTTCCGCAGCAGTGGCACGCTGCAATGCGTTCTCGGCCCGGAACAGACCCCACGTCGTGCCGGCCATCCCAGCCAAGAGCGCGAACAACACCAACCCCGCCGCGATCACCTGACCGTTGTGCCGCCGGATGAACTTCTTCATCCGGTAAGCCGTGCTAGGCGGGTGGGCCTGCACCGCTTCGCCGCCCAAGTACCGCTGCACATCGGCTGCGAACCCGTTGGCTGTCTCATAGCGCCGCGTGCGGTCCTTTTCCAGCGCTTTCATCACGATCCAGTCGAGTTCGTTTCGCAGCAAGCCCGTCAACTTCTTCGGCTCCGTACTGCGACTGGCCGAAAGACTCGGCAGCGCGCCCGAAGTGCTGAGCTTAGCGCTCGGCCGGGGGGCTTCGACTTCCCGCACAATCCGCAGGATTTCCAAGAACACTGCCTTGTCCATGCTCTTGCGATCCACCGGGGTGGTTCCGGTGAGCAGTTCGTACAGCAGCACACCGAGCGAGTAAACGTCGCTGCGGGTGTCGACGTCGATGTTGTTCAGGCCGGCTTGCTCCGGCGACATGTATTCCGGCGTCCCGACTACCGCCCCGAACCCGGTCATCAGCGTCATATCCGTCAGCGTTTGCCCGGCGGCTTTGGCGATGCCGAAGTCGATCACCTTGGGCACCGGCCGGTCATCGTAGAGGGCGATCAGCACGTTGTTGGGCTTGATATCGCGGTGGATGACGCCCTTCTGATGGGCGTGCTGGATCGCGTGGCACACCGGCACGAACAACTCCAGTCGCTGCCGCGGGGTGAGCTTCCGTTCGTCGCAATACTGGGTGATCGGTACACCCTTCACCAGTTCCATGACGAAGAACGGCCGACCGGACTCGGTCGTGCCGGCGTCCAGGACGCGGGCGATGTTCGGGTGGTCCATCATCGCCAGGGCCTGGCGCTCGGCGTCGAACCGGGCCAGCACCGCCTTGGAGTCCATGCCCGCTTTGATGACCTTCACCGCGACGGTCCGCTTGACCGGTTCCGTCTGAAGGGCCATGTAAACGCTGCCCATGCCGCCTTCGCCGATAGCTTCGACGAGCTTGTACTTGCCGGCCAAGATCACGCCAACGTGTTCATCCTTGCCCGGGTAGTCTGCGGTGGAGCCGGCGGCACCCGACCCGAATGTGTGGGTCATGCCGTCCGGACCGGCGGCTGAGGGTTCAAGGAAGTCGCCCATTTCCGGCTTGGCCGCGAGCATCCCTTCGACCATTTGCCGCAGGTCGTCCCGGCCGGCACACGCACGGGCAAGGTATGCGGCACGCTCGGCGGGAGGCAGGGCGGCGGCGGCAAAGTAGATGGCCTCGGCGGGAGTCATTTCGGTCATGGCGGGCTCCACGGGGATCACTGGTCACCCCTCCATGCGAGAAAACCGGGCGCCGACTCTCACGGATTCGGAATCATTTTGGGCCTCGAAGTTCGGCAAACAGCCAAAGCCGGGCGAACTCCCACCAACGAGCGGCCGTGGCCTCGGACACCCCGAGGGCCGATGCCGCCTCGACGACCGACATCCCGGCGAAGAAGCGGAGTTCGACCAGCTTCGCCTTCTGCGGTTCGACGGCGGCGAATCGCGTCAGTGCGTCGTCCAGTTCGATCAGCCCTTCCGACGACTCGGTGATCCGGTGAATCTCCTCCAGCGATACCCGCCGCCGTTCTCCCCCGTGCCGGACGGTGGCCTTGCGGCGGGCGGCATCGACCAGAATGCGCCGCATCGCTTCCGCTGCCGCAGCGAAGAAGTGGCCGCGACCGTCGAATTGTTGGTCCCCGATCAGCCGCAGGTAGGCTTCGTGAACCAGGGCGGTGGCGTCGAGCGTGTGGCCGGGCGATTCGGCGGCCATACGTGCGCCGGCGAGCGTCCGCAGTTCGTCGTAGACGAGCGGGAGCAATGCGGCGGCAGCCTGGCGGTCACCGGCCGCTGCGGCATCGAGCAGGCGGGTCACGTCGGACATATGCCCGAGTGTAACGGAGGCATGCGGGCGGATCATCCGAAAACAGCCGCAAGTCCGCGCTCTTGCGGCCGATACTGCCGCTTTGTTGCACACACCTTTTGTAAGTAGGAGAGCTTGTCGATGGTCAAGAAAAAACATGAGGGCCTATGGTATACTCGCTTTTTCACGGACCCATCGATCCGGGAATTTGTCTTCCATACCACTTCTGCGGAGACTCTCATGACCACCGATCGTCGCGCGTTCCTCGCTTCATCGGCCCTCGCCACGGTGGGGTTGCTTACCGAAACCAGTCGCGGATTCGCCGCCAACGACACGCTCCAAATCGGCCTCATCGGCGTCGGCGGACGTTGCCGTCACCTCGTGAAATCGTTCGCGAATCTGCCGAACGTCAAGATCACCGCCGTGTGCGATGTCTGGGATCAGAACCTTGCCGAGGCCCGGAAGATCGCCGACCCGAAGGCGTTCGCGACGAAGCAGCACGAGGAACTGCTCGCCCGCAAGGACGTCGATGCCGTGTTGATTGCGTCTCCGGATCACTGGCACGTTCCGCTTACCATCGACGCTGTGAAGGCGGGCAAGGACGTGTACGTCGAGAAGCCGCTGACCCACGATCTGAGCGAAGGCAAGGCGGTGATCGCCGCCCGGAACGAGACGAAGCGCGTGGTGCAGGTCGGCACGCAGCAACGCAGCATGACGCACATCGTGAAGGCTTACGAACTCCTCAAGGCCGGCAAGATCGGGAAGGTTCACAAGGTTCACTGCACGTGGAATCGGAACGCGGCACGGGCCGCGCGGTTCAAGGACGCGCTCGACGCCAACACCGTGGACTGGAAGCGGTTCCTCGGCACCGCGAAGGCACAGGAATTCGACGCCTATCGCTTCCGTCAGTGGCGCTGGTTCTGGGACTTCGGCGGCGGCATCTTCACGGACCTGATGGTTCACTGGATCGACGTGGTGCACTGGTTCCTCGATCTCGACCACCCCGCATCGGCAAGCAGCATCGGCGACTTCTACTCGACGAAAGACGTGTGGGAAACACCCGACACCGTGCAGACACTGCTGCGGTATCCGGACAAGGAAGTGCAGGTGTACTTCGAGGGCACGTTCAGCAACAACCGCAACGGCGCGATGGTTGAGTTCATGGGCACCGAGGGCACGCTGTACATCGACCGCGGGCGTTACGAGATCATCCCCGACCGCGGCAAGAAGACGCCGGAACCAAGTGCCTTGATTCTCGGCACCGACCAGCAAAAGGGCCTCGACTTCTACGACAAGCCCGATGGTGAGTTGTTGCACCTGCTGAACTGGGTCGAGTGCATCCGCGACCGCTCGAAGAAAGTGACCTCCCCAGTGGAAGCCGGCGTCGGTTCCGCGAGCGCAGCACACTTGGCGAACCAGTCACTGAAGACCGGTCAGGTTGCGTACTGGAAGGCATGACCGACATTCTTTCGATTCGGCACCCTATGAAATGAGTGCAACCCCGAGTCGCCGGAAGCCGTTTCGCGCTCGTGATCGCGTTGCATGGACGGCGATTGCGTGTCGCGGCCTAACAGAGTCGCCACTTACCACTCCCTGAATAAAGGCTGAGCCTTTCCACCTGTTCGATGGCAATTGCTGCTCCGGTTGGAAAGGCGAGACGAGCAAACTCCTGGGCACCAAGAACGCAAAACGGCCGCAGCGAAGTTTCCTTCGCGGCGACCGTTTCGTTTCGCATTCAAGTGGCTTGAGCCAGGGTTGAACTGGCGACCTAGCGATTTTCAATCGCTCGCTCTACCAACTGAGCTATCAAGCCTTACCGAATTGATCTTAAAGGGAGGACCGGGCAGCGTCAATCGAAGTTCGCGCGCCTCAGGACAAAAGCAACGGCCGGATGACCTTGCCCTCGGCGGTGGGGACGGTGCGGCCGATGGCGGTGGCGTTGATCTTGGCGGGGTCGATGCCGCAGGCGTGCAGGATGGTCGCGTGGACGTCGCCGATGGTCACTGGGTTCGTCGGCCTGCTCTTGCCTTCGGGGTCGGATTCGCCGAGCACCAGCCCGCCGCGGAACGGGCCGCCGGCGATCGCGATGGTGAAGCCGTTGGGCCAGTGGTCGCGGCCGCCGGCGGGGTTGATCTGGGGCGTGCGGCCGAACTCGCCGGCGACGACCACGATGGTCTTCTTCAACAACTTCCGCTCGCTCAAGTCCGCCAGCAGTGCCGCCAAGGCGGGGTCGAGAATCTTCAACTGCGACGCACAAAAGGCGTGATTGTTCGCGTGCGTGTCCCAGCCGTCCAGGGTCACCTCGACGCAGCGGACGCCGACTTCGATGAGCCGACGGGCCACCAGGCAGCCGCGGCCGAATGGCGTTTCACCGTAGCTTTTGCGGAGTGCGGGCGATTCCTTGGTCACGTTGAACGCGGCGATCTGTTCGCTCGTCATCATCTTCCGCGCGGCGTCGATACCGGCACGATGGCGGGTCGCGGCGGTGGTCGCCTCCCGGCCGCGGGCGAACTCGGCATCGATGGCGTCCAGCCCCTGAAGCCGACGAACGTCCCGTTCGGCGCTCACGGCGGAGGCCATGTCGGCGGGCGGGCCGGCAGGATCGTCGATGCGGAAGGCGTTGAACTCGTCGCCGAGGTAGCCGCCGCGGGTCGGCCAGTTGCCGGGCAGGATGCTGATATGCCGGGGAATCTCGACGCCCGTATTCGGTAAGTGCTTGCAGAGCACGGCGCCGAGAGCCGGGTGCAGCACGGTCGGGTCGGGTCGGAAGCCCGTCTTCACGGTGTAGGTACCGCGTTCGTGATCGCCTTCCTTACTGATCACCGAACGAATCAGGGCGACATCTCCCATCCGCTCGGCGGTCCGCTCCAGGCCCGGTGCGAGTTGGATTCCCTTGGCGGCCGTGTCGATCGCACCCGTGCCCGCGGCGATGTTGGTGCCGGGTTTGGGGTCGAAGGTTTCCAGTTGGCTCGGCCCGCCCTGCATCCAGAGCATGATGACCGACGTCGGCACGGCCCCCTTGTTGCCGGGCTGCTCGGCTTCGCGCGCCAACGCTGCGCTGAGCGGCGTCAACCACGATGCGGCAGCGGACATGCCGGTGAGGCGGAGGAAATCGCGCCGGTGGTGCGCGGCGTGGGCGTCGATCAGTGTTGCCATGAGAACTCGGTGCTGTTGAGGAGTGCCCAGAACAGGTCTTCCAGATGTTGCGAACGCGGCTGCGACTTGTCGTCGAGCCGTTCGCGGAAAAAGTTCAACTCGGTTTCGCTCGGTCGCCGCGTCAATACGGCGAGGAATGCCGCGTCGATCGCGGCCTTGTCGGTCGGCGTGAGAACACTGATGCGGGAGGACGCGTTGAGCGGCTCGGCCTTCACGACATCCGTCACCATCTTGCCGTTCATCATCAGAAGTCGTTGTGGGATGGTGCCGACGCGGACGTCCAATTCATCCTCGGCGTTATCCGCATAGCGTTGCAGGAAGTCATTCTCGCGGCCGAAGCGGATCAGCCTCAGGACGATGTGCGACCGCGAATTCTGGGTCGTGATGCTGGCCGCCTGGAGCACGGCACCGGCGGTTTGTTCGGGGCGCATTCGCGTCAGCGGGAAGACGGCTCCGGTCTGCTCGTGCAGTTTCGTCACTTCGAAGTCCACTGAACTCCGGCGTGCGAAGGCCTCGGATGCGGCGATGGTGCGGATCAGCCGTCGAAGATCGTAACCATGCTTCACGAAGTCGTCCGCGAGCAGCGTCAGTATCGCCGGCGGGGCATCGCCGGACTCGATGTTGTCCACCGGTGCGACGATCGGCCGGCCGAACATCAACGCCCAGACGCGGTTGACCAAGGCCTTGGCGAAGTACGGATTCTGCGGATGTGTCACCCAGGCCGCCAGGCGGGATCGCCGGGTCCCGCCCGCCGGCAGAAACTCGGGGGAAAACGGCACGCCCGGCTCGATCGTCGTCTTCTCGCCCGTCCCCGGTTCCTCGATGACGTAGTCGCCGTCGCCGTCGTAGAGACCGGAGAAGCCGACGTGCGTCTGCCCGAAGAAGGCGGACAGTCCTTCGAAATCCGTCTGCTTCCAGGAGGCGAATGGGTGATCGTGGCACTGAGCGCAGTCGATGCGAAGCCCGAGGAAGGCCCGCGTGGTTCGGCCGGCGAGCCGCACCGGGTCGGGTTGGTTGTTTTTGCCGTCGCCTTGCTGCAGAGTGACCGTCACGAAGTTGGTGGCCGGGTGGTCGGTCCAGAGGCCGTCGGCGGTGAGGAGTTCGCGGACGAGTGCGTCGTAGGGCCGATTCTTTTGAAACTGATCCGACAGCCAGGCGACATAGCGGCGGCGGCGGAAGAGCACGAACGGCCCGTCCTCGGTGCCGACGGTCAGCCGCGCCCAGCGCTCCGCGAAATAGTCCGCATGGCGGGGATCGTCAAGCAGCGTATCGAGATACCAAGGCAGGCGCTCGCCCGGCGGCAATTGTTCGAAGCGGCGAATCTCTTCCAGACTCGGCACCGTACCCGCCAGCGCCGAAGCGAGGCGGCGGGCGATGGTGAGGTCATCCGCGGGCTGGGCGACTTTCAACGATTCGGCGCGGATGGTCCCGTTGACCGCTTCATTGAGTTTGGTCACGCCGGTGCGGAAATCCGATGCGTGATAGGGCGAAGGATCGTAGCTGACCGGCCCCGGTGCCCGCCGTGGTGGGACCAGATGGAATGCCAAGGCACCTGCGCCGGCGAGGAGCAATCCGAAGAACAGCAGGTCGCGTTTGCCGATCACGTCCGTCTCCAAGGTGTGCGTCGTCGCAGGAGTTTACTTCGCCGATTGCCGGGAGGTTTCGCATTTTATCCGCGAAACTCAGGCGAAGGCGTGAGGTATGATCCGGCATGGAACTCCACGAGCCGATCTACATCAGCGAACCTGTCATCCCGACGGTGACCCCGATCCCGACGGTCCGCGTTCGCAGTCGCCCGAGGCTGCAGGAGCCGCGGGCCGGCTTCTTCACCAGCATCGGTCTCGGCATCGAATGGCTCTTCGGTGCGTTCGCACTTTTGATCGGCTTGGCTTTCCTCTCGGCCGTTCCCGTGCTGCAGCTGCTCAGCCTCGGTTACCTGCTGGAAGTCTCCGGTCGGGTGGCCCGGAGCGGACGGCTTCGGGACGGCTTCGTCGGCTTTCGCAAGGCCGCCCGCGTCGGCACCGTTGTTCTGGGCGGATGGCTGCTCATGCTGCCGCTGCGATTCACGGCCGATTACGCCTACACGGCGGCGATCCTCGATCCGGACGGCCGTACGGCATTGTTGGTCCGCATCGGGCACTTCGCGCTGATGGGGGCGTTGGTGTTGCATCTGATCTTCGCCCTGCTTCGTGGCGGACGCATCCGGGATTTCCTGAATCCCTTCAATCCCGTTTTTGTCCTGCTCGACATCGGAAAGGGAAACTTCTACGCCCGCAAGCGCGACGCGGTCTGGGACTGCATCATCGGCCTACGGCTGCCGCACTACGCGATGCTCGGCGGCAAGGGCTTCCTCGGTTCGATGCTCTGGCTGCTGCTGCCGGTGACCATGCTGGCCGTGAGCCGAGCGCCGCTGCCCGGGATGCCGGTTGTCGGGTTCTTGGGTGCGCTCCTGCTGATCCCGGTGCTGGTCTATCTGCCGTTTCTGCAGACGCGGTCCGCCGCGACTGGAAAGTGGGGCGACTTGTTCGGCGTGTTGGAAACGCGGCACGAGTATCGCCATGCCCCATGGGCGTTTGCCTTCGCCTTCACCGTGTCGCTCTTGTTCGCGCTGCCGCTGTATCTGTTGAAGATCGAAGTGGTGCCGGACGAAGCGGCCTGGCTGCCCGGGCTGGTCTTCATCCTCTTCATCGCTCCGGCTCGTCTCCTGGCGGGCTGGGCGCTGGGCCGGGCGAGACGCCGGTTGCAATCCGACCGCGGTCCGAGCCACTGGTTCTTTCGCTGGACCGGGCGAATCACCTTCGTCCCCGTCGCGGCATTCTACGTCCTGGTCTTGTCGTTTACGCCGTACACGAGCTGGAACGGGCTATGGAGCCTCTACGAGCAACATGCGTTTCTTGTGCCGGTGCCGTATTTGTCGTTGTAGTTCAGATTCGTAGCCGCAGGCTTGTGCCTACGGCTTTTGATGAATGATGTTCACGTAGCACACACGTCATGGTTAAAGCTTGAGCTTGCCCGTGCTGTCGCCGAATTGGGACAGCGGGGCACCGATGCGGTCGAACATGGCGAGATAGAGGTTCATCAAGGGGGTTTCTTTGGCGAACTTCAGGTGTCGACCCGCTTCCAGGGTGCCGCCACCCTTGCCGAGGGTGAGGATCGGCAAGTCGTCGTGGTTGTGGCGGTCGCCGTCGCCGATGCCGGAGCCGTAGACCATCATGACGTTATCGAGCAGACAGGAACCGCCGGCTTCCTTGATGCCCTTCATCTTGTCGACAATGTAGGCCAATTGCTCGATGTGGTGGGTGTTGATTTTCTGCAGCTTCTCTTGCTTCTTGGCATCGCGGCCGTGGTGGGACAAGTCGTGGTGACCGTCCGGCACGCCGATGACCGGGTAAGCGCGGTTGCTGCCGTCGTTGGCGAACGGGAAGGTGACGACGCGGGTGAGATCCGTCTGAAACGACAGGATCATGATGTCCGCCATCAGACGGACGTGCTCGCGGAGTTCCTTCGGCGCCCCGGCCGGTAACGGCATGTTGGGTGTCGCGACGGGCTTGCGTTCGGCGTTCTGCTTGCGGATCTTCTCGATCCGTTGTTCCACTTCGCGCACGGCGGACAGGTATTCGTCCACCTTACTCTTGTCCGTGCCGGAAAGCTGCTTGTTCAGGGCCGAGGCGTCCTCGCGGACGAAGTCCAAAACGCTCTTATTGTAAGCGTCGCGCTTGGCTCGGGTCTCGGCGAGTTCCTTCGGGTCGTTGCCGGCGAAGAGGCGTTCGAAGACGAGCTTCGGGTCGATTTCCTTGGCGTTGGGCGTCGATTCCGACCGCCAGGACAGGTTCGAGGAATAGGCGCAGGAATAGCCCGAGTCGCAGTTGCCGGCTTGGGCTCCGCGCTCGATGCCGAGTTCCAACGACGGGAACCGGGTATGCTCGCCGACGTAGCCGGCGATGTGCTGATCCGCCGAGACGCCGATACGGATATCGGCTCCGTGGGTTTTGCGGGCTTGGCGACCGGTGAGGAAGGACGACATCGCACGGGCGTGGTCGCCGCCGCCGTCGCCGTTGGCCCGCGCCTTATCGAGCGTCAGGCCGCTGAGCACGTTGACGTATTCTTTGTGAGGCTGCAAAGCCGCGAGCGTCTTGGGAAGTTCGCCGAGTTGACCGGCGGCTGTCGGTGCCCAATCGGACATGTGGACGCCGTTGGGCACATACATGAACGCGACCCGCTGCGGGGCACCCGTTGCCGCAGTCACCGCGGGTGACGCGGGACCGGCTGCCGTAGCGACCGACTCCAGCCAAGGCAGGGCCACGAGCGTGCCGAGGCCTTGAAGAGCTTGCCGACGATTCAGGGCTGCGGCCATGGTCACTCGCTCCGTTTCAGTTTCCGCTTGGTAAAGGCATCGCTCTGCACGATCGCCAAGACCAACGCGGAGAATCGATCATTACCGGTCTTCAACTTCAGGCTGATTTCGTCCAGCACACATTTATCGTAGTATTCCAAACCGCGACCGAGGGCGAAGGTCAGCAGTTTTTCGGCAAGGCATCTGCGGAAGAGTTCCGCCTTGCCGAGCAGAACCTTACGCAGTTGGGCCGGGCCATCGAACTTCTCGCCGTCCGGCAACACACCGGTCGCATCGACCTTGATCTTGTTGTCGGCATCGCGCCAGCCGCCGATGCCGTCGAAGTTTTCGAGGCCGAATCCGAGCGGGTCGAGCTTGGCATGGCAACCGGCACAGGCGACGTTGCTGCGGTGCTGTTCCATCTGCTGACGCAGCGTCCCTTTCAGTTGGCCCTTGGGCAGTTCATCGACGTCCGGCGGTACCGGCGGGGCGGTGAGGCCCATGATGTTTTCGTAGATCCACTTGCCGCGCTTCACCGGACTGGTCCGGGTCGGGTTGCTGGTCACCGTCAGGATCGAGGCCTGCGACACGAGACCACCGCGACGTCGATCGCTCGGCAACTTCACTTCGCGGAACTGTTCGCCTTGAATATTCGGAATGCCGTAGTGCCAGGACAGGCGATCGTTGAGGAAGGTATAGTCGGCATCGAGGAATTCCAAGATACTGCGATCGTTCTTGACGATGTGGTTGAAGAACATCTCGCTCTCAGTGATCATCGCCTTGCGCAGCGATTCGTCCCAGCCCTTGAAGGTCTCCGGGTCCGGAGAGAGCGTCTGCAGGTTGCGGAGCTGCAGCCATTGGCCCGCAAAGTTCTTCGTCAGCTCGTTCGATTTCGGATCCTTGAGCATGCGCTGAATCTGAGCCTGCATTACCTCGGGCTTGCGGAGTTCGCCCTTGGCCGCGACTTGAAACAAGACTTCGTCCGGCATGCTGGACCAAAGAAAGTACGACAACCGCGACGCGAGTTCGAAGTCCGAAAGCAACCGGAACTCCTGACCCGGCAGCGGATCCTGCTCGACGCGGAACAGGAAGTGCGGCGACACGAGGATGGCTTTGAGCGGCAAGCGAATCGCCAGAGCGAACGGCTCTCCGAACGATTCGGCCTTCTTGTAAAGTTCCACAAGTCGATCGACTTCTTCGGCCTTCACCGGACGGCGATAGGCGCGGCGGGCGAATTCGGCGAGGACTTTGCGGGCAGCTTCGTTCGTATCCTCCGCCCCAGTCGGCTGAGCGATCAGAATCAGCTTAGTGGAAGCCGGCAACGGCCTCGCGCCGCCGAGGATCGGACCTTCCACTTCAATGAGTTCGACGCCGAGTGTTCGCGGCTTGGCGTCCTTGGCCAACTTCGCGGGGTCGGACGGATTGACGAAGGCGATACTGACTTTGTGCTCGCCGGCGCTGACCTTGTGCTTCACTTCGATCTTATCGGCCTTGTCCACAGCCGCAGTTGTTTCGCCGTTCCGTACAGGTTTGTCGTCCACCCGAATCTCATACTTGGCGGCCTTGTCGGCTTCGCTGCGCCCCCAGACGCGGAAACGGAGCACGTATTCGCCGTCCGCAGCAAAGTGGAATTTTTCGAGAGAAGCCGTGCCGACGGTGGTCAACTCGATCGTCCGGCGGTTGCCGTCACGAAGGCGAGCTTCCCGCGGCACGACGACGAGATTTTGGGGGCGGAAGGTTTGCTTGCTGGACGACAAGGCCCCGGTCGCGACGATCGCCTGCTCGAGCACGTTGTCCGCGGCCGTGAGATACTTCTCCAACAGAATCGGCGGGAGCGACAACACATCGCCGATGTTGTCGAACCCGTAGCCGACATCATCGGAGGGAAAATCATCGGCCGGGTTGTAGGTAATGCCGCACAGGTCGTGAATCGTATTGTTATATTCGGCCCGATTAAGACGCCGCAGCGTGACCCGACCGGGATCCTTCGGGCCGACGCAGTTGACTTTGATGAACGCCTCATCGGCGATCGTCAGAAATGCAGCCTTGTCCTCTGACGAGGGTTGCGGCTTGGACTTGGGCGGCATTTCGCCGTTGGAAACGACGCGCAGGATGGTTTCCCACATCTTGCGGTCCTTGCGGGCTGCTGCGGCATCCTTATAGATGTCGAGCGGCACGCCGCCGGATTGCTTGTCCGAGTTGTGGCACTTGTTGCAGTATTGATCGAGAAAGGGATTCAGCTTGTCCTTCAACGCCTTGTCCGCGGCGGACACCTCAGGTGGCGCAGCCGAAACCTCAGCCGCATCGCGCAGCTGGAAAAACACCAACGCACCAGCGAAGAGTGTCGCACAAGCACCAGCAAAGAAACGTCGCGACGTCATCATGGAAATCCGCTCCTTAATCGAGGAGCATAGAGCACGAATGCCGCAAAGACGGCATCGGAATCGGCGGGGTTATCTCAGTGTATCGTAATCCGGGTACCGCCGCCGAGCAATCGCAATCGCCGACGTTCATCGACCTCTCATGATTGAGGTCAGCAACTCCAACCTATCCCCGCCGCGGTCGAATCACTTCGACCCCTACCCAAGGCCGAAGCGCTTCCGGGACAACGACCGAGCCGTCCGCCTGTTGGTAGTTCTCCAGAATCGCCACGAGCGCCCGCGTGCAGGCGACGGCGGTGCCGTTGAGGGTGTGGACGAAGGCGTTCCTCTTTTTTTCCGTGCTCTTGTAGCGGATGTTGAGGCGCCGGGCTTGATAGTCGGTGCAGTTGCTGGTACTCGTCACTTCGCCGTAATCGCCGGACGTGCCGCGGCCGGGCATCCAGGCTTCGAGATCGTACTTTCGGTAGGCCGGGCCGCCGAGGTCACCGGTGCAGGTGTCGATGACGTGGTAGGGCAGGCCGAGACCCTGGAAGAGCTTCTCTTCGACGGCCCGCAGTTCCTCGTGCATCGCGTTCGATTGCTCGGGGGTGGTGAAGGCGAACATCTCGACCTTGGTGAACTGATGCACGCGGTAGAGGCCGCGCGTGTCGCGGCCGGCAGCGCCCGCTTCGGTGCGGAAGCAGTGGCTCAAGCCCGCGTATTTCTTAGGCAGTTCGGCTTCGTCGAAGATCGTGTCCTGATGCATTCCGCCGATGGTGATCTCGGCGGTGGCGATGAGGCAGAGGTCGGAGTCCGCGATCTGATAGAACTGGCGATTGTTCGGGTCCGGGTCGCGCGGCATGTAGCCGGTCCCCTCCATGATGCTCGTCTTGGCGAGGTCCGGCGTGATGACAGGCGTGAAGCCATCCTTCACCAACGTCGCGATTGCGTACTGCACGAGCGCCAGTTCGAGCAGGGCACCTTCGTTCTTGAGGAAGTAGAACTTCGGCCCGGTGACCTTGGTGCCGGCTTCCAGGTCGGCAAGATCCAGCGATTGAATCAGGTCGACGTGATCCTTGGGTTTGAACTCGAACTTGGTCGGTTCCCGGTATCTCGCCACGACCTTGTTGTCCGCCGCTTCGGCACCGCGCGGCGCGTCCGGGTGCGTCAGGTTCGGGATGGTCATGAGGGCCGCGCGGACCTGATCCTGCGCGACGGCGACCTCGGTATCCAGTGCGGCAAGTCGATCCTTCATGCCCCGGCTTTGCGTCTGCAGCCGCTCGCGCAAGTCCGCGTCCTTGCCGGCTTTCTTGAACTGCTCGGAGAGTTGATTCTGATCGGCTTTCAACTCGTCGAAAGTACGTTGCAGCCTGCGGCGTTCGTCGTCCGCGGCGACGGCTTCGTCCACCATAGCGTTGCGGACGCCGCGGGCGATCGAGTTGGCTTTAACTTCGTCCTGATGATCGCGGAGGTAGGCGACGTCGAGCATGGGCGGCTTCCGGCGAGCGGGCGGATGAATACCCTTGTTCTACGGCCGCTTTTCCAAGGGAACATAGGCGACGTCGCCGGGGCCGGTGTAGACCTGCTCGGGGCGGAAGATGCGGTTGCCGATGAGTTGCTCGTTCCAGTGGGCCAACCATCCTGCAGCCCGGCCGACCGCAAAGATTGGGGTGAAGACATCGACCGGGATGCCGAGGGCCTGATATACGACTCCCGAATAGAAATCGACGTTCGGGTAGACGCCCTTGGGCCCATAGATGCCCGCGGCGACTCGTTCGAGTTCCAAGGCGGTTTCGTAGTTCTTCGGTCGGCTGGTTTCGGCGAAGACGTGCTCGGCGAGTTCCTGCACCACGTTGGCCCGCGGATCCTTGACTTTATAAACGCGGTGCCCCAGACCCATGACCTTGAACTTGGGGTCGGCGTCCAACTTCGCCTTGAGCCACGGTTGGACGTTCTCGGGGGAGCCGATGGCCTCGAACTGAGCGAGTGCTTCTTCATTCGCCCCGCCGTGCAGCGGGCCGGAAAGCGAACCGACGGCGGCACTGATGACCGCATACGGGTTGGCCAGAGTGGACGCGGTGACGCGAGCGGTGAACGTGCTCGCATTCATCGTGTGCTCGGCATGGACCACGAGGGACGCATCAAGCACCTTGCGCACGGCCGTCGTCGGTTCCTTCTCGAAGATCATGTGGTAGAAATTCGCGGCATGATCGAGGTCGCTACGCGGTTCGACGATCTCCTCGCCGCGGCGGATTCGGGCGAAGGCAGCGACCAACGTCGGCAGGCCGGCGAGGATGCGGAGCGTTGCCTCCCAATTGCTTGCCGCGTTGCCGACGTTCCGGGCGGGGTGGAACATCCCCATGGCGGACACGCCGGCCTGAAGGGCATCCATCGGGTGGCCGCTTGCCGGCATGCAGCGCAGGAGGTCCTTCAGGCGAAAGTGGAGGTTGCGGCGCTTGCGGAGATCGTGGTCGAATTGGGCCAGTTGCTTCTGCGTCGGCAGTTCGCCCTTAAGCAGCAGCCAACTCGTCTCCTCGTAGGAGCTTTCCTTGGCCAGAACTTCGACCGGGATGCCGCGGTAATTCAGGCGGGCTCGTTTGCCGTCGATGAAGCTGACGGCCGATTTGGCGGCGGGGACGTCTTCGAGGCCGGGGCGATACTCGGGTTCGGTACTCATGGCAATGTGTCTTTCGGATGATGCGGTGGGGAGCAGGCCGAGGCCTCGCACGTTCGCATGATAGGGAACCGGATGCGGCTTCGCCGGCAGCGCCGCCGCTTTTACGCCATCACGCAGTTGCGGCCCTTCCGTTTGGCGGCATACAGGTGCTGATCCGCTTCCTTCAACAGGTCCTTCGGTGCCCAAACCCGTTCGCCCTGCGTGGTCGCCACGCCGATGCTGACGCTCGTGTGGATCGTCTTTTTGTCGAAGACGAACGGCTTTTCGCACACGGTCATGCGGATCTTCTCGGCCACGTCGACCGCCGTTTCCAATTGGGTTTCCACGAGAACCAGCGAGAACTCCTCGCCGCCGTAGCGGGCGAAGAGATCCTCGCGGCGGACGCTGTGCCGAATGCGTTCGGACAGTTCCCGAAGAAGGAAGTCACCCGCCAGATGGCCGTGTTCGTCGTTGACCAGCTTGAAGCGGTCCAGGTCGATCATCAAAACCGATAACGGCCGGAAGTGCCTGACGGATCGAGCGAGTTCCCGCTCCAGGAAGTCGAGCAGATACCGCTGATTGTGGATCTGCGTAAGCCCATCCATAATGGTCAGACGGTAGATTTCCTCGTGATACTCGGACTCGATGTTGCCGCCGGTGAGGAAGCGGTAGATGCAGTTGCCCACGCGCAGATAATCGCCATCCGAAAGCAGATGGCGGCCGTGCGTGAGCACATTGTTCACGAATGTGCCGTTGGTGCTGCCGAGGTCGAAGACCATATACCCGGCCAGGGTGGGATCGACTTGCGCATGGCGGCGGGAGACGGAATGCTCCTGGGTACGGATACCGCAATCGTCACCGCGGCCGATGACCCACGGGGTGCTGCCGAGCGCGTAGCGCTTGCCCATGAGCGGGCCGCTCGGGTAAATGTGCACGAGGCAGGCATCGAGATTGCCGCCGGTGAGCATCTCGAGCGGCGTCGTGATCCAAGTTTCGGCGACCTTTTCCATGCGTTCGGTAGTTGGCCGTAAGGCGATCGTGAAGGGTGCCATATCCGGAGCCTAGTAGCGCCGACGAACGATGCAGGAAGCGAGCGTTGAAATCCGTCAACTCGTCGCGTTGAACTGCGGCCGGTTTCTGCCGAGGTTCAGAAATCATGGCCTGGGCGTAATTTCGCCGATACTGATGGTGGTGATGCGGGCCTTCGGTTTGGTCAGGTCGATGGAAATCGGCTGACTTGTCACCGCGATGCTGCGGTTGCCCGCGGCATCGACGGCCGTCATCCGGAGAAAGACGCGGTGGGTAGGCAGCGTTTTGGGCACCATCCAAGTGAACGAGCCGACATTGGCCGTGCGGCCGGTGCCGGGCGTCGTCTCGTCGTTGGCGACCGGCTTCCACGGACCGGCATTCGATTCGCTCCACTCGATGAAAATCGGCTCCAGCCCGAAGTTCCGATCCGAGGCCTGCCATTGCAGCGTCAGCCCGTTGGGCTGGTGCGGCGCCGCGACCGGGGCCAAGATCGTCAAGAGCGGCGGCACCGTATCGACGTGGACGCGGAGTTCCGGCGGGGTGCCCGCGCTCGGTGGATCGTCCGCCAGGCCCGCCCCGCTGACGGGGACGAGTCGCAGGCCGTAGTCGCCTTCCTTCTGGGCGTTGAACGGCACGCCGAGCTTCACCTTCAACGGGACTTCCTTACCGCTGTGGGTGCTCCACTTCTGCCAACTTCGGCCGTCGTCCCGCGTCACGTACAGATCGACGCGGCTGATGCCGGACGGACCGGCGTCCATCTGATAGGCCAAGTCGAAGTCCGTGAAGCGAATGAACTGCGTCCCCGGCAAAGGCGGCGTCGGCGCGGCCGGCGGGGGTGAAGCGAAGGCGCTTGCCGACGGTGACGGTGTCGGAAGACCTGCTGCCGTGCCGACTCCGATGACCGGCGACCGCGGTGCTTCGGGTACCGGGTTGGGAGTCGCGTTCGGGTTGGTCCAGTTCCCCATGCCCGCGGGTGCCGGGGCCGGCGGTGCGGCCGGAATCGGGGCAACAACGACCGGCGCGACCGGCATCGTCGGTCCGGGAGCGGGTGTCGAAAAATCCGGAGCGGGAAGCGAACCCGGGTTGGTCGGCAGGATGGTCGGCACGGTCGAGGTCGGAGTGGGTGCAGGCGGGTTGTAGGACGCCGTAACGCCCAGCGGCACTTCTTTCGCCGTCGCGGTGACGTTGCCCGCAAAGTCCTGGACGATGAGCTGAACCATCAGCGGTCCGGCGAGGCTCGGCTTGAACTTCGCTCCCCGAGGTGCGACGGCCGCGTCCGGCACCGGCATCCAGTCGTTGGCGGTGCTCGACGAGGACTTGTAAAGGAGTTTGGTCTTGGTCGCATCGAGGTGCTTTTCGTCGATGGTCCACTCGATCAGAATTTCGTCCATCTGCGGCAGGGCGTTCGTGATCCTCACGACCGGTGCGGCGGTATCCACCAAGAGTTTGAGTTGTGCCGGCGTCCGCGACGGATCCTTCGGATCGCGCGACCCGTTCTTGAAAACGATGACCATGCTGACGAAGTACAACCCGTCGTCCTTCGCCTCGAACTTCAGAAAGTCCTTGTCCGGCGTCACGGTGTCCATCACGGCCCAAGTCTGTCCCTGATCGCGCGAGGCGACCAGTTCCACGAAGGCGATGGAACTTTTCTGCTCCGGCTTGTAATCGATGTCGAGTTTAAGCAACCGGGACTTCGTCGGCTGAATGTCCGCCGCAAGGGTAGGCACTGTTCCCGCAGGTGTGCCGACCTGTTGGGCGATTGCCCAGCCGGCACCCAAGAGCGCCACCAGACCCGAGCCGACCAACAGGCGACGAGCGGTCAATCGTCGAAGCGTCGAGAGGGTCATGGATCGCCCAGCCGCAAAGAAACGAAACGGAAGCTATCGTCCGTATCGGTTATCGGGTGCGAAAAATTCACACAACTTTTCCATTCGTCGATTTCGGCTCAAGTTGCGTTGGTTGCGGTGGCGGAACGCCAGGTTTTCCTAAACTGCCCTCATGACCAATTCCGACGATTTCCTGAATCTCGACCTCGACCGCGAACGGCGTTGCGGTTTCCCCGAAGTTGTGCTGGCTCAGGGTAAGACACCCGAGCAGGCGACTGCGGCGCTGCGGAGACTTATGGAAGCCGGGCAATCGGCCTTCGCGACGCGGATCAACGACGAACAAGCAATGCACTTGGCGACCGAGTTCCCGAATGCAGGGCAAGATCGCGTCGCACGCACGTTCTTTTCGCCTGCATCGAGTTGGGCCGAACCGTCGGTCGGGGATGTCTGCATCGTCACCGCCGGCACCGGCGATCTGCCCGTGGCGCGCGAAGCCTTGGTCACCGCACGGGTCATGGGGGCGAAGGCGGAACTGATCGTCGATGTCGGTGTCGCAGGCTTGCATCGGATTCTGGCGAAGCGGGAGCGACTGCGGCAGGCGGACGTCATCATCGTCGTCGCCGGCATGGATGGCGCGTTGCCGAGTGTCGTCGGTGGGCTGGTCGATTGCCCCGTAATCGCGGTGCCGACGAGTGTCGGCTACGGTGCCTCATTCGGCGGAGTCGCCGCGATGCTTACGATGTTGAACAGTTGTGCGGTGGGCGTGGCGGTCGTGAACATCGACGCCGGCTTCAGCGCCGGCGCGTTGGCAGCCCGCATGATCCGGAAGATGCTACCGAAGTGATTCGACCCAGGCGTAAACGGCCGGATCGATCCACGGGAAGACCATCGACGGCAGCACACCCAGGAAGATCGCCAAGGCACAATAGATTAAGAGAACGACGCCTTCGCGCACGGAGGCATCGGGGTATGCCGCCGTGGCCGGATTCACGCCCAGGAAGGCCCGTTGGAAGGCCCAGAGCAGGTACCCCGCCGTGACGACCGTGGTCAGGATCGCAGGCAGCGTCAACCACGGCGAGTACGACCACATCCCCAACATCGTCAGGAATTCGCCGACGAAGCCGCACAGGCCGGGCAAGGCAGTCGAAGCGAAGATCAGGATCACCGCGGCACCGGTGAACACCGGCATCGGCTCCTTCAACCCGCCCAAAAGGTCCAGTTCGCGATGGTGGGCGCGGTCGTAGATCATACCGACCACAAAGAACAGCCCGGCACTGGTGATGCCGTGGCTGAGCATCTGGAACACCGCCCCATTCACGGCCCATTCGTACTGTTCCCGCGAACCCGACCACGCGGCCAAGCCGAGGACGACGTAGCCCATGTGGCTGATGGAACTGTAGGCCAGCAACTTCTTGAAATCCGATTGGCCGAGCGCTGCGAAGGCCCCGTAGACGATGGCAAACGAGCCGAGCACACCGACGGCGAAGTTGCACTCGTGGGCCGCCCACGGACAGAGCGGATAGGCGAAGCGAAGCAGCCCATAGCCGCCGAGCTTCAACAGCACCCCGGCGAGCACCATCGAGACCGGCGTGGGGGCTTCGACGTGGGCGTCCGGGAGCCAGCTGTGTAGGGGAACCAACGGCAGCTTGACCGCGAATCCGAGGAAGAGCAGCGCGAAGATCGCGTATTGGAAGGACTTGGTGCAGATCGACTGCGCCTTCAGGCGGGCCAGGGCTTCGTCTCGATTCACTCCCTTGGCGAAGAGCGGAATCTGCTCGGGGCCGGCGCTTCCCACGGTGCCGATGCGGGCCTCCTCGCCGTCGAGCACCAGCCGCACGGCCCGGCCGACCTTGGCGAGGGTGACCACATCGAAACTGTGAATCTCGGCCTTGGCCTTGGCTGCTTCCACCGTCAGTGCGGGGTCGTTCTGCCGCAGGTCGGCGGCCTTGGCGGCCACCATTCCCTGCGGCACGAAGTCGCGCACGTCCGCCGAGTAGAGGGCGATGAAGGCGGTGAGGAGTCCGATGGAGCCGATCAGCGTGTAGATGACGAACTTCATCGCCGCGAATGAGCGCCGCTTGCCGCCCCAGAGACCGATGAGGAAGAACATCGGCAGCAGCAGCACTTCGTAAAAGACGAAGAACAGGAACAGGTCGAGCGCGAGAAACGCTCCGGTGATGCCGGTCTGGAGTGTCAGCAACAGCACGAAGTAGCCGCGCAGATTCTCCGTCATAGTCCAACTTGCGATCACGGCCGTGAACATGACCACGCCCGTGAGCAGCACGAGTGCCAGGTTGATGCCGTCCAAACCGAGGGCGTAGTCGATGTTGAACGTGCTGATCCACGGCCGGCGCGTCAAGAGATCATCCGAGCGGTAGGGCTTGGGCAGCGGCAGGTTTGCCGCGTCCGCCATTTGTTTGTCCGAGCGGACATCGAGGCGCGATTCGGTTTGGTAGAAGTTTGACACGCTGCGGTCCGAGTAGCTGTCCAGCAGCGAGTAGTAATCGACGAAGCGGCAAGCGCCGAGTGTCAATGTCGCGGCGGTGCCGACGAGAGCGAGCCAGCGCATGAAGCCGGGCTTGCGGCTTGGCACGAACAGAATCAGAGCCGCGAAGATCAGCGGCAGGAAGATCTGAATCGACAGGAGCAGCATGTCGACTTCCCGGACCGCCGGGTTGGTCGTGCTTTTGATTTGTGCGATGAGGGCGTCGAAATCGAACATGATGGCCTTGCCGCTGCGGGTGGAAAGTCAGAGAGCGAAGAGCGACACCAGAGCGAACCCGGCCGCGACCGTCAACACCAAGGCGAGGACGTAATGTCGCACATTGCCGGTCTGCATGCGGCCCGCCGCCGGTGCGACGGCCACGACCGCATCCGCGGGGGCAGTAGCCCAGCCGTCGAGCGTGGCGAAGTCGAATCTCGCCCGCGTTTTGGTCGCATTTTGTTTATCGAACCCGGCAGTCGATGCCCCGAGGCGGATGGCGGCCCGAGTGAAGATGCGGCGATAGAAGCCGTCGATTCCCGCTTCAGCATCCAGACTTTTGCCGACGATGCCGGCAGCGGGAACGGTCAACGTTCCGGCACGATACCGCACGATCGCAGTCCCGGCACCGAGACCTGCGGCAAGCAAAGCTGCTGCTCCCGCGATCAGATGATGCTCATGGGCCGACTTGGTCGCCGCGGCGAAATCGACGATGCTGGGTAACTTCGCCTCATCCAGATAACGCGAGACCGGCCCTGCCTCCGGGTCCCAGATCGGCCAACCCCAGCCGAGCGCGATGCTGAACGCGGCCAGTGCAATTAATGGGAAGACGATCGCCCAAGGCGATTCGTGAGCATGCTCCGCCGCTGCCGAACGCGGACTTCCCGCGAAGGCGAGCAGCCAGAGCCTGCCCATGTAGTAAGCCGTCATTGCGGCCGTCAGTAGGGGCGCAAGGATCAGCAGCACATGCGTCGGCTGAGTCAGGGAGAAGCCGAGCGCGGCACCAAGAATCTGATCCTTGCTCGCCCAGCCCGAGGTCAACGGAAACCCAGCGATGGCCAACACCCCGGCGAGCATGGCGTAGGCCGTCAGCGGCATTCGTTTCCGCAGTCCGCCCATCGCCCGCAAATCCTGTTCGTGGTGCAGGGCATGGATGACGCTGCCCGCGCCGAGGAACAAGAGTGCCTTGAAAAACGCATGGGTGAGCAAATGGAACACGCCGGCGCTCCAGCCGCCGACGCCGAGCGCGAGCATCATGAAGCCGAGTTGGCTCATCGTCGAGTAGGCCAGCACGCGCTTGATGTCCGTCATCCGCACCGCGATCACGGCCGCGAGCAACATCGTGAACGCACCCGTATAGGCGATCACCGTGAAGGTGGTTTCGTTGAAGAGCGGATAACAGCGGGCCACGAGATAGACCCCCGCAGCCACCATCGTGGCCGCGTGGATGAGGGCCGAGACCGGCGTCGGTCCTTCCATCGCGTCCCGCAGCCAAGTGTGCAACGGCACCTGAGCCGACTTGCCCACACAGCCGCAGAAGATCCCCAGGCCGAGGACAGTATGCCAGACTTCACCGCGACCAGGGATGGCGTTAAAGCTCAGGAAGCCGCCCAGCTTGTCGAGGTCCATCGTCCCGAATACCGCCCAGGCCGTGAAAATGCCGACGAGGAAACCGGCGTCGCCGACGCGATTGACCAGAAACGCCTTGTTCGCCGCATTCACCGCGGATTTGCGTTCCGTGTAGAAGCCGATCAGGAAGTAGGACGACGCGCCGACCAGTTCCCAGCCCATGAACACCTGCAGCAGGTTATCGCCCAACAGCAGCCAGATCATGCTGAATTCGAAGAGCAGCAGATACAGGAAGAACTGCCCAAACCGGCCGCGGCGCCTGTGGTGAATCGCATGGTCGTCGACTACGCGCTCGGCTTCGTCCTTCATGTAACCGATCGAGAACAGCACGATCAGCGCGGTTACGATCGCGACCATCGGCACCAAAGCAGCCGTCAGCCGATCGACGCGATAGCCGACCGTCAGCATCGTGCCCAACCGCTCCGCCTTGGTCGGCCCGAGCCGGAGCCATTCCAACCGCTCGTGGTAATCCTGTTCGACGGCGATGGTACCGGCAAGGCCGGGTTCCATCGCATCCGATTCCAGAAACAACCGCAGGCCCTGCACGGCACAACCGGCGGCCAGCAGGGTGATGAGCAGGGCAAACCAACCGCCGAAAGTCGTGGGCTTCGAGTGCGGCCAAGTGGTCCGCATCACGACGCCGACGAACATCAGGACGATGACGCCGACCAACGGCAACAGCCCGGCGACGAGGAACCAACGACCCGGTTGCTCGGCGAAGAAGTCGATCACAAACTTCACCCTTTCAAGTCGTCGGCATCATCGACGTTGGCCGTGCCGTGGGTGTTGTAGAGGTGCAGGAAGATCGCCAGCGCCACGGCCGCCTCGGCCGCCGCCAGCACGATGACGAGCACCGCGAAGACTTGGCCTTCCAAGGCGAATCCGGGTACGTATCGCGCCGCGGCAACGAAGTTCACGTTGGCCGCATTCAGGATCAACTCGATGCCCATGAGCAGACCGACCGCATTGCGCCGGATCAGCAGACAAGCGATGCCGCAGGCGAAGAGAAACGCACCGAGCATCAGGAAATGCATCAGCCCCAGCGTCATGCCGACCTCCGCTTCGCCCGAGCCAAGTAGGCCGCACCGATCAGCACCACCAAAAGATGAACCGAGACAATCTCGAACGGCAGCAGATAGCTCGGCGAACCGACACCCAGGAATGCAAGCCCCAGGTCCGCCGTGTTCGGCATCGGCTGCGGCACCGTCCGCTCCGCGCTGCGCAGGCTCATCTGCACCAGAACCAAAAACAGCGTCAGCGCCGCACTGACGCCGACGACCAGCCCAACGGGCTTGAGCGATTCGCTGGTCGCCCCTTTGGTCGTCATCATGCCGCCGAATACGACCAGCACCATCGTCCCACCCACATAGACCATCAGTTGCGCCGCCCCGAGAAACTCCGCACCCATCAGGAAGTGGAGAAACCCGACACCGATGAGTGCGAACAGCAACCCCACCGCCGCATGCAGCAGCGATTTCGCTGCCGGCACCAACATCGCCGACAGGCCGATCCAGACGGCCAACACCAGAAACAGTACCGCATCCAACGTCATGCTTGCTTCCGCCGCAGGAGGGAGAATCGCGCTCGTAATTTTTATACTGAGGGAATCGAACGCGAAATGAGACGACCCATTTCTCCCCGCAATTGACCCCGTCGGCCGGGCGCACTACAATCGTCTTGCCGCTGTGATGCGGTCCCGCCTGTGTCGGTGCCTGCAACCCGTGCGATCGGTTGCTCGACCGCTTTTTGCAAACTCGGCATAATCGGATCACTCCCGGAAGCGGGAACCGTTTCGTGCCTGGCCTGCGTCTTAGTGATGGTTTGGGCCGGCAATAAAGTCGGTTTCGGGCCACACTGATTACCGGAAGCCCCCAACTTACCACTGTTCTGTTTTCGTGGAGCAACCGCCGATGAATCCGTTCAAGTGCCTCGGTTCGCCGTTGTCCCGTCGGGGCTTCCTGCACGTCGGGCTGGTCGGCGGGTTGGGGCTGACGCTCGACCAATACTTCCGCCTTCAAGCGGCGCAAGCCGCGGAACCGAAGGCCGGTTCGGCACCGGTGCCCGCGAAGAAGGGGCCGAAGGCTCAGTCGGTCATTCACATCTTCCTGCCCGGCGGCATGGCCCATCAGGAAAGCTGGGATCCCAAGCCGTTCGCCCCGGTCGAGTACCGCGGCGACATGGGGCAGATCAACACGAAGCTCGAAGGCGTTCAATTCAACGAGATGATGAAGCAGACCGCGACGATCGCGGACAAGATCACCGTCGTCCGCAGCATGACCCACGGCGAAGCGGCCCACGAACGCGGCACGCACAACATGTTCACCGGCTATCGCCCCAGCCCGGCCCTCACCTTCCCCAGCATGGGCAGTGTCGTCAGCCATGAACTCGGCGTGCGGAACGACCTGCCGCCGTATGTCGCAGTCCCCGGTGTGCCGACGAACTTCGCCGGCAACGGCTATCTCTCGAGCGCCTTCGGCCCGTTCTCGTTGGGCGCCGATCCGGCGAATGCCGGCTTCCGCGTCCAGGACCTGGCGCTGCCGGGTGGAGTGACGCCGGAACGTTTCACGCAGCGACGCGGCTTGATGGATACGGTCAACGACCACTTCCGCACGAAGGAAAAGTCGGACAACCTGGACGCGATGGACACGTTTTACCAGCGCGCCTATGGCCTGATCTCCAGTGAGAAGGCCCGCTCGGCGTTCGATATCGACAAGGAAGACCCCAAGCTTCGAGACGCCTACGGCCGCAATGCTGCGGGCCAACGGATGTTGTTGTCTCGGCGTCTGGTCGAGTCGGGCGTCCGCTTCGTGACCATGCACTACGCCGGCTGGGACTTCCACAACGGCATTTCCCAGAACATGCGGAACACGCTTCCCGCCTTCGACCAAGGATTGGCGGCCCTGATCCGCGACTTGGACCAACGCGGCATGCTCGACTCCACGCTGGTGATGGTCTCCAGCGAATTCGGCCGGACGCCCAAGATCAACGGCACCGCGGGCCGCGACCACTGGCCCAAGGTCTTCAGCATCATGCTCGCCGGCGGCGGCATCAAGAAGGGTTTCGTCTACGGCAAGTCGGACAGCACCGCTTCCGAACCGGACGAAGACGGACTGACGGTCGAAGACCTGGCCCACACCGTCTACGACTGCATGGGCATCGATGCCGAGAAAAAGCTGATGTCCCCCGGCGATCGGCCGATCGACATCGTCCGCGAAGGCCACACCCGCAAGGACCTGCTGGCTTAGGTCGGTCCGGCGTGCGGGAGACATCTTCCGCACGTTTTTCATCGATTCCTTTCTTGCGGGTTCTCCCACCATGCTTCGCCTAGTCTCGATCTTCGCGCTCGTCACGCTCGCTTCCACCGCCACGGCCGCGACCCCGGCCTTGAACATCATTTCACCCGCGGGCGGACAGCGCGGCACGGAACTCGTCGTGCAGTTCCAAGGCGGTCGCCTGCAGGACTCCCAAGAAGTCCTCGTCTACTATCCCGGCATCACCGTGACGAAGCTGGAAGCAAATCCCAACGGCGCGGCTGTCGCGGTGACGCTGAAGATCGCCCCGGACTGCCGGCTCGGCGAGCACGGCTTCCGTCTGCGCACGGCATCGGGCGTCAGCGATTTCCGCACCTTCTGGGTCGGGGCGTTGCCTGCGATCGACGAGAAAGAGCCGAATACGCAGTTCGATACCCAGCAGGTCGTACCCATGAACGTCACCGTTCACGGCGTGGTGGACAATGAGGATGCGGACTTTTTTCAGGTCGACTGCAAAAAGGGCCAACGCCTTTCGGTTGAAGTCGAAGCGATGCGGCTTGGCTCGCAGATGTGGGATCCGGCCGTGGCCATTCTCGACAGCCGCCGCTTCGAACTCGCCTTCAACGACGACTCGGCACTCGTCGGTCAGGATGCCGGCTGTTCGATCGTGATCCCGGCGGACGGTAAGTACACGGTCCTCGTCCGCGACAGTTCCTACGGCGGCAACGGCGCCTGCCGCTACCGGCTGCACATCGGCAACTTTCCGCGGCCAACGGCTCTGCTGCCCGCGGGCGGCATGCCCGGCGAGGAGATCGAATTCCGCTTCCTCGGCGATCCGGCTGGGGAGATCAAGCAGAAAATCAAACTCCCCGCGACCGATGACCCCAACTTCCGACTCCACTGCACCACACCCGAAGGAATCAACCCGACCGGCTTCAGGCCACGGCTCAACGGCCTGCCGGGTGTGGTCGTGCCACCAGGAACACCAACGGCGCCCGACAAGGCCTTCGTGATGCCCAGCCCCGGTGCGGCTCACGGCACCATTGCGGTCGGCGAGAACGTCTACGTGAAGTTCCCGGCGAAGAAGGGCCAAGCCTACGAGCTGCGTTGCCTCGCCCGGCAACTCGGCTCGCCGCTCGACCCCGTTCTGCACGTCATGAACTTGCCCGGCGGGCCGTACATCGCGGGCAACGACGACTCCGAAGGCGGGCCGGACAGCGTGATCCGCTTCGCCGCCCCGGAGGACAAGGAGTATGTTCTCTGGGTCCACGACCACCTGAAAAAGGGTGGCCTCGATTACTTCTTCCGCCTCGAAGTGAAGCCGGTCGCT